>Ga0210400_10002595_pt1 | contig 16588 bp, 14 predicted proteins | sample IncBWH26MmetaG_FD_155456 | JGI IMG/M metagenome (GOLD analysis project Ga0210400, IMG submission 155456) | Forest soil microbial communities from Barre Woods Harvard Forest LTER site, Petersham, Massachusetts, United States - Inc-BW-H-26-M | ecosystem: Environmental > Terrestrial > Soil >... | reverse complement strand
CATCCTGCGTTATTTCGAGGATGAAGCGGGCGCCGCACGCGTCTCCGAGATCATTCAATCGCACTTGCAGGGCACATCTGAGGCAATCATTGCCGCTTTGCATTGGGGCGAAATTGCCGGCATCACATGCAACAAGCGCGGCCGGAAAGCGATGGATGCAGCCCTTGGGCGGCTGGGCGCGTTCGGGCTGCAGATTGTTGCGGCGGATGCGCATCGTTCTGTGAGCGCCGCTCTGATCAAGCTGCAGCATAATCTCCCCTACGTGGATGCATTTGGAGTGGCGCTTGCGGCGGAGGGTCCGGATCGAGTTCTTGTGACTGCGGATTTCGATTTTAAAGCTGCGGCCCGGGATGTGAAGATTGAGTTTCTGCCCGTCAAGTAGGTTCTAGCCTCGGCTCCGCACCAGATCGAGGAATGCCTGATGAACGCGGGTATCGTCGGAAAGTTCGGGATGGAAGGTTGCGGCCATTACTTTTCCCTGCCGGACGGCGACTGGGTCTTTGCCTTCCGTGGCGATAACCTCAACCGCAGGACCAACGCGCTCGATTTTTGGGGCGCGGATGAAAACCATCTCGAGTGGCGAGCCCGTCCGATGACCCGGAATGAATTTTCCTTCCCGGATGGAGCTATCGACCTGGCGACCGTAGGCGTTGCGGCGGATGCCAATGTCGATGGCGCCGAGGCCGGCTTGCTCGGGGTTTACGACTTCGGTTGCGAGCAGGATCGCTCCGGCGCAGGTGCCGAAGGTCGGCTTCACGCGAACGAACTGCTTCAGTTTCTCGAAACCTTCTTCCCCTAACAATTTCAGGAACGTGCCCGATTCACCGCCGGGGATGACGAGGCCCTGGATGTGGTCAAGCTGCTCGGGTTTCCGTACGAGCACAACTTTGGCGCCCAACTCTTCGAGCCGGCGGCGATGGGCGTCAAAATCGCCCTGCAGGGCTAGGACTCCGATGGTCATGGCGGGTCGTTGGTCTTCGGCCTTTGTTCGTTGGATCAAGTGCGGACGATTTGATTTTAACGAACCTTAGCCGCGCACGCGAGATTCCGACATATTCATCGTCGTAAGTACGGACGAGTAATCGCAAGCAGTGCTGGCGGGAGACAGGCGGAGCGTGATTCTTGCGTACAATGGAGGCTAAATCCATGGACACAGATCGAGAGAATCCCATGACTACTACTCATAGTGTGACGCGGCCCCAAATCGATTCCGCTGCCGAAATACCTGCCGTGCCACTGACTACAGAAGGCTATAGCGTGCTGCATCAGATGATGCGCTTCCGCTGGACGGCTTGGCGAGCTCTGGGGGAGGAGGAGCGGTCGGCAATCGCCAGCGAAGCGGCAGCTGTGCTGGCGGAGATGGAAAAGAATTCCGGAGGGCAGACGGCGCTGTTTTCGTTGATCGGCCACAAGGGCGATCTGATGACGGTGCACTTTCGAAAGTCGTTTGCGGATCTGAATCAGGCGGAGCTCAAACTGGCCGGCCTGCGGCTGAGCGAGTATTTCGAAGCAACTTCGTCTTATTTATCGATCATCGAGTTGGGGCTCTATGATTCGACGCTTAAGATTTATAAAGAGCTGACCGACCAGGGCATTCAGCCGCATTCGGATCAGTGGAAGGCGGAGATTGAGTGCAAATTGAGCCGGCATCGGGAAGCGATGCATCCGCGTCTGTTTCCGGAGATCCCCGCGACTCGTTACCTGTGTTTTTATCCCATGGATCGGAGGCGAGGCGAAGAGAAGAACTGGTATACGTTGCCGCTTGAAGAGCGCGCGCGGCAGATGAACGAGCACGGACTAGTGGGTCGGCGGTACGCGGGCCAGGTGAAGCAGATTATCACCGGTTCGATCGGCTTCGACGACTGGGAGTGGGGCGTCGATTTGTTTGCGGATGATCCGCTGGTCTTCAAGAAGCTGATCTATGAGATGCGGTTTGACCATGTCAGCGCGGTGTATGCACTGTTTGGACAGTTTTATGTTGGAGTGCGATGCCCGGCGGCCGCACTGGAGAAATTGTTGAGTGGGGAGTTGCCGGGGGCCGCTTTGGAAGATGCACATTAATGCGAAATTCAATTCGACGTCCGGGCTGGGTAGGCTATGGATGCAATGACGGAAATTGCGAGCACGCCGGCGACTACGCCTAGCGTTATCACCGTGGGGACCCGAAGATAATCGGCGGCGATCATTTTCAAGCCGACGAGGATGAGGACCAGGGCCAGCCCGGTGTGGAGGAAGCGGAAGACTATCATCAGCCCGGAGATCGCGAAGTACATGGAACGAAGGCCGAGAATGGCGAAGACATTCGACGTGTAGACGATGAAGGCGTTCAGCGTGACGGCCAGGACTGCGGGGATGGAATCGACGGCAAAGAGGATGTCCGTGGTCTCGATAAGCACAAGGACAATCAGGAGCGGAGTGGCGTAGAGACCGGGATTCCCTTTCCATCCGCGGACGAAAAATCGGCCGCCCTGGAAATCGTCAGTGACGGGCATCCAGCGACGCAGGGCTCTCACGGCGGGATTCTTCGCTGGATCGACTTGATGCTCACCCATGAATGCGAGGCGGATGCCGCTGTAGATCAATAGAGCGCCCAGCAAATAGAGAATCCAGTGAAAACGTTGGATGAGGCCAACACCAGCGACGATGAAGATACCGCGCATGAGGAGGGCCCCGAGGATTCCCCACAAAAGTACTGGGCGCTGGTGCTCCGGAGGAACTGAGAAATAACGAAAGATGACGAGGAAGATGAAAAGATTATCGACGCTGAGAGAGAGTTCGAGAACATAGCCGGTGACGAATTCGAGGGCGACCTGACGGCCCTGCCAGAAAAAGAGTAGTGCGGCGAATATCGCGGCAAGTGCGATCCACAATGACGTCCAGGCGAGAGCTTCGCGAGAGCGGATGACACGGCCACGGCGCTGGAAGACGAATAGATCCAGCAGCAGCATGCCAAGCGCGAAGGCGTTGAAGAGAATCCAGAAATAGAGCAATTAGGACTGCCGATCATCGACTACCAATTGCCAAGCGGGTTGCTGCTTTTTGCACTTGAAAATCGGAAGTCGAAAGCCAAACCGCACCATCACTATTTCTGCCGGCCTAATTTGCCGCTCTCCCAGGCCTCCCACAGCCCCGCCGATTTGAGCATTTCATCGCTGTGCGTTTCGCGGATGGATTGCTCGATTTGGGCGCGGGTAAAGCGCGGGCCGATCTTCTCTGGCAGATTGGCGAGGGCAAAGCTGAACTCGGCGGCCTCCGCTACGTGCTGCTTGAGTTGCGCGAAGTCTACCTTATCGTAGGTGTCGGAGACGGCGTGATAATTCTCGAGGTAGTTCGCCTCCTGCTGGTCGGCGACAAATGTTGGGACTCCTTCGAGCATGAAATCGAAGTGGTCGGTTCCCCATTCCATGTCAGTTTTTATTTCGGTTACACCGAATTGCTGGAGAGGAGCGATGAGACGTTTCGCGGTAGCGATCACGTCGTTGCGGCCGCCGTCGGCGAAGCCGGTGGTTTTGCCAGTGCCTGCGTCGTAGATGATCACTCCGGCGGCACTGTCGAGTTCGGGGCGGTGCGCGACGGCGTAGGCGTGGGAGCCGAGAAGGCCTTCCTCTTCGCCCGAGAAAAGAATGAAGCGAATGGAGCGCCGCGGCTTGAGGCCGGAGGCTTGGATCGCGCGCAGGGCATCGATAACCAGTGCAGCGTTGCACCCGTTATCGAGCGCGCCAGTGCCGAGCTCCCAGGAGTCGAGATGCGCGCCGACAATGACAAATTCGGCGGGCTTTTCGGCGCCTTTGATTTCGGCAACTACATTGGCGGCTTTGATTGGGCCGCCGATTTGGTTTGGAATGGCCAGGTCGGCCCATACCGGGTGGCCGGAATTAAGCAGGCGGCCGATACGTTCTCCATCCTCACGGGCGACAATAACCTGAGGGATGCGGTCGATTTCTCCCTGGCTAGAGTTGGTATGGCGGTAGAGGATGTCATGATCGCGGGTGGCGATGAATGCGACTGCCTTGGCCTTTCCCTTCACAGCGACATCCACAACGGGTGGCGCGATGGCGTATTCAGCGAAGAGATCTTCCCACGTTTTGAGGACGACCGAGTGGACAAGAATGATTTTGCCAGAAATGTCGCCGGCTCTGGCGAAGTCGGCAGGGCTTCCCTTGCCTACATCGATCATTGGAACGTGTTTGGCTGCGGCCAGGGCGGGAGCCCAGGCAATGGAAACGCAGCGGACACGGAACTCGACCTTGGGTATCTGTGTGATCTTGGGATCAAGCACAGTGCCGGTGGTGCTGACTGTCATCGCCGTGGCGCCTTCGGCCCAGGAGTACGGAATTGTGAACTCTTCGGTGTGGACGCTGTCGGCGCCGGCGGCTTTGAACATCTGCACGCCCCAGTCGATGGCACGCTGCATGGCCGGAGTTCCGGGTACGCGGCCTCCGATTTCGTCGGTGAGGTGACGCAGGTTGCTTTCGATTGGGGAAGGTTGCAAAGCGAGTTGGATGATGCGAGCGGCATCGTCGGTTTCGGAGGGAGTTACGGCGGGACAAATGGCAGTCAAGAAGAAACAGGCCCACACAGCTCTCAGGTTTCGCATACCGGGTGAATTAGAAATGAAACTTGGGAAAAGAGCAAAAGCCTTTACCGCTAAGTTCGCCAAGATTGCGCGAAGGTCGCCGAGAACGCCCCTTCTTCATTTCGGAGGCACCTGGTCCATCTTGTCGAGGATATTGATGGTCTCCAGCATGGTGGCGCCCACGATTTCCAGGCTTTTCGGACTCAGCTTGTCCACGGTATCTTGCGTGGTGTGCCAGAACACATCGTTGTAGCCGTAGTTGAAGTCGATGAAATCGGCGGAGGGAACGCCGCGCTTGACGAAGGGTATGTGATCGTCGGTTACGGGAAAGACTCGTGCGAAGAAGTGCGACTGGTAGCCAAGGCGGGTTGCGGCTTCATAGACCGTGTCTTCGAGCCAGGCGGTTGAATTGGTGTCACGCTCGATGTTGAGATCTGCGTCTCCGACCATATCAGCGAGCAGGAATGCTTTGATGTTCTTGAGCGTGCCGTCGGCTTGCCACTTGTCGGCCAGGTGCGTGATGCCGTAGAGACTGTCTTTCTCGAAGGGCATATCGGGAGTTTCGGCGACGATTGCTTCTTCAGCGTCGTCCCAGACCAGCCAGATGCTGTACCCGTCGCGTTTCTTGCCGCGAAGTTGGTTGGCGAATTCCAGGAGCAAGGCGCTGGAGGAGCCACCGTCGTTGGCTCCGACGTAGGCGGTGTTGCGCAGTGGATAATTTGTGTCGTAGTGACTGGCGATTACGATGATGCCGTCTTTGGCTCCGGGAAATTTAGCGATGATGTTGCGCACGGGCAGCTTTCCTATAGGGGTGTCGGCGGTGAAGAAATCCTGTTCGGCGTCGTCATCTTTGAGGTGCGCGAGCAGGTAGTCTTCGACTTTCTTATGGTTAGCAGTGGCCAACGGGCGCGGGCCGAAGGCGACGATTTCTTTTACATATTTCATCGCACGAGCGCCGTCAATGGAGGGGAGCGGGCCGGTGTCGGCGGGGAACGTGAGCTTGATGGCGGGAGCGTCAGCAGGTGCTGCTGAGGAAGTCTGTGCTTGTGCGTGGGTGTTTTGTTTGTCGCGATCACAGGAAATGAAGGTGACCGCAAGTGTGAAGAATAGGATTGGGAGAGAAGTTAATAATCTGGTCAATGCATTCCCTCGAACGTCGTAAGACTGCGAAAAAATCGAATTCTAATTTGCCCCACGTTTTTCTTCCCGTGCCCTGCGCTGTTTGGGGTGAACCATCCAGGCTATGCCGATGCTGATGGCGTACAGCGCGACCATGGGCGCGGCGAAAATGCACATGCTCATGATGTCAGGACTTGGGGTGACGATGGCCGCAACAATGAAAATAACCAGGATGGCATAGCGGAAGTTCTTCCACATGAAGCCGGCGGTAATGATGCCCATGAGCGCAAGGAAAAAAATGAGAATCGGCATCTCAAAAATCAATCCCATGCCCAGAATGATGCTCAGGAACAGCGAAGTGTACTCGGAGATCGTAATCATCGGCGTGAATTGGCTTCCGAAACCGATCAAGAATTCCAGGGCGCGGGGGTAAACAATTCTGTAGCCGAAGTAGCCGCCGATCGAAAACAATGCAATCGTTGATGCCATGAAGGGCATCACGTAACGTTTTTCGTTGCGGTAAAGGCCGGGCGAAATAAACATCCAGACCTGGTAGAGCACAAACGGGGAGGTAAGGAACAGGCCGGCCAGAGCGGCAATTTTTATGTACAGGTTAAAAGGATCGACTGGATTCAGGTAGACCAGCTTCTCCGACATGCCGTGAGACTTCAGCGCGTCCATGATGGGCTTCTGCATGACCGCGTAGATTTTCTCGCGAAACCCCCAGCAGGCGAAGAAGCCCACAGCGACAGCGGCGATGGAGTAGACGAGGCGGCGGCGCAGTTCCTCGAGGTGATCGAGAAAGCCCATAGTGGGCATGACGTCGCGATCAGGCTGCGCCTCAGAGACCTCTGTCGCCGTCTCAGACATGCGATGCCTGCGAGGCTGGGTCGGTGGTCTCGGAGATGGGTTCGAGTGCAGGAGTCGAGCCGACTGCGGTGTGCCCGCCGGTTGGAACTGCCTCGGTGGTGGCAGCTAGAGTAGCGGTTGAGGTGGGATTGTGCGCGATGGATTCGCTTACGGCTGGGTTCACGCTGAGGCTGGCTACGGTTCCTGGCGGTGCGGAGGAAGCGGCGGTTTGATTCGTTCCCGCATTTTTCTGAACTTCTTTTTGTTCTTCCAGTTTTTGGGCTTCTTTTTGTACTTCAAGATGAGCGATCTCGGTTTCGATCTGCGACCGGAATTCATTGGAGGCGCGGCGCAGTTCGGCGAGGAGGCGTCCGGCTTGCTTAGCCATCTCCGGCAACTTCTTCGGCCCAAAAAGGATAAGGGCTAAGAAGAAGAGGAAGATGGTGTCGGAAAAACTCATATGCCCATCATAAATGCGGGAGACTGAAGGCAGCAATGCGAGGCGGAGACCAGTCTTATTTCATCAGACATCTCGGCCGGCGGTCTTCTTGCGCGACGCTTACGGGGCCAGTTTAAGAACGACCGTGTTTCGCTCATCGCCCGCGATGATGCGATAGAACTTCTTCAACTGTTCAGCTTTGTCGACCGGAACGCTGAGTTCCTTGATTTCGTAAGTGCGCGTGTAGTCGACAACATTGCCGTTCACCTCGGTTTTGGCGTGGTAGCTGGCAAAGCCGAAATCGGCGTCCACCGGGGGAGGCAGGTCATCCACGGTATAGCCGGCAGGGATGATGATTTCAAACGCGTCTGTATCGCGGGTCGGCCCCTCGAATTCTATCGGGAAGCTCCTGGGCTCTTTGGTCTCAAGAATTGAGGAACCTTTCATCCCAATTACGCGAGGACGGACCAGCAGAAGATTGCCGGCAGTCTTGGCGTAGTTCTGCGACTCGAAGGAGTAGTTAAAGCCGAAAGATCGATCAGTCTGCTGCAGGTTGATGACGGAAGCATGGGTAATGTGAAAGCTTGGCAGCGAGCCTCCCAGGAGCTCTTCGATCGGCTTGATCCGGTCAGCGTCCTTGGCGACCGCCAGCAAGCGGTGCCTTTCAGCCGAGGCGCGTTCGCCCAGACGAGTCTCTTTCACTTCTCCCTTCAACAAGCCGCTGCTGTCGAGCGTCAGCTTTGCGGTACGTTGAATGCTGTTCATCGCGGTTGGCTGTTGCGGTAGTTCGATCAACTCTCCGCCGTCGGGCGCGACCAGCAAGCCGTAGTTGGCCTGGAGATAGCCGGGGAGCTGGCCGAAGGGAATGTATTCGTTGGTAGGATCGAAGAACAGGATTCTGCCCAGCTTCGGGTGATTCATCGTCGCCACCAGCGAGGAATCAGTCAAACCTTCTGGCAGTTTCACGGCCAGGATCGCATGATTAAATCCGTGGTTGGCTGGCGTCAGCGGCGTTACGGCACCGCGTTCCGTATAGATCAGCACGTGGTAAGAGTCAACGCCGATCTCCCGAAGCATGGTGCGCATCAACGTCGCTTTATCCTTGCAGTCACCGTAGCGATGGGAGAATACTTCGGCAGCGGGATGCGGCTGATAGCCTCCGATGCCGAGTTCGATCGCAACATATCGGATATCGCGCTGGACAAAGTTGGCAAAGGCCTGCATTTTCTCCAGAGGAGTCGTCTTCGAAGCCGTCAATGCCGCGACCTGCTGTTTGATCTCAGGCGAGGAATCGAGACGTTGGCCGATCAGGTTGGAGTACCACGTTCCCATTGCCGCCCAGTTAATGTTTGCATTCAGCGTGGTTCCTGACGTGAAGAAAGAAACCACCATTTGACCCGCGACTCCCTGAAAGGGAGGCATATTCTCTTCAGGCCGGATTGACTTAATATCGCTGACGACCCACTGCCATGAATTGTTGCCAGCCTCGACGGGCTTTACTTCGGGGTGGTTGATCCACGAGGCTTTGAATTCCCATCCCGGCGGGAGGCGAAGGGAATAATGGCTCTCACGCACCGGAACGATATCCTGGAAGAGCCAGATTTCTTGCAGGAAAATAGGACGTTCGTCCACTTCGTATTCGTAGCCCACAATGTTGCCAACGTCTGGGGCCGGAATGTTCAGTATTTTCATCTTGGCATCTGTGGCCAATTCCCAGTCTGGCTTATAGGCGCGCTCGATCGCTTCCTTGTCGTTGACTTCGTAGTCCTTTCCCTGCGCGGGAATGCACCAGCCACGAATACTAGTGACCTTTGTATGAGAATCGAAAACTACCCACGCCGTTCCGCGATTTCGCCCCTCCGGTCGCAGAATCTTATAGGCCTCGCGAACCGTCCTGTGCATCTTATCGGCCGATATCACGGTGACGTTGCGTTCGGAATACAGGAGGACAGCCTCAGTCTTTGCATCGTGTGCGGGCAGTGGGGCGTTTACCAGGGCATGCATCCACGCGGGAGCTTCACTACCTGCGAAGGTCCTGGGCACGTCCGAAAACAAGGACGCGATTGCGACCACTAGCAACAAATGTTCAATTCGCGGCCGTTGACGTACCCGGCTGCAACAAAATCTGCTGTTCATCGGCAGTCCTTATGGCCTGAAAAAACGCTCGCAGTGACGCATAATACTTCGTCTCCAAGAGGAGAAAATTAACTTTGACCTTGCGGGTGAGATGCAGGGAGTTTTTGATGCTCTCGATCTTCAAGTTGTAGCCGACCACGCCCTTGTCCAGATCATTTCCCGGAGGAATGCTGTCCGCCTGCCAACCGGATGGGAGTTCGATCGTAACGTCATCGATTTTCTCGTATGGGAATTCAAAATAAATCGGATGAACCCGTTCGCCATGTTCAAATATCTTCTTTTCGTAAGCGCCGAAGAGGGCAGTCGGAAGCAAAACGCGCTTGCCCGCGCTTGAAGCCCATCCAGGAATCTTTATGTCGAATTCAGCTACCAGGGGCGTCTCCGAGCCTGTCCAGTCGGGTTGATTGGCCAGTTCCACTTCCATAGCGGCGGGAACCTGGCTCTTTAAACGATCTTCCAAGGATTTTTTGCGGGCCACGTCATCGGCGTGCATCATACCGAGCCGGTTATACATTGCTTCCAGACCGGTGTACGTGACAGTTATCTTTCCCTCCAAATCCCCCGTATCCGACAGCTTCAATTTCGCGACGTGTTCTATGCGGGATTCGGAGCTGGCAGGAAGGGTGGTTTGAATCCATGTCCCGCCGTCTTTATCCAGGCGCAGACCGCGTACACCGGTTTCGGCCCATTCCAACAGTCCAAAAGGCGTGAATGCTCCGCCGGGATCGAAATACAGATCTTTGCCGTTGAGCTTGACGAGCACCACATTCGCATCCAGCTTTCGTCCTTGCATGGTGACAGGATTGAAAAAATAGTTCCTGCGCTCAGACACCCAACAGCCATAGGCTTCGAATCCTGCCGCCCGGACCAGGCCCAGGTAGAGCCAGGTCAATTGCACACCGTTTCCGTAACCTCTCTTCCACACATCCTCTACGTTTTCGTCGGTTTTTTCCTTTTCCCGTTTCTCCTCTTGAACGGTCTTTCTGAGCTCATACGAAGTATTCCGTAGTTGCTGCACACGGTCGTAGATCTTTCGCAGCTTAATTTCCGGCGGATCATTGGGCGCAATCATCTGCGAGACCGCCTGCTCCATCGCGTTGCGCTTTCCTATGAAGCTCTCCAACTGGCCATTTCGCTCCTTGCCAAAACGCTTCCAGTACTGTTCCGCGTCGCGGACGGGGAGCGCGTCCTCATAGAAGAAATCTACTCGAGACTTCAATTCCTCCGGAGGAGGCATGAAGTCCTCAAGTTGGAAGGCGCTTACATTATTGGCTTCCATCCGAACGATGTGATCTGGCCCCTGTTTCGGAGGCGACGTTCCAGTGGGCAGGTTCTGCCAGCTCCATTGCACAGCGAAGTTACCGTATGTGGGGCGATACGGCTTTAGGGAAAATTTGACGCTTTTTGTGAACAACTCATCATTAAGAATCCAGTGCGACTCAAAAAACCACCGTTCCTTGTAATCGTAGGTGCAGAAATACTCTATGATGGAGCCCGGCTCGACATCTGGCAGGCTGAAGGTTTTTGCCAGGATCTTCAAACCCCGCGATTTCGTGATCGACTGCTCCAGAATCTTCCCGTCAAATTCGGCAACGCTGCCGTCGGGCCTGATGGTTCGAGCCCGTACTCTCGAAACGTCAAAATTCCCCTTGACGAATGGAATCTCTACGCTCCCGTACTTACGTCCTTCTTCGGTAAAGATCTTGATGCGAACGTAATTGTCTTCATGAGAGGTGTTTCCGTTGTCATCGCGATCTACCTGCCGGTAGAGAATGACCGCAGGCGCGCCGGCCGGCGCGAGCGGCTCGCTCTTCATTTTCAATTCTTCAGCGGAAATAGGCTGGAAGCCTTCGCCGGCGTAAACCGTGAGCGACGGATACGCGGCGGTGGCCAGGATCAGGGATACAGCACAAGACACAAACGTGATTACGCGACGAAGCGGCACGTTCCAACTCCCGAGCACCAGTATTAGCCAGATCGGGCCCCCGCGCGTCTGGTGCCCGCCACAATATAGTGGTCCAGAGTCGGCGTCAATAGCCTTCTTGGGTGGCGTTCCTGGATACCGTGGGCTGGGAAGAGACACTTCATCCGGCTCAAGCCGGAGAGCGCTCGGTTCCATCTGAGAAAAGTCGGGGTGCGGTGTAGTTACTTCCGGTAACCATCCGCGCCCGGAGGCGTCTAAACAGATGATATACTGCGTATATTCAGCGCGGTGGCTGGGTGGTCGACAACCCTCAACCGAAGGAAATCTAAGATGGCTCGTAGTTCTCGGCGTTCGCTCTCCCTGGTAGTTTTTTTTCTCCTGACCTGCGGGTTTCTGGGCATTCTCTTCGCCCAACGCACGGGACAAACGTCTTCGCTCAACAGCGATTCCGACGTTAAAGACAGTTTGAAGCAGTTTACCGACGTGTATTCGGTGATCGAGGAGAACTATGCCGAACCGGTGAATCCGGATAAGGCCATATACAACGGGGCGATTCCGGGAATGTTGCACGCGCTCGATCCGCATTCGAATTTCTTCGATCCGAAGTCTTATGCGCTGATGCGCGAAGACCAACGCGGCAAATACTACGGCGTCGGGATGACGGTTGGGCCGCGCAACAACAAAGTGATCGTAATTTTTCCGTTTACAGGTACGCCTGCTTATAAGGCGGGGATTCACCCGGGCGATGTGATCATCGCGGTCGATGGCAAGTCGACCGAGAACATGAGCACCAGCGATGTGGCCGATTTGTTGAAGGGACCGAAGGGAACGACGGTACACATCAGCATTTCACGCGAAGGCGTAGAGAAGCCGATGGAGTTCACGCTGATTCGCGACGAGATTCCGCGGTATAGCGTGGATGTGCACTTCCTGATTCGGCCCGGTATTGGCTATTTACACGTGACTGGGTTCAACGAGACGACCGAAGAAGAGGTCTCGAAGGCGCTGGATGAGTTTGGCGATCTGAAGGGATTGATTCTCGATCTGCGGGGAAATCCGGGCGGGCTGCTGAGCGAGGGTGTCGGGGTTGCCGACAAATTCTTGAAGAAGGGGCAGCTGATTGTTTCGCATCACGGCCGCGCTTCAGCCGAGAAGCGGTACGTGGCGCAACATGGCAACGGCGGGAGGGATTATCCGCTGGTGGTGCTGGTAAATCGCTTGACGGCTTCGGCGGCGGAGATCGTCTCGGGAGCGATTCAGGATCACGATCGCGGATTGATTGTAGGCGAAGTCACCTTTGGCAAGGGGTTGGTGCAGACGGTGTATCCGCTGTCGGAGAATACCGGGCTGGCGCTGACTACAGCTCATTACTACACGCCGAGCGGACGGTTGATCCAGCGCGACTACAGCAACATTTCTCTTTACGACTACTACTACAATCGCGCACCGGAGTCGGCGAGCAATGTGAACCGCGAGGTAAAGCTGACCGATAGCGGCCGCACGGTTTACGGCGGAGGTGGAATTACGCCGGACGTTGCGATCCCGCCGGTGAAGAGCAATCATTTCCAGGACACGTTATTGCAGCACTACGCGTTCTTCAATTTTGCCAAGCGCTACGTGGTCAACCATCATCCGACGAAAAGTTTTGAAGTGGATGATGTTGCCATGCAGGAGTTCCGGAAGTCGCTGGACGAGGCGAATATCTCCTACACGCAGGCCGATCTGGTGGATAACGCCGACTGGATCAAATCCAACATCAAGGCGGAGATTTTTGTGGACGCTTTCGGGCAGGACGAAGGCATGAAGGTGCGTGCGGAGTCTGACCCGGAAGTGGTGAAGGGGCTGGATCTGTTGCCGCAGGCCAAGGCCCTCGCCGATAACGCCAAGAAGATCGTGGCGGAGCATAACGGGGCGGGAGCCTTCAGCCGGTAGGATCGAGTGAGTTCCACGAGGCCCGGACTCGTTCCGGGCCTTTATTTTTTGGCAGACGGCCCGGAGCGGCTAAAGCCGATCAGGCTGCCTGCCCATGCGGCACGTCTGACGGCATGCCCTGAAATGAATCTCGTCTCGAATTTCACGATCGCCCCCGGCGGGTCTTCATTGACTTCGGTACCCAGCTATGTGAAAATCCGCGGCAGTGGGGCGTTTGGGCCATGGCGCTCGGCTGCGATCAGGGGTATGTTTCCCAGGCTGATTGAGGTCCTGAAGGCGGTCTTAAGGGCGCGGGACAAGGGCTTCCGAGGTGAGGCGGGGGTGGTTTGAAGCTGATCGTGCTGGTGCCGGCGGTGGTGCTGGCGCTCATTGCCGGGTGGACCGATTGGCGCAGCCGCCGCATTCCGAACTGGCTGACGGTGCCGGGATTTTTCCTGGGAATCGGTGTCAACTCTTTGGCCGGCGGATGGGTTGGAGTGAAGACTTCCCTGCTGGGGGCCGGGCTGGGATTGCTGGTGCTGCTTCCGTTTGTTTTTCTGCGCAGCCTGGGTGCGGGCGATTGGAAGCTGGCTGGTGCTCTGGGGGCGTTCGTCGGCTGGCAGGTACTGGCCGACTTGCTCATGGGGTCGGTACTGGTGGCTGGCGTCATGGCGCTCGGACTGGTTATTTACAAAGGACGCTTCGGCGAAACGATGCGCAACATTGGTGGAATGCTGGCTGCGATGGTCTCGTTGAGGATGCCGGGGGCGGAGGTTTCGCTGGATAATCCGAAATCGCTGAAGGTGCCGTACGGGGTGGCGTTGGCCCTGACGACTTTAGTCTTTGGGGTGGGAAAGATTTGGGGTGGGCGATGAACGTTCCGAAATCAATATGGAAAATCTGGCGTTCTCTCTATACCGACACGCGGGGTAATGAAATCGCGGAGAGTGCGTTCGTACTGCCGATGCTCTTTGTCGTGCTGATTGCGATCTTCTGGTTCGGACAGGCTTTCCGCTATTACGGCACAGTGACGCATGCCGCAAGACAAGGAGCGCGGGCATCTGTGGCTCCGGCTTGCGCGACGTGCACCGCTACCGCGTCCGTTCAAAACGCTGTTACCGCTGTTAACAGTGCACTGACGGCGGCTCACCTGGATCCAAATCAGGTGCTGGGGCCGTCGACGGTTCCGGTTTTGTGCCCATGTGGTAGTACTAGTTCGTCGTGCGGCAACGCCGCGGTTCAATGCGACGGCAGCGTCCCCACCAGCAACGTGTGCGTCCAGCCTAAGGTGCAATTGTCCTACAGCAGCGTTTTGGGCGGGGCTGGCGTCTGCGGGACATCGGTCAGCTTCAGCTACAAATATCCGATCCATTTCACCTTGCCCTGCTGGCCGGCGCCATGCACATCACTGGACTTGCAGAACATGACGCTGCCGGCGCGCGCCGAGGAACGGTTGGAGACGCAGTGATAGCGAAACGAAAACGGCATTTACCGCTGCGGTTGAGTGCCTTCCGGCGTTTGTGCGGGCAGGAGCGGGCGGCGCAGATTCTCGAATTCGCACTTTCTCTACCGGTATTGCTGTTGTTCGTGATTGGAATTTTTGATTTCAGCAGCGCGCTGACACTCAAGCTGAAATTAACCAACGCGGCGCGAGACGGAGCCCGCGTGGCTGCGGCGGATTCCGGCAGCGACCTCGGAAAGCCCATCGGTGTTCCCGCGTCAGTAGGCGACAGCTACCAGGTTGTAGACAACCATCTTTTGGCGGAAAAGATTAACGACTGCGGACTGAACGGTACTACGCCGACTGCAACCGGCCTTGTCTGGAAATCGCCGGCACTGACGGGCTGCCCGGGAGGTACAGGCATGGTGCTTACGATTGACCGGGGCTGCATTTCGAAACAAACCCTGAACGGCGTATCGACAGATGTGGTGAACACGTGCGTCACGATTCAATATCCGTATCAGTGGCGCTACGGCGGGGTTGCCGGTCTCGTGGGTGGAACGTTCATCGGTCCGACCACCATTAATGTAACCGCCACTGCATTGAACGAGAATTGAGGAATTGGGATGCTGTATCCGCTGATTGAACGCCCGCGACGAGGTCCAACGCCGCGATCGCGCGAGCGCGGAGTGACGCTCGCTTTGGTGGCCTTGGCGATGTTCGGCGTCATTGCCATGGCGGCGCTCTCGATTGACGTTGGAACGCTATATCAGGCCAATGCGGAAGCGCAGCGGTCGGCCGATGCGGCAGCGCTGGCGGGGGCCCGGGTGCTTTCGATGAGCGGCATGACGGGAGATCCGACCAACTCCAGTGGCCTTTGGGGGACAGCGTGCGCCACGGCGCAAGATGCGGCCACGGCCGTTGCTAAACAAAATCTTGTGGGGGGAACAGCGCCTGCGGCAACGGTTACGTTTCTGGCGACCGACGGCACCAATTGCGCCTCTCAGGGCGGAGCGTTCGGGGTAAATCCGGAGGTTACGGTGAAGGTGATCCAGGCCACGTTGCCGACTTTTTTTGCGCGCATCTTCGGGCGTACCGGGAGCAGCGTGAGCGCGTCGGCGACGGCAGAGGCTTTCAATCCTTCCGCTTCGCAAGCTGTTACCGGATCCGATTTGATACCGGTTCAACCGCGGTGCGTTAAGCCGTGGATCATTCCGAACAAGAACCCGATAGCAGGTAGACCGCGTTTCGTAAGCGCTGTGGACGGGACTATCCAAGGTGCTGGAATTATTACAAACGGTACTGGAATCGGGCCGGGTATTATTGGCCAAACTTTAACCTTGAAGGCCGATTGTTCCACGACTGCGGCACTTTGCGACGGCACCGGTCCCGGCTGGAACACTGATCCCACGATATCGGCCGCGGGCACTCTTAGATATGTACCGGGGCAGGTCTTAGGTACACCTGTAGCCGTACCAACATGCGCAAACGGGAACTCCTATCAGCAGGCGGTCGGCGGATGCGACCAGACGTCGCCGTATCAATGCGGGGTCCAGACCGGTAATTCGGCTAATACCACGTTCGTCAATCTTAATGAAAATCCGATCGTGTCCAGCGATACGTCGACTGCGGTGCAATGCCTCATCTATCAGTCGTCTGGCGCTCCCGATTTTCTCAACACCAACGTGTACCCTTACGAGATCCAAGCGGGCTTTGGAAATCCGCTGGGGGTCAATGGAAAGGTGATCACAAGTAGCAACTCGATCGTCACCCTTCCGATTTATGACATCGATGGCCCTACCGGCTCAATCCTAACCCCAGATCCTTCGAATCAAGTGCCGGTGAACATCGTGGGTTTTCTGCAAGTGTTCCTTGGTCCGTCGGGCGGGTCAGATTTGCAACCGATTACGATTCTGAACGTCGCTGGCTGCGGAAATGGCATCAACACAATAGTCAGCTCTCAGCCGGAAACTGGGACCTCGCCCGTGCCAGTGCGACTGATTACGTCTCCTTAGTTCCCTCTCACATGAAAAGCCCTCGCTCTCGCAAGTATTTCTTTCAGCGCTCAACCCGCGCCATTTCATAGCGCTTGTCCGGAATACTAGTCTGGGTTGTCTGCGTTCGGCGGCGGGCTGGTTTGGCCGTCGGGGGCGGGGTTTGGGTTTTGGGGGGGTGGAGTGGGGCGGACTGGAG
>Ga0210400_10002594_pt1 | contig 16588 bp, 13 predicted proteins | sample IncBWH26MmetaG_FD_155456 | JGI IMG/M metagenome (GOLD analysis project Ga0210400, IMG submission 155456) | Forest soil microbial communities from Barre Woods Harvard Forest LTER site, Petersham, Massachusetts, United States - Inc-BW-H-26-M | ecosystem: Environmental > Terrestrial > Soil >... | reverse complement strand
ATGGGGAACGACTCAGGATAACGAGGCGCAACGGATGGTGGACTTATCCCTCGACCACGGCATCAGCCTTTTCGATACCGCGGATGTGTATTCCGGCGGCCTGTCCGAGCAGATCCTTGGGAGAGCCCTGAAAGGCAAGCGCGATCGCGCGCTGATCGCCACCAAGAGTACTTTCCCCATGGGCACGAACCCCAATGAGGTGGGTTCGTCGAGGCACCATCTGATACGCGCCTGCGAAGCCAGCTTGAAACGCCTTCAGACTGATCACATCGACGGAGCGTCACGGACGACGGCGGTTGCGCAGCGTGCGCGGAGCAGAGCAGCCAGCTGGTAAATGATACTGGCTCGTGCCGCTCTCGTTCCCGCATTTCTTGCTAATTGCGCGATAAATGGCTGTTGAGTGACGATCGAAAAGAATCTAAGTTCTCAGGGTTAGTCCCTCGGAGCGATTGTGGCGAGCGATACTCAATACTGTGTACGGACCTTGCGCCTGAAGGTAAAGGGCGAAGGATACGCCTGGCTCAACGCTGCCGCGACGGAGGTGAACCAGGTGTGGAATTACGCCAATGCCACGAGCTACAAGGCTTCGCGACCTTACGCGGGGCGGCCTCGATGGCTGACGGGCTTTGACCTGGACAAACTAACTGCCGGAGCTACCGAGTACTTTGACCGCATCGGTTCGGACACGATCCAGCGAGTGAATGCCGAGTTTGCGACACGGCGAGAGCAATTCAGGAAGGCAAAGCTGCGTTGGCGAGTAAGCCAAGGTGCGAAACGGTCCTTGGGATGGGTGCCATTTAAAGCGCTGCAGCTGAAGCGCAAGGGTAAGTCGTTGCGCTTCTCAGGCAAGGCGTTTCGAGTCTTTGAACGAGAGCTTCTCGAAGGAACTACGTGGAAATCGGGCTGCTTTGCCCAAGATGCGGTCGGTGACTGGTGGCTGTGCGTTCCTGTGGAACGAGAAGCGTCGCAGTCGGTTGCTCCGAAAGACGCGGTGGGCATCGATTTGGGGTTAAAGGACATCGCAGCAACGAGTGATGGGGACAAGCTCCAGACGGGTCATTTCTATCGAAACATCGAGCAGAAAATTGCCAACGCTCAGCGCCGTGGCCACAAACGCCAGGCCAAGCGAATGCACCGCACGGCAGCGAGGCGGCGAAAGGACGCCTTGCACAAGTTCTCGAGGAAAATCGTAAACGAATATCAAACCATAAAAATCGGCGATGTGAGCTCCCTGAAACTGGCGAAAACCCGGATGGCCAAGTCCGTGCTGGATGCTGGTTGGGGAATACTCAAGACGCAATTGCACTACAAGGGTCAGCAGGCCGGCAGATGCGTGCTCATCGTCAGTGAGAGAAACACAACGCGAACATGCAACAACTGCAAGGCCCTCACGGGCCCTACAGGTCTTGACATGCTCGATGTAAGGATTTGGGTGTGCAGTGTGTGTGGTGACACTCACGATCGGGACGTCAATTCGGCCCGAAATCACCTATCCGCGGGGAGTTCGCCCCCGTCCGTGAGCGGGAACAAGTCATCGCTTACAGTCGCGCCGCCGAGCCGGACATCCAGTCGATGCGAGGCAGGGACCAGCGCGCTGAAAGCGGCGGCGTGAGCACCGGGAAACTCCCATCTATCCCTGCTGCTGCAGCTGGCACCAGAAGGGATTCGACGAACGCAATCCGAAGCCAACCGCCTGGTAGGACCGATGGAGCCATTCGAAACCGGCTCTCGCGCAAGTGACATTGAGCGATCCCGAATGGTCTAGGGGAATGGGAAGCTTCAAGGCACTGTGTCTTCCGTGCCTTGAAGCTTCCCATCCCCCCAGGCCATGCGAGGTTACCTAGACGCGCTGGACTCCGATGAAGACTGAGCCGCATAAATCCTGCGCACCGCATCCATCGTATCCGCGTCTTCGACGCGCTTGTCCTCGCGATAGCGTTTGACCCGGGCCAGACGCAGGGCCAGCCCGCCTGGATAGCGGCTGCTGGCCTGTAGATCGCTGAAGGCAATTTCCACCACCAGGTCGGGAAGAATGTAAACCGTACCGGCGTCGCGGCGAATTTCTCTGCTGAGAAATTCCTTGGTCTGCCAGGCCAGCATGGCATCGGTGAGCCCTTTGAAGGTCTTGCCCAACATGACGTACTCGCCGGACGCAGGGTCCATGGCGCCGAGATGTAGGTTCGACAACTTGCCCGTCCGGCGTCCGTAGCCCCACTCGGCGCCGAGCACCACGAGATCGAGGGTGTGAACCCGTTTGATCTTGAGCCAGCCGGCGCCGCGGTTGCCGGCCTCGTAAGGCGCGTCCAACGCCTTGGCCATGACGCCTTCGTGGCCCGCCGCGATGGCCGCCTCGTAGAATGCGCGTGCCGCGGACTCAGAATCGGTGACCAGCCGCGGGATGAGCAGCGCTGCGGGAACCGCCCTGGCCAGCGCCGCGAAGCGCTCTTGAGTCGTGCACGTGGCGATGCTCTCATCGCCAAAGCGCAGGCAGTCAAAGAAAAACGCTTCGATGGGCAGCGCGCTGCGCGAGGCTTCCACATTCAGCTTGCGGCCAAATCGCCGCATGGTCACCTGAAATGGATGCGGCCGCCGGGACTCATCGAAGGCGATCGCCTCGCCGTCGAGCACCAGCGTGTGTTCGACGAAGGTGCGGGCGAGATCGGCGATTTCCGGGATGGCCGCGGTGATCTCATTCAAGCTGCGCGTGTAAATGCGCACCTCATTCCCACGCTTGTGCACTTGAATCCGCGCGCCGTCCATTTTCCACTCGAAGGCTGCCGCACCGTGTATTTGCTCCAGGGCTTCCGCCACGTCGGCGGCCGTCTGCGCCAGCATGGGCGCAACGGGCGAGAACAGTTCGAGCTGGAATGTCGCCAGCGCATCGACGCCCTCGCGCAGCGCGGCCGACGCCACCGCCCCGAGACTCTTCGAATACATCGCGGCCCTGCGCACCGGCGCGGGCGGCAGTTCAGCGGCCGCGGCGATGGCGTCCACCATGACTCCGGCCAGCGCCCCTTGCCGTAGTTCTCCGATCAGCAGACGCAGCAGAAACTGCTGTTCGGACACTGTCGCACGCGCGAACAACGCTTTGAGCGCGTCCGCGCGGCGCCCCGCGGATCCGCTGCCGCGCATGCCGGCGAGTTCCGACAGCCGCCGATCCACTTCGGCGATCGACAATTCCTCCAATCCTGAGGCCGCAGTGGACGCGGCCGCGCGAACCGCCGCATAGCCGATGCCGATTTTTCCCTGTGGAATTTCTCCCGAAAGGTAGTGCACGCCGATATCGACTTCGTCGGCCGCCAGCACCTTCAAGAGCGCTGCCAATTCCCGTACCTTGACCCGACGCGAGGCGCTTGCGCCCACGCGTTGCGAGGCGCGCACGAGTTCTCCGAGCAGAGTCACCGGCGAGCTACCGCACCCATCCAGCCAGCCAGCGCATTGATCATATCGTCGTTGATTTGGCTGTTGGTGAACGCGCTGCGCGCAGGCACGCGGAACGAGTGGTCCGCGTCCGGCAGCAACATCAGCGTGGCCCGGCCTGCCAGCAGCGTTATAAGCGGGTTCAGCAAGTCAGGCTCGGCATAGACGTCGCGCGCGCCCTGCAGGAACAGCATGGGCACCTGCACCTTCAACAGATGCGCGGCGCGCGAATCGGAGGGTTCCTTGGGCGGGTGCAGCGGAAAGCCCAGGAACGCCAGGCCGCGCACATGCGGCATGGGATTGGCGGCCTGCGCCTGGGAAGTCATGCGTCCGCCGAAGGATTTGCCGCCGGCAAACAGCGGCAGCGAGGGCAGCAATGCGTGCGCGGCATCGACCGCGGCGCGGACGGTGTCGTGGCACAGCGCCGGCGGATCCGGTCGCCGGCCATGCTTTTCCATGTAGGGAAACTGATAGCGCAGGGTGGCAATTCCGCGCTTGCTTAAATCTGTCGCCAAATTCGCCATGAAAGGATGCAGCATGCCCGCACCGGCGCCATGCGCTACGACCAAGCAGGCCTTGGAGTCGGGGGCCGCGGTCAAGAGTCCGGAAACGCGCGTGGTGGCGTTGACCTCGATGGCCACCGGTTTGGAATCGGCGTTGTTCACGCTAGCCTCGATGCAGCGGCCTGCAAGGGAAGTTCATGTGCTCAATCTCGCGTTATCCGCTTGATGGCATCGGCCAGAGAGCGTCCTGCCGCAGCATACTCCTTCCATGGCTTGATTTTGGCGAGCAGCGTTGGGGCGCTGCGCACCGTAAAGGCCTTGGGATCCAGCCCCTTTTTCACGTCCCGCCACGCGAGGGGCATGGAAACGGGAGCGCCTTCGCGGGCCCGCGGCGACAGCACGGCCACGGCAGTTGCAGTGCGGTCGTTGCGCAAATAGTCCAAAAAGATTCGCCCAGTGCGCTTGGCCTTCGACATGTTGTCGAGATAGCGCGCGGGACTGTCCTGCGCCATTTGGGCGCAAACCAAGTGCGCGAAATTCTTGGCGATGGGCCAGGCGATCGCCTTCTTGCCCTCGGTCAAAGGTGTGACGACATGCAGGCCCTTGCCGCCCGTGCTCTTGCAGAAACACACCAAACCGAGTTTTTCCAGCCGTTCGCGTATGTCATGCGCTGCGGCAATGACCGCGTCGAATTTCACATCCGGCGCAGGATCCAAATCAAATACCAGTCGGCCCGCGGATTCAGGATCATTGCGCGCGCAATTCCAGGGATGCAGCTCGAGCGCGCCGACTTGCGCCACGGCGGCCAGCGCTTCAACGCGATCAATCTGCACATAAGGCGCCTTGTCGCCGCGGACCTTGACGAAATCGAAGAGCTCTGACATGCCCGCCATCGCGTGACGCTGGAAAAATTGTTGGCCCTCGATGCCGTCCGGTGCTCGCACCAGCGAGCAGGGGCGGCCGGCAAGGTGCGGCAGCATCCATTCGCCCACCTGTTCGTAGTAGCGGGCGAGGTCGAGCTTGGTCACCGGCTTGCCGTCGCCCGCGTTCGGCCAGAGCGCCTTGTCCGGTTTGGACAAGGTCACGCCCATCACCGTTGAAGGGCCGGATGCTAGGTGCGCGGACGCGATCTTTTTGGCCTCTTTGCGCGATCTCTTCGAGGCGGGTTTTTCCCCGGCTGGCTGTTGCATCGTTGCTGTCTCCGCCACCACGTCGTTGGGATCCTTGTCTTCGCGCAGGCCCTTGAATGCGGCCTGGCGAATCATGCCCGAATCGGTCCAGCCCTCGAACTCGATCTCCGCAACCAGCTCCGGCTTCAGCCAGCGCACGTTGCTCTCCTTCGGCGGCGCATTGGGGCCGTCAAACGGACTCTTCTCGCGCGTGAGTTTCAAAAGCTTCGGCAAGAGCACTTTCACCACATCGCGTCCGTAGCCGGTGCCGATGCGGCCTACGTAGCCTAAGCGGCCATCGCGATGGACGCCCGCGAGCAGCGATCGCACGGTCCCGCCTTCCGTCGTCCAGCCGCCCAGGATGACTTCCTGTCCCGCGCGGCACTTGGCCTTGAGCCAGCGATCGCTGCGGCCCGAGGTATAGGGCGCGTCGAGTTTCTTCGAGATGATGCCCTCGAGTCCAATCTTGCAGGCCGAAGCCAGCACGGCCTCGGCATTCGACTGCAGATGCGCGACGTAGCGGATTCGGCTGCTGGGGGTTTGCGCGCTCAGGAACTGTTCGAGGCGCGCCTTGCGCTCACTCAACGGCAGGGCCCGTAAGTCCGCCCGGCCCTCGAACAACAAGTCAAACGCATACAAAACCAGTTCGTCGGATTTTTCGGCTGACAGCGCCGCCTGCAAGGCGCCGAAATTCGGCAGCTGACGCTCATCGAGCGCCACGATTTCCCCGTCGATGACGCAGTCGTCAAACGCAGTCGCATCTTTGGCGATGGCACTGAAGCGATCGGTCCAGTCGAGACCCGTCCGCGTCCGGATGACGGCCCTGCCGCCCTCAACCCGCAGCTGCGCACGATAGCCGTCGAATTTGACCTCGTGTCCCCAGCCTGCAAGATCCGGCGGCCGCCCAATCAATTTGGCGAGTTGCGGCTCGATGAATTTGGGCACCGCTTTCACCATGACGGGCTCGTCGCGCGCGATTTTCGCGGCCTTGGTGAGGTTCGCGGCCGCAGGATGGCTCGCGGTTGCCGCGGAACGGAGCGGCGCAGATTCCGCCGCGCCCGCCGCCGCGCTCGATTCTGCCGCGCCCGATTCCCACCCATCGGCACCCTTGCCCAGCCACACCGCATCGGCCTTGCCCGGTTCCGCGGTGGCGAGCATGAAGGGCTTCGGACGCCGCCCTTTGCCCTCAGTTATTTGCTGCATCGTTCGCCCGGAGGCGACCGAACGATCTTCGCCGAGCACGGCCGCGCCGTCGCCGCTGGTGGAGTTTGCGTCGTGATGTTTGATAAGCAGCCAGTTGGTTCGCTTGCCGCCGAACTTATCGCCGTGCATACGCACCAGCACCCAACTGCCTTTGAGCTTCGCGCCTTCCAGCGTGAATTTAAGGTCGCCTGCCCGGAAGGCGTCCGACGTGGTCTTGGCGCCCTCGGGAGTCCAGAAGCCGCGGTCCCACAGCATGACGGTGCCGCCGCCATACTCACCCTTCGGGATCGTGCCCTCGAAATCACCGTAGTCGAGCGGATGATCCTCGACTTCCACGGCGAGGCGTTTGTCGGCGGGATTCAGCGACGGTCCGCGGGCAACCGCCCATGACTTGAATACGCCCTCCCATTCCAGGCGCACATCGTAGTGCAGTTGCCGCGCGGCGTGCTTTTGCACGACGAAGCGCAGGCGCGCGGAGGGCGCTACTCGCTGCTCGCCCGAGGGCTCCTCGGTTTTAGTGAAATCGCGCTTGGTGCGATAAACGGTGAGCGCCGGCTTCGCCATCTCATGCGCCTTGATCCATCATGCGCCGATAGGCGAGCAAGTGCCGCAGGGAGGCCTTGGGATCTTTCGCCCGCTCATACAAACGCGCGAGATTGAAATGCGCGTCGGCAAATTGAGGGTCCAGGGCCAATGCTTCACGGTAGGCGGCAATGGCGTCGGGCTCGCGGTGCAAGTCCTCCAGCACCACGGCCAGATTGAACGCAATGAAGGGATCGGTTTTGGCGCCGACCCGATAGACCCGTTCCGCCTCGGCCAAGCGTCCGGCCAGATGCAGCAGCCTGCCCAAGTTGATGCGCGCTTCCAGATAATCGGGGTCCGCCTTCAGACACAACTCATAGGCTTTCTGCGCCGCCAGCGGATTGCTGTCCTCCAGCTTAAGCGCCCGCGCATAATGTTCATCGGCGCCGCGGCTGATGGAAATACCGGTGGAGAATTCGGTGCCGGCGCCGCCGCTACCGCCGCCACCGCCACCGACACCGCTGCCGCCGCCGCTGCCGCTGCCGGAGGCGGGCGCGGCGTCTTGCCGCGTGATGACGTGCAGCCGGCCCTTCTCTTCGACGATTTCCAAGGCCAACGCATATTGACCCGAATCGGATTCGCGCAAGCTCTGTCCTTCGCGGATGGCGATGCGATTGCCGAGCGCGGTCAGCGAAATCTTGTTGAGCGCAGAGCCTTCCGGCAGCGCCGAACGCAACTCTTGCAGCGTCTTGTTGATCCTTTGCGAAGAGATTTTCGCGGCGCGCAGGGCGCTGGCGGTGCGCAGGACCACGAGGTCATGGAACGAGTAGTGCAGTCTGCCCGAGCGCCTGACCGGTTGAATGTTCCCTGCGCGTGCTAAGGCACGAACGGCCGACGCCGGTAATCCGAACAGCCGCTCCAGGTCTTTGGTGTCGTAGGCATGCATTTCATCTTCGGGCGGATTTGCGTGCCGACCCGGTCGCAGCCGCGCGCTTCGGTGCCTTGCGTTCCTTGAGATCCGTGGCCTTCGAGCCGCGCGCATCGATGCTCGCCCTCAGGGCCTCCATCAGGTCGATGACATTGCCGCCCGTGGCCGACACCGGTCCTTCGGCCAGCGATACTTCCTTGCCTTCGACTTTTTTCTGGATCGCCGCCTGCACGCGCGCACGATGCTCATCGGCATACTCGTTCGGGTCGAATCGCTTCGCCGCCAAATGCTCGATGAGTTGCTGGGCCAGCTTCAATTCCGGTTCCGACACCGGCGCAGCCTCGATGCCCAGATCCTTCAGGTCGCGAACCTCGGCTTTGAAATGCAGTTGATGCAGCGCCAGACCATCTTCGATCGGTCTGATCACCACGATGTGTTCCTTGCCGCGCGAAATCCAGCGGCCCACCGCGCATTGCCGCGACTTTCGCAACGCCGTGGCGAGCAGGGTATAGGGCTTGCCGCCGCCCTTGTCGGGCGCCAGGTAGTAGGTTCCGTCAAAGTACAACGGATCCACCGATTCGAGCGGCACGAATTGTCCGATGTCGATGGCGTGGCTGGTCGTATCTTCGAGCGCCTTCAGTTCCTCGGGGCTGAACATAACGTACTGGTCCTTGGCGAACTCATAACCCTTGACCATCTCGGAGCGCTCGACGATCTTGCCGTCGTTGACCGCGACGTATTGCTGCTTGACGCGCGAGCCGTCTTTTTGACGCAGCAAGTTGAAGGAGATGCGTTCGGACGAAACCGTCGCGGAATACAACTTCACCGGAATGGCGACAAGCCCGAAGGAGATTGTCAGCGAAGCGATTGATCGAGCCTGTGTAGCCATGGTCCTTTTATCCCTTGAAGCAAAAAGAGTGCGATTTTCTCTGATTTTATTGAATAAACGCGCGCAAGACCTTCGATTGCCTACGATTTATGAAGCTAGCCTAGGAACAATAGAGCGGCGTTTCAAGTGAATTCGGCCCAAAAACGTGTAGGCGTGGGCCAATGGCGCTTCCGCGGCCGGCCGCCGCCAGGTTCTCCGCATGCGCGAACCCATGGACAAAAATACGTTTAGAAACAGTCGGATACGCGCGGATCGCGGCTCTCTGACTGGTGCTGCCTTAGGCCTGTTTCGCCGTTGCGCGAACCGGGAGCTTCCATTCGGGCCGGATGAAATGGCAGGTGTACCCATCGGGATAGCGTTCCAGGTAGTCCTGATGTTCAGGTTCCGCTTCCCAGAAATCCCCCGCCGGGGCGAGTTCGGTGACGACTTTTCCCGGCCATAGCCCGGATGCGTTGACGTCCTCGATGGTGTCCTCGGCGATGTGTTTTTGTTCATCGCCGATATAGAAGATGGCCGACCGGTAGCTCAAGCCCCGATCGTTGCCCTGCCGGTTCAAGGTCGTCGGATCGTGAATCTGGAAGAAAAACTCGAGCAGTTTGCGGTAGCTGATCACATTGGGATTGAAGATGATCTCAATCGCCTCGGCGTGCGTGCCGTGATTGCGATACGTGGCATTGCGCACATCGCCGCCCGAATAGCCCACACGCGTAGAGATCACGCCGGGATAGCGGCGCAATAAGTCCTGAACGCCCCAGAAACAGCCACCGGCGAGAACTGCGCGCATCGTGGGTGCAGACATTTCCTTACTCCTTCAAATTTGGCGCGACGCGTCGCGCGATTTTTGTTCCGCGAGCGTGTACAGCGCTTCCGGTGTAGCCTCGAGCCGCTCGATCGGGATCGGCGCGCCGCTCGCGTCCGACAGGCCGTAGGTACCGTCGTCGATTTTTTGCAATGCACGCTCGATGTTGCTTAACCGAGCATCATCCGCGGCGGCGAGATTCCCCTCGAGCTCGAGCGTGGTCAGCTTCTGGGCATCGTCCTCGAATTCTCGCGCTTGATCGCGAGTTTCCGCGTTGGCGCTCGCTTCCTCACTCTCTTCGCCGCGCCGCACCGCAAGGATTTGCTGCCGCAATTCGCTGAGCCGGCGCTTTTGCCGGGCGAGGAAGGCTTGATCCAAGCGGGAACCTTGCGAGGTCATTTGCGGATTATACCGTGAAGTAGTCCACGGAAAAGGCATCCACTCGCCGCGCGACGGATTCAGCGCCGAACACCTTAAGAATGCGGCAAATCGGCCGACAAATCCTCAATGCATCGCTCCCACCCGAAGTCGCCGCCGCGGCGAGATTTTTGTCGTTTGCAGTCATTCGTGTTGGCCGGATTGTTGACTCTGCCTCAATTCAGCGCACACGGCAGCTCCGCTGCGCAATCGCTCATCGACACCTATCGCCGGCCGACCGAGGCACCGCCCGTCCCCGCCAGCAATCCGGCGACCCCTCAAAAGATCGCGCTCGGCAAGGAGTTGTTCTTCGACCCGCGGCTGTCCGGATCGGGGGCAATCGCCTGTGTTAGCTGCCACAACCCGGGACTGGCCTGGGGAGATGGTCTCGACAAGGGCATCGGCTTCATGGGCGCGCGGCTCGACCGCCACACTCCGACCATTTTGAACGTTGCGTTCGGCGAACCGTATTTTTGGGACGGCCGAGCCGCCACCTTGGAAGAACAGGCGAAAGGTCCCATGACCTCGCAAAAGGAAATGAACATTGAGGCGGCCGTTGCGGAGCACCGGGTTCGAGCGATTGCCGGCTACGCCGCCGCCTTTGAACGGGTGTTCCCGGGGCAGCCTATAACGCTCGACACCATTGCCGCAGCGATTGCCGCATTCGAGCGCACCGTCGTTTCCGGAGAAGCGCCGTTCGATCGCTGGGTGAATGGCGACGGGCGGGCGGTCTCGGCGGCGGCGATTCGAGGATTCGTGCTGTTCAACGGCAAAGCCAACTGCGCGGTGTGCCACCAGGGCTGGCGCATGAGCGATGATGGCTTTCACGACACCGGCATGCCGGATTCCGATCGAGGCCGCGCGGCGATCGCGCCGGGAATCGTGCAATTGGAACATGCGTTCAAGACGCCAACCTTGCGCAACATCAATCAGCGCGCCCCCTACATGCATGACGGATCTCTGGCATCGTTGGCAGCGGTCATCGACCACTATGACACGGGATTCGTGACCCGCGGCAGCCTCGACACCAACATGCGCCGGCTCGGGTTGACCGCCGCCGAGAAGCACGACCTTCTGGCATTTCTCGATACGCTGACCAGCATCGACGCCGCGATCACCGTACCCGTCCTGCCGCAATGACAACCATTCCAACAGGAACCCGCCGATGAGTGCCCGCAATATTTACATGTACCTCGCGGCGATGCTGCTGGCCGGATCGAGTCTGGCCGGCGAACCGGTGACCGTCGGACAAAAGGGTTTGAGATTCAGTGCCGCGGAACTGTCGGTGGCCGCTGACCAGGCCATCATTTTTCTCAACAACGACACGACCACCCACAACATCACCGTCGTCGGTGAAGGCCTGGCCTTGAACAGCGGGTTGCAGGCACCGGGCGTGGAGTTTCGCGTTCCCGCTCTCAAACCGGGCACGTATCTGGTCAGCTGCGGCATTCATCCGAAGATGAAATTGACGCTGACCGTCAAATAACAGCGATTCTCCGCGCAGGTTCGCTGTGAAATACTCTCTCCCGCTACAGGCAGTTCACTGGACGATTGCGCTGCTCGTGGCCTGCCAGTTGACCTTGGCGCTCGTGCTGCAGCGTCTGCTGTCGCTGGAGTACGGCAGGTTTGTTCTGGCGGTCCATCGACAAGTCGGCATTGCCATCCTGCTCTGTGTGTTGCTGCGCTTCGCATTGCGCCTGCGCTACCGTGCGCCGCAGCCGTCGCAGCTTCTGCCTCACTGGCAGAAGCTGAGCCAGTTCACTGTGCACCTCATGTTGCTGCTGTTGTTGCTGCTGCAGCCGCTGCTCGGCATCGGCATCGCCTGGGCGCGGGGCGACACGGTCTCTATATTCGGCTTGATTGCACTGCCGCAGCCCTTCGACCTATCCGACCTGGCGCGCGATCGGCTCACCTATGCGCACTCGGCAACCGCCGTCGTGCTGCTCGTTTTGGTCGCCGTGCATCTGGCGGCAGTTGCCTTCAACCGGCTGGTCCGACGCGTACCCGTGATGGAACGAATGCTGCCGCCGGAGCCCCGGCACCGCTTCGTCAACAGGATGCCGATCGCCGCTCAGTTGTTGTTGGGCATTGGTGTGCTGCTGGGCATGGCGCTCGGCACCGGCATCTACGCCGCGTCGACGTATCGTGATTTCAGCCGCATGAATGCGGCCTACCAGGACAACGAGCTTGCGGCGGAAGCGGACACGCACGCTGCGCAACTGGCGTGGAAGGAAATCGTCGGTCGCGTGGCACCGCCCCACCGGCCCGAAGCCGGCTCCCGGGAAATCCAATTGCGCGACCAGGCGCGTTCGAACCTGCAGAGTGCCGCGCGCCGCTCCAACGATGCTGCGGTCAGGGACCGCCTCGCGGCGCTGCTGGCGCGCGTATCGAGCGGGGATTCCGCGGCATGGCTCACACCCGGCAGCGCTCAGGAGATCGATGCGCAACTGCAGAGTCTCATCGACACGCAGCGCATGGCCGCCTTTCAGTCTCACACCGACAACGCCGAGCGGATTGCGCGGGGACATGATCTCATCGTTCTGGCAATCGCGCCGGTGGCGCTGCTGGGTTTGGTTTTGGCGTTGGTTCTGGCGCGCAGTATCGCGGGCGCCGTTGCACGCATGGGGGCGCTGGTTCGCGGCATCGAGACGGGCAATGACAACGTGCCCATCCAAGTGGTCGGCAACGGTGGCTTCGCCATGCTCATGCGCGACATGGTTGCGATGCGCGCCGCAGTGGAGCTCAAGAGTGCGAAGGCGGCGCAGCACTTTCGGGAGTTGAAAGAGGCGGCCGAAGCGGCGAGCCGCGCAAAAAGCGATTTTCTCGCCAACATGAGCCACGAAATCAGAACACCGCTCAACGGCGTCATCGGCATGACCGGCCTGTTGCTCGACACGCCGTTGCGCGACGATCAGCGGGAATTCGCCGGGATTGCGCGATCCAGCGGCGAGTCGTTGCTGGCGGTGCTGAATGACGTGCTGGACTTCTCGAAGATCGAAGCAGGCCAAATGCAGCTCGAGCACATCGACTTCGATCTTCTCTCGGTCATCGAGCAATCGGTCGACGCCGTCGCAGTGCATGCCGGGGAAAAAGGGCTGGAGCTGATCGTCGATGTGGACACGGCACTGCCGCAGCGCGCGCGCGGTGATCCCACGCGCCTGCGGCAGGTGCTCCTCAATTTGCTGAGCAACGCGGTCAAGTTCACCGAAAAGGGCGAGGTGCGTCTGGCGGCACGGCGCTTGCCGGTTGCGGACGGCAAGCTGCGGCTGCGCGTGGATGTGATCGATACCGGCCCCGGTCTGACCGAGGAGCAGCGCGCCCGGCTGTTTCTGCCGTTCATCCAGGCCGACACCTCCATGACCCGGCGATATGGCGGCACGGGATTGGGCCTGTCGATCTGTCTTCGGCTCGTTGAGCTGATGAACGGCACGATCGGCGCGGACAGCATTCACCAGGCCGGATCGTGCTTCTGGTTCGAAATCGATCTGCCGACGGCCGATCGCACCGAGGCGCCGGCGGACACCGTGCTCTTCAACGGCTGCGAGATACTCGCCATCGCCGATCACCCGGTCAATCGCCGCGTCATCGAGTCTCAATTGACCTCGCTCGGTTGTCAGGTCACCTGCGCGGGGACCGCAGCGGAGGCGGAGTCCGCCTGGCAATCACTGCTTTCCGCGGGTCGCATCCCGAGCGTCATCGTGTTGGATTGGGATCTTCCCGGACAGTCCGGTCCCCGCCTGGCACAGCGCTTGAGCCGCGATCCGCCGGGAGACGGCGTGCCGATGATTCTGATGACATCGCTCGGCAACCGGCTGCGCAATCCGGCGGAGGAGCGCAGTATCGATCGGGTGATGACCAAGCCGGTGAAGCGCTCCGCGCTGATCCGATGCCTGCAGGAAGTGCTGGGCAGGGTTTCGGCCGCGAGCGCGCTTCCGCAGTTGACGCGCACCGATGTCCTGCACGGAATGCGTGTGCTGGTGGCGGAGGACAATGCCGTCAATCAGAAACTGATTTGCCGGATTCTCAACAAGCTGGGCGCCGACGTCACGGTGGTTGACAACGGCGAAGCCGCGATTGCGCGGCTGTTCGCGGAATCGTTCGAAATAGTGCTGATGGATTGCCAGATGCCGGTACTCGATGGTTACGAGGCAACACGCCGCATCCGGGCCGGCGCCGCCGGATCCACGGCCAAATCGATTCCGATCGTCGCACTGACGGCGCATGTCCTCAGCGGCGACCGAGACCGTTGTCTTCAGGCGGGCATGGACGACTACCTGACCAAGCCCATCGATCCAGGAGCGCTGCGAACCGTGCTTCGAAGCCTGCGCGGCGTCCCGAGATCCGACGCACTGCCCGGCAGCGTCGGTGGCGCCCCTGCGAGCGTATTCGATCGGGCCGCGCTGCAGCTTAGGATCGGCGATGACGCGGAGTTTCTCACCGAACTGCTGAATGTCTTCGTCGGGACCATTTCAGAGCATGTGGTGGCATTGCTGGCCGGAGCTACGCGAGGCGATGTGAACACCGTGGCGACTTACGCGCACGCCATCAAAGGCGCCGCGGCAAATGTGTCGGCGGGCGCACTCGCATACGCGGCGGCCGAACTGGAACAAGCCGCACGGCAGGGCATCCTCGATCCGAATGCAGTTGAGGCCGTTCATGCAGCCTGGCGCGACACGCAGCGCCATCCGGCGATCGAATCGATCGTTGGCAACAAGCGCCGCGCCGGATAGGCGCGCCCGTTCAGGGGCCGTTGTGCGGCGCCATGCGCTTCATAAGCACTTTATCGGAACAAGCGGGCGGGGCGTTGACCGGGTTGCACCGGGCAACGGCGCCACCGGGAAGGCCGACGAAATAGGGCGTCCACTGCGAGGACTCGGACTCCGGGTAGTCGGTGCTCAAAAGCTGCGCGCCGCCGGCAAGGGCGATTTCTCGCCGAGCCGTATCGTTGCTTCGCGCCTGCTTCGTGTCCGCGTCGGTTCGAGTGCGGACCAGATACCCTTTGCGGACGAGCGCCGCAAGCGCTTCTTGCGCGCCGTCGTTCTCTTCCGTGAAGGCGCAGTCAGGTTGCCCCGGTTCGGCGTTGGTGAAGATGAGCCGGCCGCGAAGCGCAGGATGTCCTTCCAGATACACCGGTCCCACCGGGCGCTGATCCATCAGGAACACCACCTTGCCGCGCGCCGCGGCCAGGGTCGGCCACTCATTGCGCAGCACGGCTTCCTGGAGAGTCGCATGTTTGCCGCGCACCTGATCCGGCGTGATCATCTCGCGGGGCTTGAACACCGAGCGGATTTCGGCATCGAGAGCGTCGAAGGTTGCCGACGTGAATTTCTCGGGACTGCGCGCATGATATTGAGGCGGCAGGTCGGATTGCTTGGTCTCGAGAAGAATAAAGATCGGAATGTGATCCTTATGTGCGCGCGACCAAGCGCGAACGATCTTGAGACAGCCGATGAGTTGCTGGCAGGTGCTGCGGTAATCCAGGTCCTGGACATGCATTACCTTGAATCCCGGCTGGTTCATGAGACCCTGCGGGTCAAATTCCGGGTCCTTCGGCAATCCCGCAGCGGCGACGGTATCCGGCCCCATGGGGTGCGCGTAGCGGCCGCCCTCGCTGTCGGCGTAGATGTCGAGCTCGATCTGGCGCACGCCGGAGCTCAGCTGTTCATCCAGCGGTCGATGCCGATACTCCAGGGCCTGATAAAGCTTCGGGTTCTTCTGCTCCAGGAGCTTCGCTTCGCTGGGCGCGAGGCCTGCGTGATAGCTATTGTGCGTACCGATCACCTGGATCTGATTCAACTTGACCGAGTCGCCGGCGGCGGAGACTGCGTCGAGGGACGGCAGCCCGACACACAGCGCTGCGGCACAGACCGCAATCGATCGGATCGACATGATTCGCTCCTACATTTGCTTGAACAAGTGCGCAAACTGGCGGCTGACCGGGATCTCTTCTTTGCGTCCCTTGAGCGTCAGCGTCAGATGTCCCAATTCATCGCGCTTCGCATGCGTGACGTGCTGCGAGTTGACCACCGTGCCGCGGTGAATCTGCCAAAAAATCTCCTCATCCAGTTGTTCGAGGAGCTCGCGCAGCGGCATGCGAATGATGCTGTCGCCTTCGCGTGTCGCCACCGTGATGTACTTGTCCTCAGCCTCGAACCACAAAACCTCGTTGACGGGTATCAGCTTGACCGTCGTGCCTGCGCCGGCCCGCACGAAGCGCAATTTTTCCTTGCGTGCCGAGCCGGTACCCAGGAGCTCGGCGATACGCGCCGCCATGTCGCCCGCAGTGGCATCGCCGCTTCCGCGGTTCAGCTGGCCCGACAATCGCTCGATGCACTTGGTCAACCGTCCGATCTCGACCGGCTTCAGCAAGTAGTCGATCGCGGCGGTCTCGAAGGCGTCGAGCGCATAGGCATCGTAGGCGGTGACGAAGACGATGAGCGGCGGGTGCTCCTTCAAGCACAGTTGCCGCGCAGCCTCGAGTCCATCGAGTTGCGGCATGCGGACATCCAGGAACGCCACGTCGGGGGAGAATTCGTCGGCCAGCTTCAGTGCTTCGGCGCCGTTGGAAGCCAAGCCTGAACAGCGCGCCGTGGGCCAGTGTTCACTCAATTGCTGCGCGAGCAGCCGCGCCAGCAGGGGTTCGTCTTCGGCGATGATGTAGCTGTATGGCGTGCTCATGCAGCCGGTCTGGACAACAAATTCAGCGGCACCTCGATGGCGGCATGCGTGCCGCGCGGC
>Ga0210400_10002593_pt1 | contig 16592 bp, 17 predicted proteins | sample IncBWH26MmetaG_FD_155456 | JGI IMG/M metagenome (GOLD analysis project Ga0210400, IMG submission 155456) | Forest soil microbial communities from Barre Woods Harvard Forest LTER site, Petersham, Massachusetts, United States - Inc-BW-H-26-M | ecosystem: Environmental > Terrestrial > Soil >... | reverse complement strand
TATGCCAGAACCGGCTCGAGCGCATCGCTGAGGTCGAGCCGTTGATTTGCCGCATAGGCCGACGATCGCGGCTCGATCATCGGCCGGGCAAGCCGGTACTAGGTGCGGGGAGCGCCGAGATGCCGATGAAAGAAATTAAAGACCTTGTGCCAGCCGTCGACCGCCTGCTCCGGGCGGTAATTTGGGCGATACCAAGCGAAGAACGCGTGGCCGGCGCCGTCATAGCGGTGGAACTCGTAGTTCTTACCGTGCTTCTTCAGTTCCGCCTCGGTCTTGTTGACATGTTCGGACGTCGGGTTCGGGTCTTCGTTGCCGAACAGACCCAATAGCGGGCAATCGATCCCTTCGGTCAGATCGATCGGCGCCACAGGCTGGTTCTTGGTCAGCCGCGACTTGTCGTCGACAACGACATTGCCGCCCCAGCAATCGACCGCGGCCTGGACCAGGTGCGACAGCTTGCACGCCACCAGATAGGTCTGCCGGCCGCCCGAGCAGAAGCCGATGACCCCGACCTTTCCGCTGGCATGCGGTTGCGAGCGCAGGAAGTCGACGGCTCCGGTCACATCGCCGAGCATCTGCTCGTCCGGAACCCCGCCGCCCTCACGCACCTTGGCGACCACAGCCCCGTCCGCACCGTCGCCGACGCGGAAATAAAGGCTCGGCGCTACGGCAGCATAGCCGTGATGGGCGAATTTGCGGGCGACCTCACACGTCCATTCGTCCCAACCCGGCATGTGGTGGATCACGACCACCCCGGGATGCGGCCCGGCATTGGCCGGGTGTGCATAATAGGCATCGCCGCGGTCGCCTCCGTGCCCGCGATAGGTCGCCATTCCCGCTTGTATGTTCCGAAACGCCATGTTGACCCTCCCTCCAAATGCCGGCGGCTCTCTTGTCACCGAACTCCGGCAAAAGCAAGCCGGATATCCAGAGCCACGGTCGCTCGCGGCTTGACATTGCCCGTGTGCTGTCCCGACCCTTGCTCGATCGGCTAAGCGACCAGGAGACCGACGATGACCGGAGCGCTGGAGCACCTTCGCGTGCTCGATTTCACGACCACGATCGCGGGCCCGCACTGCACGCGGCTGTTGGCCGATCTCGGCGCCGAGGTGATCAAGATCGAGGCGCCGGAGGGCGACATGATGCGCACGCGCCCACCGCTGCGCAACGGCGCCAGCACCAGCTTTGGACAGCTCAATGCCGGGAAGAAGAGCATCGTCCTCGATCTCAAAACAGCGCCCGCGGTCGAGGCGGTTAGCCGGCTCGTCGCAACCGCCGATGTCGTCGTGGAGAACTTTCGGCCGGGGGTCATGCGCCGCTTCGGCCTCGATTACGAAGCTCTCGCGCCGATCAAGCCCGAGCTCATCTACTGCGCGATTTCCGGCTATGGCCAGACCGGCCCTTCCTCCCAGCTGCCGGCCTATGCGCCGGTGATCCACGCCGCCTCGGGCTACGATCTGGCGCACATGGCTTATCAAGGCGAAGAGCGCCGGCCGGATTACTGCGGCATCTACATCGCCGACGTGCTGACCGGCACTTATGCCTTCGGCGCGATCATGACGGCGATTTGTCACCGCCAACTGTCCGGCCGGGGACAGATGATCGACGTGTCGATGCTCGAAAGCATGCTGAGCCTGACGTTGAGCGAAATTCAGGCTGCTCAGTTTTCACTGCCGCCAATGGGCAGGCCTATCTTTGGCCCAGTTGCCACCAAGGACGGTTACGTCAATCTGTCGATTGCAAGCGAGAGGACATTCCGAAACCTGGCAATCGCCTCCGAGCATCCGCAATGGGTCACGGACCCGCGCTTTGCTCAATACCCTGACCGGCGGAGGAATTGGGGCGAACTGATCGGCGAGCTCGAAGACTGGTCTAAAGAGCGTTCGACGGAGGAAGTTCAGGCCTTGTTCGACCGGCACGGCGTGCCGTCCTCGCCCTACCGCACGGTCAAGGATGCGATGGCGGATCCGCAGCTCGCGCACCGCCGCGCCTTCGCCGAAATACATGATGCGGGAGGCACATTCCAGGCGCTCAATCCGCCGTTCCGGATGTCCGACACGCCGGCCGCAGCCTCTCCTCGTGTCGCCTCGCTAGGCGAGCACACGGAAGAGCTGCTGGCCGAGATTGGTTACAGCGGGACGAAGGTCGCCGACAGTGTCAGTCCGGTCAAATCAGAGCCTCGCGCGTAACGATGACCTCGCCGGCGGTCAAGCGAACCAGATTGATGGTCCGGGCAAGCTCCGGCGAGCCCGAATAGAAGGCCGGCACCGCGCCGTTGCCGACGCGCATTGGGCGGTCCCAATGACCGAGCGCCAGATAGTCGGCCCCGGTGGCGGCGATTTCTTCGTCGCCAAAGATCCAGGACGGGCGCAGCGGATTGGCCCGGGTCTCCGGCGGTTCATAATGCCCGTGCGCCATCGCCACCTGCCAGCGCGTCGATCGCGGCCGCGGGCCGCGCAGCGGCGCCATGTCGAAGTAATCCCGATGCGCGTGTCCCCATATTTCGAGATCAAATGCCGGGAAGGCCACCGCCTCGTCATGCGTGACGCCGAGAATGTGGACATTCGGGATGCGCGCAATCCCGCGGCGAACAAACACCGAATTCGGCAAGGCCGGATCGTGGTTGCCGGGCAACATCAAGACCGGCATCCCCGCCTCGGCGAGGAGCCCGGCCGCGCGGTCGAGAACAGCGGCGCCCAGCTGATTGCTCTCGAACGTATCGCCGGCCAGCAAGACCAGGTCTGCTCCCAGCGTTCCGGCGGTGGCCAGCACGGCCTTTAGCCCCCCAATGCCACCTCCGTCGTCGACATGGACGTCCGAGCTATGCACCAGGACCACTCCCGGAGCGGAATTCGCAGCGGCGGAAACACCCATTGTCAACTCATAGGCCCGGTCTCGGCGCTCGCGCAATCCGACATGTAGTGCACCCCAAAAGTGAGACACGGAAAAAAAGACAGTTTCTCAAACAGTTTCTCAAGGAGAGGAACTGATGACGAAGCACGGGGGTATCCGACGGCGTTGAAGCAGGCCGCGCTGGCGCGCCTGACTGCGGGAGAGAGCGTCACCAAGGTTGCGCGGGATCTGCAGCTGCGGGGCCGGCCTTTGTATGCGTGGCGGGACAAGGCTCGACTGGGTGGGGTCGGCGGCGTTGCGCGGGCGGGGACGACCGCGCAAGCGAGCAACGACGGTAGCGGCCCCGGGAGGGCATGGAAGACGGGCGAAGACGAGCTGGCGTGGCACAGCGGCGGGTCGCCGAGTTGGAGCGCAAGATCGGCCAGCAGCAGGTCGACCTGGATTTTTTCGGCGAGTCTTTCGGCGCGTGAAGGAGACACGGCGACCCAGCGCCGCGCCTGGCGCCGCGCGGTTTACCAAGTCATCCAGACGATGACGAGCTCCTTGCCGCAAGGCCAAGTCACGATCGAGCGCCTGTGCCAGCTGGCGCGCGTCAGCCGCGCCGGCTACTATCGCTTCTGGCAGGCCAGCGCGCCGCGTCAGCAGGACACCGCGGCGCGAGATCCAGCGGCTGGTGCTGACCGGCGGCCGCTATCGTCGCGGCTACCGCTACATCACCCAGCAGCTTCGCCACGAAAGCCTGATCGTCAACCATAAGCGCGTGCTGCGCCTGATGCGCGAGGACAATCTTCTAGGTCTGCGGCGGCCGCCGTTTGTGCCGCTGACCACCGATCGGCGGCACCCCTGGCCGGCGCTCGCCCCATAGCATCTCTGGACCCGCGCTTCCACGGGGGTGACGATAACCAAATGAGCCTGACTCGCTACTCGAAGCCAAGTCGCCGCGGAGCCGGCCCTTGTCGTCCACACAGCAACGCTAAAATTGCCACATTCGCATCGTACTTTGCGGCCCGAACCGGCGCTCGAGAGAAGGCGCCATCACCGCGAGGGAAAAGTCGATGCCTGTAGATTTCATGCAAGAACAGGTAAGCCGCGACGCCGACGGCCGGTTACGGAAGGGCCAGTCGGGCAATCCCAATGGGCGGCCGATGGGGGCGCGCAACAAGGCGACGGAAGCCGCCGAGCTGCTGCTCGACGGCGAAGCCGAGGCGCTGACCAGGAAGGCGGTCGAGCTCGCGCTCGAAGGCGAGGGATCGGCGCTGCGGCTTTGTCTCGAACGCGTTATTCCGCCGCGCCACGAGCGGCCGGTCAAACTCGGTGTGCCGTCGGTTCGCGGCGCCAGCGATTTCGAGAGGCGGCTGCGGGAGCTGGAAGAAGCTCATGCCGCGCGTACGTGACACGAGGCTGGCTCGCCTGGCAGCGGATAGGATCCGCATCGATTCGACCACGGGCCTCGAACGTTGCACGCTGAAGGCCTGGAACACGGTCTGTGATCTGGTCCGCGATGGCTTGGTGCAAGCGGGGATCGACCCGGAAATCGCAGCTGCTGTGCAGCTCGGTGGGATGGCGGCCCACTTGGCCGAGTTCGACGACACGCTCGAATTGGGACGCTTCGAGGAGGAATTGGCGGTGGGCGACCATGATGGTCTGGCGGGCATTTTCATGGTCAAAATCGAAGACATCGCGCGGCGTTTCCGGGACGGACACGAGCCCGATTTCGCGTCTGCCTCCTTGGCGGAGCTATTCGCCTGGTGTGTGGCACGGAGAGACTCTTGCAGGGGATGAGCTTCTCGGGCAAACCGGCTTGGCCTCCCAATTGACGGTGGCAGCGGATCGACGCAGCGAGGGCTAGAATGACCGATTGGATTTTGCGCGGCGGCGACGTGATCGATGGCAGCGGCCGGCCCCGCCGGCGCGCGGATGTGGCGATCGCCGGTGACCGCATAGCCGCCATCGGGTCGGTTGGCAGGGTCCAGGGCGCGCGGGAAGTGGATGTCGGCGGCAAGATCGTCGCGCCCGGTTTTATCGACGTGCACACCCACGACGATCGCGCGCTTTTTGCCACCCCGGAAATGGTGGCCAAGGCCAGCCAGGGCGTCACCACGGTGGTGACCGGCAATTGCGGGATCAGCCTCGCACCGCTGCTGCTCGATGAGGCGCCACCGCCGCCCCTCGATCTGATCGGGGACAGCGCCGATTACCGTTACGGCGGTTTCGCCGAGTATCTCGCCGCCCTCGACGAGACGCCCGCGGCGCTCAACGCAGCCTGCCTCGTCGGCCATTCGACCTTGCGGGTCGGAGCGATGAGCACGCTCGACCGGCCGGCCCACGCCCCCGAGCTGGCGCAGATGTGCGAGCGGTTGCAGGAAGCGCTCGACGCCGGAGCGGTCGGCATGTCGAGCGGCCTCGCCTACGCGCCCGCTGCGGGCGCGCCGCCCGCCGAGATCGAAGCCTTGGCCCGATTGCTGCGCCCCGCCCGGGCGCTCTATACCACGCATATGCGCAACGAGGGCGGCGCCGTCCTCGACAGCCTCGAAGAGAGCTTCGCCGCCGGGCGTGCGGCCGGCGTGCCGGTGGTGATATCGCACCACAAGACGATCGGGCGCGAAAATTTCGGACGCACCGCCGAAACCTTACCGGCGATCGCCGCGGCGATCGCGCATCAAGAAGTCGGACTCGACGCTTACCCGTACATTGCCTCCTCGACCGTGCTCAGCGCGGCGCAGGCCGAGAGGGCGCTAAAGGTGCTCGTCACCTGGTCAAAGAGCGCGCCTGAGCAGGCCGGTCGCGAGCTCTCGACGATTGCCGCCGATTGGGGTGTCAGCCAGAAGGAGGCCGTCGATCGGCTGCAGCCGGCGGGGGCTGTGTATTGGACGATGGACGAGGCCGATGTGCAGCGCGTGCTGCGCTTCGAGCACACGATGATCGGCTCCGACGGCCTGCCTCACGACTCCCACCCGCACCCGCGGTTGTGGGGGGCCTTCCCGCGGGTTCTCGGGCATTACAGCCGCGACCTCGGCCTCTTTCCCCTCGAAGAAGCGGTGCGGCGGATGACCGGTCTTTCCGCGGCCCGGTTTGGCCTCACGGGTCGAGGCATCTTAGCCGCGGGAGCTTACGCCGACGTCACGGTCTTCGACCCGGCAAACGTTGCTGATCGCGCGACGTTCGAAGCGCCGATGACCCCCGCCGCGGGCATCGAGCACGTCTTCGTCAACGGGCGCCCGGTGTGGCGCGAGTGCAAACCCACCGGCGAGCGCCCGGGCCGCGCGCTGCGCCGCCAAGTGATGCAGGCGGAGACCCGCTGATCAGCCCTCCCGAAACAGCCCCCTCCGCCCTCAGGGAGGGAGACGAGAGCTTCAGGAACCGGCTTTCGCCATCTCGGCGACGAGGTTCCGTGCAACTTCGCGCAGGAGCCCTCGGTCTTCCTCCGGGGTGGCGGCGGGAGGAATGCCCGGCACCACCCGGTCATGGGCATAGGTCGCGATCGCTGCGCCATTCACCATGCCGGGATGCGGCGCGTCCAGGCCGTCTTGCACGGCCCGGATGCTGTGCCGGAGCATGTTGCGCATCATCGTCACGCCCCTGTCCGTCGAGGCGAGGTGTTCCAGACCGTGCCGGGAGATGCCGCCATGGATGCTGACCTGTGCGTCGTAATCGCCTGGGACCCGCTGCCGACCTTCGTAAGTCCGGCTCGCATCTTGCCCAAAGCCCGCCCCCCTCCGTGGTTTCTCGCCCTCCGGCGCGCGGTAGAAGCCGATCTGCATCGTGTGGGTGTCGTCGAGCGGGACCGCCCAGGTCGTGGCCGCCGGGCGGTTGATCACCATGCGCTCGGCCATCGGGTCGGCGTTCGGCGGAAACTGGTGGATGTTCGGAGGGATGAAGTCGGCGACTCGCACCCAGACGCGGTCGCCTTGTCGGCGGGTGTCGATGTAGACCATCCCGACCGGGGTCTCCATCCAATCCCATTCGCCCAGCGCCCCGAGATCCTCGGTAAACCCCTGGCTGCCGGGAAGCGTGTGGAGGAACGCGAGATGCGCCGGGTCCATACTGTTTTCCTTGACCTGCCGCCAGTTGCACTCCCACACCGTAGGTTCGCGAGCGACCATCCGGTAGCCCGGCAGGTCATAGGTGTCGAGGATGGGGAAATCGGGCTTTTTGTCCGGCGGGCCCATGTACGCGAAGACCAAACCCTGGTATTCGCGCACCGGATAGGCGCCGTGGAAGAGACGGTCCTTCAAGGTGCTGTCGGCCGGCTCTCCCGGGGTCTCAAGGATCGTGCCGTCGACATCGAACAGCCAGCCGTGATAGCAGCAGCGGATCCCCTTGTCGGAAATCAACCCGAATTCGAGCGAAGTCCCTCGATGCGGACAATGCAGCTCAAGAAGGCCTATCGCTCCGCCGCGGTCGCGGAAGGCCACGAGATCCTCGCCCATGATGCGCAGGCGCCGCGGCAGGTCGCGTAACTTCTCGGACAGGACGACCGGCTGCCAGAAGCGCCGCAGATATTCGCCGCAGGGCGTGCCGGGGCCGACGCGAGTGAGCTCTTCGTCATCAGCCGGCCGCTCGCGATGGTGGTAAGCGCCATAGGCTGTGCTCAGAAATGGTGCTCTCTCTGCCATGGCCTCCCTCCTTGGCCTCAGATCGCCGCAGTTTTATCATCGAGGGGCGCGTTCGAGCAACGCGCAGCCCCAATCGGTCATTCAGCGGGCAAGATCGCTGGCGAGCGAAAAGGCTGAATCACGACCGACTTGGCCACGGTAGATTTGCAGGTTTTCGAGGACGCGCTGAACGTAATTTCGCGTCTCGTTGATCGGGATCATCTCGATCCAGTCCACCATGTCGATGTTGCCGCCGCGGGGATCGCCGTAATCGTGAATCCATTGCCGCACCCGGCTCGGGCCGGCGTTGTAGGAGGCGATTGCCAGCGCATAAGAGCCGCCGAACTCGTCGATCAAGGTTTCGAGATAAGCGCGCCCGATCAGGACGTTGTAGATCCCGTCCGCGGTCAGCCGGTCGGCCGAAAACGGGAGCTGCATCTTGTTGGCGATAAAGCTTGCGGTTGCGGGCATCAGCTGCATCAACCCTCGCGCCCCCACTCGACTGACGGCGTCGCGCTCGAATGCGCTTTCCTGCCGCATGATCGCGAACAGCAGCGAACGCTCGGCAGTGCCGCCATCCGGTATCGTCGTGACCGGGTAGCCGTGGATCATCAGCGGGGTTCCAGCCTCGATCGCTCTCTTCGCCACCACGATTGCGAGATCGATGCGCCCACCGGTTTCGGCGAGGTTCGCGAGCATCGCGAACTTTGCCGGGGTCTTGGCATTGTCGGCCAAGTGAAGGAGAAAAGCCTTGCCGTGGGCTGCGTCGCCGAGCTCGAAGAAAATCCGGGCGGCGCGAACCACTTCGTCACTGTCGAACTGGGCCCGCCCCGCGGTATCGGGTACGGGCTCGGGCACCGGCCGCGGCGGCGCGTCGTGTCCGAGCTGATGTGCAGCGAGCTGCCCGTAGAAGGTGGCCATGTGATCGGCCCCGGCGGCGTACCATTTCGTCGCGAGGTCGGATTTGCCTTGCGCTTCGGCGGCCCGCCCCCCCCAATAACCGGCTCGCGCCTTCGCGTAGGGTGTGGCAACCCGTGTCAGGATGCGCGAGAAATGTTCGAAGGCCAGCGCCGGTTGTCGCATGTAGCGCAGCGCGATATAGCCCAAGAGGAACTGGGCTTCGGAAAACGCGTTTCCCTCGATCAGGCCATGCTGCTCGACGATGCGATAGGCAAGTTCGGCGTTGCCGCCGGCGAGAACCCGGCGGGCAATCGCTTGCCGCTCCGCCCACCAGGCCGCCGGGCGGACGAGGTCGTTGGGCTGGGCGAGCAGAATTTGGACTGCGGCATCGGTCATGTCCTTTTTGCGGCGCCAGCGCAGCTGCTCGAAGATCAGCCCCGAATCCGAGCGCAGGCGCGCAGGAACCCGCGCTACCAACGTCTCGGCATTGCCCGCTTGCGCGGCCAGCGCCAAGCGAGCCTCTGCGACCGGGCGGTAGTCGGAGGGCAGCAGTCCCAACATCCGGTGCGCGGCCTCGCTTTGACCGTCCCACAACAGCCGGTCGATCCGCTGTACATAGTCCTCCGGTCGAAGCGAAGCGGAATGGTGGCCGAGAAAATTCTTCTCGTCGAGAGGGCCGAAATCAGCGGCGATCCAGGTGCTCCTCAAAGCCGCGACGCCTCCTTCGAGATCGCCGGAATTCATCGTTATTTCGGCTTCGCGGACTTTCCCCGTTGGACTGACCGTCGGATAGCGTTTGAACCACTCGGCCGCGACCGCGTCCGATTCGGCGGCGAGGGCCTCCTCGGCATGTTTGCGCAGAGCTTTCTGTCCGGGCCAATCGGGGTTCTTCTCGATGAACTCGGCGATATCGGGGAAGCGACCAGGCGCGCCGGGACGGGCGTAATCCAGCCAGCGCAGCATTTTCACGGGCAAGGGGTCGGTTATCGACAGAGCGCCGGCGTAGGCACGGCTCCAATCGCCACCTTGCGCCGAGGCGAGCGCCGAGCGCATCACCTCCATATCGGCCGCCGGGAGTGTCTGCGCCGCAGCTCCGGGAAAGCCGAGCGCAACCAAAATCAAAACGACGGGCAGCAACCCGCAGACGATCGGCGGCAAGGTCGGCGGCTCCTTCGCTGAATCAAAGATGAGGCAACAGACTCTTACGGTCTTTCTGCTGCCGGAGCAAGTCGTCCGACGCCCGAATTCTGTCGAGCGCCAGTGTGCTCGAATCGCGCGTCATCCAGCGCTGTTGAAGCCGATGGCAGCGAGGACTATCGTAATTTGGCAATGCAGTCCCGGAGGAAACGATGTTCAAGGGATCGCTCGTCGCGCTGATCACGCCGTTTCGCGACCACGAGCTGGACGAGGGCGCCTTTCAGGCGCATGTGGCTTGGCAGATCGACCAGGGAACCCACGGATTGGTCCCGTGCGGCACGACGGGCGAATCACCGACGCTCGCCGATGACGAGCAAAAACGGCTGGTGACTTTATGCGTCGAGGTTGCCAGAGCTAAGCGAATCCCGGTGATTGCTGGGACCGGCACAAACTCGACCGAGCACACGGCTGAGCTGACCCGGCAGGCCAAGGCGGCGGGTGCCGATGCGGCGCTGATTGTCTGTCCCTATTACAACAAACCGACGCAGGAAGGCCTTTATCACCATTTCAAAGTGATCCACGACACTGTCGATCTGCCGATTATCATTTACAATATTCCGGGCCGCTCCGCAGTGGACATGACGAACGCGACGATGGCGCGTCTCGCCAAATTGCCGAACATCGTCGGCGTAAAGGATGCGACCAACGACCTGGCCCGACCGTTGCGCATGCGGGTCGATATCGGCGCGGGCTTCTGCCTGCTTTCAGGAGAGGATGCCACCGCTGTCGCCTACCTTGCCCAAGGCGGCGACGGCTGCATCTCGGTGACCGCCAATGTCGCGCCGCGGCTCTGCTCGGAATTACATGAGGCCTGGCACCGCGGCGATTTCGCCTCGGTGCGCGAGATCAATCAGCGTCTTATCCCCTTGCATGATGCGCTCTTCGCGGAAACCAGTCCGGCGCCAGTCAAATATGCCGCATCACTGCTCAGGCGCTGCACTGCCGAAGTGCGCCAGCCGCTATGGGCGATCATCCCGGAGACACAGGAGAAGGTGCAGCGGGCGATGCGGAGCGCCGGTCTCCTCAACTAATGCGGGCGGCCGACCGACATGTCGCCCAAAATCGGCGGGCACGCCACGATTACTTGATCGAGGATACGCTGGAGGCGGGGGTCGTCCTACAGGGCACCGAGGTAAAGGTACTGCGCCAAGGGCAGGCCAGCATCGCCGAAGCTTACGCGGACGAGAGCGGGGGGGAGCTTTACCTAGTCAACGCAAACATCCCGGAATATTCGGCCTCCGCTCACTTCAATCATCAGCCGCGGCGACCTCGAAAGCTGCTGTTACACCGCAAGCAGATGAACCGGTTGCTGGGCGCGATCCGGCGCGACGGCATCACGGTCGTGCCGCTTTCGATTTATTTCAACGACCGAGGGCGGGCCAAGGTTGAACTCGGTCTCGCCCGAGGAAAGCGCAAGGCGGACAAGCGTCAAGCTGAGAAGCAGCGGGATTGGCAGCGTAGCCGGGCCCGCATCCTACGGGAGCGAAATATCTAAGGCGGCTCCACTTTGCGGCGCATCGAAGTGGCTGCTCAGCAGGGCGAAGATCGCCTCGAACATTGCGGGGCTGAGCTTGCCCGTATTGGTGTTGAGCCGTGAGCAATGATAGCTGTCGGCAAGCGTCAGCCCGCAAGGCAAACCATGCAGCCGCCCGTGCTCGAAAGGGAATAGTGCGCGGCGAAAGCCGAGCGCGGTGAGGATCGCGTGATGTGCAATCGCGCCGAGTGCCAGGATCGCACGGAGCCGGGGCATAGCGCCGATCTCGGCAGCTAAAAACCGACGGCAATTCGCAACCTCGCTCGGTTCCGGCTTGTTTTGCGGCGGGACGCAGCGAACAGCATTGGTGATGCGCACGCGCCGGAGCTCCAGACCGTCGTCCGGACGGGCGTCATAATCACCCTCGGCGAACCCGTACTTGCGCAACGTCCCATAGAGCAGGCCGCCGGCGTAATCGCCGGTAAACGGGCGCCCAGTCCGGTTCGCGCCGCGCAAACCCGGGGCGAGGCCCACAATCAGCAATTCGGCTTGGGCATCGCCAAAGGGCGGAACCGGGCCATTGAACCACTCCGGGTGGGCTCCCGCCTGGGTCTCCCGGAAAGCCGCGAGGCGTGGGCAGAGATAACAGTCCCGCGGCGGCTGAGCCCCCGAGGGAGGAGCAGTCACGCGTCGTCCACCGCTTCGGTACGTGCGCGGATCCCATCCTCTCGCATTTGATGGTTGCGCATTAGGTTCGGCGCGAGATCCTGAAGTTCGATGAAATTGTCCGCTTGGCGGCGCAGATCGTCGGAAACCATCGGCGGCGACGAGCGGATTGTCGAAACCACCGACACGCGAACTCCCTTACGCTGCACGGCTTCGACGAGCCTTCGAAAATCGCCGTCGCCCGAGAACAGGATGGCGTGGTCGATGTACGAAGCCATCTCGAGCATGTCGATTGCGAGCTCGATATCCATATTACCCTTGATACGCCGCCGTCCCATTGCGTCGGTGAACTCCTTCGTCGGCTTGGTGACCATTGCATAGCCGTTGTAGTCTAACCAATCCACAAGCGGTCTGATCGGCGAGTACTCTTGGTCCTCCACCAGGGCAGTGTAATAGAATGCCCGAATCAGTCGTCCCTTCGTGCTAAACAATTCGAGTAGCCGTCTATAGTCTATGTCGAACGCGAGACCCCGAGCGGCTGAATAGAGGTTAGCTCCGTCGATGAAAATGGCAAGGCGCTCTTCCGGATAGAAAATCATCTGACAAAATGCTCCTTCACATCGATAATGTAGCAGAAGTGTCTTACACTGCGCATTCCGGGTCAAGCGGCGACCATATGGGGGAACTCCGTGATTCTGATCGGGATCGGCGGGAATCAGGAAAGCGCTCGGTTTGGTCCGCCACGCGAGACGCTGTCCGCCGCGCTTGCGGCTGTCAGAGAGCAGGGCGTCAAAATTCTGACGCGCTCCGGATGGTATCTTACAGAGCCGGTGCCTCGCTCGGACCAACCGTGGTTCGTCAATGCGGTTGTCTCTTTGGCGACGGAACTCGGAGCGGAAGACCTCCTCACGGTGCTGCAGGCCATCGAAAGACGGTTTGGTCGCGTTCGCGGAGAACCGAACGCGCCGCGCGTCCTCGATCTCGACATTCTCGACTATCAGGGCGAGGTGATGAGCGCTACACCGCTCGTCCTGCCTCACCCGAGACTGCACGAACGTCGGTTCGTTTTGGTGCCGATCGCCGAAATCGCGCCGGACTGGCGGCACCCGATTTTGGGGTTCACCGCGGCGCAACTACTGGCCCGGCTGTCCCACGAACAGCCGATCCAGCGCCTCTCATGTTGACCGGCGCTGGTTCGATCGATTGTGCCTCCCGGACGCGGCGGATATAAACGCGCGACACGAACGGGATGCTTGATGAGTGTATTTGAAGTTGCCCGCTCTCATATGCTCGAGAGCCAGCTCCGACCCAACAAAGTTACCGACGATCGGGTGCTTAACGCCTTTGCCAGCATAAGGCGCGAGCTTTTTGTACCCGAGCACCTTCGCCCGGTTGCCTATATTGATGAGGATTTGCCGCTCGGCGGCGGGCGCTACCTGATGGAACCGATGGTCGCTGCCCGGCTGCTTCAGGAGGCAGCAATTGCCCGCACGGACGCCGCGCTGATCGTCGGTGCTGGAACGGGATACGAAGCGGCTCTGACCGCGATGCTCGCCAGGAGCGTCCTCGCTCTCGAAGAAGATCCCGAGCTGGCCCGGCGTGCACGGGCTGCTCTCGTCGAGCATGCTATCGCGTCGGTCAGTGTCGTCGAAGGTCCATTGCGCGAGGGCTATCGACCGCGTGCTCCGTACGATGTGGTCCTGTTCGGCGGAGGCGTCGTCGAGATTCCACCGGAGATCACCGCCCAGGTCGCGGATGGCGGTCGGCTAGTGGCCGTCGTCAAGCCTGCCAATGCTATGGGCCGTGCCACTCTGGTAACACGGACTGGCGGGGTGCTCGCGCGGCGCGTTATATTTGATGCTGCTACTCCCACGCTGCCGGGCTTTGCACCGAAGCCCGCTTTCGAGTTCTGCTGACGCCTGATCAGGAGCGGAGAAAATGCCCGAGAACCGGTGCACCGGTCTGACCCGCCTTTACTCGAGCCTCTATGGGGGCGGTCGCGGCAGCAGCCCGCGCCGCAGGGCGGTTTTGGGATGGCTTGCCGGACTAGTTATCGCTCTGACAGCGGTTTCTCCGCAGGCTCAGACACTTACCGATGCTCTCGCCGAAGCCTACAACACTAATCCGCAACTCCTCGCCCAACGCGCCTTGTTAAGGGCGACTGACGAGCAGGTTCCGCAAGCGCTGTCGTTCTGGCGCCCACAGGTCACCTTCACCGGCCAGATGGGAGGCACACGAAGCGCTTTCACGCCAGGCAGCACAGGCTTGCCCAGCGCTGGCGGGCGCAGCAGCTATTCGACCTTTTATGAAAACAGCCTCGCTCTCCAGGTAACGCAGCCGGTTTACCGGGGCGGCCGGACCGTGGCGCAGACGCGCCAAGCGATCAACACGGTGGAATCGACTCGGGCGCAAACCCTCGCGGTCGAAACGTCGGTCTTTCAGGCGGTCGCGATGGCCTATCTCGATGTCGTTCGCGACCAAGCCTTGGTCGAGGTCGACCGCAACAACGTCGATGTCCTACGCAAGCAGCTTGAGGCGACCCAGGACCGATTCCGCGTCGGCGAGGTCACGCGCACCGATGTGGCGCAGGCCGAGGCCGCGCTCGCGCAAGCTCAGGGCACCCTCGTCACCCAGCAAGGCGTGCTAGAAATAAGCCGAGCCGAGTACGTTCGTGCCGTCGGCCACCCGCCCGGAAGGCTGATGCTGCCCCGTGACCGTCCGGTTTTGCCGGCCACGCGTGAAGAGGCCTTGAGCCTTGCCACGAATAATAATTTCAGTGTGATCTCGGCAACATTCGCCGAACTCGCCGCCCGCGACAACATCGACGTCGTGCGCGGCCAGCTGTTGCCGCAGATCTCGCTCGTCGGCAGTCTCAACCGCTTAGTAGGTCCCTCAATTACGCTAAACAATGCACTAGAACAATCGGCTTCGATCATAGCGCAAATGACGATGCCTCTGTACGAAGGAGGGGCCATCTACTCGCAGACCCGGCAGGCCGAGCAGACCGTAGGGCAACGGCGCAGCCAGGTCGACGATACGCGCCGGGCGGCGGTCCAGACGGCCAGCCAGTTTTGGTCGACCCTGGAAGCCGCGCGGGCGAGTATTTCTTCCTTCGCCGCAGCGGTGCGAGCGGCGCAAATCGCCCTTGAGGGAACGCAGCAGGAGGCATTGGTCGGCACTCGCACCGTGCTCGACGTTCTGATCCAGAACCAGACGCTGTTGCAGACCCAGTCTCAGCTCGTCACTGCGCAGCACGACGCGGCTCTCGCCGAATTCAACTTGGCGGCCGCCGTGGGCCGTTTGATCGCACCCGAACTTAAGCTACCGGTCAAGCTTTACGATATGGAGCAGCACTATAAGCAGGTGAAAGACAAATGGGCCGGCTTCCGAGGCGGGCTTTCCGAGTGAGCCGGCTGGCGCTGGACGGTTCTGCTGGCAAATCCTCGCCGTGTTACCTAGTTTAGAGGGTGCCCAAGCCTTTTTGGTCTGCTTCTATGCCGGAAAATCCCAAATCGCCGTCAGAACCCTCTATGGAAGAGATAATCGCCTCGATCAGCCGCATCATTACGGACGAAAAGACGTCAGTCGAGCCGGTCCGTCCAGTTCCCGTGGAGAACAGCGAGATCCTCGAACTGACCGAGGTCGTCAACGAAGACGGCTCGGTGCGGGGCGTCGTACCCGAGGCGAGTAGTTCAGAGAGGCGGCGTACCGGGTCCGAGGCGGTTGTCGATCCCGCGACCGCGAATGCGACCGCACGGAGCGACCCGAGTGCGTTATTTCCTGCGGCCGGGGTTGAGCCGAGCCTCGAGCTCGGCCGCGAACGCATTTTGTCGTCGGCGACGTCGGGAGCCGCTGCGGCCGCTTTCGCCCAACTCGGCGCGCTACCGCGAGAACGACACCGGGAGGGCGATCTCCCACTTGGAGGTGTCGACCGCACACTCGAAGACATCGTGCGCGATCTGCTGCGACCTCTGCTACAGACTTGGCTCGACGAGAATCTCCCCCGGTTGGTCGAGCGGCTGGTCCGAGAAGAAATCGCCCGCGTCGTTGGTGAGGCAGGGCTGCGCTGACCGATCCAGTCGAGGCCTCGTCACCAGCAGCATCTTTTGAAGCTGTGACCGACTGCGCGATGTGGAAAGTTCAGTGATGCTGGACAAAACCTATCAACCCGCTGCGATGGAGGCGCGGCGTTACGCGCTCTGGGAACGTTCGGGTGCGTTTGCCGCCGAGCCGGACGGCGACAAGCCGCCTTACGCGATCATGATGCCGCCCCCGAACGTGACGGGGAGCCTGCATATGGGGCACGCGCTGACCTTCACGTTGCAGGATGTGCTCGTGCGTTATCAGCGCATGCGAGGCCGAGACGTCCTGTGGCAGCCGGGCACCGATCATGCGGGCATCGCTACCGAGATCGTGGTGGGCAGCCAAGTGATCGCGGAAGGCGGCACCAAGTCTGGCCTCGGTCGCGAGGGGTTTGTCGCGCGCGTCTGGCAATGGCGGGAGGAGTCAGGCGGAACGATCACTCGCCAGCTCCGCCGGCTCGGCGCTTCCCCCGATTGGCGCCGGGAGCGCTTCACGATGGATCCGGCACTGGCTACGGCCGTTCGCCGCGTCTTCGTCCAGCTCTATCGGGAAGGCTTGATTTACCGCGACCAGCGGCTGGTCAACTGGGATCCGGTAATGCACACCGTGATCTCCGATCTAGAGGTCGACAGCCGGGAGACCAAAGGTTCGCTGTGGTATATCCGCTACCCGGTGGCGGAAATCCCGGGCCGGTTTATCGTTGTTGCGACGACGCGGCCGGAGACGATGCTCGGCGACACCGGGGTTGCCGTCCATCCGAACGATCCGCGGTTTGCCGATCTGGTCGGAAAATGGGTTCACCTCCCGTTGACCGACCGTCTCGT
>Ga0210400_10002592_pt1 | contig 16592 bp, 18 predicted proteins | sample IncBWH26MmetaG_FD_155456 | JGI IMG/M metagenome (GOLD analysis project Ga0210400, IMG submission 155456) | Forest soil microbial communities from Barre Woods Harvard Forest LTER site, Petersham, Massachusetts, United States - Inc-BW-H-26-M | ecosystem: Environmental > Terrestrial > Soil >... | reverse complement strand
CCAGCCTCACGGAGACGGAATGTCCAGACGCATCGCGGCAAAAATTACTGGTGTGAGCGGATACGTGCCTCCCCGCGTGATGTCCAACGCCGAGCTGGAGAAGCTCGTTGATACCAGCGACGCGTGGATTCGGGAGCGAACTGGCATCCGGGAGCGTCATGTCGCGGACCCCGGTGTGGCGACATCTGATCTGGCCACGGAGGCGGCCAAGATACTGCTCAAATCCAAAGGCGTGCCGGCGGAAGACGTCGATCTCATCGTCGTCGCCAGCGTGACTCCCGACATGATGTTTCCCGCTACCGCCTGCCTGGTCCAAGACAAGCTGGGCGCCACGAACGCGTGGGGTTTCGATCTTTCGGCGGCGTGCTCTGGGTTTGTTTACGCGCTGACCGTGGGCGCGCAATTCGTCGGTGCTGGAACGCAGAAGAAGGCGCTTATTATTGGCAGCGATGTTATGACTTCAATCCTGAATTACAAGGATCGCGCGACTTGTGTGCTCTTTGGCGACGGGGCGGGCGCCGTCCTGCTGGAGCCGACCGACCGCGACGAGGAGGGCATCCTCGATTTTGTTCACGTCGTGGAAGGCTCAGGCGGGAAATTCCTCTACATGCCCGGCGGGGGCTCGCTTCATCCCGCCTCGGCCGAAACCGTCCAAATGAACATGCATTACATCCATCAGGAGGGCGCTCAAGTATTCAAATACGCCGTCCGGCGCATGGCGGAACTCGCTTGCGAGATGCTGGAGCGAAATGGCTACACCAGCAAGGATCTGGCGCTAGTCGTGCCGCATCAGGCCAACCTGCGGATTATCCGCGCGATGCAAGAAAGACTCGGCATTGAGGATTCAAAGGTAATGATCAACATCGAGCGCTATGGAAACACGACGGGAGGAACGATTCCGTTGGGACTAAGGGATGCGGTCGAACAAGGTAAGCTTAAGAAGGGCGACTTGGTGTTGCTCGTCGCCGTCGGCGCTGGATACACTGCTGGCGGTGTTCTGCTCCGCTGGGCCTATTGATAGCTTGAATTGGGACTGAGCAGTGTGAATTTCGTCTATATCCCGCGCACTTGGGCGGCGCAGACCATGTTCCGTTCCAGGTGCTGGTCAACAAGCACCGCAACGTAGCGCGAGCAGGTCAGCATTTCGATGTTGGCCCAGCTAGCCATTGCGGGAATCAGCTTGCCCAGTTTTTCGACGACTGAATAATACGCTCGCACGCCGCAAAAGCTGCCGTTCGGACCACGCAAATCTGGCGATAAGTCATGCAAACTCAATATGCTATAGAAATCCAGGGCGCCGATTTGTGGGGCCTCAATTCTTGCCGCCGTCCGGATTCGATCAGAGATGGGCTGGGTGGCGACGCCAGAAATGGTTGCGCGCCAATAGTAAAGCGCGAACTGGACAAAAGCCACTGTGGAGACCATGAACAAGACCGCGGCGATCATGTTTGGTTTTTCCTCGGATTAAAGTATCGCGCCCCCGACTGGCTTGAACAATGGGCCCTCGGTACCACTCGAAGCTCCCATGAGTACTACGGCGGCAAGATAGGAACGGAAGCACAGCATCAAAGGTAGAGAGATCCTAAGGCCATCGGTCGTAACATGCTCATTGTGAAGTAGATAGCTTGTACGTTCCGTTGAAAAGGAGAGTCCAATACTAAGCCGAAGTCGTCAAGATCATGGACCGCCAGTAGCAGAGACAGAAATCCCTGAATGTTATGGCAGAAATAACTAGCACAATCACGGCCGACATACAGGCTCTCCCTATGATCAAATTCTCGCCCTGCCGGTGGAAGGGGGCAATGGCCCTATCGTACTGGACGTCAAACCAAGTCTGTGTCATGGATTTCCGTGATGGGGAATAGAAAAACATCCCTCTACGAACATCACCGTGGCGGAACCTGAAAAATCTCCTGCGAACCGGTGCCCGAGCAGTCGTATTCGCGGATTTCGACGCGCCACACCGGCTCATCCATTTCAGGGAATAGGCGCTTCTTCCATTCATAACCCGGATCTCTCATCATCAGTCGCGAGGTTTGCGTGCCGCAGGCGCGGCCCAGTTCGAGCGCCGCTGCCTCCATGGATTGGTTCGTTTGGCGGTCTGCTTCGCCACGGACCCAGATCATCGTCGGCCCAACAGAATGGCCCGAGGCGAGCCATTCCTCTGGGGATTTCACCCGCGGATGACGAACCTGATCTGGGAGCAGGCCTGCGAATTTCCACGGCATACCCCCGTCTGGTACATGAAGAATGTACGTCAAGTAGAAGAAGAAGGAGGGGTTGTTGCCGATTAAAGTTGCCCCGCTCTGGATTTTTGTTGCGGCGTCCTCGGCGATTTTCGGCCAGGGTTCGAGAAATCGAAGCTCGGAATAATAGTGTCGCGAATAGATTCCAAACCATCCGATTCCGCCAATCATCAAAAGCGCCACTGGCAGCCCAAGCCGTAATTGGAAAGGCTTATTTGTCCCCATCGCAACCCCAACCGGCAGCAGGATCCAGGGTGAAACGACAAGTAGTCGTCTGGTGAGTAGAATTCCTGACGCGGCCATAACCGTGATCAGGAAAGCGCCATAGAACAAGAACCGTCGCGAATTTTTCGGGACGCATGTCACCACCAAACCAACACAGGCGAGGATACCGAGGGCTGCGGGAATGCTCAGAAACCAGTGCCACGGCGCAACCGATTCACTGACAAAAAGCGAGTAGACACTAAACACGGCATTTGCTAAAACCGCCAGCGGGCGGTGATGGAAGTCGAAACCAGCGCGGAGTTCGTTGCGGAACGCGGTGAAGAGCGGGAGAAAAGCCACGCACAACAACGCGGCAGTCTGTATGAGATTCGCGGGACTGGCTGAAGGCTCGGCGCCGCGATATCTGAGAATTTGATCGATCGCCAGACATCCGAGAATGGCCCACCCGAAGTAATTTGTCCAGAGAAGGGCCACCGCAAAGAGAAAGAACAAGGCCCAGCGCCCGAAGCGTTGATTTTCGAGACACCGCAGGTAAACAAGCGTCAGTCCCGAGACCAAAAAAAATGAGAACGCATACCCTGCGGCGAGGCGGCCGTAATGAAAACCAAAGGGCCACAACGCGCCGAGCCACACCACCGCCCGTGCGCTCGACGGGCCACCGAGACGCCCCGCAGCGCGCGCCAGCATCAATAGCCCCCCAAGGAAAAAGAGGATTGACGGCACCCGCAGGGCTTCGAACGCGCCACCGGTGCACCGTAACCAAAAATGAAGAAGAATATCGTAAAGCGGCGGATTCCCGTGTTGGTTCACGCCAGACCAGAGCTGCGCGAGCATCGCGCGCACCGGCTGTACCGCAGTACCTAAAGTCGAGGTTTCGTCACTGACTACCGTGAAATTGGAGTTCGAAGCAATTAGCGCGATGCCGAGGACCATCAGCGGCATCAGTTGATGTGCGATTTCATTCGGTTTGCGGGGATGGACTGGCATTTTCAGTTCTGGCTCGGCCGCAAGGGAAAGCCTGACCAGGCGTTGAGAAGACCGAGAGATTCACGAACGACGTCCAGAGCGTCGTGTGTGTGACGCCACCAGTGTGCGCCGTCATATGAATCCTCATTCGCAAAACGCACAGTCGCATGCGAATCCGAACCCACGAGTTTTTTCCAAATTGCACGAACGCGGCGTGTATGAGCTTTCGAAGTAACCAAAATCACGCTGTTCGAATTGTTGCGGCGCAAGAATTCATGGATTTCACGAATCTCTTCTTCCGTATTCGCGCTGGGGCGCTCCAGGATTCGAATCGCATCGGCGGGAACTCCCTTTGCCAGCAGAACCTTCTCATTGAAGAAATCTTCTCCCAGGAAGAATATCTTCATTGTCTTCAGCTCTTCCGCGGGGGAAATCGGTTGCGAAATCCAGACTTGCTCGGCATAGCCCGCGTTATACAGCCGTGCAGCTTCGAGCGCACGGTCGGGAAGATGGCCGCTCAAAATAACGATAGCGTCCGCGTGAACCAGCGGGTCCTGAATCACCAGCCATCGACCAACGCCAAAGAATACAAGAAATCCGATAGCTCCCATCACGATCAATACCCCCGTCGACATCAGCCATCGGCGCGATTTCGGTCTCGATTCAGTCACAATCGGGCGTCACCTCAACTGTATCTTAAATCTTAAATGGAGCGAAATGAGACGCTCCTCACGCATCGTGGTGAATCTTGTCTCCGGGCTCGTGGAGTGCCCGAGTGAAGAAAAAATTGTAGTGCCGCTTCGTGCAGTCCTCACAACGAAACGGCCGCAACAGCAGAAAAGGAAGAATGGTCATTTCGAGCAGTCCGCGGCGGTGCGAGCGTCGGACGTCCATGCTTCCACAGGCTGGGCAACTCCGAAGAAAATAGAAACGAGTAGCGGCATGGGCACAGGATTCGGACCACGAATGCTAACCCGCCCGCAACTTCGGGTCAATGCTCACGGCGAAACCCAGATTGGTACTCTTTCTTCCAGTGATTGAGACAGGCTCTCCTGTGTTGGATCAAATTTCCTTCCCTAGTGACATGGATACCTGATTGAGACTACTCTTGGACATCGAAACAAGCCCCCTGCAGGAGGTTCGCATATGAAAACGCACGCAGAAGATACCCACAGGCATGGAGTTTGCATTTCGTTCGTTGCACTGATGGTGCTGCTTGGCACTGCCGTTGTGGCGGTTCCCGTCTCGGCAATGGATTGCAAGGTGGCCGCGTTGAGTGCTCTTGGCATTCCGAATATGACCATCGCGTCCGCAACCGACGTGGCGGCGGCTGCGCCGGACCCGCAATATTGTGACGTGAAGGGGTCCGTCACGACTTCCGGCGAGGGCGCTGGCCCGAACTCCGCGGGCTTCGAGGCGAAGCTGCCCATCAATTGGAACGGAAAATTTATTTTTAACGGCGTCGGTGGGCTTGCCGGTACTCTCAGCTCGTCGGCCAATCCAGTTGACCAATCGCTTTTCTTGACGAGAGGATATGCCACGGCGATTACGGATACGGGCCACCTCAGCACAGATCCTACGTGGGAGATCGTATCTCCCCGCGAACCCAACACGCCGAAAGTGGTCGATTACTTCTTTCGCGCCGTGCACGAAGTAACGCTGGCCACTAAGCTACTCGTCAAGAACTACTACCATACGACGGCGATTGCACACTCGTATTTCGACGGCTGCTCTAATGGGGGCAAGATGGGTTTGCTCGAAGCGATGCGCTTCCCTAACGACTACGATGGGATCATCGCTGGCTCTCCGTGGCTCGATCCGGTTGGCACTTCTTTGTGGAGCCTGAAGAACGTGAAGGCGCTTCTCGATGCCTATATCCCGCTGCCAGTCTTCGCCACGGTCGGCGCCGCAGTCGCTAGACAGTGCGACGCGGCCGACGGCGTTTCCGACGGGCTCATCCAGGATCCGGCGAAGTGTGCGTTCAATCCCGATGCGTTGGTTCCAGAGACCCTGACGCAGGAGCAAGCGGACGCGCTTAAATTGATCATGAAACCGATCAGCGACGAAAAGGGCAATCTTGTTTATCCGGGAGCATCCGTCAGCAACCTGGGGCAGAACAACACCTCCCCGCGCGGGCCGGTGAATCAACTCGAGACTCCGGCGGCAAATCCCACGAGTGCTCATCCCTGGGGCGATGCGACGCCACCAGGGAATTGGAATCTTGCCACGGGAATTCTATTGGCCCTGGGCTATTACGATCCTGGCGTGGATTTGAACAACGCGATCGAGAATAACGGAGTGGTCAAACCCGCCCCGCTCAAGCTTGTCTATGATCGGCTTGCTGCGAACATTCCGGATGATCCTACGAGGTATGGAGTCTTCTTTGCGCAAGGAGGAAAGCTGCTGATTTACCACGGATACGACGATCTGATTATTTCGCCCTACAGCAGCATTTGGTTTTACGAAGACCTTGCGGAGAAAAACGGAGGGTATGAAAAACTCCACGAGCATGCGCGCCTCTTCATGGCGCCTGGGATGCAACATTGCGTTGGCGGATCAGGGCCGAACACATTTGACACGTTGAGCGCGCTGGAGAAATGGGTGGAGAAGGGAATCGCGCCGGATGCAATCTCGGCCACGCATTCGACCAACAATGTGATTGACCGGTCCATGCCGCTATGCAAATTTCCGGAGCAAGCACACTACAAAGGCAGCGGAGATGTGACCGATTCGTCGAATTGGAGCTGTCCGGAGAAGGATCAATCACTTCTAGCGGTCGGACTGAACGGCACCCAGGCTGGAATGGGCGCTCCTAGCCGCGGCGGTGTGCGTACACCGCCAAGATTGCCTTCGAAGAATGGTAACTGAGCTCGCCGAATCAAACTCGGACGCGTGAGGTGGGCCGCAAACGACGACTGGTCTCTACTGCAATCCTGCTTGCGACAGCATTTCCAGAGACTGTCTTTTGGTGCGCATGTCGATTGACTGCGCGATCAACTTGCCGCTGCGTTCATAAACAAATGTCTTGGGAATCCCTTCGATCTGGGAGAGCTCGTTCACTCTTCGCCTTGGATCGAGCAGGATCGGATAGGTGACCTTCTGCTCCGCAACGAAGGGTTTCACCTGATCCGTGTCTTCAAGAATCGTCTCATTGTATTCGTTACCTCGCTTACTTATGCTGAGTGCGAGGATTTACGTGACGATTGGCGTTCTGCGCTTCCGTGGATCGACATCGCATTCTCCGGGATTGCCGGCACGTCGTCATGAGGCTCGATATTCCAGCTCTTCGCCATGCGATTGCCACCGGCGGTGAGGCAGAAGAACGCCGATAGCTCGATGATTTCCGCGTAGCTGTAGAACTTTTTTAGCTCGGCGTACACTTCCGCGTCCCGTCCGTCGTCCAGAGTGAGCGTGCGTGCGTAGTGCAACGCCGCGCGAGTCTTCGGATCGGGGTGCTCCCAGTTGGGCAGCGCACAGCTCATCTTTTGCTCCTCGGTAATGGACGCCGCGAGCGGAGACGTCTGTCGGGCGCAAAACTCGCACCCCACCATCTGGGCGATCTGAATACGCGCAAGCTCCTTGATCTCATGAGGCACGGTGCCGCCGCGGTGGAGCATATCCCAGTAGCCTGCAAAGGCTTTGGCTACCTCAGGATTGTTACCCATGGTCCGGTACCACGCCTGGGGCGGGCTCTTCGTGACCGTCGCCCTATCGATAACCTCACGCAATCCTGGGTCCTTGGCTTCATCATTTGCAATCTGTGGGACGTTCGGTACATGCGTCGAAACAGGCATGCTACACCTCGGTCGTTTGATTGGAGAAGAACGCTTCGTCCACACTAATCTCCACACGAAATTTCGTCAAACGGTAAAAGTTCGTATTGGCGGGCAACGAGCGGCCGTCCTAGCGAATTTAGAAATGCGTGTCGTTGTCGATGGTGCCCGATCTTCAGGAAATGGGCGTGGAAGGTGCAGGCTGCGGTAATAACGCCTTTTTGGCTTCGGCGATGCCTTTGTCAATGGTGGCCTGCCAATCGGGATGCGGCACAGGGGAGGCCTGAGCGGCCTCGTAGAATCGTAGTGCGTCCGAAGGGCGATTCAGCCGTTTGAGATAAATGCGGCCAACGGCCATCTGCGCGAGGAGGCCTTGTTTTTCCGCAGGGTAAGCTTGCGCCAACTCCTGGTACTCTCCGGCGGCGCGCTCCAAGTCTGGTTGAGTCTCCAATTGGCGGCAAAAGTCGAGCCAGAGCGACGCGGAGAGTTTCTCCCCGCCTGAATTCTTGAAGTCCTGATAGGTCAGCCACGCCCCTTCGTGATCGTTCGCTTTTAATTCCAATGTGAGGATTTTTTCCAAGGTGCCACGATGAGCCGGCACGTCGTTCTTTCGCCAGTAAACGTTTTGCAGCATGCGATAGGCGTCAACCGAATCCGGTTTTTCCTGGAGCAATTTCTTCAAATTAGACTCCGCGTCATCCAGCTGACCCTGGTCGAGTTGTTCATTCGCTTCCGCGAGCAACGGATGGCTGACCCAGGTGATCTTTTCCTGAATTCCTTTCTCTGCCATCTGTTCCAACCCGGAGGCCCTCACTCCCAACGCGATTAATCCCCCAAAGACGAAGCCGCCTATGTGCGCCCAGTGCGCAACGCCGCTCGCTTGCCCAAACAGCGAGCCATAAAAAACCTCCATCAGCAGCCAAAGAGGGAGCAGCCAATAGGCGGCAGCCTTGAATCGGTAGAACCGGTACAACATCAGCCAACCCATTTCAATCTTGACGGTTGGAAACCGCACCAGGAATGCGCCCATCAATCCGGCTATGGCGCCGGAAGCTCCGATCGTGGGCACGAGGCTCCCCGCATTGGCCAGGGCATGAACCTGCAAAGCCAGCATACCCGCGATCAAGTAGAAGACCGGATATATGATCCTGCCCCAGGTATCTTCCAGAATTCCACCCGCGAGCCACAGGAACCACATATTGCCGATCAAATGGAGCCAGCCCCCATGCAGGAAATTCGCGGTGAGATAGCTCATCCCTGTCGGATGCGCCGGGACGAAAGCATATTTGGAGATGATTGAAGTAGAGTCCAATTCCTCGTAGCGCGTCGAAAGCGAGTCCATCTCTTCCTGCATGGCTTGTGGATGCTCATCCGCCTGCAGGCGCATCCTTGCATCCCAACCATCATGTACGTCCCGATTCTGATTTTGCGCTTCCTTCCACAGACCGGGACTCTTTGTTTGGACGGTCGTGACTAATTCTTGCGCTTTGCCCTGAATGTTGAGTTCCGGATGCATGGCGGCCAAGAGAATAATGTGCACCTTGACTTCACCCAGTTCTGGTGCCTGCTCGTCCATCTTCCAATGGGTACCAAGGAAGATCAGAACGTTAAGCGCGATGAGCCCGATGGTGATGACCGGCCAGCGACGCCCTTGCATGTTTTCGTGACGCAGTGGGATCAGCATACGGGAATTTGCCTCGCAAAGTAGAAACGGAGAAGAGTCCCTACGTTTGCTCAAGTCTAAGGGGAGTGAGCTGACCTTGGGCTATTTTTACGCGGGTGAACTGGCAATCAGTTACAGCTTACGCTTTGGACACGTTGGCGAGAGGGTGTAGCCAGGAGGGAAATCCGGAAGAAAAAGCTCATAACTGCATGTAAACAATTGCGTTATGAAAGCGTCGAGGCAAGCCCGTGACGCATGCCGAGCCCCAATAGCAGGATCAGCATTACCGCATCTGCGGCGGCGTTTAGCGGACGAGGCGAACTGAAGGATTTCTCCCTCGGAAATAGCTGGTAATCGGTGCTGTCTGTCTGCGGCGAAAAATATTGGATTGTTTCGAGCGTCCAATGCAATGAAGAGTAGGAGCTAAATTGGATTCGCCGGCTTGCCCTATGGCAGAACCGAACCGCGTTGACCAGGACTTGCACGGGCAACTCGCGAAAGGTTGCGAGGAGGCGTTCAGCGCTCTTTACGAGCGGTATCAGGGACCCATATTCCGGTTCGCCTGGCACATGAGCGGCAACAGCGCAATGGCGGAAGATGTCACGCAGGAAGTATTCATGCTGCTGATCCGCAATCCGAACGGTTACGTTCCCGCAAAGGGCTCGGTGGCCGGATATCTGTTTGGCATGGCGCGGAATCTTACCCGGCGAAGGTTGGATCGGAGTCGCCTCGACGAACCCCTTACCGAGGAATGGGCAGAAGGGAATGAAGTCGGACTCGCCAGCGACACGGATCTGCTCGCGGACCTGACCCGAGTGGAACTCCTCGAATGCTTGCACAAAGCTGTGTTGGGTCTGCCGGAACAATACCGAGAAGTCATAGTTCTGTGCGATCTCGAAGAGATGAGCTATCCGGATGCTGCCGGAATTTTACAATGTCCGCAGGGAACAATAGCCTCGCGGCTGCATCGAGCCCGGCTGATGTTGAAAGCCCGGCTGGAATGCCAAGGATGTGTGAAATGAATCTGCCTGACAGTCGATTGTCTGCTGCGCTGCGCCGTCTGGGTGCCACTGCTCCGAGAAGCGCACCGCCGGCCCTGGGCCAAATGCTGAAGAATGAATTTCGGCAACATCATATTCGCCGTAGGAGAGAACGAAATGCGCGAATTCTATCGATCGCAGCCTGCCTGGCTGCGTGCGTCGGCACGATCCTCATTTTGAGGCCGCGCCCATCGAAAACAACCGCAAGCCACGAAGCACTTCAAACAACGCTGCCGTCGCAGGCGAGCGTTTCGGTGGGGCTAACCGAACCGAACCCGACGCGGAGGTCCGTCAAAACCCGGCCTTCGAACCGAACCAGGATAAATCCGACAAGTGTGGCTGATCGCTTTGTCGCATTGCCGACTTTCGATCCTTCAATCCCGATCGACCATTTAGATGTGGTGCGCGTAGATCTCGCCGGCCGGGATCTGCGGTTGGTTGGATTTCCCGTAAGTGAAGAAATCGCGGATCGCCGCGTTGTAGCGGACGTACTGCTCGCACAGGACGGCACTCCGTACGCATTGAGATTGGTTCAAAATTCCGAAGCTAAGGAGCAATAGCCATGAATAAGATTCCCATAGTGATGGTGGCAACTCTTTTATTCTGTTCCGGCGCTTTCGCGCAGAATGCGCCTCCGGGCGATGTTGGTCCAAATGTGATGTTTTACCAGTCCGCGGCTGTGGGTCCGGTTGGCCCCGTAACCGCCGGTGGTATGTTTTTCTCTGCCGAACTACCGGGCAGCGCAAAAACCATCACGGGCGCTCCGTACACGGCAACCGCGTCTACGGAGATGACTCAGGTATTGAGCGACGGGAATCGCATCGTCAATAAAACCAGCGCTTCGTTGGCCAGAGATAGCCAGGGCCGCACGCGTCGCGAAGAAACGATGGGAATGGTGGGGCCGTGGCAAGTGAATGGGCCTAAACTGGTGTTCATTAACGATCCCACGTCTCAGACAAACGTAGTCCTCGACACGAATAAGCAAATGGCGACTGTTCTAAAGCCTGGCGGATTGAACGCAGGGGGCCCTGAAGCGGGCTTCAAGATAGGTGAACCGGGATTCAAGATGGTGGAGAAGGGAGCCGGTGGAGACCGACCCGAAGAGACCAAGACAGAATCACTGGGCACTCAGACGATGGAGGGCGTTCTCGTCGAAGGCAAGCGGGTCACACGGACGATTCCCGCAGGACAGATCGGCAACGCGCAGCCCATCGAGACAACATCTGAGGTTTGGTTTTCGCCGGACCTTCAAGTGATCGTGATGAGCAAACACAACGATCCACGCTTCGGAGAAACCACCTATCAACTCACCGGAATCCAGCGCGCCGAGCCGGACCATTCCCTATTCGAGATTCCTCCAGGCTACGCAGTCAAGAATATGCCGGCTCCGATGGGGCTCCACATCAGCACGGGTGAAGGGGAGCCTGCACCGTTCGGCGTCGTCGGGGGCGTGGGCCAGGCCCCGGTTGTGAAGTAAGTGTGTCCGCGCTCGATGAAGCCGGTGTAACGACAAACGCGTGGGGGATGAGGTTGTGCGGGGCGGACGATCAGTGCGACAATGCGAGCCGCATTGGCCGTAAGTTGTCGTCGAACGCCGGGCGTCGAATACTTGGCCAATTGGGGAGGAATTATGAAGCATCTGCTTTCGTCGGCCCTGTCCGTTGCTCTCCTGTTGGGCCATCCTTATGTGGCCCACGCCCAGACTGAGGTCACCCTCATCGCGCCCGGCGGCATCAGAACCTCGATTGAGCGACTTATCCCCGGCTTTGAGCGCAAGACCGGCTACAAAGTGAAGGCAACATTCGGCTCGGGCGGCGGAACCCGGAAGCAGGTTGTGCAGGGTGATGCTTTCGATGTTCCAATTGTACAGCCGCCTCTACAGGAAGTGCTGGCCTCAGGCAATGTTGTGGCCAGCACTGAGACGCCGCTTGCGAACGTTTCCGTGGCGGTAGCTGTGCGCAAGGGCGCGCCCAAGCCCGACATTTCGACACCCGAAGCGGTCAAGAAGACGCTGCTCGCGGCGAAGTCGATCTCCTATCCGGACGCGGCTGCCGGTGCGGCTGCCGGAGCGAGCTTCAACGAGACGCTCAAGAAGCTCGGCATCGCCGAGCAAATGCAGCCCAAAATTAAGCCTGCCCAAGGCGGCGCTGGCGCGATGGCGTTGGCCGCCAAGGGCGAGGTCGAGATCGGCCTGACCTTCATGAGCGAAATGGGCGATCCCGGCATCGACATCGTAGGACCTTTGCCGCGGGAGATTTCGCCGCCAACCGTTTTGGTGGGGTTCGTATCCGCGCACGCGAAAGACCCCGCAGCGGCCAAGGCGCTCTTGGACTACCTCTCATCTCCCGACGCGGCGGCAGTGTACAAGGCGCAGGGAATGCAGCCGGGCCGCTGATCAGCTATCGATAGCGGCGATTTGCGTTCAGGAGTGTTAGTGAACGGAGGCTCATGAGCGATGAGTTAATCATGGCCCGGGGAGGCTGAATTTGATACGATGGGTCCTGCAGGGCTGTATCCCGAATTCAGGGAGCGGCACCGGAGGCAGTTATGAGCGCTGTTGTTTCTGCCGGCAACGGGAAGATTACCGTGCCGAGCATCCTCGAACGTAAGTCTTCTGTTGCTTCACAGAAACCTTCCTCCACAAAGATTACGTGCCTTACGGCGTACGACTATCCGACCGCGCGATTGCTTGACGAAGCAGGAGTAGACATTCTGCTGGTTGGCGATTCGCTGGCTATGGTCGTGCTCGGTTATGAGAGCACATTGCCGGTCACGCTGGAGGAGATGCTGCACCACACGCGCGCCGTGCGGCGAGGCACTCGCCGCGCATTGCTTGTATCGGACATGCCTTATGGGAGCTATCACGACGATCCAATGGCGGCCGTGCGCAACGCCGTTCGCTTCGTAAAAGAAGCGGGCGCGGAAGCCGTAAAAATCGAAGGCGGCGAGCGGCGCATGGATCTGGTCGCGCGCCTGGTGGACGCGGAAATTCCCGTGATGGGGCACATCGGTCTGACCCCACAGTCGGTCAACACCTTCGGCGGATTCCGCGTGCAAGGCAAGACGGAGCAAGCGGGCGACCGAGTGATGCGCGATGCGCGCGCAGTGGAAGCCGCGGGAGCGTTCGCCATTGTTCTGGAATCGATTCCACGGGAGCTCGGCGCGCGAATCACGGCCGAGCTACGGATTCCCACGATCGGCATTGGCGCGGGCCCGGATTGTGATGGTCAAGTTCTGGTGATCAACGATTTGCTCGGCCTGAGCTTCGGTCACGCGCCAAAATTCACGCGTCGCTACGCGGACGTTGGAGAAATCATCTCGCGCGCTGCGGCCCAATATTGTCGCGACGTTCAGCAGGGAAGCTTCCCATCGGATGAGGAGTCCTATCACATGCCGATGGAACATCGCGACGCGCCCGTCGCAAAGCACGGCTAGTTTTTTGACTTGAGATTCTCACGCGAATAGTATGGTTCGATTACTGATTTGGAGGGCCGGCCCTTAGGCCTGCGCTATAAATCCGAGCGCGTTGGCCGCCTTAAGGCGGGCGATACAATTTCGTGTGGAGGATTCGATGGTTACACCTGAATTGCTACGCGTGCTCTTCCAATACAATCAGTGGGCTAACCGGAAACTGCTCGACGCTTGTTCCGCTCTCACGAACGAACAATTCACGCGTGATCTGGGTTCGAGTTTCCGGTCTGTGCGGGACACACTCGTTCATCTTTACGGCGCGGAATGGGTGTGGAATGAACGCATCGAGGGCCGTTCGCCTTCCAGTCTCCACTCTGGGTCGACGTTTCCCGATCTTTCTTCCGTGCGCGCGAAGCTCGAAGAAATGGACAGCTATTACCTTGATTATGTCACGCGGCTTACGCCGCAGGACTTGGAGCGAGTCATCCGCTATAAGAGCTTCGCCGGCGATGAATTTTCTAATCCGATATGGCAGACCTTGCATCAACTGACGAACCACGGGAGCTATCACCGGGGGCAGGTCGTCACGCTGCTGCGGCAATTGGGCGCAAAGGCAGCCACGACCGACTTGATCGCGTTCTATCGTGAGCGCGCCGCGACCGCAAGCGCCTGAATCCTCACGAAAACGCAGACGATTTGGAAACCGTCCACACCATTGAATGGATGAAGCAGGTGACCCGCCAGGCGCGCGCCGAAGGGCGTGCCGTGGGATTTGTGCCCACGATGGGCGCGCTGCACGACGGCCATATGTCGCTTGTGCGTGCAGCAATGGCCGAATGTCAGCCTGTGATCGCGTCCATTTTTGTGAATCCAACGCAGTTTGGTCCCGGCGAAGACCTCCAGAAATATCCGCGCACGTTTGAGGCAGACCGAAAGCGCCTCGAACAAGCCGGCGTTAGCTATCTATTTGCCCCGGAGGCTCGGGAGATGTATCCGCCGGGGTTCCGCACTTGGGTGAATGTGGAAGGGCTCTCCGATCGTCTGGAAGGGCGCGTGCGCCCCGGACATTTTCGCGGTGTCACGACGGTTGTGCTGAAACTGCTCGAAATCGTGCAGCCGCAGAAGGCGTTTTTTGGGCGCAAAGACGCGCAACAGGCGCGACTGATCCAGCAGATGGCGCGCGATCTGCACCTGGACTGCGAAATTATTGTGTGCCCCATTGTGCGCGAGTCGGATGGTCTGGCGATGTCTTCGCGGAACGCGTATCTTTCCCCGGACGAGAGGCGCGCCGCGACCGTGCTTCACCGCGCTCTTGACGCAGCGCGACGCCCAATCGAGCGCGGTGAACGCGATGCACTTCGGCTCACTGCCGCAATACGCGAGACGCTCAGGGGCGAGCCGCTGGCGCAAACAGACTATGTGGAATTCGTGGACGCTGAAACACTAGAGCCCGTGACGCGGTTACGCCGCACCTGCTTGGCGCTGTTGGCCGCGCGATTTGGCGCGACGCGCCTGATTGACAACCTGCTGATCGAAGAGCGCGACGGTGCCTTTCTCGCAACTCTTTGAAGCCCAATCCTCAATCCCACGTCGTGATCTTGCTAAAATAAGCATCACGGTTCCAGCCTACATCGGAGGAAAAGATGAAGAAATTGACCATGGCTCTCGTTGCGATTTCTACGATGGCAGCGGTCGCAACACCGCTTCTCGCGCAAACTGTGCCTGCCAATACGCCTGTTTATGTAACGCTTGACCAGTCGGTCAGCTCCAAGACCGCAAAAGTAGGCCAGATATTGAGAGGCAGCGTCTCACAAAACGTCGTCGTCGATGGCAAGACGGCCATTGCTAGGGGCTCCAGGGCCAATTTGGCTGTGGCGAGCGTCCAGGCGTCTGGCCGGTTGAGCACACCGGCGAAGCTTTACATCAGGTTGGATTCTGTGATCGTGAATGGCAAGACGATTCCGGCGCCAACCAATTTGTGGGGAGAGACCGAGAAATCCAAAGCGAAACGCGACGCGGTAGGAATTGGCGGTGGAGCGGCTGCGGGTGCAGTCATTGGTGCGATTGCCGGAGGTGGTAAAGGCGCGGCGATCGGCACTGCCGTTGGCGCGGGTGCCGGGACTGCCGCAACCGCCGCCACAGGAAAGAAGGATATCGAATTCCCGGCTGAAACGAAGATCAAGTTTGCGACGAAAGCGGCAGTAAGGATCAAGTAGTTCAAGAACATTACAAATCTTCCCATTGTTCGGTTCCGCATTTGGCCGAACCGAACAATGGCGCCTTCCTTATATCTTGGGAAACAAAAAAGAGGTGCGACCCTACTGAAGGGTTTTCAACGCTGCCACCACTTCCGCGGCATGCCCCTTGGATTTGGCGGTTTCCCAGACTTTTTCTACTTTTCCTTCGGGGCCGATCAGGATCGTGCTGCGCACGATTCCCATAAATGATTTTCCAAGAAAGCTCTTCATGCGGCGGGCGCCGTAGGCTTCGATAACCGTGAAATCTGGGTCGCTGAGCAGTGGAAAATTCAGCTTCTGCTTGGTCTTGAATTTTACCAGCGCCTGCACCGAATCCGCGCTGCAGCCGAGGACGATTGCGTTGAGCTTGTCAAATTCCGATTTCGCTTCTCGAAACTCGATTGCTTCGGTCGTGCATCCCGGCGTGCTCGCCTTGGGGTAAAAATACAGAGCCACATGTTTGCCGCGCAGGCCGGCAAGGGAAATTTCGCGGCCGTCGTCGGCCGTGAGGCGAAACGGCGGCGCTGTATCACCTGCCTTCAGCATTGGACATACTCCTTTGGCATTGCGCTCAGGAAAGCAAGCGCTTCAGTGTATCGTTCACGGTCTGAGGGTTGGCTTGGCCGCGCGAGGCGCGCATGACCTGGCCAACGAAAAACTTGAAAACGCCTTCGTTACCCGCGCGATACTTCGCCGCGTTCTCGGGATTCTTCTCAATCACTTCGCGGCACCAGCGTTCAATCTCTCCTGTGTCGCTGACTTGGCTGAAGCCCTCGGCCGCGATGATCTCTGCGGCGGGCTTGCTTGTTTCAAACATCCGCGCAAATACTTTCTTGCCCGTCGCAGCGTTAATTTCACCTCGCTCGACCTTGGCGACCAACGCCGCAAGCTCGGCAGGGGGGACCGGGCTTTCCACGATTTCTTTTCCCGCGTCGTTCAACTGCCGTAGCAGTTCGACCTGGATCCAATTGGCAGCGGGCTTGGCGGGTGCGCCGGCGCGGACTACACCCTCGAAGTAGTCCGAAAGTGCG
>Ga0210400_10002591_pt1 | contig 16601 bp, 13 predicted proteins | sample IncBWH26MmetaG_FD_155456 | JGI IMG/M metagenome (GOLD analysis project Ga0210400, IMG submission 155456) | Forest soil microbial communities from Barre Woods Harvard Forest LTER site, Petersham, Massachusetts, United States - Inc-BW-H-26-M | ecosystem: Environmental > Terrestrial > Soil >... | reverse complement strand
ACTGGGACCTGCCTATCTATCAGGTCGATACGACCAAATCGCGCTGAATTCGCAAGAGCCGGGTTGTACTGGGCAGCGAACGGGCGACGCCCCTCGCGCACGCAGGTGGCTTCATGCGGCCCCACCGGTGTAGGGTAACCAGGAGATCAACGCCGGTAGCGCATATGAGAAGCAAGACAGCCGCCGTCCTGTTCATTGCATTTGCGCCGGCCCTGCTGCAGGCGTCGGCCCGTGCACAGGACTTCTGCGCCGACTACGCGAAGCACGCAATTCAGCAGATCCAGCTGATGATGAGCCATCCGAATTGCCGGGTGACTCCGGTGATGCGCTGGCAACCAAATTTCCAGACGCACTACAACGGGTGCCGGATCTCACCCACCGCGCTCATGAAACACGAAGAGAACGAACGCGAGAAATGGCTGACGGCCTGTGGGGCCATTGCACCAGCCGCCGTGAGCAACGCTTCCGGGGGACCCGCCGATGCCAACGCGGCGCTTTCAGCGTTGCTCGCCACACCGGCTGACAACGTCGATACGTCCGCCGTTCCGGTCGGTCTGGTGATGTGCGAAGCGGGTGGGTGTGAGCAGGGCAATACCGGCACCTGGATCCTGCGTGGCGCCAACGGCATCGCCCGCTGGCCCAAAGGGCAAGTTGCCAAGCTCACGGTGCTGCGATTCGATGCCACGGGTATCCTGATCCGCCGCGAGGATCCACCGAATTCAACCAGTCCAGGATTCGTTGCCGTCTACGAAGGCACACGCCAGGGCGATCGCATCGACGGGAAGGTCCATTCCGCCTGGCCCGGGCCCGGCCATTTTCCCAATGGCAAGCCTCCCGGAACGGCCGACTACCAGTTCTACGCGACCATCCCGCATACCACTTGCGCCAGCGTCGACAACGGACTCGATGAACCCGTGGAAATCGCCCAGACCGCTGTCAAGTTCAAACAGCAGACCGCGGCATTCGCCTGTTTCCTGATTGCCGCGAGGCAGGGCAATCCGCTGGCAAAGGGCGTCGTGAGCGTGATGTATCGCGACGGCATCGGCACGGACCCCAATGCCGAGCAGGCCTTCCACTGGGCGCAGCTCGGCGCCCAGCAGCAGGACTACAACAGCGAGCTGACGCTCTCCCAAATGTATGAGACCGGCATCGGGACCCCGCCGGACGCGGACAAGGCGAAGTACTGGCAGGATCGGGCGCAGAAGAATCCGGTCGTGCTGCAGGCGCAGGCACAGGCTCAAGCGCAGGCCAATATGCAGAAGATGGCGTTAATGGGCATGGCGGCGCTGGTCGAGGCGATGTCGACGCCAGACGTCATCGTGCTCCGATAGCCCCTCCTTGCCCGGCAAAGACCAGCGCGCAGGTGCCAGGCGCGCTCTTAGAACGTGTAGGTCACATGGAAATCGACCATGCGTCCGAGGTCATCATAGGTAAAGGGGTCATAGGGCGTATCGGGCTGTAGAAAGTTCAGCGCACCACTGTCATACGGCGGCTGCCGATTGAACAGGTTGACCACCGACAGCGTGAACTTGAAGTTCTTAAGCCCTCGGTATTCGGCATTGAGGTCCACGGACTCAAACGACGCCACATTTTTCTGTGTCAGTCCGTATGCATCCGCGGCATTTCCGTAGCTGCCGACGTAGTTGAGTGTGGCGCCGGCCGCCCAGTCCGCCGCCTGCCATGCCGCCGCGGCCGAACCCTTGAAGCGCGGTACCGGGCCGCCGCCGCTGATCGGCGACAGGTAATCCCAGCCGCTGGTGCCGGCGAAGTCCGCCCATTGACCCGCCTGATTCACTTCGAACCTGAAGACGGCCGTGCCGCCGACCGAGAGTTTGAGCTTATTCGCGCCCCACAACGGAATGGCAAGATCGGCATTGGCGTCGAGGCCGGTGGTGTGAATCTCGAATTCATTGGTGTACAGCGCCTCGGCATAGACGATGGTGCCATCGGCGCTGCGGAGCAGCTCCCCGGGATAGGCCGCGGGGTCGGCAATGATCTGCGGCGCTGAGGCATTGGTCGAGATGACGTGGTACAGAAAGATGCTGTAGAAGTCCGCCGACAGGTTCAGATAGTTGGTCGGCGAGAATACGATGCCCAGATCCACGTTCTTGGAGGTCTCGGGCTTCACCTGCGGGTTGCCGCTGATGATGTAGCCGATGAGCTCCGAGGAGCGTCCCTGCGGATCCAGCGGGTCGAACACCGTCTGGTGCGCCAGCGATACGCTGGTGCTGGCTTCGGCCAGGCTGGGGGCCCGGAACCCGTCTGCGAGGACCGCCCGCATCGTGATTTCGCTCAACGGCTGCCAGCGCACCGTGACCTGTGGCCGCAGGTTATCGCCGATGTTGCCGCTGTAATGTTCCTCGCGCAGTGCCAGGTCGGCATCGAGCGACTTCAGGATCGGGAAGTCAAACTCGCCGAAAGCCGCATAGACATTGCGGCTCGCAATCACCGTGGTGACCCCGGAGTTCATGACTTCGCCGCCGGCCAGCGCCGGTCCGGGTTGATCGTCAACTGACTCATGACGCAGTTCCATGCCGATGGCGAGGGTCATCGGCCCGCCGGGTAACTCAAACAGTTCCTTGCTCCCTTTCAGGTCCAGCGTATCGAGCTTGGCAACCGAAGCGAAGGTCTCGGTGATGCCCAGCGCGGTATTGGCAGCGGGAGTGGACGCCGGATCCAGGAAGTCGAATGCCCCATTGGCGATGTCGGTCACCAGGTTCGGGGCGTTGATGTAGTTTTTCTCCTCGACCGAAACGTGGTTCTCCGAATGGCCATAACCGCCATCGATATCCCATCCGAGCCAGGCGCCCTTCAAGCCGGCGATGATCCGGTATGTATTGGAAACGATCAGGGCATCGCGATCCCCCACGCTCTGGAAGCCGTAATTGATCGGGGTCGGCAGGCCACCCAGGCTGGAGGGATTGGTGCCCGGCAGGATGTTCGAAATCGAGTTGGCACCTCCCGTGGCCGGATTCACCACGATCGCACTGCCGTTGAGGGTATCGGGTGTGAAGTTGTTGCGCGTTTCCTCGTTGGAGAAGAACAGGTCGCCATACCCTGTCCAGGTGTCACTCACGCGCAGATTGGCAGTGGCCGTCAGATTCGCGCGCTGCGCTTCCGGAGCCAGCGCCAGATCATGGGCGTCATTGTAGTAGCACCCCAGACCATACTGGCCGTTGGGAATCACCGAACCGGGCAGACCATTGGTGCCGCAGGTCGGAAATGGGCCAGGGGTCGCGGTGGCGTACTGATTGGCGATGTGCCACCAGTTAACGCCATCCTGCAACGCGGTGTAGTCCTGAGATGCCGTATTGTCCCGTTGTGAGTACAGCAGCTGGTCGCGCTTGTACACGCTGCCGGTGACGAAGACATTGAAGCCCTGCGCGGCGAAATCCCCAAAGCCCAGGCGCACATTCGCATCGCGCGCGTTCGCGCCGCCTTCGGTCGTGAAGCGGGTGCCGACCTCCACCGCCTTCTCAGTGCTATTTTGCTTCAGAATGATATTGATCACGCCGGCGACGGCGTCCGAGCCATAAATGGCCGAACCGCCGCTCTTGAGAACCTCGATATGATCGATCGCGGCCAGCGGGATGACATTCAGGTCGACGAACGAATCCGACAGGTTCTGAAACAGTCCATAGTTGCTGATACGCCGACCATCGAGCAGGACCAGCGAGTCCTTCGGGCTCAAGCCCCGCAATCCGATTGCCGCGGCGCCCGGGGCAAAGCTGTCGGTATCACTGCCTTCGTTGAAGCTGTTGCCGAAAGCCGATGAGAGCGTGCGCAGGTAATCGGCCACAGTTTCCTGTCCGCTGTTCAGAATCTCCGCGGCCGAGATCACCTGGATGTTCTCGGCCGTCTCGGCGTCGGCCCGCTTGATACGCGAGCCGGTGACGATGACTTCCGCCACCGGCGTCTCATCCGATGCCGCCGTGCCGGCCTGAGGCAGTGCCGTCTGTGCCCCAGCATTGGTCTGCAGGAGCACCGCCAGCGCCACCGTGACGGCCACGCAAAACGTCGAAGTTCTACAGAAGAACATATGGATTGCTCCTATGCTGTTGTATTCCCTGTCAGCGTCGCGGAAAGAAAGTCTACGGGGCCTGATTGGCCGCGCAGGGCTTTGCGACGGAGCGGACTTTGCAGGGGATGGAGCGGACTTTTGCGCCGTCGAATGAGCGGGCGCTCTGCCCTGGGGACCTAAATATCAGATCCGACCAGCCGTTCAACCGCGGCGCGGTAGTTGCGGGTCATTTTCAATTGCTTGCCATCACGGAGCACCACGTCGAACTCGCCCTTCGATCTTGGGCGCAGTTCGCGGACCCGATCGACATTGACCAGGGCGGATCTGTGAATGCGCACAAATCCGGACAATGCCAGGCGCATTTCCACGCTGGCAATCGTCTCTCGCAGAATCCAGCTTTTTTCACCCACGTGCAGCAGCACGTAATCGTGGTCGGCCTCGATCCAGTCAATGTCGGCGGTACGCACGACCATCACCTTGCCGTTGGCCTTTACGGGCAGCCGATCGATGGCAGACGCGGAGGTGTTGCCCAATCGGGGCTGCCGGAAATCCGCAGCCGCCTGCAGGAACCTATGTATGAGCTGATTGTCGCGCGCGCTCGAAAGGGCGGCCCGCGCGCGGGCCAGTGCGGCAAAAAACCGCTCTTCATTCACGGGCTTGAGCAGGTAGTCCAGCGCGTGCACGTCAAAGGCCCGCAGCGCAAACTTATCGAAGGCGGTGACGAAAATCACGAACGGACATTTGCTCTCGTCGAGATCGGCAATGACATCAAATCCGGTCTTGCCGGGCATCTGGATGTCGAGGAAGACGAGGTCCGGCTCCGAGTGCGTGATGGCTGCGATAGCCTCCCGCCCGTTACGGCACTCACCCACAATCTGTACATCGTCCGCACGGCGCAGCAGGCTACGAATTCCACGCCTCGCCAGGTCCTCATCATCCACGATCAGTGCACGGATGGTCATGTGGGCAGTACGCGCCGCAATGGCATGCGGATGACGACCGCGAATCCCTCTCCTTGGGCTCGGCGCCCCGTGGTCAGCTGCGCCGCGCTGCCATAGAGCGCTGAGAGCCGGTCCCTGGAATTGCCCAGGCCGAGGCCGACCGAGATTTGCGGGCTCAGCTTCAGGCCCGGACCATCATCCTCGACCGAGATGACCAGGTTCTCGGTATCCTTGCGTATCGAAACCCAGAGGCATCCACCCTCCTCGCGGGGCAATACGCCGTAGCGCACGGCGTTTTCCACCAGCGGCTGCAAAATCAGCGTCGGAATGAGCGCCTCGAGAGTATCCGGGCCGGCGTCCACCGTGGCTCGCAGGCGATCACCAAAACGATAGTGCTGAATGCGCAGGTACTGATTGATCAGTTCCAATTCTTCACTCACTTGGATCTCCGGCGTATCCAGCCTCTGGAGCGTCGAACGAAGGAAGGAACTGAGTGCATCGACCATCGCCGAGGCTGCCGCAGCATCCTTTTCCCGAATCAGGGTCGCAATGCCGTTGAGCGCATTGAACAGAAAGTGAGGATTCAGATTCGACTGCAGGGCGCGCAATCGGGCGGTGTCGGCCAGCTTGAGGGCGCGGGCCACGTTCGCCCTCTCAGTTTCCAGGTCCAGCATGGCATTGATGCCAAAATACAGTGCGGACCAGGCAAACAATATGGTGACGTACGAAAGCCAGAAATCGAGCGGTATCCACCACGGTAGCTGGGCGTCGGCGCGATCGGCAGCCACAAAGAGCGGCAAATGGTAAGAAAAATGACTTGCCAGGATGTACCCCACGCGCGTCAGTGCTTTGGCAGCGATGTAAAATACTGGCGCTCCGGCCGTGCAAAAGAGCAGGCCGATCACGGCATAGGAGACGTAGGATCTAGGGGTGAAACGGACCCCCCGATAGACCCGCCGCAGGCCAAGCGTGAGGGTTGAACCGCATATCAGCCATGCCAGGGTCTCCAGGGCGGCGGCATACGCCCCCTTCATCGTCAGGTCAGCCGCAAACGAGACGCCCGACAGGACGATCCAACCCCCAAAGTGGAGCAGGTAGAATACGGTGGATTTTGACAGCTCGCGGCCGGAGGCCAAAAGGAAGCGTGTGGCCGTCTTGGGTTGGCTTCTCTCGCGCTCCGGTAGCGGCATTGGCACGTTGGAAAGTCCGGGTAGTTGAGCCACGGAGTTTACACCGAGTGAGCCGGAAGCGCGCCGCAACCCGGACGCAACGTCGGAGCGGGCTCTACAGAAACTTGAATTTTACACCGGCGACGAACCGGCGCCCGAGAATGTCGTACAACGACTTGTTGGTCTGCACCGAGCCGGTGAAGCCGGTGAAATTAGGCGCGTTCGGCGGGGGTCGATCGAGCAGATTGGTGATATTCACGAACAGCTGCAGATTGCCGCTGCCGGCGCCCAGAACGTAGGCAAAATTCAGGTCCGTATAGAACACGGAAGCCACGTGGTCGGTGTTAATCGTCACGCCACCCAGGCCAGGTTCATCGTCGTTCCATTGCCGCTTGCCGGCGCTGATGAAGCGCTCGTTCAGGTACGCTGAAAACGGCCCTTGGTTGTACTGCAAGCCGGCGTTGAGCTGCACCCGCGGCAACTCCATGTTGCCTACAGTGCCGGCTTCGGACATCAGAAACGGAACGCCGAAGTCGCTGATCGATTCTTCATCGAGATAGCCGCCGAGCAGGCGGAAAGTCAGCGAGCGATCCCCGCCCAGTGGTCTGTCGTAATCCGCCTCGAGATCCGTGCCCACGACTTTTTCGGCATTGAGGTTCAGGTAGACATCCCGCATCCCGATGATGACATTGGTCACCGGATCCCGCGTGATCAGCGCGCAAAGCGCGGTATCACCTTCGTGGCAATCGTTGACGATCGCCTGCGCCCCGAGCATGCCGATGGCGTCCTTGATATTAATGGAGTACCAGTCCAACGAGACCGAGAACCCACTCGCAAAGGTCGGTTGCAGGACTACTCCGGCGGTGTAGGTGTCGGCCTTTTCCGGCTTGACGTTGGGATTGCCGCCGATGATTTGGCTGAAAACGACCGACTGGCCGCCCATGAACGGGTCGTTCACCGTAGCGCCGCCCCCGGCCGCATTGAACCGTTCTGACATGTCGGCTGCGCGAACATCGCGCGAGTAGGTTCCCCGGAAACGCAGCCAGTCGAAGGTCTGCCAATCCAGCCCCCCCTTGTAAGACGGCACGTTGCCGCTGCCGGTGTAATTGGCCATGCGGCCGGCCAGGCTCAGGTTCAACTGCCTGGCGAAGGGTTCATCCTTCAGCAGCGGTATCAGAAATTCGGAAAACGCCTCCTTCACGTCAACGACGCCCGAGAAATTCGCCTCGATGGAGAACTGCACGCCGCTGTTGACACCGGCAAACCCAAGCGGAACTCCCTGGATTCCCATCGCCGGATCATTCACCGGTACGGCCACATCGTTGGGATTGTTGGTCGGATTAGTTGGATCCGCCACATGCTGCGACAGCGAGTTCCTGCGATAGCCGACGCCAAAGGCGAGCTGGACGGCCCCCGGAGCCCAGTCCTTGAATATCGATCCATCGGCCGAAACCTCGAATGCATCCTGGGTGTTGAGCTGGTAAGCCGTCTTCGTACCGGCGGTGACGTAGGCGATCGCCTGCGGCGTGGCCCGCCCGGCGCCGAGCAGATCGATGGGCACGCAGCCATTGTTCGGGCTGTAGAGCGTCGAGCGGCACACGATGGCACCGGTGGCCGGATCGGTGACGGCATCCATCGCGAGGAACAAGCGATCGGTGCGCGGAAAGTTGACGGCCGCCAGGTCATCCTGATTGCGACCATACTCGAGGTATGAGTTCAGATGCCAGTTGTCGGGCAGCACGGCCTTGACGCCGCCGGTGAAGGCGGCCGTGGTGTTGGTCTGAATCAGTCGATCGACCCCCAAGTCGACGGAACTGCCCATTCTGGAGAAGCCGAACGACGGCAGATTTTCCTGAACCATGATCGCGCGAACGTTTGCCGGCAGATAGGCGTTGTCCTGGAAAATAGTCCCCAGGTACGAGCCGAACATCACATCGCCGAATCCCCGGCCATTGACCTCGTTATGCCCCAACAGAGCCTGCCCATAAGCCTCCACACGCTCGTTGAGGTCCACTTTCAGGTGCGTGAAGGCGTTGTAGCGGGTAACGTCCGGCTCAAGACCGCTGTCGGCGCCGCGATCCGCCGCGTAATCAAAACCGGCGCCACCGGACTGCGACTTGGTGCCCCCCAGCGCGGCGATGGCACCCTGCTGGAACGGAACCGCCGAGCCATCCGGTGCAAACATCAGTCGGTTGAGCGCGGAGCCCGGCTGTTCGATGAGTCCGCCATTCGTGTAGTCCGTGCTCGTGACGTGCGGCAGCGCCAGCAGCTCCGGCCCCTGGCCGGTGGCGGTCCACTGTGGATTCGTCACCGTGCCCCAGTCCTGAAACCAATTGCGCCCGGCGTAGGTCTCAACCGCCTTCGAGACATAGTAGTCGACCGATGCAATCAGGTGCGCCCGCTCGCCGATCGCGGTGCCGTAGGTCGCCTCACCTTCCTTGTTGGCGGCATCGCCTCGGCCGGTGATGCCGGCCTGGAAGCGCCCCTTCAAACCGGTGTAGCTGGTATCGAGGATGAAGTTGGTCACGCCCGCCACGGCATCGGACCCGTATGCCGCCGAGGCGCCGCCGGTGACGACGTCAACGCGCTCGATCAGTGATTGGGGCAGCACGTTGATGTCCACCGTGCCGTTGTAGTTCGATGGGACCACGCGAGCGCCATCCAGCAAAACCAGCGTGCGGTTCTCGCCCAGGCCGCGCATGTTGAGAATCGACTGGCCGGCATCCGTGCCGATGTAGTAGGTGGTGCCTGGACTGGAGCCACCGAGGAATTGCGGCAATTGCTTGAACGCATCGATGATATTTCCGGGCGCCGCGCGATCCAGCTGCTCGGAGGTCACAACGGTTACGGGTGTCGGCGTATTCATGCCCGTATCCCGAATTCGCGAGCCCGTGACGATAACCTCAGTGGCGGTTTTCGAAAGCTCCATCCCCTCGGCGAAATTGGCTGATGCCCGGGCCGTGGTCTGCCCGAGCTGATTGGGCGGCACGACAGTTTGATCCGCCGAACGCCTTGCCGCGCCCTCGGTACTTGAAACGGCAGGCCCCTGTGGCGTGCGCCCCGCCGAACCGGCTGAGTTGGAATCAGGTTGCGCGCTGCCGTCCCGCCGCTGGACTGCCACCGTACGGGGGTCCACCAATGAAAATGTCAGTCCTTGCGACCGCAGCAAGGATTCCATGGCCTGCTCAACCGAGTAGCGTCCTTTCAATGGACCGACATTCGGACCGCGCGAAACGACCTCGCTGAGTCCGGCCACTTGCAACCCTGTTTGCCGGGCGAAATCCTGCAGGGCAGTGCTTAGAGGTTCAGCGGGTATGTCGAGCGGGAATACTTTCGTGAGTGCCGAAGGTGATTGCGCCATGGCACTCGCGCATAACGCGAAAGCCACGGACACCAAAGCCGCTCCTGCAAGCCGCACCCTAACCCCCCTTCACAAAATCGCTTGCGAGCGATATGACTTAGCGCACTTCCGGTGGGGAGGGAGCTGAGAAAAAGGTCACATCCTGCCCTTGCCTCTCCACTCTTACGGACGCAATCGTTCTGATGACGCTGATAAATGAATCGGGCTCATTGGCGTCGAATACACCGTTGACCAATTGGTTCGCCAGTTGCTGATCCCCGACGCGCATTTGCAATAGGTTGTAGCGGTTGAACTGCTCAACGACGTCCGCAACGCGACTGTTCTGAAACACCAGTCGACCATCCGCCCAGGCCAGTGCATCATTGCTGTTCACCAGTTTTACCGCCTCGGCTGCGCCGTTGGGTGGTACCGTGACCTGTTGCCCGGCCGTCAGGAATACCTCCGGGTTCGCAGCCGGCCGTGTGCCACCGTCCTGGCCGGCGGTGCGCCCGCCTCGCGTATCACCGGCGCGGCTGGCAGAGGCGAGCTGCTGGTCCTGCGGGAACACCGCAACCTTACCCGCGGCCACCGTCACCACCACTCCCTCCCGCGCTCGGTCGACACCGAACTCGGTGCCCACTGCGCGTACCACCGTGGGGCCGGCATGGACCAGAAATGGCCTGGTGGGATCCTTTGCAACGCGAAATACCGCACGTCCCTGTTCCAGCTTCACGTCACGCAAATGACGTTCCAGATGGATTTGCAGACGCGACTCCGGATCGATCCGCAGCATGCTCCCGTCGGCGAGCATCACGCCCCGCCGCTCGCCGCGGCCCGTCTGGATGACTTGCGGACCGATGAAGGTCGAGATCCACACGCTGACCACGGCCACCACCACCGCCGCGACAGCGAGCCACTGATATCGCCTCGATCTGTAGGCTGGCCTTTGCGACATCCGGTGATTGATGGCTTGCGATAGGGAGTCGGTCGCGCCGCGATCAAAGGGCAGGATCGACTCGTCCGTCTTTTCGGCGCCCACCGAGGATATCTGGTCCCAATCCTGGAACTCGTCCAGGACGGCGCGCAGTTGGCCCATTCGCAGCATTTCTGACACATGGACCGGCGATTCCCGCAGCCACTCGACAAAAGCGTCGCGATCCTCGCTGGACATTCCACCGGCTTCCAGCTGAAGCCACCATTCGATGGCTTCGCTACCGGCCCTGTCTCGGCGCTCATTCCCGTCCATTCGTCAGCACCCGCAGTAAGTCTGTCTTCAATTCCCGCCGCAGACTCTCGTAGCTTTTGAGCAGGTCACGCTTGATGGCGCGTTCCGTGGATTCGAGCCGCAAGGCAATCTCACTGCGGCCGAGGCCTTCGCTGAACTGAAGCTTCAGGACCGCGCGTTGGCGCGGCGTCAAGGTATTGAGCGCGCGGGTGACTTCAGCGCGCGCCTGCGCTCGGGCGACCTCCTCCTCCGGGCAATCAGCTGCCAGCAGACCCAGCAGCCACTTCGATTCATGAGGGTGGCGACGATTCGCACGAATGGCCCATTCGTTCACCACATTGGCCGCCATCTTGAACAGATAGGCCTGCGGATAATCGACCAGCTCGCCCTTCTCGTACCGCAGCAATCGCAAGAACACCTCCTGCGCTACATCATTGACGTCGGCCCCGGATACCCCTTGTCTAATCAGATACTTACACATTGGGTTTCGCCATCGACGAAACCACAGTGTCAGCCGCTTTGTTGTCTCCGGCGCACTCATCCGGCGTCCCCGCAGACTCAAATAATCTGCACCATTACGTAAGACCGGACCACCTGGCCGGGTGGTCCCCCCAATGAACCCGTTCGGTCCTCAGTACTCCTTGAATCCATCCTTCTGCGCCTGGGGACTGGGCATATGTACACCCGTATTCCATCCAGGGCGAGTGCCGTACGGCAAGGACAGAAGCACGGCCTCGACCTGACTGATCTTCCCCTCCGCATTGATCTGGAAGACTTCATGCGTGCCCCAGGTCCAAGGCCCGGTATTTCTCACCGTGTTCTTGCGGCCGTCCTTGAGCGTGTAGTTGCGCACCGTTGCGTCATGATCAAAAAAGCACCCCATGTAAACCAGGCCGCGCTCCTCGTCCACGACCAGAACGCGCCGGTTCCGTAACCGGGTATCCTCCCGGTAGTACCCCAATCCGAACGCTCCCTTGCAGCCGAGGCTCGCCGAGGTCGGCGCGGCGCCGGGTGCCAAGGCGCGACCTGACGTCTGCGTGCCGTTTTCCAGTCGCATGCAGTCATCTGCGAACGGCGGCACCTTTTCACCCGTGTTGTTTTCAAGACCCGTGTAGTAACTGTTCGCAATGCTCGAAAGTTTCTTGCGCGACATTCGCTTGCCGGATGGCAGCGGCGTGATGAACTGTTTGCGCGCAACGTCGCCCAGTTGATCGATGCGAGGCGTACTGCTGGGACCGCCGCTGATCGTCGCACCAAGGCGCGGGGCGAAGCTTTCGATTTCGGTAATCCGACCTTTCATGATCTTCAATCGCGTGGCGACCAGCACCGGCGCCCCGTTCTCCTGCGCCTTGAAGAAGAAACCGACTTCCCCTTGCTGCGGATCGGTGACGAAAAGACGGTACTTGCCGATCCCCTCCACGGTGCGCCACAACCCATCCGGAAGGGTCAGTTCCACCGCATTCTCGGTATAGCGCGTCCCAGGAGCGATCGGTGCCTTGGCAGGATCGTGAGTGAGCATCGCGGCGAGATACTTCTCCGCAATCCCGTCCAGGCAAGCGCGATCACATTCCGGTGCTGCCGTACTGCCCATCGCGGCGCGACCGATGAATACCGCACCCAGCAACAGCCAGGCAACGCCGCAGCGAGCCACTGTACCAGTAGTCATATTGTTCCCCCCACGTTTTAGGAAAGCAGCGCGGCCCCGGAACGGGCCCATCAGCCGCCCTTCGGCGGCGTCTCGGACGGCAGATCCGGCCAGGTGGAGATTTTCATCGAGCTGTCGCCCCGGAACATCGCCTCGATGTGACGAATCAATCCATCCTGAATCTTGAACACCTCAAAGGCAACCGAGGCGTTGTTGTTCGGGTACTCGGGCGGCGAGGTGAAGTTGGAGACTGCCATCACGATCCCGCGCTCGACATCGGCGATGTAGATGCGGCGGTTCTTCACGATCCATTTCACCCGCGGGTTCTTGAACTCACCGGCACAGCTGCCGCCCGACTCGGGTTGATTGACCGTCAGGACGGCGTCCTCAAGCCGCGAGCATTCCGGATGCCATGGCGCGTCGTGGTAGTTGAGCGTTCCGGAAACCACGTCGAAATACTTGTTCGCCGTGGCGATGAGCTCGGTGCGCGAAACCTGCTCGCTGGCGGGCAGCACCGCGTCGTAAATCCGATCGGCCTGCGAAAGCTTCGACGGCGAATTTCCGCGCAGCATGCCGTCGTAAGAGATCTCCTCGACCTCGGTCACCTGCTTCGCCACGACTTTCAGGCGCACCATGTAGAACCACCATCGCTCCCCTTGATTGGTCGGAGCGTTGGTGACCGTGCCCATGAACATCACCGCACCCGTGACAGGATCGACGAATGCCTGACGATAAGGCATGCGCTTGGCCAGGCCCCACACCTCCCCTTTGCCGAGCGGCACATCGGCACCGTTCGAAGTCACGCGCAGGTTGGAAGCTGTCGTGATACGCGAGGTGTCGTTGTCGAGCAGCCCTTCGGTGTAGGTCTGCAGGAACTCGAGCAGGCAACGGCGGTTGCAATCGGGCCCCCGCGCCTTCTGCGCCGCGCCAGCCGCGTGGGCCCAACCCGCCGCCACGAGGACGCAGCCGAGCCAGGCGGCTCGGCGGTATGAACGAAGGATCATAAGACTACTCCCGCGCGACTCAGGGGAAGACATTGCGGCTTTTGATCAGCCATTTTCCGCCAATCCGTACCACCTCGTCCTCGCATCGACCGACCAGCGTGATCTTCGGGGCGCCATTGGGGGGCTGCTCCGCAAGCGCCGTAAACCAATACGAGTCGATATGTGCGTGGTCCTTGCTGCGAAATTCGATGTGTGAATTGAAGATCGGATGATACAGCTTTGGCACAGTTTCGCCCTTTGCCAGCTTCGCGGCGCGCGAGTCCTTCACCTCCTGCAGCAACTGTCTGATCTCCGTGCGTCCCTTGTAGGTGTGGTCGTGCTCGCAGCAGATCGACCCATCCTCGGTGAAGAAGGTCGGATAGGCCGCTACATCGATATTGTCCAGCGCCTGCACGTAACGCCAGATCAGCACCTCGATGTCGGCGCGGTCCTTGGCCTCGCGAATGACGTCGGCGTCCGCGGCGCGCGCGGCCGGCACTGAGCCGAGCGTGAGCAGCATGACGGCCAGCGATCCAATCAATGCCTTGATCATTAGAATGCTCCTACATAGATAGCGCCTCGCAACGAGAGATCAGGATCCGGGTCCCTCTCCCCAACCTGAGTGCTGTTCATGTTGGGCGGTGCGCGAGAACGCGTCGATCTGCCGAATCAGGCCGTTTTGCACCTTGAAGAACTCGATGGCCAGGCCGAAGGAGTTTTTCGGGTACTCCGGAGGTGTCATGAAGACAGCAAAACCGAGCACCACCCCGCGTTCCACGTCGGCAATGTAGTAGCGCTGATTCTGCACGTTCCAGAACACCGCCGGCTGTTTCATGCCGTTGCCGCAACTCCATTGAAAATTAGGTGAATCACTGGTCACCACGCCCGACTCCAGCCGCTGACAGCCCGGTCCCCACGGGACGTCCTTGGTATCAATCCGCTTGGAGACCGAGTCCCAATATTTATCGGCAACGCCGAACAGCTGGGCCCGCGTGGAGCGCTCCGATACGGGCAGGACCTCATCCCAGGTCCGGTCGGGCTGGTGCATCGCACGGATGGCCTCGCCGCCGAAGTCCGGCCGTGGCACCAGATCGAGCTGCTCGACCTCGGTAATCACCTTGTTGACCACTTTGATGCGCAGCACGTAGTACCACCAGTCGTTCCCGGCACCCTCTGGAACCGGACGCCGCGCCGGTGTGCCCGCCGGCCGCTCGTATGAATCGGTGACGACGCCGTAGAATACCGCCGATTCGGTGACCGGATCCGTGAAGACGAGCCGATAGGGAATGCGTCGCGCCGGTCCCCAGACGGGCGACGACTCCAGTTTTCCTTGAACTCCGTCGGAGGTTATCTTTGCCTGTGGCGCAATCGGCAGCCCGGTCGGCGCATTGCTGCCAATGGCATCCAGGATCAGGTTCAGGTCCTGCATCAGGCAGCGCTTATCGCACGTTGGATTGGCGACATTTTCGCGACTGTAGTCGCCCTTCGCGGCCATCGCCGGGGCAGAAAGGACGAGTGCCACGAGCGCCAGCCCCCGTATCGCGATGCGAGACAACTTGCACGATTTCATACTTGTATTCTCCTCTGCTTCAATTCGCGGCCGCGGGCTGGTCGCTGCTGAACATGTCGCGGGTCATCCACCACGAGCCGTCGGGCTGGCGGCGATAAATTCGCAGAAAATTACCATGGGTGGTGCGGCCTGCCCCGCCCGTCTTGGGGTGGGCGACGACGGTGAACGTGCCGCGCTGATAGGCCAGATGGCCCTCAATGACCGTCTCGACGGGTATCCAGGTCTCGTCGATCTTGGATAGCTGGAATGACCGGCCGTTCGCAGCGTCGTTCGCCGCCTTGCCGCTCACGGGCGGTCGGTTTGGCGAAATCATCATGTGATCGTCATTGGTCAGACTGCTCAAGGTGGCGATGTCGCCGTCATTGATCGCCTGCAGGTAGCGCGCATTGAAGGCCGTAATCCCCGCGAGGTCCGCCGCCGTATCGGTTGCGTGCGGGCGGATCGTGCCGCAAGCCGCGAGGATCATTACGGTGCAGCTGAGCGCGGCGAACCTACGGCCCGCCGATTGACCGCGCAGCCTCACCATGGCTCGGTCATCCCATCGTAGCGCAGGAATCGACCGGTATCGGCAGGCGTCACTTTGGCAATCGTATTGACCATGTTTTCGACGGTGAACGAGGTCTTGAGCATACCGGTGCGGCCGTGCAGGTACTCCTGATGCTCCGTCAGGGTTGGCCCGGGATTGAACATCACGACCGTCACGCCGTCCTTTTTCGTCGAGGCGGCGACGATCTGCATTTCCCGGTTCAGCGCGGCCTTGCTCATGCGGTAGAAGATGGCTCCAGCGCGCGGGGTGGCTTCTCCGGTGAGTGTGCCATTGCTGGAGCTGACGGCGATGATCTTTTTCTGCGTACTGGCCAGGACGTTCTTGTAGAAGCTCTCCGAGACGATCAGGGGACCCTTCACATTGACCGCCAGGACCGTGTCCAGCAAGGCGAATTTCATATTGCCGAAATTCTCCACGGTCCAGTCTCCCGGACAGCCCTCGTCATCCCCTACGCACTTGGAGCGGTCATTGTAGACGCCCGCATTGTTGATCAGGACATCGATCGGTACGCCGGCGAGTTTCCCGGCCAGCGCCTTGGCCTGCTCGACACTGGTGACATCGAGGCTTTCTATACGCACCTTGGGGAACTTGCTCGCAAGATCCGTGAGCGTCTTCGGCGGCTCGGCGCGTCGATGGGTCACGATGACAGTCCACCCCTTGGCAGCGTACTGCTTGGCGAATTCCAGACCAATGCCGGAATTCGCGCCCGTGATCATCACGGTTGCGGCGCGCGCAGGCTGCAGCAGGGTGAGTGATACGGCGAAGCACAGGGCAAGGATACTCAGACGTCGTCTGGTTGGAGTCGTCATTTGTTGGTTTCTCAACACCCATCTTGGGCTTTTGTATCGAGATAGACCGCGGCACCCGGCCAAATGGGCCCCGGGGGAGGGTCCACTTCCATCCTCTTACCCGTCTTAGTACTTGAAAGATTACCGCAAGCGCGAACGCAATACGCGGATGCGGGTTAACCAGGGGGATGTCGAATGAAAGCGCAGCATCGCAACGGCTCGGTGACAGTGTTTTTGGCAGGGCTCATGGCCCTGGGTGGGGTGGCGGGTAGCGCAGGCGCTCAGGAGAACCCGAGTGCCTCTACGCAGCCGGGCACCTCGGCGGACTCAGGTTCGTCGCTGCAGGAAGTCATCGTCACAGGCTCGCGACTT
>Ga0210400_10002590_pt1 | contig 16602 bp, 13 predicted proteins | sample IncBWH26MmetaG_FD_155456 | JGI IMG/M metagenome (GOLD analysis project Ga0210400, IMG submission 155456) | Forest soil microbial communities from Barre Woods Harvard Forest LTER site, Petersham, Massachusetts, United States - Inc-BW-H-26-M | ecosystem: Environmental > Terrestrial > Soil >... | reverse complement strand
TGTGAAATTGAGCGGCCTAGCATTCGTCAGGGTGCGTGAGAAGAGTCAAGGCACTGTTGCCTTTCCGTGCCTTGACTCTTCTCACCCACCCTGACGAGCACTACGCCGGTCAAAAATCACTGTGCCGACGTGGCCGCCGATGACCCGAGCGCCGCCGTCACGTCCGGCGGATCGAGCGCAGTCCTGATCCAGCTGCCATCCTCTTGCCGGTTGAGTTCGTATGCAGGCCAGTAGTGCTTGTCGAGCTTCAACGTAATCACGTCGGTCTGGCCATTCCAGCTGATCGTCTTCAAGCGCAGTGACGCGCGATCGGGCTTGCCGCTCACCGCTTTGATAAATGCATCGAGGTCGGGCGTTGGCTGACCGTCCACTTCCGTGATGCGTCGGCCGGCGTACAGTCCGAAGTGCGTTGCCGGCGAGCCATAAAAGAAGAACGCGACGAACACGCCATAAGGGGCGATGCCGCGTTGCGCCGCCATGGCGCGATGCGGCGCCTGCAGGGTGGCGCCGGCCCAAATGAGCACGCGATCGATTTCGCGGCCATTCAAAGCGACGGTTTTCATCTGCAGGGTCTTTTCCGCGCCGTCGCGCCACACCGTCACGGACACCGCGGGGCTCTGCACGGCGCGTTCAACCTCGCGAAACCGGTTCACGACCTTGCCGTCGATCGCGAGCAGCAGATCGCCGGGCTCGAGCAGGGCCGCCGCGGGCGAGCCTGCAACGAGCCGGTTGATGCCGAGTGCCTGGCGCCGCTGCGGATTGTGTTCCTCGAAGCGCCGCACCCACTCATCCGGCAGGCCCAAGCCCCGCGCGGCAGCCAACGACTGCACGTCGAATTCCGCTTCGAAGGAATAGAGCGGCCGGCCGTCGGCGACGACGCTGATCATTTCGCTGACCAAGTCGGACGGTATGCCGCGATTGATCTGCTCCAATTCGCGTTGCGACTCGAATGCGAAGCTTGACCACATTGCAAGCACATCGCCTTTCTCATCCGTGAGCACGCCGTCGTAATCGGTGGGCGGGTTGATGAGGTTTACCACTTCCAGATTGCTGTCGCGGAAACGCAGTGTTCGCGACAGGGGAAACGAGACGACATCGACGCTGGAGACTTGCGTTTTCTGCGATTGGATTTTCGAATCCGCGCGCTGGCCCACCACCCAGACATCGTCGCCGGGAGACAAGGTGCGCGTAACCAATGTCGCCGCGCGCACGGGAGTGTTGCCGATCGACTTCGGATCGTAGGAAATCACGGCAAGATTGTGCAACGGATGAATGAAGACGACCTTGCCCGGCACTTCGACCGTGCCCGCGAAGGTGATGCGTACATCTCCCATCGCCACCGGTACGGTGTTGCGGTCGATTGCCACCAAACCGCGCTGCGCATCCACGATGATGCCCGTGCCGTGATAGTTTTTCTCGGTCACTCCCGAAGTCGAATAAGGCATGTCGAAATTCACCAGCACCAACGAGGGCGCCAATCGATCCATGCGTGGATCCCCGGTCTTGGCGAACTGCGTCGAGGCGGGCTTGACGATGGATGGGGCAGGCCCGGGACTGATGCTGATGCAAGGCCAGGTGCCCAGTGTGTCGTCGCGCTTGCACTCTCGCGCCGGGAACCAGCGCCTATCCATGCGAATCACCTTGAGCTGCACGGCGCGAGGATCCTCGATCGTCGCGTAGCGCACGGGCGCCCTCGCTCCATCGGCGAGCTCGGCCAGGGCTGCGGCAAAGTCTGCGAGGGATTCGACCTTCTTGCCGTTGAATGATGCAATCAACGCGGCGCGCGGGATGCCGGCAGCGCCAAACACATAGCCTGGGTTGGCGATATACACGCCTTTGACCGGCACATTGAAGTGCCGCGCCTGCTGATAAGACAGCGTGTGCACCACGGCCTCGCCGAATTCGATGAACTCGTCCGGCGTGATGGCGCTCAAGGACTGCACATCGAGATCGTGCTGCAACGACTGGCTGCCGCGCTGCACTTCGACCTTGACTCGCCGCCCCACATGATTGTCCAGCACTTCTTCCAGCGCGAAGAATTCCGGAATGGGTTTGCCGTCGATCGCCACCAGAATGTCGCCGGGCGCCAGTATTCCATCGGCGGCCGAACCCGGTTGTACATCGTCTACCACCAGCATGCCGGTCAACTTTGGATATGCTTTGCGCATGCCGACCTCTGTGCCGGCGTTGAGCCCTAAGCGTTTCAGCTCATCGTAGGGTGTGTACTTGAAAACGGTTTCCAGCGTGCCGCGGGGCACGGCCTTGCCGACTTCCAGGTATTTCAATGCGCGCACGACCGCCGTCAGCGGCAAGTAGAAACTCGAGGCGGCTCCCGTGGCGCCGCCGGCGTTGAGCGCGACGACCCGGCCCTCGATGTCGATCACCGGCGAGCCGGACGAACCGCCCGAGGTGCTCGACGCGGCTTGGTAATAAAAAGTATTGAAATCGTTGTACTTGCCGTAGCCGTATTCGGGCGCCTCGCGATCCAGGCGCGCCAAGGTCCCGGCAAGAATCGACAGTTGTTCGCCGGCATCGTTTCCCACCACGCGGATCTCGCGGCCGATGACGGCGCCTTGCGGGTACAGCGGCAGCTCGGCCGGCTGAATGAAATGCAGTTTCGCCGGGTCGTAGCGATAGATGCCGAAGTCGTGGATGGGATCGCGATAGATCGGATAAAGCGGCACTTCCTCCCGATTCAGAAAGATCGCCTGCGCGGTCACAGGTCCGGGCGTCACCACATGCCGATTCGTCAGGATGAGCCCGCGCTTGGCATCGATGACGAAGCCGGTTGCCTGGGCGGTCGCGTTCCATTCGGTGTCGAACGCGCGCGTGGCGTCGATTTGAATGGTAACGACGCCGGTCGCGATCCGTTCCAGCGTCTGCGCCCAATTGGCGGGCGTATTCGGAATCCCGGGCGCCGGGATCGGGGTCGGAGCCGGCGGAGCAGTCGGGGCGGTGAACGCGGGGGTGGCCGAAAATGCAAGCAAACAGAAAAGCAGCGAAATACGGGACATGCCGATCCTAGGGTTGAATATCGATTAGTGCCTCCGGATCGGACAAGATCAAGCACCGGCCGGTTCCTATCAAGCAGCCGTGCCCTTCCATACTAGATCGAGCTGCTTCGCCGCGCGCACATCATCCAATCGCCGGACAGGCATTGTATGCGGCGCGGAGGTGAGTTTCTCCGGATCATGCTGCATTTCCTCCCGGATCGATGCCAGCGCGTCGCAAAACCGGTCAAGATCCTCCTTGGCCTCGGTTTCGGTGGGTTCGATGAGCAGGCATTCGGGCACCAACAGCGGGAAATAGGTTGTGGGGGCGTGAAAACCGTAGTCCAGCAAGCGCTTCGCAACGTCCATCGCCGAGACGTGGTAGGCCTTCTGTTCCTGCTTCAGAGTAATGATGAACTCATGGCTGGCGCGGCGCTTGGGGTAGGCGGCTTCGAACCCGAGAGCTTGCAAGCGCTTCATCAGATAGTTGGCATTCAGCGCCGCGAATTCCGCCACGCGCACCATGCCCTCGCGTCCCAGCAACCGCATATAAATATAGGCGCGCAAATTCACGCCCGCATTGCCCATGAATCCGGACAATCGCCCTATGGATTGCGGCAGATCGCGCTCCGTCAGCCAGCGGTAGCGCGCGCCGTCCTTGCCGACGATGGGGAGCGGCAGGAACGGCTTCAATCGCGCGCTCACACCCACCGCGCCTGAACCCGGTCCGCCGCCGCCATGCGGCGTCGAGAAAGTTTTGTGCAAGTTCATGTGAATGACATCGAAGCCCATGTCCCCGGGCCGCACCTTTCCCAAGATGGCGTTCAGATTGGCGCCGTCGTAGTACAAGAGGCCCCCGGCATCGTGGACGATGCGTGCAATCTGCACGATCTTGCGTTCGAACACGCCGAGGGTCGAAGGATTCGTCAGCATGATGCCGGCCGTCGCCGGGCTCACGGCCGCCTTCAGCGCCTCGATGTCCACGTCGCCATTGGCGTCGCAAGGTATTTCCTTGACGATGAATCCGCACATGGTCGCCGTGGCGGGGTTGGTGCCGTGCGCCGCCTGCGGCACGATGATTTCGGTGCGCGCCGTATCATTGCGCGCACGGTGGTACGCGCGGATCATCGCGACGCCCGCAAACTCGCCTTGCGCGCCGGCCATCGGCGTGAGACTGACCGCCGGCATCCCCGTGATCTCTTGCAGCATCTCCTGAAGCTCGTACATGCAGGCGAGAAACCCCTGCGGTTCCGGCCCCAGGGGATGTCTGCCCAAGAATTCCGGCAGCATCGCGTAGGTGTTGCAGGCCTTCGGGTTGTACTTCATGGTGCAAGAACCCAAAGGATAGAAATGCGTGTCGATGGAGAAATTCATCTGCGAAAGACGCGTGAAATGGCGCACCGCCTGCAGCTCGGAGACTTCAGGCAACGCCGGCGGCTTATTCCGGCGCAGATGCGCGGGCACCTGGGCGGTGCCGGGCACCGGCGGCGGGAACTGCGTGACGGCGCCGCGCCCGGGCTTGCCCAATTCGAAAATCAGAGGTTCGCGCGAATTGAGTTGCATCATTTCTCCTATGCGGCCGCTCGCGATGCTTTCATCACCTCGGCCAACGCCGCGGCATATGCGTCAATGTCGGCGCCGAGTTTGGTTTCGGTCGCACACACCAGCAGTGCATGCCCCAATTCCGGATAGCGCTCGCTAAGATCCAGCCCCCCGAGGATTCCCCGCCGCGCCAGCGCCGCCAGAATCGCGGCGGGCGGTCGATCCAAGATCAATACGGCTTCATGAAAGTGCGGCGCCGTGAACGCTCGTTTGACGCCCGGCACTTTGCCCAATGCGGCGATCAGGTCCGCGGTGCGTTGCATGCTCGCTTGCGCAACCGCCGCCAAACCCTGAGGTCCCAAGAGGCTCATGTAGATGGTCGCGGCCGTCACCATCAAACCCTGATTGGTGCAAATATTGGACGTGGCCTTGCTGCGGCGTATGTGCTGCTCGCGCGCCTGCAGTGTCAGGCTGAAGCCCGGCCGTCCTTCTACATCCACCGTGCGACCGACGATACGGCCGGGCATCTGACGCACGTACTGCATCCGAGTGGCCATGAAGCCGAAATAGGGGCCGCCCGAAGACAGCGGCACGCCGAGCGCCTGTCCTTCGCCGCAAACAATGTCGGCGCCCCGCGCGCCGTCGACGATCGCGCCCCACTCGCCCGGCGGCTTGACCAGCGCCAGCGAAACGGGATTGACGACCGCAATCAGCATGATCTTGTTGTCGTGCGCCCAATCGGTGAGCGCGTCAACCTCTTCCAAGCTGCCGAAAAAATTCGGCTGCTGAACCACGAGCGCGGTGAAATCCTGGCCGCTGTGCGGTTTGAGCGCTTCCAGCAGCGTGCGGCCGGCCGCCCGGTCGAAATCCACCGGCACGAAGCTGATGTCTTGATTGCCGGCAATTGCCTGCGCGACTTGGGCGTAGGTTGGGTTCACCGCGCGCGGCATCAGTATGCGCCGCGAGTTCGAGCTGCGATTGGATCGCACGGCCATGAGGCTGGCTTCCGCCAGCGCGGATGCGCCGTCATACAGAGAGGCGTTCGACACCTCCATGCTGGTGAGCGCGCACATCATGGATTGGTACTCATAGATGAGCTGCAAGGTGCCTTGGCTCGCCTCCGCCTGGTACGGCGTATACGCGGAGTAAAATTCTCCGCGCGTGGCGATCGCCCACACCGGCGCCGGAATGTGGTGCTCGTAGGCGCCGGCGCCGATGAAATTCAAGGGCCGCCCGTCGATCGCGGCGCGCTCGGTCATCAGCCTCGCGATCTCCATTTCCGACATCGGCGCGGGCACGTTGAGGACGCCGGCGCGAAGGTCCTTGGGGATTTCATCGAACAGATCTTCGATCGAGCGTGCGCCGATGACATCCAGCATGCCGGCGATGTCTTCCGGTGTGTGAGGAATGAATGCCATTGTGTCCCCTACTTGGATTCTTCCGCCAAAAAGCTCTCATAGGCGCTCGCGTTCATGAGCGCGGCAGCGTTGAGGGAGCCGTTGGTTTCCAAGCGGAACAGCCACCCCGCGCCATAGGGATCCTCGTTGAGCAGTTCGGGCTTGCTGGCCAGCGCGCCATTGTTGGCAATGACCTTGCCCGCCACCGGGCTGTACACATCCGATGCCGCCTTGACCGACTCGACCACGGCGCATGCTTCGCCCGCGCTCAAGGCGCGGCCCACGTCGGGAACCTCGACGAAGACCAGATCCCCTAGCGCGCTTTGCGCGTGATCGGTAATGCCGATCTCGAGGGTGACGTTAGGCGCCTCGCCATGCGCTTGACGTATCCACTCGTGGCTCTTGGTGTATTTCAGGTCGCTTGGTATGTTGTTGCTCATAAAAACCCCGTTAGCTGATATCGATCATTGGCTTGCCATGGCGCACGAACGGCGGCTTGACGATGCGCGCCGCGTGTAACTTGCCGCGAATGTCCACTTGTACGGTTGGCTGCGATGTTTTCGGCACGCGTGCCAACGCAATGGAACGATTCAAGGTGGGCGAAAAAGTTCCACTCGTCACCTCGCCAGACATGCCGGCTGCGACGGCCGCATCGACCTGCACCTTCTGATGACTGCGCAGCACGCCGCGATCCTCGAGCAACAAGCCGACCAGCTCGCGGCCGCCTTCGCGTTGCGCGTGCTGCAAGGCTTCGCGGCCGATGAAGTCCCGTTCCGCAGGCACGAAGGCGACCGTCCACGCAAGACCGGACTCCAGTGGATGGAATTTCTCATCCATGTCGTTGCCGTACAAATTCATGCCGGCCTCGAGCCGCAGCGTATCTCGCGCGCCGAGGCCTGCCGGCTTCACGCCCTGCCCGAGCAAACGATTCCACGCATCCGCCGCTTCCGCCGCGGGGATCATGATCTCGAAGCCGTCCTCTCCGGTGTAGCCGGTCCGGGCCACGAACCAGGAGCCGAAGGGCGCACCGAAGAAGGGCTTCAATTCGAGCGCGGCTGCCTGCTGTTCCGGCAACAACAGCGCCGCCGCTTTGCGCCGCGCATTGGGACCTTGCACGGCAATCATCGCCAATTCCTTGCGCTCGACGACCGTCACGCCGTAGTCGAGGGCGTGGCGGCGTATCCAGGCCAAGTCCTTGTCGCGCGTGCCGGCATTGACCACCATGCGATACCAGGTCTCCGACATGTAGTAGACGATCAGGTCGTCGATCACGCCGCCGTTGGGCAGCAACATGCAGGAATACAGCGCCTTGCCGAAGGATTTGAGGCGGCCCACATCGTTGGCCAGAAGAAATCGCAGAAATTCGCGCACACGAGCGCCGGTCAAGTCGACGATGCACATGTGCGACACATCGAACATGCCGGCATCGCGGCGCACCGCGTGGTGCTCCTCGATTTGCGAGCCGTAGTGCAACGGCATATCCCAGCCGCCGAAATCGACAATCTTGGCGCCTTGCCGGACATGCGTGTCGTATAGAGGAGTCTTAAGGCCCATCGCAACCTCGCTGCGAACGAATACAGAGACGCCAAGCACATTCGTGCTTCGCCCCTCTGTCCTTAAGACCTGAGAGATTGCGCGCTTGAAGTCCAGCGCTGCTCCCCTTCGGTGGATCGCTGACGCGACCGCTCTCCAGAGATCGCGAGAGTCTGCCGTTCATGTGCCTGAGCGTTTCCGGGCGGTTGCGCCTTCGGCGGCCCTAGTGAAAGGACTCTCTCCAGACAGCTCTTATCGCGAGTGGAGCGGCATGATACAGAAGGAGCCGGCTCCTAGCCACCCGACCTTTTTGCCGGCCATCCCAGTTTGATCAGCTCCGCCACGATTGAGTCGCGATGGTCGCCCTGGATCTCAATGACGCCGGCGCGCACGGTGCCGCCGGATCCGCAGCGCTTTTTGAGCTTTGTGGCCAGTGCCTCGATATCGGCGGGGGTCAGGGGCAACCCCGTAATGGTAGTGACTCCCTTGCCTGCCCTGCCCTGAGTCTCGCGTGCCACCCGCACCGCCGCGGGCTTGGCAACTCCGGGAACTCCCTTGGGGCATACGCACTCGCGTACCGGGCGCCGGCAGTTCGGGCACAGGCTACCGATGCCGGTAGAGTAGACAATTCTCGAGTTCATGATGGCTATGTAACAATACTCGTTCAATTCCTCAAGCGAGTTACACCGTGCGCAAACTCCTCATCGTCGCGATGGCGTTAAGCCTGCCTTCGCTGACTCTGGCGGACACCTTCACGTATTCCTATATCTACGGCGAGAAAAAAGTCGGGCACTTGACCGCCGAAACCAAGGGCGATCTGACCACCATCGACTACGATGTCAAGAACAACGGCCGCGGCCCCACCATCGCGGAGTCGATCACTCTGGATGCAGCTGGCTTGCCGACTGAATGGAACGTCAAAGGCACCACGACGTTCGGCAGCAAGATCGCCGAGCATTTCAGCCGCAAGGGCACGAGCGGCGAGTGGGTGGACTCCACCGGCCGGGGCCATGCGGCCATCCATGCGCCCAGTATTTACCTCGCGCAGAGTTCCAGTCCTTGGGCAAACGGAGTCTATGCACGCGCGCTTCTAAAAACCCCGGACAAGCAATTACCGGCACTGCCCGGCGGCGTGCTGCGCCTGGAGAAGGGCGAAACCGTTGACGTGCAGGGAAGCGGCGGCCCGCTTCAGGTAACGCGCTACGACTTGATCGGCATCGATCTCGATCCGGAGACGATCTTGCTGGACTCGGCAAACAATTTATTTGCCGACGTCAATGCCAGTTCGATTCTCATACGCGCCGGATACGAAGCCGAAGAGAAGCGTCTGCGCGACATGGCGGCAGCTTGGTCGAGCGAGCGCTTCGTGAAAATCGAGCACGATGTCGCGCATCGCTATGCAGGTCCCATCCGCATTCGTAATGTCCGCTTGTTCGATCCGAAAAGCTCGTCGCTCACTGAACCCGTGTCGGTGTTGGTTCAGGGCAAGGTCATCGCCGCGGTGGAGCCAAACGACAGTCCGCCCACGCCCGGTGAGACGACCATCGATGGCGCCGGCGGCACGTTGATCGCGGGTATGTACGAAATGCACGCCCATTTGGGCCAAAACGGGGCCCTGCTCAACGTCGCCGCGGGCATCACCAGCGTGCGCGACATGGGCAACGACAACACGGTGCTGGAGAAGCTCATCCATCAGATCGACAGCGGCACCATCGGCGGCCCGCGTGTCATTCGCTCAGGCTTCATCGAGGGCAAGAGCCCGTTCAGCGCAAACAACGGCATCCTGGTCGACAGTCAAAGCCAAGCGGTCGATGCCGTGCGCTGGTACGGCGCGCGCGATTTTTGGCAGATCAAGATTTACAACAGCATGAATCCGGCCTGGGTGCCGGCCATGACCAAGGAAGCCCATCGTCTCGGCATGCGGGTCGCGGGACACATTCCCGCCTTCTCGAACGCCGATGCCATGATCGAGGCGGGCTACGATGAAATCACCCACATCAATCAATTCTCGCTGGGCTGGGTGATTCAACCGACCGAGGACACCCGCACGCTGTTTCGTCTGACCGCGCTGAAGCGCTTGCCGGGTCTTGATCTGCAGAGCCCCAAGGTCCAGCACACCATCAACCTGATGGCGGAACGCAAGATTGCCATCGATCCCACCTTGGGGATTCATGAGAAATTGACCCAAAACCGCGACGGCAAAATCCCGCCCGGCGCGGTCGATTACTTCGACCACATGCCGATCGGCTGGCGCCGCGACGAAATGAAAGCGCTGGCGGACACCTCTGCGCCGGGCGACGACCTCGCCTACCGACAGGCTTTCGACAAGCTCGTGGCCGCCGTTCGCATGCTGCACGACCGCGGGGTGTTCATCGTCTTCGGCACCGATACGGGCGGCTCTTTCACCTATCATCGCGAGCTCGAGCTGTACCAACTCGCCGGGATGACCCCCGCGGAAATCCTGAAACGCGCCACCTTCGATTCGGCTCGGTACGTGGGCCAGGACCAACGCTTAGGATCGATCGAAAAAGGCAAGCTCGCGGATTTCTTTCTCATCCCCGGCGATCCGATCAAGAATCTGAAGGCAATCAAGACCATCAGCATGGTCGTGAAAGATGGCACCGTGTACTACCCCAGCGAGGTGTACCCGAAATTCGGCATTCAGCCATTTGCGAGCGCGCCGAAAATTGCGGAGGCCGCCGCGCAACACTAGTTCGGCTGGGCGCTTCGCCGGCGCGAACGCCGGTTAGTAGCTGCCGTCCGCTCCCCCGCCCCCGCCAGTGCCGCCGCCGCCCTTGAAGGACACGCTCTGCGGCGCGGCTCTCGGGGAGAGGGCGCCGGCTCCGATCCATTGCACCAGGTCCAGGGCGGCCGTGCCCTCGCCCACTTGATGCGAGGTAATGCCGCGGCGCGGCGTGCGCAAGTATCGATCCAGTCCCAGCGCCGCCAGCAGCGCCGCGCTTCCCCACACGATCAACTTCAGTTTCAGAGGCAGCGCGGTCAAGTCCCGCAGCTGATAGGCGACGCATCCCAGCGACGCCATGCAAGCCAATAGCGGCGCGTGGCTACGCCGCCCCATCCCGGCGATGAGCGCGAGCATCGCGAACACGCCGCTCGCCAATCCGGTGCCGATTCGAATGGCCGGAGTGAGTTGCGTGGCGAGCCAGAGGAATCCGCACAGCGGCATGCTGATCATGAGCCAGTCCAGCATATGGTCATGGGACGGCCGCAAGAATTGAATCCTTGCGAGCAACAATGCGATCGCGCCGGTCCCGTAGCAAAAGATGCTGGCGGCAATGGCAACCTCGTGCTCACCCCAAAGTAGGTGGCCGCCCCCGAGCTCGAAGGCGACAGAAGCGGCCGCGAATGCCAGTGTCAATAAAAACGGATTGAGCAATCGCATGGCTGCGGCGGCCAGTGCCAGCGCGATGGCGACCGACAAGCCCTGGTCTCCGCCGGAAGGTGCGAAATGTACGGTAAGCACGAGTATCCCACCGGTCCACAGCGCTTCTTCCACGCCTGCGTGGAATAGCCGCTTGCGCAAGATCAACCATTCCGCGGCGACGAGCAACGCCACGCCGGTTGCGAGCAAGACCGCCTGTCTCGAGAGTATTTCGAAAACCGCCGCGGTGAGGCCGCCGGCCACCACACCGAGCACGAAGAATGCGCAGCGCGCGATGAATGAGGGTGCGCTCCAACCGCCGGTGCGCTCCGCAATCCAGGGATGATTGCGCCTCACCTTGAACCGTGCGGCAGCCGCCATCCAACGCTCCTGCTGCGGAGTGGGGCGTAGTTCAATCATGCGCGTGCCGCCGCGTTGCGATGGAAACTCCACAGCAACAGCGCTCCAGCAATCACCGTCGCCAACTCCAGAAGCAGCACGGCAAGCCCGTACTTGACGACTTGCGCCTCCAGGCAACACAGCGTCAGCGCGGTATAGGCGGTGCCGTACACCGCGAAGATCTCCTCCCCGCTGCGCGTCGCCTTGAAGATCGACGCCGCCGCGAGCGCCGCCAATAGCCCTAGACCCAAGAGCCGGGCGCCCGGCGTGAGGCACAGCGCCAGTGCACCCCAGAAGCCGATATTGGCCGCAAAATTTTCAAACACGGACTCAAAGGAAGCAGGTCCGCCGAGACGGCGATTGGCCGCGCGCCAAAGGAGCAGAGTGCCGGCGCAGACGATGGCATGGGTTCCCACCCTGACAGTGGACCCTTGGGCACCGAACAGGGCTGCCGCGCGGCCTTCGATTCCGAACCAAGCCGCCAGCGCCACGATCGAGGTGCACAGCACGAGGCGCGAGCGAAGGCCATAGGCGGTCACGCCGTGGAATGCCGCCACGATCAACAAGTACCATTGCCAGTCGGTGCCCAACCAATGAAATTGGGATTCGGCATATCCCAGATCGGCGCTGACGATCAGCGCGCCGAGCAGCAGCAAGTAATCGCCGCCGATCGATCGTTCCTTGCCCTGCCAGTGAGTGCGCAGCGCCGTTGCGTAACATCCCGCCGCCGCCAGCGCCAGCACCGCAATCAAAGCGATGGGTCCGATGCGATCCAAGTTGTCTTTGACGAGCAGTCCAATGCCCGCGGTGATCGCCGCGACCGCCGCATAGAGCGCGAACCGCAGCTCCTCGAACACCGAGAAAATCGTGCCGCGCTCCAAAGCCGCGGCTTGCGCTGCGGCAGGCTCGGCGATCACGCCGGCCTTCTCTAGCTCCTGGCACTCCATTTCGAGTGAATGCATCGCGCTGATCATACCCGCCTGACCTACCCGGGCTCGCCCTGTATAATGCGGGTATGAGAACTCGTCGACATTCCCTGGCTGTAAAAGTAGGTTCGGTTTCCATCGGCGGCGCATCGCCCATCGTCGTGCAATCGATGACCAACACCGACACCGCCGATATCGACGGCACGGTGGCGCAGGTCAAAGCATTGGCGCGCGCCGGATCCGAATTGGTGCGCATCACGGTCAACAATGACGAATCGGCGGCGGCGGTCCCCCACATCCGCGAGCGCCTGGACGCGCAAGGCATCAACACACCCTTGGTCGGCGACTTTCATTTCAACGGCCACAAGCTGCTCAAGGCGCATCCGGCCTGCGCCGAGGCGCTGGGCAAGCTGCGCATCAATCCGGGCAATGTCGGCCGCGGCAGCAAGCGCGATCCGCAGTTCGCGGAAATGATCGAGACGGCGGTCAAGTTCCGGAAACCGGTGCGCATCGGCGTGAACTGGGGCAGCCTCGACCAGGATTTGCTCACCCGCATGATGGACGAGAACTCGAAGCTGACCGAACCTAAGGCGGCGATCGACGTCATGCGCGAGGCCATCGTCGTATCGGCCTTGGATAGCGCCAAGCGCGCCGAATCCCTGGGGTTGGGCGCCAACATGATCGTCATCAGCGCCAAAGTCAGCGGCGTGCAGGATTTAATCGCCGTATACCGCAATCTGGCGGGTCGTTGCGCCTACCCCCTCCACCTAGGCCTCACCGAGGCCGGGATGGGCAGCAAGGGCATTGTGGCCTCCACCGCGGCCATGGGCGTGCTGCTGCAGGAAGGCATCGGCGACACCATTCGCGTCTCGTTGACGCCCGAGCCCAACGGCGACCGCACGCAGGAAGTCATCGTCGCGCAGGAAATACTTCAGACCATGGGCTTGCGCGCGTTCACGCCCATGGTGATCGCCTGCCCCGGATGCGGCCGCACCACCAGCACGTATTTCCAGGAACTGGCGCAAAAGATCCAAAGCCATATTCGGCATCGCATGCCGGAGTGGCGCAAGCAGCGCGAGGGCGTGGCCGACATGACGGTGGCCGTCATGGGTTGCGTGGTCAACGGTCCGGGCGAAAGCAAGCATGCGAACATCGGCATCAGCCTTCCCGGTACCGGCGAGCACCCTGTGGCACCGGTGTACGAGGACGGCGCAAAGACCGTCACGCTCAAGGGAGATCGAATTGCCGAGGAGTTTCAGGATCTGGTCGAGCGCTACATTGAGCGCACCTACGCCAGAATTCAGACGTGAAGGAATTGTCGGAAAAAAAATGCGCGCCCTGCGAGGGCGGCGTCAAGCCCTTGACGCCTGCCAAGGTCAAGCTTCTGGCCAAGCAGCTGCACAAGGACTGGAAGGTCGCGAAAGATTCCAAGAGCCTCAATCGGGCGCTGAAGTTCAAGGATTTCTACCGCACGATGAGTTTCGTCAATGCGCTCGCGCACATTGCGAACACCGAAGACCATCATCCTGACCTGGAAGTGGGCTATGGCTACTGCCGCGTCACCTACTCCACACATTCGATCGGCGGGCTGTCGGTGAATGATTTTATTTGCGCGGCAAAATTAGATCGCCTTTAGAAACTCCGGCGCTTTTAGAAACTCCGGCACATCTCCCGCTATCCCCAAGGCGCGCTGGGCAAAGCCGCGCCTCATGAATGGCATTTTGGCCACGGCGCTTAAACCCGCCGTGCGCAGTCCGGTGCTGAGCGGGTCTGAATTGGTGAATATCCGCTCCAGCCCATCGAGTGCGGCCGCCGCGACGCCGTTCTCGCTGCGTCGCCAGCGTTCGTAGCGACGCAGGTGCTTAGGCTCGCCATAGTTTTCGACGCCGCCGGCTTTGCTCAAGACCTGAGACAGCGCCGCGCAGTCCAACAATCCTAAGTTCAAGCCCTGGCCGGCGAGGGGATGCACGACATGGGCGGCATCGCCCAGCAATACCGCCCGGGGCCGCGCGTAGTCCAAGGCGTACTGCAGTTTCAGCGGAAAGGTTGCGAGCTTGGTGGTGAGCGTGCACTGCCCCAGTGCCCCGCCGCTGGCCTCTGTCAGGGCCGCACCGAAGCCTTCAGGATCCATGGCCCTCAAGAGGCCTGCCTTGGATCGAGCGACGCTCCACACGATGGAGCAACGGCCGTCGTTGAGCGGCAGAAAGGCAACAGGTCCGGTGTTCAGGAATCGCTGCCACGCGGTGTTGGCGTGGCCTCGAGCGGTTTGTACGTGCGCGACCAAGGCGTCTTGGTGATAGGCGTGGCCTGCTGTATCGATACCGAGCAGCTCCCGGGTCTTTGACTCCGTGCCGTCCGCCGCCGCCAATAGCGTGCCGCGCAACTCGCGGCCATCGCTTAAGTGCAGGGTCACATCGTCCTCGCCGGCGCGGACCGTCTCCACCGTTCCCTCGATCAGCAGCACGCCCGCGGCGCGAGCGGCTTGCAGACACTGCCACTGCAATGCTCTCCCATCGACGATGTGGCCGAGATTGGGCTCGCCGATCTCCGCGCAATCAAACGTCAGTGAGCCGGACCCCGTCGGCGTGCCGCCGGCATCCCAGACGCACATGCGCTCGTACGGAAACACGCGGCTCGCGGGCAGCAAATTCCAAATGCCGCAGACCTTGAGCAGCCGTTCCGAGGCGCGGCTCATTGCGAATACACGCAGGTCCCAGTCCGCGCCGCTCGGAGGCGCCGCGGCAAAGTGTTCCGCAACCACCGCCACCCTTCCTGCCGTGCTCAGTTTGCGCGCCAGCAGCAGGCTCGCCATGACCACTCCGATCACGCCGGCGCCAACAATGATCACATCGAAATCCGGCGAGCGCCCGCGATTCACGTGAGCGCCACGCCGCGAGCCAGCTTGGGTATGCGCCCGCCGCCGCCGGTGCTCAGGCGCGACAACGCGGATTTTGCGGGGGGCAGCAGATCGAACGCCAGGAGCGCCAGGTTGCGAAGGCGCTGCACTCCCCTCAAGGGATTGGAAAACACGCGCACCAGTCCGTCTGTAAAGCCAATGACGCCGCGGCGATCCGCGGTTCGCCAGGCGTCGTACTCCGCCAGCAGTTCACGGCCGCCCGGGTCAGCGGCCTTTGCGGCGCTGGCCTTTGCGGCGCTCTCGGCAATGAGTTCGGCGAGGCAAGCCACATCGCGCAGACCCAAATTGAATCCCATGCCCGCAACCGGATGCAGACTCTGCGCCGCGTTGCCGATGATGACGCAGCGAGGAGCGGTGGTGCTCACCGACTGAGTCAAGGAAAGCGGATACGTCACCCGGCGTCCTACTTTCAGGAACCTTCCTAAGCGAAACCCGAAGCGGCGTTGTACCTCGGCGAGAAATTCTTGGTCCGACCACGCCATGGCCGATTGCGCGGCATCCTTCGTCAGGGTCAATACCAGCGTGCAGCGTCCGCCATCCAGGGGCAGCAACGCCATGGGACCTTCGGGTGTGAACCGTTCGTAGGCCACATTGTCGTGAAAGCGCTGCGGCAACACCGTGGTGATCACCGCCGTTTGGCCATAGTCGCGCGTCTCCGCAGCAACGCCGAATGCTCTGCGCACGGCCGACTGCGCCCCATCGGCAGCCACAATGAGCTTGGCGTCGATCGCGGTCGTGGCGCCCGCCTCGAGGATCTCGATCTTGACCGCCTGGTCCTCCGCGGTGACCTGCGACACTTCGGCCGGACAAAACACCTTCAGACGCTCGCTCTGCTCAAGCCGCGACCAGAGAGCGCGGCCGAGCGCACGATTGGCGACTACGTATCCTAAAGCGGCCAGCCCCTGCTCGCCTGCGTCGATGCGCGCAAAACCGAATCGCCCCTGGTCCGAGACGTGAATCTTGGCGATCGGTGTCGCGAGCGCGTCGAGCGCGGGCCACACGCCGATGGTCTCCAGGATTCGGCGGCTGCCGTTCGAGAGTGCCGTGGTGCGCTCGTCAAAACTAGGCTGTACCGCCGCATTATGTGGAATGGCCTCAATGAGCGCCACACGCAAGTTCAGCGGCGCGAGCGCCACCCCCAGGGTCGCGCCAACCATGCCGCCGCCCACGATGACGACGTCGAAGTTCATCGCAGCGACTCGATGGCGTCCGGCGTCTTTTCCAGCGCACCCGTGAGCACCTCCGGTGCGCCGTGAGTCACCAGCACCTCATCCTCGATCCGAATGCCGATATTCCAAAACTCTTTGGGAATCTTGGGCGAGGGCCGGATATAGATCCCCGGCTCGACGGTGAGCGCCATGCCAGGTTCGAGTACACGCCACTCGCCGCCGACTTTGTAGTCGCCCACGTCATGCACGTCCAACCCAAGCCAATGGCCGGTACGATGATTGAAAAACGGCAGATAGGCCCGATCCTTGACCAACTTGAGTGTGGACCCCCTGAGCAATCCGAGCTT
>Ga0210400_10002589_pt1 | contig 16602 bp, 14 predicted proteins | sample IncBWH26MmetaG_FD_155456 | JGI IMG/M metagenome (GOLD analysis project Ga0210400, IMG submission 155456) | Forest soil microbial communities from Barre Woods Harvard Forest LTER site, Petersham, Massachusetts, United States - Inc-BW-H-26-M | ecosystem: Environmental > Terrestrial > Soil >... | reverse complement strand
ATGGTGCGGAATCATCTGCGTTTTTTCCGAGGTATCACAGCCTGGATTCTGAACACAACTTATCGAAAAACGAAAGGATTTTAGCTTTCTGGCGGGGGAAAATCTTCTGCTTTTTACAGAAGCGATAAAGAATACAAGAACCGGAAGCCAGGGTTCATGTTACCAATGGCCATTGCTCTCCATATTATGCCAGGAGCTTGAAATTCTCAGCCGCCTTTGGAGACCGGGAAAGTTACCCAAAAAACTTGTAAACCATTGTCAACGATCGCTCGATCCTTGGACTTTAAACCCAAGGACGATAGTGTCCATGCCCCTTGCCGCGCGAAGGTATAGTGTTGCGACTGGAATTGCAATAAAAAAAACGGGCGGAGAGATCAAATCCCCGCCGTCCTTTACATAAGCTTACAATTTGGCACTTTCAGCAGTTAGAGCTCGTCCGCTTCGGCCAGCTCAGCAGCAATCGGCGTGAGCGTCCCGAATAGCCCGTTCACTTCGCCATCCGGACCAGCCGTGAAGAACAGAGTAGTGGCAGGACCGGAGTTGGCGTTCCCCGCGCCAAACTGCAGCGCCCAGAGGCCGCTGCTGGTGAAGTTAGTGCCATCGGGGTTCAGCACATTGCCCATGAACCGTCCGGTAACCGGATTGTAAGCGGCAATTGTGCCACCTCTGAATTGTCCAACCAGGATTGTATGGCTGAATTCGCCGAAGTTTCCCGGAGTCAGAACTACTCCCCAGGGAGCATTCAACCAGGCACCATGCTGCAAGCGCTGAAGGAGCCTGCCATGGCTATTGAACACGTCAACAAAGCCCAAGCCGGCCCCGCCAACCGGATCATGCCTGGGAGCATCTTGCTTGGCATAGGTCACATAGATGTTAGGACCGATTGCCTGGACGTTGAACGGAGCAAAACCGTCGGGAATTCGCTCATCCGAAAAAGCTGCACTGTCGTCGCCTTCCTCTTTGCCGCCTAAACGTACTTGCTTGAAGTTCGTGTCAAAAACGTCAACGCGTCCGCTGCGGAAATTGGCGGCCAATATAAATCTCTTGCCGTCAATCTCGGCGATGGTCGCGCCTTTATAAACAGCTCCGTTCTTTGCGTCAGGCACCTGAGAATTGTCGACCTCGATCACCGCTGTGGTTGGCTTGACGGCCGGATTCCAGCCTGAGACGGTGCCGTCCTCGGTTACAAAGATGAAGACAGCGCGCTTGCCCGGAGCAAGAAGGAAATCCGTGGCGCTGCCGTTGAACATAACACCAGTTGGCGATCCCGGAGCTGGCTGGCTGGGAGCATTGGGTATCGTGACGACCAGTGGAACAATCGCTCCGGCCCCGTTGTACAGAGTGGCAGTGCCACCGGCATTATTAGAAATCCACCAGGGACTAGTCGGGCTTGAAACCAATCCCCAGGAATTTTGCAGGTTGGGGTCGGTTACAGCCGCGCGGCCAGGAATGTTCGAAACCAGGTTAGTCGTGTTGTAGTGCTGCGCAAACGTCAGGCTCGAAAACAGTACGACAGCAAAGCCAATCGTAAGCGACTTTAAACGAAGTGCGGGGGAATTAAGCATGAACTCTTACCTCCTTGACCTTTCTTTTACGGTTATCGTTTTTTGGAGTGAACGCTCTTGAGGGAACAGCATGAACGTTCAAGCGGAAACAGCAGAAGGACTACTTGCAACTGGAGTTCCACGCTGTGTTGCAGATTGAGCGGTTTTAGAAATAACGACTTGGAATTTTTGAACAACGAAATTCATCACGCTAATCTCGAAAATCGTAGATCAGACGTGCCGGCAATCCGAGGATTCGTGCCGAGTAGCTGCTCGATGAGAGGCAGCGTAATAAGCGACGGTAAAGATGCATTAATTTAATGTCAAAATATTGTCGGATGTCACAGGAACTGCGCCGAACGGCATGAGAAAAATTAAAGCTGGAAGAGAAATTCACAGTGCGAAAATATCCAGCTCGCAAATTTTTCGGGAGATTTCTCTTGAATGCCTTCTCAAAGCCAAAGAGAAGAACCAAGAATTCAAGTTGTGTATGGAAAACCATTGATGCCCTACAGGTTTTGAAATCCAGCTTCTCGGTATAAAATTGAAGCGCCCCAATGCACACAATGATGGATTATCCGCTGACCCTGGTCCCGATTCTGGAACGGGCGGGAAATTATTTCAGTAATGTGGAAATTATTTCGCGCCAGCCTGATCGTTCTATCCATCGTTATACCTATCTGGATCTATATCGTCGGGCCCGGAAGCTGGCCGAATGCCTGACCAGAGCAGGGCTGAAACGCGGAGACCGCGTGGCCACCTTAATGTGGAACCATTCTACCCATGCGGAGATTTTCTTTGGCGTTCCCGTCGCGGGCGGCGTGCTGCATACGCTCAACCTGCGGTTGCATCCCAACGAGATCGCTTACATCGCAAACCACGCCCAGGACCGCTTTCTCATCGTAGACGAGGTCCTTTTGCCGGCCCTCGAAAAATTCAAAGCGCAGACCCATTTTGAGCGCATCTTTGTAGCCGGGATGTCCGGGAAATGCCCGAACTCCGCCTCTCCTGAATATGAGGATTACGAAGAATGGCTGGGCCATGCCTGCGGAGATTTCCAGTATCCGGAGCTCACCGAGCACGATGGCGCCTCCATGTGCTTTACCTCCGGCACTACAGGTAATCCCAAAGGCGTTCTCTACTCGCATCGCTCCATGATTTTGCATAGCTTTGCAGAAACCATGGCCGATTCCACTGCGCTTTCCCGGCATGATGTGCTTATGGTGCTCTCCTCGATGTTCCACGTAAACGGATGGGGCCTGCCCTATACCGGAGCGATGGTGGGCGCGAAGATGGTTTTTCCAGGACAGTATCTCGACCCAGAAAGTATCTTGAATCTGATTGAGCAGGAACAGGTAACCATCACTTGCGGCGTACCCACCATCTGGATGTCAGTCCTGCATGAGTTGGAGAGTCACAAGGGACGGTGGAAGCTGCCGGACCACGTTCGTATCCTGTGTGGCGGAACCGCTCCGCCAGAGTCACTGATTCGCGCTCTCGATCCTCACGGACTCCATATCTTGCAAGCGTGGGGTATGACCGAGACTTCCCCCACCGCTACCATGGCGCCAATACCGGCCACCATGCTGAATGGCAAAGACGAGCAATATGCGGTTCGTGCCCGCTCAGGCTGGCCTTTGCCTTTCGTGGAGCTTCGCGTGATGACTGCCACCGGCGAGGCGCCCCGTGATAGCCAGACCATGGGAGAGCTTGAAGTGCGCGGGCCCTGGGTGGCCAGAGAATATTACAACGCGCCTGACACCAAAGATCGATGGACCGCTGACGGCTGGTTCCGCACCGGCGATGTTGCCACCATGGCGGCCGATGGCAGCATCAAGATCGTGGACCGCAGCAAGGACCTGATCAAGTCCGGTGGTGAATGGATCAGCTCCGTTGACCTGGAGAACATGCTGATGAGCCATCCGGCTGTCCGCGAAGCCGGAGTAGTTGGCATCTCGCATCCCAAGTGGCAGGAAAGACCCTTGGCCGTGGTGGCGCTTAAGAACGGCTCTAAAACCACCCCGGAAGAGCTCTGCACGTTTCTCAATACCAAGTTTGCAAAATGGCAGTTACCCGATGACATTGTCTTTGTAGACGAGTTGCCCCACACCTCGACGGGCAAGCTGCTGAAGTCCGAATTGCGAAAACGCTACGCGAATTGGAAGTGGAACTCGGAGAGCAATTAGATGGCACGGCTAAACAGCTTGCGGAAAATTCGCTGTTCCATGTTGGTTTCGTGAGGCTTTAGCCCCTGCAGGTCCATTGCGAGTACAAAAAGGACTCTTCCCGCAAGCTCTAAAAGCCGTGCCCCTTCAAATCAAGGCGCCTTATTTGGAATTGGTCTTATCCAACGCCTGCTTCAATCCTTTCGCCAGTTTGACTGCGTCATCGTTGGCCCAGAAATGCATGAAGAAAAGACGCGGCTGCTCCTCCAGCATGTGGCTGTGGATGGCCGTCGGCTGAATCCCGTTCTGTCGCAGGGCTTTGATCACGTTGTTGACTTCACTGGACAGCAACACAAAATCCCCGGTAATGGCGGCCTTCCCTCCTCCAGTCGGCTGAAAATTCAGCGCTGTGGAGAGTCCCACCGATGCCGGAATTTTCATGCCTGCCTCTGTAATGCTCTCCGCTCTGGGCACGCCAACCTGGAATACGCCTCCATTTACTTTTCCTTTGTGTCCAAGGGCCTGCTCGATGGCGGCGGTATCAATATCAATGTTCGGCTGCGCGGCGGCCGGAGTTGGAGACGGAGCAGGTGTCTTGGTGAGAGACACAGCCTGTTTGACTGCGCCCGCGAGTTTTGCGGCGTCTCCGTGCCCGGAAATGTGCATGTACATCACCCGGGGAGACTCATGGAGCACATGGTTGTGCAGCGCGGTTATCTCGATCCCGTTGTCCTGCAACGATGCCATCACCGGAGGAACCTCGTCTTCGGCCAGCACCAGATCGCCCATCATCATGGCGTCAGCGCCAGGGCTGGTGAACGCTACCCATGATCCAAGAGCGAGGGCCGGCTTCAGCACAACTCCCTCCACGGTCACCTTCATATCGCCTCTGGGAAGGCCTACTTTATAAGCTCCATCACCCTGCACCTGTCCTGCCCGGCCAATCCCCTGTTCCACAGCCGACCACGGATTGGAGTTAGCAGGACTCTGGGCCATGCCCAAGGAAGCTAGAAAAGCGAAGGTTAAGAAGATAAGAGCGCGACGTTGAATTTGCATGTTTTCTCCTCTTTCACGAATAGACATTGTAATTGGTTCAATAACTTCTGGTTTTGCAGCAAACGTCGAAGCCGCGCCTCTTGTAATGCGGTTGAGGGCAGCAGCGGAAGGGTAGTGGGTCATTTTGCATGAAGACGTGTAACAGCCCCAACCATCCCTGCCGGAATGGTTGCGTGAACCAGAAACTCTCTCTCTAAAAACGAATCGTCATCCCGAACGCCGTCAACGGAGCGCGCGTTTTCTTCAGCGCGCGTAGTAGGCGTGAGGGACCTTGTGCTGTGACTGCGTCTCCCAATATGTGGGGGCCCATCCGCGTATTTTCTGTAGCTTACGATGGAGTCTCCGGAGAGGGCACGAGTTCACTCGTGCCGAAAGTGTTTCGAATCAACCGGGCTTTAGCCCCTGCGCTCCGGATTTGAACGCTGTGGAATTCAAAATGACCCACTACCGGAAAATGCAAGTCCTTGCCACGAATCGACGCGAATTAACACGAATTCAAAAAAGCCTAAGAAAGCATAAAGAGAGAAAGAATAAATAGGCCAACTGTGTTGTGGTTCAATTCCTGATTCGTGTTTATTCGCGCAAATTCGCGGCTAAAGCGATTTTGCCGTTCTTATGCCCCGGGTTTGGCTGAATGCTGAATGCCAAGTGCTGAGTGCTCCCTAGTCAAACAGTGCATCGAATTCTGCAAGTAACGTAAGCAACCGATCGGCATGAGGATGGCCGTCAAACTCACGAATGGCCTGAGCGCCGACGCTGCTGCTTGACGGAAACTCTTTGGAGACGACAGCCTCACGCACGCGAACGAGAAAGATGAACTGCAGCCACTGGGCAAAGGTCATGGTATCCATGGCGAATGCCTTCTTAAAGAAGCTGCTTAGGCTCAAGGGATTTGTCTTGCCATAGGCCAATGCTGCGCATCTCAGCCTCAATCTGATCGGCACAATAAGCGACGCTTTGTTGAAGCCGGGCCGCGTCCATAAGCTCCTCCAAATTGGTCCTCCATCATAATAGAAACGCAGCCGCTGACGGTTGAATCGAACATCTCTTTACTTTCTCTATAATGAAGCTCCTGAGAGCTGGTTTGAATTTTCTCGGACAGGTGCAAACCAGACATTCCCAAAAAGCTGTACAATCTCCTGTTTGTAGAATCTTCAAGTTGACTGACCTGCTGGTCCCAAGCTGCTGAAAAGGTGGTCTATGAAAAAGACGATCAATGTCTCTGTAAACGGCATTTCCCACCAAAGTGAAGTCGAACCCCGAATGCTGCTGGTGCATTATTTACGCGACGCTCTCAGTCTCACCGGCACGCACATCGGCTGTGAAACCTCCCTGTGCGGCGCCTGCACCGTGCTGGTGGATGGGCAGGCGGTGAAATCCTGCACGCTGCTGGCCGTCCAGGCCGATGGCTCCAAGGTAACCACCATTGAAGGCTTTGCCGCGGATGGCAAGCTCCATCCGGTGCAGCAAGGCTTCTGGGAGCACCATGGATTGCAGTGTGGCTACTGTACTCCCGGCATGATTGTGGCTGCAGCCCAGCTTCTGGAGAGAAATCCCGATCCCACCGAAGAAGAAATCCGGCACGGAATTGAGGGGAACCTTTGCCGCTGCACCGGCTATCAACACATTGTTCAGGCGATCCAATGCGCCGCCAAGAAGATGCAAGCCAAATCGGCGGCTGCCCGCTAACCTTTGCCCGATAACCTTTTGAACGGAGATGCTATGGCGGAAAAATTTGTTGGTCAAAGACTCAAGCGTACTGAAGACCCTAGGCTGATCCAGGGTTTGGCCCATTATGTGGACGATATCAGACTCCCTGACACCCTCCATGCCGTCTTCGTGCGCTCCATCTATGCCCACGCGCGGATCAAGGGCGTGGATATCAGCGAAGCTGCAAAAGCACCCGGCGTTGTGGCCGTCTACACCGGGAAAGACGTCGCAAAAGTTGGGCCGGTGCCCTGCGCGGCCGCCTTGCCCGGCCTGAAAGTTCCCGATCACCGCGTGCTCGCCACCAATAAGGTCTATTTCGTGGGACACCCAGTCGCTGTTGTGGTTGCTCATGACAAGTACCTGGCCAAAGACGCGGCTGACCTCATCCAGGTTGACTACGAAGAGCTTCCCGTCGCGATGGATGAAGAAAAAGCGGCCCAGGGCGGCCCGGTGATTCACGAACAATTTGGCGACAACATCGCCTACAAGCTCACCGCCGGCGAAGGCGACATTGAAGCTGCGCTCAAGTCGGCTGACAAAGTCATCAAGCAGCGCATCCTCCATCGCCGCCTTGCTCCCATTGCCATGGAAGGCCGCGGCGTGCTGGCCCGCTATTACCCAGGGGAACAGGAGCTCACGCTCTGGACCTCAACCCAGATTCCCCATCTGGCCCGTACGCAAATCGCCATCATGCTGGGCATGCCGGAAAACAAGCTCCGTCTGATTGCCCCTGAAGTGGGCGGCGGCTTTGGCTCCAAGCTGAATGTCTATGCCGAAGAAGCGCTCATGGGATGGATATCCACGCAGACGGGCAAGCCGGTCAAGTGGATTGAGGGCCGTCGCGAAAACATTCAAGCCACCATCCACGGACGCGGCCAGACTGGCACCATCGAAATCGGCTTCAAGAAAGATGGCACACTCACCGGGTTCCGCTACAACGTCTTCGCCGACATGGGCGCATATCATCAGTTGCTTACGCCCGCCATTCCCACTCTGACGGGTCTCATGCTCTCCGGATGCTACAAGATTCCTGCTATCCAGATGAACGTGACCGGAGTCTTCACCAACAAGATGTCCACAGACGCATATCGAGGCGCAGGACGCCCCGAAGCCACCTATGTTATTGAACGCGCCATGGATCTTATGGCTGCCGACCTGGGCATGGATGTAGTGGAAGTACGCCGCAAGAACTTCCCTGCCCCCCATGAGTTCCCGTTCAAGACGGCGACCGGCCTCTTCTATGACAGCGGCAACTACGAAGGCGCCCTGAAAAAAGCCCTCGACATGGCCGGGTATTCCAAGCTTCGCGAGGAGCAGAAACAGGCGCGCAAAGAGGGCCGCATCATGGGCATCGGCGTCTCCACTTACGTGGAGATCTGCGCCATCGGACCTTCGGCCGCCACGCCTGCTGGCGGCTGGGAGAGCGCCACGGTGCGCGTTGAACCGACCGGCAAGGTGACCATCCTGACCGGATGCTCCCCTCACGGTCAGGGAGAGGAAACCGCATTCGCTCAGATTGCCGCTGACCAACTGGGTGTAGAGGTGAATGACGTGACTGTCATCCACGGTGACACCGCCATTGTTCAGTACGGCATTGGCACCTTCGGCAGCCGAGGTATGGCCGTGGGAGGCACCGCGGTGTACCTCGCGCTTCAAAAAGTGCGAGAGAAAGCCAGCAAAATTGCCGCCCACCTGCTGGAGACGGACGCAGGGAATGTCAGCTTTCAGCAAGGTAAGTTCTCGAGTTCTGGACAGCAAGGGAAACAAGTCACCATCCAGGATGTGGCCCTGGCCGCTCATATGGCCAGAAACCTGCCACCGGACATGGAGCCCGGGCTTGCCGCAATCCATTTCTTTGAACCGAAAAATTTCACCTTTCCGTTCGGAACACATATCGCCGTCGTGGAACTCGACAGCGAAACCGGCGAGATCCATTTCAAACGTTACGTGGCCGTGGATGATTGCGGCAACGTAATCAACCCCATGTTGGTGGATGGCCAGGTCCAGGGAGGCATTGTCCAATCCCTCGGTCAGGCCCTCTACGAAGAGATTGTCTATGACGATCAAGGCCAGCTGGTAAGCGGCACGCTGATGGACTACGGCTTGCCGAAAGCGTCCATGGTTCCCTGGCTCGAACTGGACCGCACCGAGACGCCCACCAACGTGAATCCCATGGGTGTGAAGGGAGTTGGCGAGGCAGGCACTATCGGCGCTACGCCGGCCATTGTGGCCGCAATTGTGGACGCGCTCGCGCCTTATGGCGTGCGCCACCTCGATATGCCCATTAAGCCGGAAGTCATCTGGCAAATCATTAAACAGAAGAAAACCGGGGCCGCATAAGCGCTTAAACGATCGAAGGAGAACTATGATTCCTGCACAGTTTGACTACATTTCCGCCAAGAGCCTGGACGAAGCCGTTACTCTGCTCGCCAAGCACCAAGACGACGCCAAGCTCCTGGCCGGTGGCCACAGCCTGCTTCCTGCCATGAAGCTGCGCCTGATGCAGCCCAAGGTCCTGATTGATATCTCCCGCATCAAAGACCTCAATTACATCCGCGAAGACAAAGGGCAAATCCACATCGGCGCGATGACCACGCATTATCAGATTGAATCGTCTGAGTTGCTGCGCCGTGTGTGCCCGCTGTTGACGGAGACCGCCAGCCATCTGGGCGACGTCCAGGTGCGCAATCGCGGCACCATCGGCGGCAGCATCGCCCATTCCGATCCTGCTGCGGACTGGCCGGCCACTGTCTTGGCCCTGGATGCCGATATCGTTGTCGCTGGACCAAAAGGCCAGCGCTCCATTAAGGCAGACAAGTTCTTTGTAGAGCTGCTCACCACAGCTCTCCAGCCTGGAGAAATTCTGCGAGAGATAGCTTTCGCCACTCCCAAAGGAAAGGACCAATGCTATGTAAAGGTCCGCCACCCTGCTTCCGGATTTGCAGTGGTAGGAGTTGCCGTGAACCTCACCCGCGATGGCTCCGGTAAATGCCAGTCCGCCGGAGTTGGCATCACCGGAGTCTCTCCCACGGCCTACCGTGCCCGTGGAGTGGAAGACGCCCTGAAAGGAACGCAACTGGATGCCAAGGCCCTGAGCGCCGCAGCCAGCCACGCAGCCGACGGTGTGACGGCCAACAGCGATCTATTTGCCTCAGCCGAATACAGAAAGCACTTGGCAGCAGTCTACACACGCCGGGCATTGGACACTGCAGTGTCGAGAGGAAAGTAGCTGGAAGCTGGAAGCTGCTAGCTACTAGCTCGTAGCCTCTAGCTGCTAGCCGGAGCACCAGTGGAAGAGAGCCCTTTTAGTCTCAATACCGGTCACTTGAGGAATTTGAGATCGGTCGAGAAGCGATAGATCCAAGCCCCGGAGGGGCGCAATTATTGAGCCCAGCACGTCAGTGCTGGGAATACTAAAGATAAACAATAAGCCCCGAAGGGGCGGCACAGCACTTTTTCCGCAACAATGAAGAATCTGGCTACTCAATTCTTCTGGTGTTGGTTTTAGCCAGAAGCCAGTAGCTAGCAGCCAGCAGCTCTCCCATGAAACTCGAAGGCACCCATAAACTCGCCGCTCCTCGTGACCGCGTCTTCCAGGCGCTGACCAACCCCGCAATCTTGCAGAAATGCATTCCCGGATGTCAGGAAATGGAGAAGACCGGCGAGAACCAATACAATGCCAAGCTCTCAGCAGGGGTTGGTCCAGTCAAAGGCGTCTTCACCGCCACGATTACGTTGAAGGACATTGTTGTACCATCGAATTTCACCTTGGTAGTAGAAGGCAAGGGCCAGCCCGGATTTGTAAAAGGCACAGGCGTCCTGACCCTGACGGAAGACAGCGACGGTACGTTGATTCAATATTCCGGGGACGTAAACATCGGTGGCATGATCGCCAGCGTAGGCCAGCGCATGCTCCAGGCCACCGCCAACCTGCTAGCCGGACGTTTCTTCAACGCCCTGGAAGCCGAGACGCGCGATGGCCAACAAAATCCGGCGTAGGATTCTCTTTTCTCACCAGATCAGCATCTGCAAATTCTTAGATAGGTATGAAACAACACACAAAACATCGAATGTCCAGAGCACGCTAAGCCTTGTCACGCTCCAGCCCGGCAGGGCGAAACAGCGTAGCCCAGCGCGGAAGCGGTGGGAACCGGAGATAGTATTAGAATTGAGCCCCGGAGGGGCGGCACATCGCCTCATACGTTTTCTAAAAATCACATTCATGCGGTCTTCAGCACAAAGGACCGCGAGAAGATTATTCAGAAAGAAATCCAACCCCGGCTCTGGGGATACATGGCGTCAATTGGCAGGAACCATGGAATGACTATTTCAGAGATCGGCGGTGTAGAAGATCATGTACATCTCTTGTTCCATCTGCCTCCAAGCCTGGCTCTGGCCAGAGCGATCACTCTTTTCAAATCCAACTCTTCAAAATGGATTAACCAATCGGTGAGGAAGTTTGCGTGGCAGGAGGGCTATGGCGCATTCAGCGTGAGTGCTTCCAACCTGACTGCCGTGGTGAGATATATCCAAAACCAGGAGGTCCATCATCGCAAAATCAGTTTTGAGAACGAGTACTTGGCTTTGCTTAAGAAACACGGTGTCGAATTTGATCCCAAATATTTCTTGGGATAGTGCCGCCCCTCCGGGGCTCAATTCTTAATACCGTTTGTTTCCCACCGCTTCCGCGCTGGGCTACGCTGTTCCGCTCCTACCGGAGCTAGAGCATTTTTTCAACCCTCCAAAAACTATTTTCCCTTCTCCTTGTAAGGTACTGATGGAAATGGCTTGATGCCGAATTTTCTAAGCATCATGTCTGCGGTTTGCAGAGCGCCTTCCACCCAGCCTTGGGCATCGGAGTAGGCTTCTCCGCAGATGTACAGCGGCACCGGCGCATCTGGCTTATCGTACGGTTGAATAATCTGCTCCTTGACTTTCCGGCTCTCCACGCCGATGTTCCAACTGTTCCAGCCACCACCGAAAGGATCGTCACCCCAGTCCTTGTAACACGCATCAACTACCTCCGGGGCGAATGACAGACCGTGAACTGTCTTCAACTGGCGTTGTATCTCATCCACCATGGGTTTGGGCGCGCTGTATTCGCGCCACAAGCGCGTGGAGGGATCGTCCTCTTTATCTGCCTCGCCTTCAAACGCCTTGATAGTTGGGGACAAGCCCTTGGCTTCCTCGCGCCAGCCCCGGCCGCGCTTGAAGCGGAGACCATCCCAGTACCCGATGTTGGCGCCGTCGTCATAGCTGGCCATAAGCATGCCTCGTCCGGTCTCCACGGGCTTGCCATTCCCATAGACCCAGTAGTACGTCTGACGGAGAGGTAGATCCGTTGTTGTCCGGCCTTTTTGCAGCGGAACATATTTGGTTTTGCCGGTCACGGGATCTTGCATGTTCGTGCCGGCCATCCGCCACCAGGGCGACATGTAAGTAGAAAAGAGCTTGAACAGTGGCCGGGGGGTAACGCTCTTGATCAGCTCCGGAATGTCCGCCAGCAATCGGCTCCCGGGCGTCAGCAGTTCCAGAGACCGGCGCGGCATAGCCAGGATCAGGGCCTTGGCCTGCACCGTACTGCGGTCTTTGAAGTGCAATTTGAAAAGCTTCTGCTTCTCGTCCCAGGCAAAACCTTGCATGGGCTTGTTCAGTTCCACTTTGCCCCCGGCTTTTCGAAAGCGGTTTTCAATCGTCAGCGGGACCTGCTGGAAGCCCTTGGAGAACCCTTTGTATTCCGGATTGATGCCAAAGTCCGCGAGAAACCACGGAATCGCGTCCGCGGCGTTCCAGTTGCTCAGGGTTGTCTGGTATCCACCGGAATCCACGCCAAACTGATATGCCTCCCCGCTGATAATGCGCGAGAGCACATTCCAGAACCCCTGCTGATAGAGTGGCGCGCCCGCAAACCAGGCATCCTGGGCCATCTCCCGGCGCTGCTCTTCTGTAAGGCCACTGGCCGTAATGCCGGGCACGATCTGATTGATGGCATTGACTAGGATCTGCCCCGATGTCTGGCCGAATTCCTGAAAGGTAAGGCGGTAAGGCACCTTGGCGGGGTGTTGCACAAAATCAAGCAGCCGCAGATAAACGCCCCGAAGGTACGAAATGTTCTCCGGTTGGTCCACAGGAAAGTCATAGAGCGTGATCTCTTCTTTCGGCCCCGACTGCTTGTTCAAGACCTGAATCAGCGTCCAGATCAGAGGCTGGACCGCGGGAAGAATGCGCATTCCACCCAGTTCCGCCACCATGTTGGGAATCTTGGGAGGCGGCACCGACAAGAGCCGTCCGCCAATGTGGTCGCTGGCCTCGAACACTGTGACCTGTTTGGCTTTCTTCTCGGTCAGCAGCCTCCAGGCTGAATAAATGCCGGAAACACCGCCACCTACAACCGCAACATCCAAAGTCTGTTCGGCCATGATCCTTCGTCTCCTGCGTTCTCGCTTACTGGAAACGCTAGTTGCGCGGAGTTCCCTTTTTATTTTTCGTTATTTTTGAAAAATGATCCGCCTGGAAAAACCGCAAGAACAAAATCTGTGATGGCCTACTGAGGCGCGCCTCGCTCTTTAAGGTGTTTTGGCATCCACGCGGCGATATGCGCCTTTTGGGCCATTCCATGGAAAAAGCTCTGGATGAATGAGATGGGCCAACAGCTCTGCTCCATCAATGACTCTGGGGCCAGGGCGCGCAAAATACGAATTGGCATCCACCGCATAGACTCTTCCATTACGGACTGCCGGAAGGTCAAACCATCCCGGACGAGCGGAAAGCAGAGGAGCTAACTCCAGAACTTTATCCAGATGACAGCCACAAGGCATGATGATCAGGACTTCAGGGGCCCATTTCAAGACATCTTCCCATGCGATACGGACAGAATCCGTGCCCATGCGCGAGAGTTCGTCAATACCGCCGGCGATTTTCACCATCTCCGGGACCCAGTGCCCGCTGCAATAAATGGGGTCAATCCATTCCATACAAAACACTCGGGGACGCGAAACCAGCGGGTCCGTGATCGCCGCAATGTTTTTGATCCTGGCATGGCCGGTAGCAATTAACTCTTCAGCCTGGTTCTGACGGCCGGTCGCTTCTCCTATCTCCCGCAGGTTGTCATTGATCTCTTGCAGAGACTTGGGTGTCAGCCAAAGGATCTGCGGCTTCCTGGGAAGCAAGTTCAGGGCTTGCGTGACCTCGTTCCCTGAAGGCGCGCAGACCTGGCAGAGGTCCTGGGTCACGATCAAATCGGGCGCCACATCCTGCAACAGCTTTTCATCCACCTGATACACGCTCAGGCCATTCTGGAGTCTTTCCGTGACCGCCTGGTCAATCTGCGGCTGGGTCATTGTTTCTACCGGAACGGCACTACGGACAACGACCGGTTTCCCCTTCACTGACGCGGGGTAATCGCACTCATGAGTAATGCCCACCAGTTGGTCTTCCAGCCCCAGGGCGCACAGCATTTCAGTGGCGGAAGGAAGAAAGGAAACGATTCGTTGAGCAGGCATTCTGATTGACTCCCTCATTGCGAAGTTACTCTAAGGAAAAGACCGATTGGGTTTGCAGGTTTCTCGCGCCAGCAAGGCAATCAACTTTACTACGTTGGCCGTTGACTTCTCCCTGATGACACATTTATAAATTCAGCCTGTCTGATGTACGGGAAGGCGGTGAAAATCCGCCACTGCTCCGCAACTGTGATCGCCGAAGGCTGAGAGTATTTGCCGCCAATTTTGACTGGTAAGGCTGCTCTTGACCTGTTGACGCGAGAGTCAGGAGACCGATCAGGCCCAGTCCTGGGCTGTTCCGGCTTCGATGGGAAAACCGGGGGCTTTCGGCGTGTTCGTTACACTGGCAAGACAATCGGGATTTATCCGGCAGCTCTTTTCAAACAAGGGACGTATGAAACTTGTGGTTCGCTTAGCCTTGGCTGTTGTGTTGCTTGCTGCCGTTGCTTCCGCAAGCAGAACCGTGCGCGATGAATTTGGACGGGACATGACCGTTCCCGATCATCCGCATCGTTTGATCTGCCTCGCCCCAAGCATTACCGATACTGTTTATGCCCTTGGCGCCGGTGCGGAAATCGCAGGTATTACTGATTACACCAAATACCCGCCCGAAGCGAAGCAAAAGCCGAGCGTGGGTGGCGTAATCAACCCTTCCCTGGAGACAATCGCCCAGCTTAAGCCAGACCTTGTTTTGGCGATTGGGGGCCTCAATAGTCTTGATCTTGTAAAAGCCATTGAGCATTTGGGCTTCACCGTATTCGTAATCCAGCCGCACGGTATAGCGGGAATTTATAACTCAATAGAGAGCATCGGAAGAGCAATTAATCAGTCCACCAAAGCGTCTGAACTGGTCATCCGCCTGCGCGAGCGGGAACGGTCCGTGCGGGAACGCGTGGCTGGGAAAGCAAGGCCAACGGTTTTCTTTCTTGTTTGGCCAGATCCGATTACGACTGCCGGTCGCGGCGCTTTTGTTACCGAGTTGATCGAAATTGCTGGTGGCAAGTCGATCAGTGATGACCTGCCGTACGAGTGGCCTCAAATGAGCCAGGAAGCCGTCCTTGCCCGGCAGCCGGAATACATGGTCCTTGCTCGTGAGTCTAACGCCGATTTGGCGCAATTGCGGCGACAGGCCTGGTGGAAGGGACTAAGGGCTGCTCAAGAGGGAAAGGTCATTTATGCGGACGATCGCATTGAATATCCCAGTCCGATTGCGTTTGATGCATTGGAAGATCTGGCCAGACGGCTCCATCCATAAACTGCCTGTCCGATTGATCGGCTCCAAAAACGGAACGAGGAACAGGAGAGAACTTGTCTTGTCGCGCGATTGTAGAATCGACCCAGCAGAAAGTGCTTGAAACCATCGAACTGACGGCCCATTTGGTGGGCCTGGCGCCGGACGACAAGCTTGAGTGGCGTCCCGTGCTAGCGGCGGCTGGAATTGCGGCGACCGATTTGGGACATTTGCTGGGCCATCTTCTGGATTGCCTGGCCGGATTTTGCGCCGCATTTCATGCCGCATTTCCTGCGCATCTGCGTGATTTCGACGCCCTGCGTTCCCTCACTGTAAACCACCTCTGCTCCAAAGAGGAGGCATTGATCAGGATTGAGGCTTACCTGACCTGCATCGTTCGCGGATTTGAATGTTGCACAGACCAGGATCTGGGACGGAAATTACCCACGGTCTTCGTTCCGGGAGGAGAGACGCTCATGACAATTCTCCTGGGAAACCTGGAACACCTGATCAATCACAAGTACCAACTCTTTTTCTATCTGAAACTGCTGGGAATTCCTGCAGGTACTCAGGATTTATACAAATGGCGTGGGCCAAGATAGTCTCGGGTCAGGCGATTTGTTGTTCCGGTTGCTCCGTGTCTGTGATATCACGATTGTCAGGGAATGCGGAAATGACGCCAAATGGGGGCTGCAATGGGAGAAAGATTGAGAATATCGTTCCGGTAGCCGGAGACGTCGCACTACTTTTTACCTGGATCGTCCCGCCGTGCTTTTGGACGATTCCAGAACTTACCCAAAGTCCCAGGCCAGTACCGGTATCGCCTTTTGTGCTGACAAACGGCTCGAAGAGCTTCTTCTTGATTTCAGGATGGATTCCGGAGCCGGTATCACCGACCGTCAAACGAATGCCAGGCCGCGCACCGTTGCTGTATTCGCGCGTGTTGGTAATGCGGATCTTCAGCGCACCGCCTCCCACCATGGCATCCAGGGCATTTCCCACCAGATTTACAATGAGCTGGCGCAGTTCGCCTGCCATGGCAAAAATTGGCCGGCATTCCCGGAAATCCTTTTCAACCACAATTTGAGCGGAGATCAGTCTCCGCTGGTAGAGGACAAGGGCGGACTCCACAATCTCAGTAATCTGCACCATCTCCGGCTTACTCTGCTGCCGATAAAACCTTAAGGTCTGGGTGACAATTTCAGAGACTCGCGCCAGTTCGCTCATTGCGATTTGCGTATACGCCTTTGATTCTTCCAGCAGAGAAGCCGTGCTGATGAGATAGAGCAAATTGACAACCGACTCAAGTGGATTATTGATTTCATGTGCAATGCTGGCGGCCAGACGCCCGGCCACCGCCAGTTTTTCCGATTTACGCAATGCGTCTTCCGCCCTGT
>Ga0210400_10002587_pt1 | contig 16609 bp, 13 predicted proteins | sample IncBWH26MmetaG_FD_155456 | JGI IMG/M metagenome (GOLD analysis project Ga0210400, IMG submission 155456) | Forest soil microbial communities from Barre Woods Harvard Forest LTER site, Petersham, Massachusetts, United States - Inc-BW-H-26-M | ecosystem: Environmental > Terrestrial > Soil >... | reverse complement strand
TACCAAGACATTTTCACTGGATCGGGACATTCTGGCGAACGTAAAGAAGACGAAAGGAACAGCCTCGGAAAGCGAGCGTGTGAATCAGCTTTTGCGCACCGCTCTGGACCTGGAGAGGAAGGCGGCCCGTGATCGGGAGGCCGCCGACTTCTTTGCTGGCCGGCCCAAGGACCGGAAAGAGCGGCGGGCGTTTCAGAAGGCAACCTTGACGGCTCTGGCACGCGAGTAATGTACCGGCGGATGCCAGCACCGTCCGGCTGGTTCCCCCGTCGCGGGGAATTGTTTTTAGCCATGCTGGACAAAGAGCGTCCGGTGTTGGTCGTGTCCTCGGATGCGCTCAACCGTCATGCGCTCGATGTGTGCGTCGTGCCGATTTCCACGGTCGAGTATAGAAGCTTCAGTTTGCGTCCCAAGCTTCGAGCTGGTGAAGGCGGACTAGCGCGCGATTCATGGGTGAAGTGCGACCAGGTTACTACTCTCGAGAAGAAAGTGATCCGTTATCCTCCGCTTGGTGCGATAAGTTCGGAATCCCTCAATCAAGTTGAACAAGCAATAAAACAAGCACTAGAATTGCCTTGACCCGGTATGAGCGGACGCATTGCCGGCAACGAAGTCGTCTCCTACAACCCCGCGACGGGGGCTGAGCTGGGACGCGTGCCGCTCGCGTCGGCAGAAGACTACGAAGCCATCGTCACGCAAGCCCAGAGGACCTTCGAACAGTGGCGCATGCTGCCCGCGCCGCGGCGCGGGCAAATCGTGCGCGAGATCGGCGACGACCTCCGAAAAGCCAAGCAGGAGCTGGGCAGAATGGTCACGCTCGAGGCGGGCAAGATCGTCGCCGAAGGCCAGGGCGAAGTGCAGGAGATGATCGATATCGCCGATTTCGCCTGTGGCCTGTCGCGCCAGCTTTACGGCCTTTCGATGCACAGCGAGCGGCCCGGCCACCGCATGTACGAGCAGTGGCATCCGCTCGGTGTTGCGGGTGTCATCAGTGCGTTCAACTTTCCCGTCGCGGTGTGGAGCTGGAATGCGCTCATCGCCTTGGTCTGCGGCGATACCGTCATCTGGAAGCCATCGCTCAAGACGCCGCTGTGCGCGGTCGCGGTGCAAGAGATTTGCGATCGTGTTCTCGAGCGCCATGGCTGGAAGGGCGTCCTGAATCTGGTAATCGGAAAGGACGATGTGGTGGGTGAACGGCTGATCCAGGACCGCCGCGTTCCGCTCATCAGCGCTACAGGATCCACGCGCATGGGACGGCACGTCGCGCAAGTAGTCGCGGAGCGGCTGGGCCGCAGCCTCCTGGAGCTGGGCGGGAACAACGGAGTGATCGTGATGGACGACGCCGATCCCGATCTGGTGGTCCGGGCGGTGCTGTTCGGCGCCGTGGGAACAGCGGGTCAACGTTGCACGACCATTCGAAGATTGTTTGTGGGCAAGAGTATTGCTCCGAAGATCAAGGAAAAGCTGATCGCGGCGTACCGGCAGATCCGCATCGGCGATCCACTTGACCCCGCGACACTCATGGGTCCTCTGATCGACGAGGACGCGGTGGATAAGATGATGCGCGGGCTCGCCACCATCCAGGAACAGGGCGGAAGGGTCCTGACTGGTGGTAAGCGCATGCAAGGATGTTTCGTCGAGCCTGCTATCGTGCAGGCGCATTCCGGCATGGCGATGCTCAAAGAAGAGCTGTTCGCTCCCGTACTGTACCTGATCGAATTCGAGCATCTGGACCAAGCCATCGCCTGGCACAACGACGTCCCACAGGGGCTGTCTTCCGCGATCTTCACCACGAATCTGGTTTCGGCGGAAACTTTCCTGAGCGCGCGCGGCAGCGACTGTGGAATCGCCAACGTGAATATCGGCACCAGCGGAGCGGAAATCGGCGGGGCCTTCGGAGGCGAGAAAGACACCGGTGGCGGGCGCGAATCGGGCAGCGATGCCTGGAAAGCCTACATGCGGCGGCAGACGGTCACGGTGAACTGGTCGGGCGAGCTGCCGCTTTCGCAGGGAATCAAGTTCGAGGTGTGAGTACTACTGCTTCAGCAGACCCTCGATCAAGAGCCGTGTGTTCTTCGTTTCGCTCTTGAAGAAATCGTCATTCCCTGGGTACTGAAACCGGACGGTGCCCTTCTTGTCCACGAACAGGTACATAGGTACGAAGGGATGATCGTCGCGCTTGAAATCGCACAGTTGCATCGTGGTGGTCTGGTCCAGGTAGCCGAGCGGAAACCCCAGATTAAGGCGAGTGAGAGGGCCCACCATCTTGTCGGCCCCGTCATTCGCCGCGACGGCAAATACCTGGAATCCCTGAGGACCGTACTCCTTTTGGAGCTGGCTGAGCATTTTCATCGAGCTGAAGCAGTGCTCGCAGGTAGTGGAGACTAAGGCCACCACCATGACCTTGCCGCGGTACTGGCTTAGGCGGACCTTCTTTCCATCGGGAGTAGGAACGGCAACGTCGGCCAGAGGACGGGGAACAGAAGCGGCCTCGGCCGAGACCAACAGACCCACGAAGGCCAAAACGATTCGAAACCCGATGACTCGAAACATAGCTTGCAAAACACTTATCTTACTTGATTCTCGATCTCTTCGAGCCAGTCCGGGCGCTTCAGCACGTCGCGCGGCCGGCTGCCGTCCGGCGGTCCGATGATTCCGTCGCGCTGCATCATGTCGAGAATCCGCGCCGCACGGCCGTAGCCTAGACGCAACCGGCGTTGCAACGTGGATGTGGACGCCTTGCCCATATCGCACACCACGCGCACGGCCTCCTGGTACAAGGGATCTTCCACGGTGTCGATTTCCGCGCCGTCGCCTTCTTCGTCCTCCGCCGGAGGCGCAATCAGGAACGTCTGGTCGTACTCCGGCTGGGCCTGCTGCTTCCAGAAGTCCACCACGCGGCCAGTTTCGGCCTCGCTCACGAAGGAGCCGTGTACACGAGTCAGGCGCGACGAACCGGGCGGGAGGTAGAGCATATCGCCCTTGCCCAATAAGTGCTCGGCGCCCATCACGTCCAGCACCGTGCGCGAATCGACGCGCGTGGCCACGCGGAAGCTGATCCGCGAGGGGAAATTCGCCTTGATCAGGCCGGTGATCACGTCCACGCTCGGCCGCTGCGTCGCCAGCACCAGGTGCATGCCCACGGCGCGCGCCATTTGCGCCAGCCGCGTGACGCTTTCCTCGACGTTGGCCCGTTCCACCATCATCAGGTCGGCCAATTCGTCGATCACGATCAGTACGTAAGGAAGGTGCTCCAGCTCGTCCTGCTCCAGTTCGTCTTCGAACAGGTTGCGCGGCTGCAATTCCAGTTGGCGAACTTTTTTATTGAACTGCTCGATATTGCGGACGCCCTGACCAGCCAGCAGCTTTAAACGCCGCTCCATTTCGAGCACGGCGTTGCGCAACGCGATGGTGGCTTTGCGTGGATCTGTGATCACTGGCGTCAGCAGGTGCGGAATCCCCTCGTACGGTCCGAATTCCAGGCGCTTGGGATCCACCATGATCATGCGAACCTCGTGCGGCGTGGCCTTGTAGAGGATCGACATGATCAGCGAGTTCAGCATCACGCTCTTGCCCGATCCGGTAGATCCGGCGATCAACAGGTGGGGCATGGATTCGAGCGCCGCCACTTTAATTCGTCCGTTAATGTCTTTGCCCAGAGCGACGGTAAGCCTCGAAGCGGAATTCAGGAACTCCTCGGATTCGAGAATTTGGCGAAGGCTGATGGTTTCGCGCTTGGTGTTGGGAACCTCGATGCCCACCGTCGGCTTGCCCGGGATACGTTCGATGAGAATCGATTCGGCCTGCAAGCCGAGGCACAGATCTTCGGTCAGGGTGGTAATCCTCGAGTACTTGACGCCCGCTTCGGGCTTGAACTCGAAAGTGGTCACTACGGGTCCGGGATTGATCTGGACCACCGAGCCATGGACGTTGAATTCCTCAAACTTGGATTTGATCTGGCCGGCGGTATCCTTCAGCTCCTGGCTGTCCCAGGCGGCGCGTCCCACGGGCTCTTGCAAAAGATCGGTGGAGGGCAGCCGGAATTCGAAGCGCGGCTTGGGTGGCGGGAGTTCCCGCCGGGGTGCGGAACGGACTTCCTGTGGCCGCTCAGCGACCGGATCGGGCGCGGGCTCAATGAAGGCGGCTCCGCGAGGCAGCGGTTCCGGCGCCGGGTCCAGTGCGCGGATCGGAATGTCTTCCAGTTCCACCCCACGTGCGATCGGCGGCGCCGCAGCCGGTCGAGCGGGGCGAGGGGCGGGCGAACCCACCGCCGCGGCAGCCGCCGCCACCGGTTGCAGCGGGTCGATTATTTCAGGAGTCTGAGGAATGAGGGCTTCGCTCGCCTCTCTTCGCGCGGCTCTTTCCTCCGCCCGACGTTGTGCCCGGAGCCGCGCCCGCTCAATCCACTGCGCCCGCCACGCGGTCACGCGATGCCAGGCGGCGATCACGAGGCGGATCGGTGCCCCGAACCACGCCGGTACACGCGACATCTCGAAGGTCGAGATCAGGTACAGCGAAAGGATCCACACAGCGGCCGTTGCCAGGACTGCGCCGGTCAGATTCATCTTGGACACGGCGTACTCCGACACCACCAGACCGATAAGCCCGCCGGCGGGAATGGCGCTGGCGATCGGCCGCCAGTCCCTGAAGAAGCCCAGCGCCGTGCAGGTCGCGCCGACCCAAGCGAGTCCACCGGCCAGCCGGGCCCAGGGAGCGCCGATTTCGGCGCCGCGGAGCCACCGCCAGGCCAACATCAATACCAGGAGCGGAAACACGTAAGCGCCCAGGCCGAAGCCTTGCAACAGTAGGTCGGATAGGGCTGCGCCCACTAAACCGGTGAGGTTCACGGGTTTAGCGCTGGAAGTGGCCGTGTTCCAGGAAGAGTCCAGGGGATAGTACGAGATGAGACTGAAAAAAAGGAACAGTCCCGCGATCAGAAACGCCACCGCCCCGGCTTCATTGAGCCGTGCGTGGCGGGTAGGTCCTAAAAATCTCATCCCCCGTGGTAGCGGAAGAAAGTGGCCAGAGCGATTACTATTATGCCAAAAATCACCCGATACCACACGAAGAAGTTCAGCGACCGTTTTTTAAGGAAGTTCAGGAAGAATTGGATGGTGAGCGCGCCGGTGACGGCGCTTACGACCACGCCAACCACCAGGGCGGTCCGCATGTCTGGGGCAATCCCGGCGATACCACCCCCGTGGCGCATCAGATCCCAAGCGTCCTTAGCCGCCGCCCCGGCGATGGCGGGAGTGGCGAGCAGGAAGGAAAAGCGGGCCGCTGTCGCCCGGTCCAGATTCCGCAAAAGCCCGGCGCAGATCGTGATGCCGCTGCGCGAAACGCCGGGGACCAGCGCCAGCGCCTGGGCGGAACCTATGACCAGTGAATCGGCAGATGAGATGTTCCCCAGATCCTTCTTGCGGGATCCCTGGTGGTCGGCCCACCACATGAACAGGCCGACCAGGATCAGCATGCTGCCGATCAGGTATTGGTTGTTGCGCCACACGTTCTCGGCCAGGTCCTTGACCAGCAAGCCGGCGATCCCGGCCGGAACCGAACCGAGCACCAGAAGCCACAGCAACCGAGGATTGCGGCGAATCGCCGGGTCAGTACCGATGTTCAAACCGAAGCCCTGGGCGATAACCTGCACCCAGTCGCGGAAGAAGTAGACGATCACTGCGATTATGGTTCCCACGTGCAGGGCGATGTCAAAGCTTAGGCCCTGGTCGTTCCAGCCGAGCAGCCATGGAATCAGCGCCAAGTGCGCTGAACTGCTGACGGGCAGGAACTCGGTCAGGCCCTGAATGATCCCTAGGATGATTGCATGTAATAGAGGCACAAGCCTTTAGCTTACATCATCTAGATGTCATTTGCATGATGGTGTAATGGTAGAATAATGGTGTACGAGGTGTATCGTGGCGCTGAACATCAAGAATCCCGAGGTGGAGCGGCTGGCGACGGAAGTGGCTCAGCTTGCTCGGGAAACCAAGACTGAGGCGATCCGGCGGGCGCTGGAAGAACGGAAGGCGCGATTGAAGGTCGGTCCGAGTCTCGAGGAGAAATACCGGAGGACCATGGAATTCCTCCAGCGAGAAGTATGGCCGCATATCCCGCCGGAAGACCGGGGAAAGGTCATGACCAAGCAGGAAGAGGAAGAAATTCTCGGCATCGGTCCTAACGGATATCCGGATTAACCCATGGTTGTGGATTCTTCAGCGCTGGTTGCGATCCTGCGGGAGGCGCCCGGACATGAGCGATTATTGCCGAAAGCACTGAGCTCGGGTCGGACAGTTGTTGGGGCTCCCGTCGCGTTTGAGGCTGCGATGGTATTGTCTGGACGGTGGCATAGGGACGCTCGATCTACGCTACATGGACTTTTGCGGAGTATAGGCGCGGAGATCGTTCCGTTCACCGAAGAGCATTACGAAGCCGCCGTCTCTGCTTTCCTCCGATATGGCAAGGGACGTCATCCGGCGGGATTAAATTTCGGCGATTGCATGTCGTACGCCTTTGCTCGCGTAAGCGGACTGCCACTGCTTTACACCGGCGACGATTTTTCGAAAACCGATATTCAGGCGGCATGATTCCCGCGTTTATTCTTCTTGCGCTGGTGGCAAGCGCACTTCTGTATTCGGGGCTTACCGTGATCGCAGCGCTGCGATATGGGGCTGTGCGGCCTCCCGAGCTGCGATCCACCGAACACTTCAACATAGAACCAGTCAGCATTCTAAAACCTCTGTCCGGGCTCGATTTGGATCTGGAATCGAACCTCCGGACGTTCTTCGAGCAAGACTATCCATCGTTCGAGATTCTTTTCGCCGTTCGTGAATCGGACGATCCCGCGGTCGCGGTGGCCGAGAAGCTCCAGCGGGAGTACCCGAGGGTGCCGTCGCGCCTGGTGATCACCGGCGAGCCGCCGTATCCCAACGCGAAAGTGTTCAGCCTGGACCGGATGCTCCACGCGAGCGCGCATGACCTGGTGGTGATGAGCGATAGCGATGTCCGCGTGACGCCCACGCTGCTCCGGACGATCGCAGCGGAGTTTCAGGATCCGAAGCTAGGCATCGCCACGTGTCCCTATCGCGCCGTCGCCGGCACCAGTTTCTGGTCCCGCCTGGAAGCGATCGGCATGAACACCGATTTCCTGGCCGGCATTCTGGTGGCTCGGATGATCGAGGGCATGCGCTTCGCGGTGGGACCGACCATCGCCGCACGCCGCCGCGCGCTCGAATCCATCGGGGGCTTCGACCGGCTAAAGGATTATCTAGCCGAGGACTTCGTAATGGGGAAATTCGCCGCCGAAGCCGGCTATGGCGTGAGCTTGTCTTCGTACGTGATTGAGCACCACATCGGGAGTTCGGATTTCCGCCACAATGCCGCGCACCGGCTGCGCTGGGCACGCAGCACGCGCCGGTCGCGCCCGGCTGGATATCTCGGACAGTTTTTCACGATGCCCGTTCCGCTGGCCCTGCTGGTGACGGCCTGGAATCCGTCGTGGTGGCCGGTGCTGCCGGTGACGCTGGCGATCCGCGGCGTGGCGGCGTGGACCGTCGCCGAACTGGTGCTGGGCGCGCGCCTGAATTGGCTGCTTCTGCCGCTGGAAGACATCGCTGGATTCTGCTTCTGGGTGGCCGGGTTTTTCGGCAACACCATCACGTGGCGCGGGCGACGTTACCGGCTGGAGCCGGACGGCAGATTCCGCCTTACTTCTTCTTCTTAGGCGCGATGAACGAGAGATTATTCGAGAAGAATGGCAGAACCTTCAGCTCCCAGCGATCCTTAATGTGATTGGTGTGGTCGCCTTCATACGTTTCGTAGGTGTGCGGAACGCCCAGGCGCGTGAGTGATTCGTCCATTTCCTTGTTGGATGCCATCAACCCATCCTGTAGTCCGACGTCCATCATGAACGCTTTGTACTTCTTGAGATTCGACGCGTATTGATCCACCATCGCCAGCGGCGAATTCGCGACCCACTTGGCGGCGATCGCGGGAACAGGCATGCCGTCCTTGGTGGGCAGGTCGAAGAACTGCGGCGGATTCATCGGATTGGGCGACCATGCGGCGGCTTCCGCGAAGGTGGTATTGAAACCCCCGCGTCCGCCCTTGCCTTTGCCCTTGGCCGCGTCGCCCGCTTTGGCAGCATCAGGTGGCGGGAACGCCTTGGCATCGCCCTGCTTAGCGGCGGGCGCCCCGCCACGTCCCGCGAAGGGATTGTTCATCAGGCAGCAGGAACTCATCGGGTAAATGGCGGCGTACAATTCCGGATATTTCATGCCGATGCGCAGCGTCCCGTAGCCGCCCATGGAGTGCCCGGCGAGTCCCCGGCTCTCGCGGCTGGCGATGGTGCGGTAGTGGCTGTCGATGTAGTTGATCAGGTCCTGGGTCATGAACGTTTCCCAGTCGCCCGTGGTGGGCGAGTTCGAGTACATGCTGCCGTTATAGATGGTGTAGGAATCGGGAAACACCACGATCATTTCCTTGGCGGTTCCGGCGGCAGCATCCCTGTCGGCCGCGTCCGATGCCCAAAGGGCGTTCAGGTACGCCTCGGCCCCGAGGCCGTAGCCATGCAGGAAATACACCACTGGATAACGTTGGTTCCGATTCTTGGCGTAGCTCAGCGGGAGATAGACGAAGACGTCGCGATCGGGAGAATCGCCTTCCAGGTTCCCTTCGAGAGATTTTCCATGGACTGTGATCTTCTCCATGGACCCAGGCCGTTCTGGCGCTTTCTGCTTGGCGAATCCCTTTTGCTGTGGCTGCTTGTCATTTTGCTTCTCATTTTGCTTATCGGGCGCCGGCTGTCCGCCGTTTTGCGAAAACATCAATCCGGCCGCTCCGATTAGGAGTGCGAGCGTGAACGCGAAGTTGAAGAAGAACGAGAGTCGAGTAGATTTCATGAGCAGCCCCCCAAAGGCCTCACGCCAGTTTACACCTGAGGCGGACTTAAGGCTAGCGTGAAGCGAGGGAACGCGGTTTCTGTTCGGGACCGCTGCGCGACCACTGTTGGATGAAAAACAGGCGGAACATGGGCTCGTTCGCGGAAAAAAAGAGGCGGACCGGCGCAGCACCCGGCAGTGCGGTGTATCCTTGTACAGAGCTTCCAAACAATGTTGCCGATAGCTTAAGAGAACAAGACTGTGAACCGCTGGATTCGACTGGGCGCGGCCGTCACCGCGATGATCATGATCGCCAACCTGCAGTATGGCTGGACGCTGTTCACGGGTCCGCTGACCAAGACCACCGGCTGGAAGCTTTCCGAGGTGCAATGGGGCTGGACGCTATTCATCGCGCTCGAGACCTGGGCTATGTCTCTGTGCGGATGGATGATCGATAAGCGCGGTCCGCGCCTGTTGATGACCATCGCCGGGGTCCTCTGCGGCGTGGGCTGGGCGGGGTTGGGGCAGGCTCCGACACTCACGGTCTTATATGCGTGCTATGCGTTGGCGGGACTCGGCGCAGCCATGGTTTATTGCGGCTGCATCGGCGTCGCATTGAAGTGGTTCCCCGACAAGCGCGGCTTAGCGGCGGGCACCATAGCGGCGGGATTTGGCGCCGGCGCCAGCCTGTTCATTCCGGTGATGTCCTACGTCATTCGAGTGCAGGATTACCGCGCCGCCTTTTTGTACACGGGTATCGTACAGGGACTGCTGATCATTGTTGCGGCCCAAATCGTGGGTGGCTCAGGCGTACCACCAGCCGTTACGGCGACGGCTGCGAAACCCAAAGCCCGCAGCCTCGGCCACAATTTCAATTCCGTGGAAATGTTGCAGACGCCGCAGTTTTACGTGTTGTACGTGGCGATGTTAATGATGGGCATTGGTGGATTGATGGTCACGGCCAATGCATCGGCGGTAGGCAAGAGCCTAGGGATCACCAGCGGCTTCATCACCACGGCGCTGGCGCTCAACTCGGTCGCCAATGGAGCAGGACGGTTCTTCTGGGGCTGGGTTTCCGACCATCTTGGACGCGAAAGAACGATGGTGATCGCGTTCCTGCTACAATCGCTCTGCCTGGCCAGCGTACTGACCGTCGGCAAAATCTCCGGACCGTTGTTCATCATTTCCCTGGCCCTGGTGTTTTTCACCTGGGGCGAAGTGTACTCAATCTTCCCTTCGGTTACGGCCGATTTTTTTGGCGCTAAGAACGCGAGCTCCAACTACAGCTTCATGTACAGCACCAAGGGCGTGGCGTCCATTGTCGGAGGCGGAATCGCCGCGCTGCTCTACGAACGTACGGGATCGTGGAATGCGGTGTTTTATGGCAGCGCGGTACTGGCACTGTGTTCCGCGTTTATCGCTTTCGCCTTGCGGAAGATGCCGCTGCCCACCAGGCAAGAAGAGCTGGAGCCAGCCCCCGTGAGTCGTTTAGGCGCCCGGCACATCTAAGTTAAGCGGGTACACCGCTTGATAACATAAATCCAATGCACAACGTAATGATTCTCGGCTCCGGGTGCGCCGGAAATACGGCTGCGATCTATACCGCTCGAGCCGGGCTTAAGCCGTTAGTGGTCATCGGCCACGAGCCGGGCGGCCAGCTCTCCATCACCACCGAGGTCGAGAATTTCCCGGGCTTCCCGGAGGGCATCAACGGCCCCGACCTGGTGGAGAACATGAAGAAGCAGGCGGAGCGCTTCGGAGCCGAGTATATGTGGGGCACCGTGGCGGAAGCGGACCTCTCCGCGCGACCGTTCAAGATCAATGTGGACGGTACGTGGATCGAGACGCGCTCGCTCATCATCGCTTCAGGTGCGTCGGCCCGCTGGCTGGGCCTGCCCAATGAACAGAAACTGATCGGCCACGGTGTCTCCTCGTGCGCCACGTGCGACGGGGCTTTTCACCGCGACGGAAAAATCATGGTCATCGGCGGCGGCGACTCCGCGATGGAGGAGGCCAACTTTCTGACGCGCTTCGGCGCGGAAATCACAGTGGTCCATCGCCGCGATGAATTTCGAGCTTCCAAAATCATGCTGGACCGGGCGCGCGCCAACCCCAAGATCAAGTGGCTTCCCAGCACCGTGGTCGAGGACATCTACGACATCAGCAAGAACGTTGTTACCAGAGTCAAGCTGCACGACTTGAAAACCAATCGAGTGTGGGAACAGGACGTGAGCGGCTTCTTCGTGGCTATCGGCCACATCCCCAACACCAAACCTTTCCGCGGACAGATCGACCTCGACGAGGAAGGCTACATCGTTTCGCACGGCGGCGCGCGCACAAATATCCCCGGCGTGTTCCATGCCGGTGACGTTCAGGATCGCATCTATAAACAAGCCATCACGGCGGCCGGCGCCGGATGCATGGCCGCCATCGAGGCGGAGCGATTCCTTGAAGCCGAAGGGCACTGATGTGGGGTCAGGCTTTCAAGCCTGCAGCCGACTCTCTAGTCGGCTCTGTGCATAAAACGATGACGCCGGGCGGAAGCCCGGCTGCAGCCTTGAAAGGCTGACCCCACCTAGTTGTTGGTATTCCGCGGACGCTCGTACTTCGCGTTGATGTACTTTTGGGCTTCTTCCAGCGCGCCCTGGGTGTTGTCCTTGGTGCGCTGCGCGAGCTTGTATTCGTTCACGGCGCGCTCCCGCTGATCGGTGATGTCGTAGATCATTCCCAAGTTGATGTGCGCCCATACTTCAGTCCACTTGGGATCCAGATCACCCCCAAGGGCCTCGCGGAACTCGTTGGCGGCAACTTGATAGTTGCCTTGCTTGAAGTACGCTTCGGCCGTGCGGTAATGCGCCAGAGAACTGTTGCGCTTCACGTCTAGCGCCTTTTTGAATTCATTCAAGGCTTCGATATACTCGGCGAGCTCCATGAACTGTTCGCCGCGTTTGATGGCCACCGCCACGCGCATGTCGTTGTCATAGCGCAGGAGCTGGCCCTTGGGATCGAGGACCACATTCTTCGGTTTGCCGAACGTCTCCACGGCGAAATCGGTGGACGTTCCGGCCACCTCCACCTTCTTCTCCTCGGGATTGCCTTCCGTGTCGATCCGCAGCACCACCGGCATGCGGAACGTATCCAAATCCTGCGAGATTTTGCCGTTCACGCGGAATCCCTTGGATCCGACCCGGAACATGGTCCATTCCATTTTGAATTCCGGCGCGCCGCTGGATTCGATCCACTGCAGGAAGAAGTAGTTGAGGCTCTGGCCGGAAACCTCTTCAGCCATTTTCTGAAAATCCGCGGTGTTGATCGACTTGCCCGCGTAGCGCTGGGGCACGGCTTTGAGCAGCTTGAAGAAATTCTCGTCACCCAGGATCGAGCGCAGCATGTGCAGCACTGCCGCGCCTTTCCCCGCGGTGGCGGCCCAGAATTCCGGGGAATAATCCTCCAGCCGCGCCGCTTGCATCAACGGGGGCTGTTCCACGGTCAGCGCTTCCACGTAGGTCTCATGGACCTGCTCTTCCATGGCCCCGGCGCCGCTGACGTTATCGGTATAGAGCAGCTCGGCGTATCGCGCCATCCCGTTCTCGATCCACATGTGATTCCGGGAACTGGGGGAAACCTGACTTTCCCACCATTGCCGCGAAATCTGGTTGGCCAGCAGCTTCGCGTTCACTTCCGAGCCGATGCCCCGCGGCGAGAGGAACAGAATTCCCGGCGAGGAGTAACCGTTCGGCGCCCCCGCCTCGGTCTCGATCACCATAAGGTTCCGATTCGGCAGCGGACCGTACACGCCGCTCAGGAACTCCATCGCGCGTCCGATCTCTTGGCCGTAGGCGCCGGCCATGTCTTTCCGTTCCCGAAAGTAGAGCGACGTGTTGATGCCACCGGACGCGATCGTCGTGGGGTCGCCCCGCACTACTGCGAAGCTGCCTGGGAATGACGGTGTCGCGGTCTGAAACCGTACCGCGCTCTTGCCGTCCGCTGCCAAGTCGGCCGTTTCCAGCCCCGTGGCGATGACCTTGTAACCCGAGGGCACGGTCACCCGCAGTTCCGCCGTGAAACGATCGGCGGTGTAGTCGTTAACGGGAAACCATCGCGCCGGATACGTTAGAAAAGCAAAATCAGGATGAATCGCGGCGAACTTGATGCCCCATACGGGCGATTCCTCGGCGCCGGTGAGCTTCCCGCCATACGCAAACGTCAGCGTCGCCGGTTTACCCTTAGGCAGCGTTTCCGCCAGGCTCAACCGGACAGTCATGTCCTGAGCAACCCGCGAGGCAGGCACCTGCCGGCCGGCTTCGTCGGTCACACTATCCAGGTTCAGAGCGTTGTTCAGTTCGAAAGAAAGGCTGGTGGCGTCATCCAGCGGCGTGAAGCGGACCTTGGCCGTGGCCCGGATGGTCTGGGTATTCGGATCTACCTGGGCGTCAATCGTGTAGCTGTCCACGTCCATGCGTGGACGTTGAGCCTGCCCCTGTCCTTGCCCCTGGACTTGTCCTTGAACAAGCAGCGTGACCGCGGCCAGTGCAACTGAACCAAAAAACTTACCTGGCATGAACCGTTTCTCCACCTTCACTCTCAGGCGAAACACGTCGAGCAACGCTCGCTTTTTCCACCCAGTCCGCCGCGATTTCCATCGGATCCCGCTCACTCCCCAGTTTCAGCGCGACTTCCGCCAAACCATCGCGCATAGTATGCCGCGCGCCCACGTTCTCTAACAGCCGCAAGGACTCGGCGGCAATTCGTTCCGCCGTCATATCATCCTGGATCAGCTCAGGCACCACCGGCCAACCTGCTACCAGGTTTACCATCGTCAGAAAAGGCGTTCGGACCCGCCACCGCTGCAAATACCAACTTAACGCGTTTACCCGGTAAAAGGTCACCATCGGCGTCCCCAACATGGCGGCCTCGATGGTCACGGTTCCGCTCGCGGCCAGCGCCAACTCTGCTTGGGCCAGCGCATCCCAGGTATGTCCCTCAATGACTTTGATGGATTCGGCCCGAACGCGTTCCCAAAATCTTGTGTTCTGAAGGCCGAACCCGGCCGGAAGCGGGAGGACGAAGGTGACCGGATGCCTCTGCCGTATAAGCTTGACGGCTTCGAGCAGTATAGGCAGATGTTGCGCCAGCTCGCCCTGCCGACTGCCCGGAAGTAGCGCAACCATTCGAATAGCCTCTGGCGTTGTGACTTCCGACAGACCCAGTTTCGAACAAAACTCAGCACGGGTCAGTTTAGGCTTCGCCAGGCGCGACAAGGGATGCCCAATATAGACGGCCGGAACGCCATGCTGCTGAAAAAACGCTTCCTCAAAGGGGAAGATACAGAGAAGACGATCCAGCGTGGCTCGCATGGTTTTCACCCGGCCCTGCTTCCACGCCCAGGCCTGCGGAGCCACCAGGTAAACAACGGGAACGCCCTGCCGTTTCAGTTTGCGGGCCAGGGGCAGATGAAAACTGGGCGAATCCGTGAGAATGGCGACGTCCGGCGGCTCCGCCGCGCTGGCGCGGACCAGCTTGTTCAGCTCGCCTAAGATGCGCGGAATGTGCGGGATCACCTCGACGATCCCGACCACGGCGAGCGACCGCTGATCCACCACGGCTCGCACTCCGGCGGCTTGCATCCTGGGACCGGCGCATCCAAAGAACTCTGCTCCGGGATGGCGCGCTTTCAGGACTTCTACCAGCCTGGAGGCGTACAGGTCCCCGGAAGCTTCGCCGGCGGAGATGAAGATGCGCACTCGTCTTCAGCTTAACGCTTCTGTCTTTGCGATTATGCTGGTGCCGCGGTGCAGATCTGGAGACCTGCCCTGCTCACAGCGTAGGCGAATCGTCCCCCAGCAGCGCCTTCCGCACGATCTTGATGGGCGGGAAACCCTGCTGCATGAAGCTGTCGTGAAATTCCTCGAGCGAAAACGCCGAGCCCTTCTTGGCGCGGTAATCTTCGCGAAGCTTCATGATCTGCAGCTTGCCGAGCGTGTAGTAAAGATATGTCGGGTCGGAGGTGCCGCGCTTGGTTTCGCGCACGGCGGTTTCGTGCGTCTGATAGCCTTCCTTCTCGAAAAACTCGATGCCCTGGTCGAAGGTGCGCTTGCCGGCGTGCATCTCGATTCCCACGATGTAGCGGGCGTCTCTTAACAGCGCATCCTGCAATTGTCCCAGGCGCATCTTGGGATCGCCGTTGGTGTAGCCCTCATCGAGCATCATCTGCTCCGAATAGTGCGCCCAGCCTTCGGCATTGGAATTGGCGCCCAGCAGTTTGCGGACCCTCGAATCGACGTGCTGCATCCACAGGAACTGCACGTAGTGGCCCGGATAGGCCTCGTGAATCGCGGTGCTCAGGATGGTGCCGCGGTTGAAGGCGCCCAGAAAATCTTCCACGCGATCCTTGGGCCACTCTTTCTCGGGCAGCGTCACATTGAAGAACGCTTCTTTGGCAACCTCTTCATACGGACCCGGCGTGTCCATCGAGGCGAACGTCAGCGCCCGCATGAACGGCGGCGTCTCTTCGAGAATCGGCGGCACCGGCGACGGAATGGTGACGATCTTGTGATCTTGAATGAACTGCACCAGCCCGCTCAGGGTATCGCGGAAGGCATCGAGCAACTTGTCACCGGAAGGATGGTCCTTTTCCATCTCTTCCAGGATCTGCTTAGGTGTTTTGCTGGGATCGATGCGGGCCGCGGTCTCGGCGAATCGTTTTTGGTTGGCTCGGAGATCGTCGTAGCCGATCGCCAGGAGCCGGTCGAGCGGAATATCGACCATCTCCTCGTACAGCAGCTTCTTCGCATAAGTGGATGAGCCTAGGCGGAAGTCGCCCTGGGAGCGCGGCAGCAGGTCTTTCATCATCCATTGCTCGTACTCCTTGAGCGCCGCGATGACTGCGCTATTGGCCGCGCGGAAATCGGCCAGCAGTTTCGGATCAGTCACGGCCTTGAACGCCAGCGGAACGTCGTTTTCAAAGAAAGTGATGTTGCCAGGCATCTGCTCGATCGCGACCTCGGTGAAAATCCGCGGTGGGTTCTTGAGGTTCGCGCGCGCTTCGGACAGAACCTTGGGCATCAGTCGCTCACGCGCTGTGAGCGATCGTAGGCGCACCTCAGGCGGAGCAAAAGTCCGGCTCATGATCACGAAGGCGCTGTTGGTGATGCCGCTCGAATAGTTGTCCGGATTCCGTTCCCAGCCGCGCACTGTTTCGAGCTCCAGCAGCCCGGCGCGGATCGAATTCAGCACCAGGTCGCGGTCGGGCGATTCTGGCAGTTTTTCGAAAAGCGTTTTGAACCGATTGAGCATAGCGACGCGTTTTGCCACGCCTGCCTTGGAGTAGTCCTCAAGCTGATCATCGTAGGAGTGGTTTCCCGCGGCCGTCGCGGCCGTCGGGTTCATTCGGAAGTAATAGTCCGTGAAGAACCGGTCGTAGACACTAGATGACTCGCCAAAGGCAGAGTTTAGGAGGATGGCCATGAATAGAAGTTTCCGCACCCTTCCAATCTACAATGGTACGAAGTGCTTCCAGTATCCGAACAACTTGCCCGCCTGAAAAAAGGCTTTGCCGAGATCATCCGCGAAGAGGATCTCGTCGAGCGGCTCAAGCTCGGCCGCCCGCTGCGCATCAAGGCCGGCTTCGACCCGACTGCGCCGGACCTGCATCTGGGCCATACCGTGCTGCTGAACAAGATGCGTCAGTTCCAGGATCTGGGGCATCAGGTGATTTTCCTGATCGGCGACTT
>Ga0210400_10002586_pt1 | contig 16610 bp, 16 predicted proteins | sample IncBWH26MmetaG_FD_155456 | JGI IMG/M metagenome (GOLD analysis project Ga0210400, IMG submission 155456) | Forest soil microbial communities from Barre Woods Harvard Forest LTER site, Petersham, Massachusetts, United States - Inc-BW-H-26-M | ecosystem: Environmental > Terrestrial > Soil >... | reverse complement strand
TGGTGGGTATACCCGCACACGGCCTCGGCGAAATTGCGCGCGTCCCGCTAGTCGTCGTGGCCGGACAATCCCTAGCCTACCTTCTCATCCTCGCCTACATGTATGTGCTCGTGACACGGGAGCGCCGCCGTCCCGATTTTCTCGCCGCCATCCACTGGAACTGGCCCTCCAACATTGCCATTTACGTCGTTGCGGGCTTCGCGCTTTCGCTCGCTTTGCAAGTTCTGGCGCATTTCTTGCCCATTCCGAAAGAGCTGCCGATCGATAGCTTTTTCCGCACCCCCGCGGAAGCCTGGGCACTCAGCATCCTCAGCATTACCCTCGCGCCTCTGATGGAAGAGCTTTTCTTTCGCGGCTTTCTCTATCCCGTACTCGCGCGCCGCCTCGGTCTGCCGGCCGCCGTCTTCGTGACCGCGCTAGGTTTCGCGTTGCTGCATGGCGCCCAACTGATGTTTTCCTGGGGACCGGTGCTCGTGATTTTCCTCGTCGGCATCGTGCTGACCGTAGTGAGAGCCAAGACAAATTCCGTAGCCGCCGGTGTTCTAATCCACATGGCCTACAACGGAACCATCACCATAGCGATGTTCGCTGCCACGGACGGCTTTCGGCATTTGGAAAGACTGAATCAGTAAAGTTCTCAGTTCCCGGTTCTAGGTTCTCAGTGGTCCGGCGGGTGTTTTTTCTGAGAACTGAGAACCGGGAACTGGGAACTGCTTTTCTGCTATCGTAGAAATTCATGTCCACAGCACGACAAGAGCTCTTGGAAATGCTGGCGCAAAAGTCGTTTCGCCTCGGCGAGTTCCAGTTGTCCTCCGGCAGCACCAGCGACTATTACATTGACTGCCGGACCACTACGCTCGACGCTCGCGGCGCACAACTCGTAGGCGAAGTCTTCCTCGCTGAAATCCGCGAGCAAGGCTGGGAAGCGGACGCCATCGGCGGATTGACCATGGGCGCCGACCCCATCGTTGTGGCCGTCGCTGTCACCAGCGGAACCGTGCACGGCTTCCTGGTGCGTAAGGCGGAAAAACAGCACGGCACCGGACAGCGCATCGAAGGCTTCCGCGAGAAGGGTGCGCAGGTGGTGATCGTGGACGACGTTTGCACCACCGGATCCTCGACCGTGCAAGCCATCGAAGCCGCTCACGAGTACGGCTTCGAAGTAATCGGAGTGATGTGCCTGGTCGAGCGCCAGGATGCCCACGGCCGCCCCAGTGTGGAAAAAGCCGCCGCGCCCGCGAATTTCATCTCGATTTTTACGGCGAATGAGGTGCGAAAAGAGCACTTAGCATTTAGCACTTAGTCCCAAACGACTAACGACCAACGACTGACTCATGATTAACACCCTGGAATGGACCAACGCCGGCGTCGTCTTCATCGATCAGACGAAGCTGCCGACCGAAGAAGTGTACGTAACCTGCACCACCTACCAGCAGGTCGCCGACGTCATCCGCAACATGGTAGTCCGTGGAGCGCCCGCCATTGGCGTTGCCGCCGCCATGGGGATCGCACTGGGCGTGAAGAATTCCAAAGCGGAGACCGGCGCCGATCTCAAGAAAGATTTCGACCAGATTTGCGAGACCATCCGCCAGACGCGCCCCACCGCCGTCAACCTGTTTTGGGCGATCCGCCGCATGACGGAGAAATTTGAAACGCTCCGCGCGCGCCCTATCGCGCAAGTCAAGCAATCGCTGATCGAAGAGGCCCAGCGCGTGCATGCCGAAGATATCGCCGCCAACCAGGCCATGGGACGCCACGGCGCAACCCTCATGCCGTCGAGCGGCGGCGTACTTACTCACTGCAATGCCGGAGCGCTCGCCACCGCCGGCTACGGCACCGCGCTGGGAGTCATCCGGGCCGCTGTAGAAGCAGGCAAAAAAATTCACGTCTACGCTGACGAGACCCGCCCCTTTCTGCAAGGGTCGCGCCTAACCGCATGGGAACTGATGAAAGATGGCATCCCCACCACCGTCATCTCCGACAACATGGCTGGGGTCATGATGCAGCAAGGAAAAATCGGAGCCATCGTCGTCGGTGCTGATCGTATCGCCGCCAACGGAGACGTGGCCAACAAGATCGGCACCTACACCGTAGCCGTCCTGGCGAAAGAACACGGTATCCCGTTCTATGTCGCAGCGCCGATTTCGACCGTTGATCTCGCCACGCCCGACGGCAGCAAAATCCCCATTGAGCAGCGCAATAAAAAGGAAGTCACCCACATCGCCGGCAAGCAAATGGTGCCCGACGGAGTCGAGATAGAGAATCCCGCCTTCGACGTAACCCCCGCAAAATACGTAACCGCCATCATCACGGAACGCGGTATCGCCCGCGCCCCGTATGAGCAGTCTCTGAGCGAGTTGGTGCGTCAGATCCAGGAAACTCTGCCGTAGAGACGCGGCTCGCCGCGTCTCCGTTGGCACAACCAAATCGCCGGATGCAAATCCAAATTCTCTAATGCCGCCGACCGCACAATCGCCGCTTGTCTTCCAGAGCGCCGGCAAGCCCATCCGCCTGGACGCTTACCTGCCCGAGACACTCGACGGCCTCGTTCCCGCTGTCATCGCGCTCCATGGTGCCGGGGGCAATGTCTCTGGCATGGAACGCTACGCCACTATGCTAGCCGCCCAAGGCTTCGCCGTTTACTTGGTGCATTATTTCGACAGCACCGGCACTGAACCCGCCGACCTACAGTCGATGAAGCGCAATTTTCCGCTGTGGATGAAATCCCTCTGGGACGCGATCAGCTTCATCGAAACGCAGCCGCAAGTCGATCGCGAGCGCATCGCCCTGCTGGGATTTTCGCTGGGAGCCTACCTCGCGCTCGCCAACTCCGCCATCGATCCCCGCGTGAAAGCCGTCGTCGAGTTCTTCGGAGGCATGCCCAAAGAGATGAGACTCTTCATGAGGCGCCTCTGCCCCGTACTGATCCTGCACGGCGAGGCCGATCCGACTGTCCCGGTCGAGGAAGCCTACCAGTTGCAGAAGTTGCTGGAGAAAAAGGGGATCGCGTACGAAATCAAGATCTATCCCGGCACCGGCCACGGATTCGAGTCCGAAATCTGGAGTGACGCAGGTCTCCGGAGCCTGCAATTTCTGCGGAAATACCTAGCCGCACCTAACCCTAAGAAACCCACGTAGGAGCGGACGCATTCGTCCGCCCAGCCGGGCGAAGCCCGGCTGCCCTACGTCCGCGCACATCCTCGGAACTTTTTCCCTCTGCTTGCGTATCATATTCAGGAGGAGCTGCCCCATGATCGCTTTTCTGCTCTGGTGTTTTCTCTTCGTGCTGTGCTGGCCCGTGGCCTTGCTGGCGCTGATCCTCTATCCGATCGTATGGCTGCTGTTGCTGCCCTTCCGGTTGGTGGGGATCGCCGTCCACGGCGTGCTCGCCCTGGTCTGGGCCGCAGTGATGCTTCCCGCGCGATTGCTCAGCGCACCGTTTCGTCTTTCCCGCGTCTAAAAGACGCGAGGTCGTCGACGCTTATACGTCTGGAGCTTTGCCGTCTAGTCTTCCTTCTCGTTTCTTAACTTACTTGCAAGTTTCCTTATCTCTTTTTCCCGCGCGATATTGACGATTCCTTTCGCATCGTCGTAAAGGCTTTCGCGCAAAAGAGCAGCAAGTCGAGCCTTGAGTTTTGCCCGTTCCAGCAGGGGCCTGGGAACGACGATGGTATAGGATGGAGAACACGCTAGAGCACTCCCGACACACGAAGTCTTGAGATCAGGTTCTGATCCTCCCAGGATTCCTCCCGGTACTTGTGCGCTAGCAAGGGCAGAAGCAAGAACGACAGGCAGCAGAACAGCACTCCTTTTGGCCACATTTCTACCTCCTCCTTATTCTTTCGGTGCCGAGGGAACAACTCCGACATCCTCAGGCGAAAGAGAGATGACGTGCTTGTGAATGTGGTTGTTCGCTAGGGTGCTGCCGAGTGAGGCGTACTGCTTCCGCGGTACTTCGCTCCGTCTTGGCGGAGACGACAGCCGCGTCCTACATCGTCTTCAGTTCAGAACTGACCCGCAACTTCGCTTCCGTCGCCTTCTGAACGTCGTCGACTGTGAGGCCGGGGGCAATCTCTTCGAGCAGCAAGCCTTCCGGGGTAACTCGAATGTAGGCCATCTCGGTAACGATTGTGTCCACGACCTTTACGCCGGTCAGGGGCAGGGTGCATTTCTTCAGGATCTTCGGCTGCCCATCTTTGGTCGCGTGTTCCATGGCGATAATCACGCGCCGCGCTCCCGCCACCAGGTCCATGGCGCCGCCCATGCCTTTGACCATTTTCCCGGGAATCATCCAGTTCGCAAGATTGCCAAGTTCGTCGACTTCCATCGCGCCCAGCACGCTCAGGTCAACGTGGCCGCCGCGAATCATGGCGAAAGAGTCGGCACTCGAAAAGTACGCGGTGCCCGGCAGTTCGCTGACCGTTTCCTTTCCCGCGTTGATCAGGTCAGCGTCTTCACAGCCTTCGAGGGGGTACGGTCCGATGCCAAGCATCCCGTTCTCGGATTGAAGAATCACGTCCATGCCCGGCGGAACATGATTGGCAATCAGCGTAGGCAGCCCGATGCCGAGGTTGACGTAGAATCCGTCGCGCAATTCGCGAGCAATGCGCTTCACGATGCGTTCGCGTTTGTCGAGGTCTTTCGAGGGTTTAGTCAAAGTTGACATGTTTTCTTCGATCCAGCTCCAGCAAGGAGAGGCGTCGCCAAGCCCAAGTCGTCGTCCGACCACGCCTCACGTAGAGGCGGACGCATTCGTCCGCCCACCGCCTTCCGGCTACCCTTATCCCGCTGCCGCCTTCGTCACAGTCCGTTTCTCGATCCTCTTCTCAAACCGCTCGCCCCGAAAAATTCTTTTTACGAACACGCTTGGCGTATGCACCATGTCAGGATCCAGTTCGCCCGGTTCGACCAGGTGTTCAACTTCCGCAATCGTGATCTTGGCCGCCGTAGCCATCATGGGATTAAAATTGCGCGCGGTTTTGCGATAGACGAGGTTGCCCCACCGGTCGCCTTTCCAGGCTTTGACGAAGGCGAAGTCGGCTTTCAGCGCGCGCTCCATGATGTAAGCGCGTCCATTGAACTCGCGCGCCTCTTTGCCTTCGGCGACCAGCGTTCCAACGCCCGTGGGCGTAAAAAACGCGGGAATGCCAGCGCCCCCAGCGCGTATTCGCTCGGAAAACGTTCCTTGGGGAACGAGGTCGAGTTCCACGGTGCCATTCAGCACCATCTGTTCGAGCAGTTTGTTTTCGCCGACGTAGGTTCCGATATGCCGCCGGATCTGACCGTTCGCGAGGAGCAGCCCCACGCCGAAGCCATCGACTCCGGCGTTGTTGCTGATGGTAGTCAGGTTCCTGACCCCCTTATTAACAAGAGCGCGGATCAGGTTCTCAGGATTTCCGCACAAACCGAATCCGCCCACCATGATGGTGGCTCCGTCAAACACGTCCTGGATCGCCTCTTCCGCGCTCGCGACAACTTTGTGCATGGCAGGAGAATTCTATAAGAAATCGGGTCATCTGATCATCGGGCGAACTCGGATCACCCGATGCCCCGATCACCCGATTTTCTCCTTACCGCCGCGCTTCCGTGGCGGTGTTTTCCTTAACTGGTGCGCGCGCTCAAATTCCGCGGCCAGTTCCCGCGAGTCCAGATTTTCGCGGATGTGCGCGAGTCGCTGCTCCAGCTTCTGCAGCACATGAGCAATATTCTTCTTGTTGGTGATAGCGATGTCGCGCCACATCGAATAGGGGCTGCCGGAGATCCGTGTCATTTCGCGCAGAGCTCGTCCGCCGATGTCGAGCACGGGCGCGTCCGGGCCGAATTCGTCGACCAGTGTGGCGGCCAGCGCGGTTGAGATCATCTGCGGCAGATGGCTGATCCAGGCGCAGAAGCGATCATGATCGGGCGCATCGACGACGGCTATCTTCGCGCCCATCTTTTCCGCGCAGTGGATAAATTCTCCGCATTGTCCAGCATGAACGTTCTGGCCGGGAAGCGGCGTGAAAAGCCACGCGGCGCCTTCGAAAAGATCAGCTTCGGCAAACTCCACGCCGGCATTCTCTTTGCCCGCCATCGGATGCCCGGCGAGGAATCTTTGCCCGGCGTTTCGTCCAAACGCTTTCGCGGCGCGCTCCACAACTTCCACCTTCGTGCTGCCGACATCGGTTACAACTGCCTTCGCCAGCAACGCTGGACCAATCCGCTCGATCAGATCGAGGATCGCTATCACGGGTGTTGCCAGCACGACCAGGTCGCTGCCGCGCACCGCATCCGCGGCATCGGTCGTTCCATCTTCGATAGCGCCGCAGTCCTGGGCCCGCTCCAAAACTGGAGCGCGATCGCACCCGATGATTCGTCCGGCGAGCTGGCGTTTCTTTAGCGCGAGACCCAGCGAGCCTCCGATCAAGCCGGTTCCGATGATAGTGACTTGCTTGAAGGCCATGGGTGATTTGTAATTTGTGATTTGCAATTGGTAATTTTTGATTGTCGATTACAAATTACAAATCGCCAATCACAAATTAGCCCTACGCGATCTCGCGTCCCACCGCAGGCGCGATCATGCGGAGTTCGTCCATCAACTTGGCAAACTGTTCCGGGTAAAGCGACTGCGCACCATCGGAGAGCGCTTTGTCCGGCTGGTGATGAACCTCGACGAGCATGGCATCGGCGCCGGCAGCAACGGAAGCACGCGCCATGGGAGCCACTTTGTCGCGGCGTCCGGTACCATGCGACGGATCCGCGGTCATCGGCAGGTGCGAGAGTTTGTGAATGATCGGGATCGCGGAAATATCCATCGTGTTGCGAGTGTAAGTTTCGAATGTGCGGATGCCGCGCTCGCAAAGAATGATTTCGTAGTTGCCGCCGGCGAGCAGATATTCCGCGGAGCACAGGAGTTCTTCGAAGGTGGCGGCGATGCCGCGCTTAAGCAGTACGGGCTTACGCACCTTGCCGAGTTCGCGGAGCAGATTGAAGTTCTGCATGTTGCGTGCGCCCACCTGGAAGATGTCGACATATGGCAACATCAGCTCGATCTGGGAAATCTCCATGACCTCGCTGATCACCAGCAGTTTGAAACGGTCGCCCGCCTCGCGCAGCAACTTCAGGCCCTCAAGGCCGAGTCCTTGAAATGAATAAGGAGAGGACCGGGGCTTGAATGCGCCGCCCCGGAGAACGCGCGCTCCAGCTTTGGCGATCAGATCGCTAACGGTGAACAGTTGCTCGCGGGATTCCACCGAGCAGGGCCCGGCCATCACGACAATTTTCTTGCCACCGATTTCAATACCATTTGCAAATTTGACTACCGTGCCCTCAGGACGAAAGCTGCGCCCGGCCAGTTTGTAAGGGGAAGTGATGCGGTGAACTTCTTGCACTCCCGGCATGATTTCGACCACGCCGGTGTCGAAATCGCGGGGAACTCCGACGCCGCCTAGGACGGTCTGATGCGCACCGGTGGAGCGGTGAACTTCGAATCCGAACTGAACCAGTCGATCGATCACCTGCTGGATCTGATCTTCACTGGCCGAATCTTGCATTGCGACAATCATGATTAAGTTCGTTTGGCCGGCTTGGGCACGCTAAAAACTGCCGAGAGTAAAGAAGAAGCACAGCGTCTGCGGCGTACCCGGGTAGTTTTTCAGTTCTTAAATCTTGAATCGGTCTCCACGTCGCGAGTTATCTGTCCGTCGTCGGGAACGATTTCATGCTTTTGGATGCTGCGCATCACGTCCATGATTCGTTCGTAGATCTGCGCAAGATCGCGTTCAGTTAAGGGACCGGTGTTGCTGCGCTGCACATTGGTGACGACCTCGCGCTCGCGCTCGGGTTCGTAAACGGGCAGGCTGGTATTGCGTTTCAATCGTCCAATTTCGACGGCAGCAGCAGCGCGCTCGTTGAGCAGCGCCGCCAGTTTGCGGTCCAGTTCGTCGATTTTCTTCCGCCAATCGGCAATGTCCATAGAGCTTTCTGCCATCAGCTATCAGCCGTCAGTTTAACTGCTATGCGAGGCCCTGAACGCCGAAGCCCCCACGAATCTCAAGTTCACCAGACAATTATCGAGCACGCGCAGCTGATGGCTGACGGCTGACGGCTGAGAGCTGCCTCACAAATTCTGCCACAGTTGCGGCTTCCCGTCCGGGATTTTGTTCGATGGCGTGGACGATGGCGCTGCCGACAACCGCGCCTTCGGCGAATTTGCCGACGGCCGCGAATTGCTCCGGCGTTGAGATTCCGAACCCGACGGCTATCGGAAGCTTGGTGAAACGGCGGATGCGCTTGACGAGAGTCTTGGCGTCTCCGGTCATCCGCTGGCGCGCGCCAGTGACGCCGGTGCGGGAAATCGCGTAAATAAAGCCTGTGGAAACCTGCGCGATCAACTTCAGACGCTGGTCGGTGCTGGTGGGCGCGGCCAGAAAAATAGTTGCAAGATCATTCTTGCGAGCCTCGCGCAGATACTCCGCGGATTCTTCGACGGGAAGATCGGTGATCAGCGTTCCGTCAATCCCAGCGAGCCGCGCCACTTGGCAGAATTTCGGCAGGCCCATGCGCAAAATAGGATTGAGGTAAGAGAAGATCACCAGGCCGACGGATTGCGAATGCTCGCGGATCTCGGAGGCGAGTGTGAGCACGTTCTGAAGCGACACGCCTTGTTTAAGCGCCCGCTCGCTCGCGCGCTGGATGACCGGGCCATCGGCGAGCGGATCGCTGAAGGGCACGCCCAACTCAATCACGCTCGCACCCGCACCGATTGCTGCCAGGATTACCTGACGCGTGGTGGCGAGGTCTGGGTCGCCGCAGGTTACGTAGGCGATGAGCGATGGTTTGTTTTCGAAATGAAAGGGCATGAGGAGTAACTCAATCGGGTGATCTAAGCCACAAATCATCAATCCAGCTTCAGGTTCTCCCGCATAATCCCAACATCTTTGTCCCCGCGCCCTGAAATATTAACGATCACGATCTCCGACTTCTTCATCTTCGGCGCCCGCTTGATGACTTCAGCAACAGCGTGTGCAGACTCCAGCGCGGGGATAATGCCTTCAGTCCGAGCGAGCACCACGGTCGCCTCCATCGCCTCAGCGTCGGATGCTGGAACATACTTAGCGCGGCCGGTGTCTTTGAGCTTGGCGTGCTCGGGTCCGATCGACGGGTAGTCCAGCCCAGCAGAGACGGAGTGCGTAAGCGCAATCTGCCCCGCCGCATCCTGCAGCACGTAAGAATAAGTCCCCTGCAGAACGCCCGGCGAACCCCCGCGAAACCGCGCCGCATGTTCGCCCAGCGCCGAGCCGCGGCCACCTGCCTCCACTCCAATCAATTCGACTTTTCTATCTTTGAGAAAGTCGTAGAAGATGCCGATGGAGTTCGATCCTCCGCCGACGCAAGCGATGATGGCGTCGGGAAGCTTGCCTTCCGCCTTGCGAATCTGCGCGCGCGCTTCGCGTCCGATGACGCGATGGAAATCGCGCACCATGGTCGGATAGGGATGCGCTCCAAGTACGCTGCCGAGCAGGTAATGTGTGGTGCGAACGTTAGTCACCCAGTCGCGCATGGCTTCGTTGATGGCGTCTTTAAGGGTGCGCGAACCGGAATCGACGCCCCGAACTTCAGCTCCAAGCAAACGCATGCGGAAGACGTTGAGCTCCTGGCGGCGCATGTCCTCGGTGCCCATGTACACCACGCATTCGAATCCAAGCAGGGCGCAGACAGTAGCCGTCGCGACGCCGTGCTGACCGGCGCCGGTTTCCGCGATCACGCGGTGCTTGCCCATGCGTTCGACGAGCAAGGCCTGCCCGAGGCAGTTGTTGATCTTGTGCGCGCCGGTGTGGAGAAGGTCTTCGCGCTTGAGATAAATCTTCGCGCCGCCAAGTTTTGCGGTCAGGCGGCGCGCGAAGAACAGCGGCGTGGGGCGTCCGGCATAGGTCTTCAGCAGGAGATCGAGGCGTTGCTGAAACTTGCGATCGCGCTTCGCTTTTTCGTATTCGCGCTCCAGTTCATCAAGCGCGGCCATCAAAGTTTCTGGAACGTAGCGGCCGCCATAGACGCCGAAACGTCCGGCAGTGGCGGCTTTTGGCGGACGTTTCCCTGATATTGGGTTACGGGCCTTTTTGGTTACAGTCGCGGTTGCCATCTTCAACTTGCCTCTTCCATCGCCCGCACGGCTCGGACAAAGGCGCGGACTTTTCGGGGATCTTTTTTGCCAGGTTCGCGTTCGACGCCGGTGGTAACGTCCACGCCCCAGGGATGGAGGATGTGGATCGCTTCCTGCACATTGCCGGGACGCAGGCCACCCGCGACGATCAGCTTGCTGATGCTGTTGATGATTCCGGCCCAGGGCTGAACGCGTTCCCAATCGAACTTTTGCCCGGTACCACCGCGTTTTTCCGCGGTCGTGGAATCGAGCAGGACGCCCGAGATCACGCCGGGGCGGAAGCCGTGGGTTTCCAGGAAGAGATCCCCATTTTTGGCGACGTGAATTTTGTGCACGCGTTTCCCCTTGTATGCCTCGTCCGGTTCTACCAAGCCGGCCGCGACCGGGTCCCATCCGACAGTTTGTTCAGCGGGCGCGTCGAAAATCTTCGCCGGATAGCAGCGGAAAATCTCCGGGCGGCGGGACCTATTGGCGAGTTCCCGGAAGAGCGAGCGGCTGAATTCGGTGCTCTCGTCGCCGCTCAATTGCACCCCTGTAAGGCCCGCGTGTTTGGCGGCGTCACGCACGTGGTCCACGGTTTCGTTGACGAAGACCCCAACTTTTTCGATTCGCTGCGGTAGCTTGGCGGCAATCGAGCACACGGTTTCTAAAGTGACGTGGCGCCGGCTCTTCGAATAAAAGATGAAGCCCAGCGCGTTCGCACCGGCATCGATGGCGGCGAGTGCGTCGTCGAGATTCGTGATTCCGCAGATTTTGATCCAAGTCATAAAGACAGCTGTCAGCTCTCAGTTTTCAGTAAAATCAACTAGCCACTGACCACTACTTTTGCTTCTTCCTTCAACTTTGTCAGGGCTTCGCCCGGGGCCTCCGCTTTCATCAACGATTCGCCGATCAAGAACGCTTCGTAGCCGGCGGATCGCAGACGAGCTATGTCAGCGCCGGATTGGATGCCGCTCTCGGCTACGCGGACGCACGTCGCTGGCATCTTTTCCACAAGCCGGAACGCGGTTTCCAGATTGACTTCGAAGGTGCGCAGATTGCGGCTATTGATGCCGATCAGGTCACAGCCGGCATCGAGCGCGCGTTGCAGTTCCTGTTCGTCATGAGCTTCGCACAAAACGTCAAGGCTGTGAGATCGGGCGATCCCAGCCAGCGATACTAGTTCTTTCTGATCTAGGGCGGCGACAATCAGCAGGATGGCGTCGGCTCGATTTGCTCTGGCTTCCACGATCTGGAATTCATCGACGATAAAATCTTTGCGCAAACAGGGAAGAGAACTGCTGGACGAGGCCTCACGCAGATAGTCCAGCGAGCCCTGAAAAAATTGTTCGTCGGTCAACACCGACAGCGCGGCGGCGCCCGCCCGCTCGAGTTCCCGCGCGAGTTCTGATGGTCTAAAATCCGCGCGGATCAAGCCTTTTGAGGGCGAGGCTTTTTTCAGTTCGGCGATAATGGCGACTCCGTCTTGGGTGGCTCGCCGCAGCCGATTCCGAAATCCCCGCGGAGTGTGCGCGGCGGCCGCGAGTTCCAGAGCGCGCAGGCCGGCGTCTCGTCCGCCCGTAGTTACGTGCGCGGATGCGCGCTGGATTAGGCGCTGGCGCGTGGAGGCGACAATGGATTCAAGGGAGACGGACATGACAGATTGTTAATTATACGGAACCAGCCCTATTCAGTGGGCCCGCACGCAGGTGATGCACCGCCATCTTGATAGCATCATTGACCCGGCTTCCGGCAAGATGCTATAAACGACTGTTTTGTGCAGAGGTGTGTAGTTCGATCGAGGGACTATATGCCGATGCTCAAGCTTTCCGACGCGGCCAAATCGGCACTCCTCTTTATTTTGATATGCCTGGCGGTGGAAGCGTGCTCGGAGCGTGCTCGGAAATCCGGTGGCAAATGTGCCGGAACAAAATCACACGTTGTGACCCCAGATACTTAGGAGGATTTTGATGCGCACCTGGAAGGCCGGTCTTGCGTCTGTGGGACGCCGATTTGCGAAAAACCTGTTCGCGAAAACACGGTTTGCGAAAACTTCGGCAACGCTTGCCACCCTGCTGCTTTTGACCGCCGGTTACGCGCTGGCGCAGCCCGTCGCGCAAACTACTACGGAAGAAGGCGGCGAGGCGGCCTTGAAACTACCTGACCTTTCTTCGGTGTCGTTCCTCGGCGTGGATGGCCATCGTCTGCTGATGATCGGGCTGCTGTTCTGCGTCTTCGGCCTCGGCTTCGGCATGGTCATCTTCATGCGGCTGAAGAACCTGCCCGTGCATCGTTCCATGCGCGAAATCTCCGAACTGATTTATGAAACCTGCAAGACCTACCTGATCACGCAGGGCAAGTTCCTGATGCTGTTGTGGGCCTTCATTGCCGCCATCATCGTGCTCTACTTCGGCGTGCTGCGGCATTTCGAAGTTCCCCGCGTTGTGATCATCCTGGTGTTCAGCTTGGTCGGAATCGCGGGCAGCTACGGTGTGGCGTGGTTCGGCATTCGCGTCAACACCTTCGCGAATTCGCGGACGGCGTTTGCTTCTCTGCCCGGCAAACCGTATCCGGTTTATCAGATCCCGCTTGAGGCCGGCATGTCGATCGGCATGATGCTGATCTCGGTGGAGCTGCTGATCATGCTCTTCATCCTCCTGTTCATACCAGGCGACTATGCCGGCCCGTGCTTCATCGGATTCGCCATCGGCGAGTCGCTGGGTGCGGCGGCGCTGCGAATCGCAGGCGGCATCTTCACCAAGATTGCCGATATCGGCGCCGATTTGATGAAGATCGTCTTCAAAATAAAGGAAGACGATGCTCGCAACCCCGGCGTGATTGCCGATTGCACCGGCGACAATGCCGGCGATTCAGTTGGACCGTCGGCCGATGGCTTCGAAACCTATGGCGTGACCGGCGTTGCGCTGATTACGTTCATATTGCTGGGCGTAAAAGATCCGGCCATCCAGGTGCAATTGCTGGTTTGGATTTTCGTGATGCGCATCATGATGCTGGTGGCCAGCGCCCTGGCATATTTCATTAACAGTGCAATTGCAAAAGGTCGCTTTGGCAATGCCGACAAGATGAATTTTGAGACGCCGCTTACTTCGCTGGTCTGGATCACGTCAATTGTTTCGATTGTTGCCACCTACATCGTTTCGTCTCTTATCATCCCCAATTTGGGTGGCGACACGACGCAATGGTGGAAGTTGGCTTCGATCATCTCCTGCGGAACGCTGGCGGGCGCGGTGATTCCTGAGCTCGTCAAGGTCTTCACCTCAGTGGATTCCCGCCACGTAAACGAAGTGGTGACCTCGGCAAAAGAAGGCGGCGCATCGCTCGGAATTCTCTCGGGTTTTGTCGCCGGAAACTTTTCTGCATATTGGCTGGGCCTAACGATGGTCGTTCTGATGTCGGTTGCCTACTTGTTCAGTCTCCAAGGTTTGGGCGTCGCGGCCACCATGATTGCCGCGCCGGTGTTCGCTTTCGGCCTGGTCGCCTTCGGTTTCCTTGGGATGGGTCCGGTGACGATCGCGGTCGATTCCTATGGCCCAGTTACCGACAACGCGCAGTCCGTCTATGAACTTTCGATGATCGAACAGGTGCCCAACGTCAAGGCGGAGATCAAGAAGGACTTCAACATGGACGTAAATTTTGAGCGCGCCAAGGACTTGCTGGAAGAAAACGACGGCGCGGGCAACACCTTCAAGGCGACCGCGAAACCGGTGCTGATTGGAACCGCCGTAGTCGGCGCAACCACGATGATCTTCTCCATCATCATGGCGCTAACCAATGGCCTGACCACGAATGTGGATAAGCTCTCGCTCTTGCACGCTCCGTTCTTTCTGGGCTTGATCACCGGCGGCGCGATGATCTATTGGTTCACCGGCGCATCCACGCAGGCTGTGACTACCGGCGCTTATCGCGCGGTGGAGTTCATCAAAGCCAACATCAAACTTGACAGCGCGGAGAAGGCTTCCGTCGCCGATAGCAAGAAGGTGGTCGAGATCTGCACCAAGTACGCGCAGAAAGGCATGTTCAACATCTTTCTCGCGGTCTTCTTCGGGACCCTGACGTTTGCCTTCGTCGAACCGTTCTTCTTTATCGGATACCTGATCTCGATTGCGATCTTCGGTCTCTATCAGGCAATCTTCATGGCCAACGCCGGCGCCGCGTGGGACAACGCCAAGAAGATTGTCGAAGTGAAACTAAAACAGAAAGGCACACCGCTGCACGACGCCACGGTGATCGGCGATACAGTTGGCGATCCTTTCAAGGACACGTCTTCGGTGGCCATGAATCCGGTCATCAAGTTCACCACGCTTTTCGGACTGCTGGCAGTCGAACTGGCCGTCTCGCTGACCCGCGACCAGGGTACCGGGCTGACACACATCCTGGCGCTCGCGTTTTTCGCAGTATCGGTCTTCTTCGTCTACCGGTCGTTCTACGGGATGCGAATCAGTTCCGAGTAAGCGAGATTCGCAAAGCGAATTCACGCGTAGGGGTAGAGACGCGGCTTGCCGCGTCTCAGGCACCGAAGCCGCGGCAAGCCACCATCACAACGGGGCGACCCTTCTCAGTAGGCATTGCGCATCTTGTCCTGAACGCTCTTGGCTAGCTTTTGGATTTCCCGCGCCTTCTTAACCACGTCCATGGAGAGGACATTGGCGCCGGCCTTATCCACGTGCTGTTTGAGTTCGGCGGTGAGCGCCACCAGTTTCTCGGTATCAAGCCGTAGCTGTGATTGCCGGTCTGCGATGGCGCGCGCGATCAGTTCTTGCTGGAGTAGTTGGTGCTGGTCGCTGGAGAAGGCGTTATTCGTCGCTTCGCGCTCGGCGGCAATTCTTTGAATTTGCTGTACGCTCGCTGGAACTGCTCTCAACTGCGAGTTTGCAGGTATGGCGAACAGGGTTAGCGACAAGATCAGGACTTCAACATGGACCGTGCTCCTGCATGACCATCGGCAGATTGCCGACACTAAGCGCCAACTGCGTAGTACATCAATTGAGGCAACGTTATTGCAATGTTCCGCATCTCGTGCTCGTCGCCCTTCACCGAGCGAGACGGAGATTTTGGTTCGTGCCACAGCGGAGACCGATATGAAGCTGCGAAAATGGTTAGCCTTTTGGTAGTAGGTGTCGCGGTACTGGGGGCCTACGATCGCCTTAGAGCCCAGTCAGAATAGTCACACGCAGGTAGGACGCTGTCCATTCCCCCAGTGCTCGCCGTTCCGCGCTTGGAAGCGACAGCCCCTATGGGCGTAAACCACGTGCTGGTAGGGAATTATTACAGCGCAGGCACCCTTAATGGTGCCACCATACAGCCGCTCATTGTCACCCCGGTTGACAAGGCGCAGACCGCGGCCCAAGAAAGAGAAATCGATTCGTACGCGGACCTTTCAGTTTCTGCTTGTGTCCACTCGTAGCTGACTGCCATCGCTCTTTGATTCGCCGGAAGATTCAGTCGGAGCGTTCGCCGTAGCGGTCGGTCTAACAGCTGCTCCGTAGCGGGTCAGCCGGGGGAAAAATGGCGTCACTTCCAGCGGCATCTTGCCGCGTCCCGAGGTGATGGCCACAGGCGTTGTCTTGATCAATTCGACACGGTTATCCCAAGCATTGAGCTTGACGCGTCCGCCCAGAGGCAGGGCTGCGATCTGGTCAAGTTTGTCGGGAACGAGGGTTGGAGCAGAGTCCCTCAACGCCACCATCCGATCCACCGTGCCCTTACGGTCGGTGAAGCCGGTGCCCAAGTGAGGAGTCAGCAGCGCGGAAAGCGCCGGGCCCCGCACCGCCAACTCCCGCAGAAACAGTCCGGGCGCATACAGCTTATCGGCGTATGGTGAGCTCTTGAGCAGCTCAAGAGCTTTCTTGTCGGCTGCAGCTTCATCTTCGGGAACGTGGCGGAAGCCCAGGTTCCGATAGACCGATTCGTCGGAGAACAAGAGGCGATCGTTGAAAGCGTACTTGCTGCCCAAGTTGTGTCCGAGAACGATATGGGCCAGTTCGCGCGATAGCACCATGGCGAGGCTGGCTTCATCCGGGAGCACGTCCACCAAGCCGCGGCTTACCACGATGGTGTCGCCCACGCTGAACGTCTCCAGTGGCAAAGTCAGCATCACACGGGTCTGCACGGGACCCGGCAGTTCAATGTTGTTGGTGGTCAGCAAATTGTTGACCACAGTCTCCAGCACCTTGTCCACGTCACCCTCGGGAGCGAGCAGTCCAGCCTTCTGCAACCGCTGAATCACGTTGTCTCCCGCCTGCTGTTGCCATTGCCACTGAGCCTGCAGCGGCGAGGCATCCTGCGACGCCGGGCTTTCGTCCTTCACGGTAGAGTCCACCCGCACCTGGGTTAATTCGCTGTCCTGGGCGCGATTTTGCTGGTCATAACCCCAGAGCCGGGTCTGGGCCTTGAAGGCCATCTTGTCTTTCGAACCTTCGCTGAAATCGCCTTCCTCGCTGTAAACGTAAGCCGGTACCCAGTAGCCCGG
>Ga0210400_10002584_pt1 | contig 16612 bp, 14 predicted proteins | sample IncBWH26MmetaG_FD_155456 | JGI IMG/M metagenome (GOLD analysis project Ga0210400, IMG submission 155456) | Forest soil microbial communities from Barre Woods Harvard Forest LTER site, Petersham, Massachusetts, United States - Inc-BW-H-26-M | ecosystem: Environmental > Terrestrial > Soil >... | reverse complement strand
TTCTACATTTCGCGTGCCTGAAACCCCGGGAGATTACTGCGGGAGGGGCGGGCGGTTTGGCACGCATTCCGTCGCTGAATCGTTTTATCCTCCCTACTATGGGAAGCTGGCTATTTTGTCCTGGTTTAACGCGGGCACGCGCGTTTTTGATATTCGCGACCCGTTCGCCGTCCAGGAAGTCGCTTATTTCATTCCTGCTCCGAATAAAAACACCATGGTGTTCTGCCCAGATGGAGTAAGCCATCCGGAGGGCGATCCCAAGATTACTTCCGCGTGCGAGCGCGCAATTGAAACCAACAACGTCGAGGTCGACGATCGGGGTTTGATTTACAGCGCCGACCGGGCAGGCACAGGATTGCATATCCTGCGCCTAACAGGGCACGCAAAAGAAGTGGCAGCGGCAAGGTAGCCACGCTGTCAAAGAATGGATTCGAGTTGCCCTGCAAGAACGATTGTCTGATGCGGATGAACCCCGCACCTGTGTTCTCAGTGCGTCATTCCATAGAGGATGTAGTTGATCCCGATGCGGTAGGCGAGCGAGGCATCACGCTCGGGATACCTTGGGCTGTCCGCCCATTCCCAGGCATCGCCGACGTCCGAGTTATGGCAGATGGCAACCATGATGCGGCCGCTATCGTCGCGGATAGCCCGCCATTTGGGGACTCTGCTGTCTGTGGTGTACTGCCGGCTCCCCCAAATGAATCGCGTGCCGGGAATTTGGAATCGTTCGTCGAGATCGTACATCACGTGGAATATCTCGTCGGCATCTCGCAAGTCCTCGACGGGGCGGTCCGGAAAAATCAGACGCATTCCGCGCATGAAATTGTCCCACTCGTAGTCTCCGTGGGAATCGTCGATCATCATGAACCCGCCCTTTAGCAGATATTCTCGCATGCGCGCGGCTTGCGCCTCGGAGATGGTCCACCATCCGCCGTCTTCCACATAGATCCAGGGCCAGTCGAACATTTCGTTGCTATTGGCATCTACGACTTGTTCTATCGGGCGAGCGTGCAAACGCGTGAGGCGGCGTACTCCCATCACGAACTGGCGATCGGCCTTCGGATAGTCCGCCGCCCAACGCTGGAAGCCCCGAAAACCGCCGCCAAATTGCTCGCCCATCGTGTAGTGGAGACGGGCGAAAGTCCATTCGGCTTTTTCATTGGCGTTGTGCGGAAGAGACGATGTTTCGTCCTCTTCAAAGACATGTCCTTGAAATGCAAGCAGGCGGCAACTCATTGCGGACAGCAAAGCCGCTATCAAGATGGATGGAAAGAGCTTCATGAAACGCTCAGACGAGGGGCGCACCTTTAACGGAAGCAGAAGGCGGCGCTTCACCAACAACATGATGTGCCGCTTTGCGCTTCGCAAACATTAGCTGGAGTCGATCCATATAGAGATAAATTACGGGTGTCGTGTACAGCGTGAGGACTTGACTTACCATTAGGCCGCCGACGATGCTAATTCCGAGCGGGCGGCGCAATTCTGCTCCTGTTCCGGCTGCCAGAGCCAGCGGCAACCCTCCCAACAGCGCCGCCATCGTCGTCATCATGATTGGCCGGAAGCGAAGCAAGCATGCCTGATAAATCGATTCCTCGGGCGTCTTCCCGGACCTCTCCGCTTCGACGGCGAAATCGATCATCATAATGGCATTCTTCTTGACGATGCCGATCAACAAAATGATTCCAATCAGCGCGATCACCGTCAACTCAATATGGAATGCCAACAAGGCCAGCAGAGCGCCCACTCCGGCGGAAGGCAGCGTCGAGAGAATCGTTACGGGGTGAATGTAACTTTCGTAGAGCACCCCCAACACGATATATACCGTGACCAGCGCCGCTAGAATCAGCCAAGGCTGGCTCGCCAGGGAGGATTGGAACGCCTGGGCGGTTCCCTGAAAGGTTGGACGAATATCGGAGGGAACTCCCAGCTGCAAGACAGCGGCCTCGATATTCTTCACCGCGTCACCCAGAGCAACGCCCTCCGCTAGGTTGAACGATATCGTCACTGCTGGAAATTGCCCCTGGTGGTTCACGGCAAGGGACGTGGTCTTCATCTCAAAATGGGTGAAGGCGCTAAGCGGCACCTGCGCTCCGGTCGATGACCGCACGAAGAGTTGCTGGATATTGTCCGTGGTGTCGCGGAAGGCCGCATCCACTTCCATCACCACGTGGTACTGATTCAACTGTGTAAAGATCGTTGATACTTGCCGCTGACCGAAGGCGTCATACAAGGTGTTGTCGATTGTCTGCGGGGCAATTCCCAGCCTGGAGGCGGTGTCCCGGTCAATGACGAGCGATGCCTGGAGGCCGCGCGTTTGCTGGTCGGAGTTGACGTCACGCAAACCGGGCACCTGGCGAAGCCTGGCCTCCACCCGCGGGGCCCATTGCTGGAGGTCGGCCAGATTTTCACTCTCGAGCGTGTATTGATATTGTGAATTGGAGAATCGGCCGCCCACCGTAATGTCTTGATTCGCCCTGAAGAATAGCGTTGCGCCGGGCACCACGGCGGTCCTCCGTCGAAGACGCGCGATCACCTGATCCACGGTGACCTTTCGCTCGCTGAGTGGTTTCAGGTCCACGTTCATGCGGCCCGTGTTTTCCGCGCCTCCCCCCGTATTCGCGGACATGCTTGCGACAGCAGGGTCGCTCATAACGATGTCCGTGTATTGCTTCAATTTCTGTTGCATCGCTGGAAATGAAAGGTCTTGCGCGCCCAGAATCGACCCGCTCATGCGGCCCGTATCCTGCTGTGGAAAGAAACCCTTCGGAACGACGATATAGAGGTAAACACTGAAACAAATCGTTGCGGCCGTCACAGCAAGCATCAGGGCCTGGTGTCGCAGGACCCACCGCAACCCGCTAGCGTAGGAATCCAGGCTCCACTCGAACACTCGCTCGCTGGCCTTGTAGAGCCTCCCGTGTTTCGTCTCATGCTCCGATTTGAGGAACTTGGCGCACATCATCGGAGTGGTTGTGAGGGACACACAGAGGGAAACGGCAATGGCCACGCTCAACGTGACGGCGAATTCCCTGAACAGCCTGCCGACAATTCCACCCATCATCAGAATGGGAATAAACACAGCGATCAGCGAAACACTCATCGACAGAACGGTAAAGCCGATTTCGCGGGACCCCTTCAGGGCCGCTTGCATCGGCGACTCCCCCGCTTCGAGATACCGGGTGATGTTCTCGATGACGACGATGGCGTCGTCGACGACGAACCCCGTGCAGATGGCCAGAGCCATGAGCGAGAGATTGTCGATGCTGTAGTGAAGTAGGTACATCACGCCGAATGTGCCGACGATGGACAACGGCACCGAAATGCTCGGAATCATCGTGGCCCAGGCATTGCGCAAGAAAAGAAAAATCACCATCACCACCAGCGCGACCGTCAGCAAGAGCGTGAATTCGATGTCCTGGACCGAGGCGCGGATTGTGATCGTGCGATCGGAAGTGATATCAAGAGTGGCGGCGGGAGGAATTGTCGCGCGCAACTCCGGAAGAATTGCCTTAATATTGTCGACAGTCTTGATGATGTTGGCGCCGGGCTGCCGGCTAATCGATATGTTGACGGAGGGCTTGCCATTCGCGTAGCCCGAATTGCGAATATCCTCGATCCCCTCGGTCACTCTCGCAATATCGCTTAACCGTACGGGCGCTCCGTTCCGGTAGGCAACGATCAACGGTACATATTCTTCGGGCTTTAATAATTGGTCGGTCGCGAATAGGACCCATCGGTTGCCCTGGTCTTCCAAATTTCCCTTTGGCGTGTTTGCATTTGCCGTACGAAGCGCGGTTCGCACTTCCTCCAAACCGATCCCGTAGTGCGCGAGCGCGTTGGGATTCAAATCCACGCGAACTGCCGGCTTTGCGCCTCCGCTGATGCTGACCTGACCGACGCCATCTATTTGCGCTAATTTCTGACCGAGCACGGAATCGCACAGGTCGTAAAGATGGCTTCTTGGAATTGTGTCCGAGAACAGGGCCATGTCCATGATGGGCGAGTCGGCCGGATTAATCCTGCGGTAGGTCGGCAGGCTGGGAAGTCCGGCTGGCAACTGCCCCGCCGCCGCATTGATCGCCGCCTGGACGTCACGAGAGGCCGCGTTGATGTCTCGATCGAGATCAAACTGAAGTGTGATGCCGGTCGAACCAAGCTGACTGGTGGACGTCATTTCCGTGATGCCGGCAATGCGGCCGAATTGACGCTCCAGCGGGGTTGCGACCGACGACGCCATGGTTTCCGGACTGGCCCCCGGCAGACCCCCGCGGACGTAGATCGTGGGGAAATCGACTCTTGGAAGAGCAGCAACAGGAAGGAAGTAGAACGCGGCTCCGCCCGCCATCAGGATGGCAAGGCTCAACAGCGCAGTCGCTACAGGACGTCGGATGAAAGGTGCCGAAATGTGCATCGTCGCTTACCCAGGCCAAGCCTCCCCGAAATGTTCGGTGTGAAAGGAAAGCCCGCACCCACATCTTTAGAGGGACAGAAGACACGTCTTGGTTTCAAGAAAACACGGGCCGCCGCCACACCATCATTCGCAAGGAGTTGATGCTCGGTACGCCCGAATCATGCCTCAATTCATGGGAGGGTGGCCTTGAGGCATTGAGTTTCCTGAGCCGCCGGGAGAACTCTGCATTGGCGGCACCATTCCAGGGTGCGGACTCTGGCCTCCCCCAGGCTGGCTGTTTGTAACCGTCCATTCCCTGCCGTGCCGTTCGAGGGCGTACTCCACCTGCATGCTGCCGTTGCCCTGCTTGAGGCGAAACTCAACCTGAGCGGTTGCGTGGTCTCCGTTGACGGATATTTGCTTCACTTCGCGGTCCATAGCCGATAGGTTCAAGTCGCCCCGACCATTCAGATGCTTTTCGATGCTCGTGCGAATGGCGCCTTGATCGTTCGACTGTTTCTTGCATCCGGCGGCAAATGCGAACAGGAAAATCATCATGCAGATCCAAATCCGTCGGTTCATACGAATGTCCTCGCTCCTGGCGCGCTCTAAATAGAGCTTGCACCCGCTCAAGCTGAGCCGCATGGCATTCTCCCATGATTCCGGCACAGATACGTTTCAAAAGTAAAACGCAATGTCGTGTTTGACGGGCGGGTTCGCGCCCTGATAGCTTGTGAGGCTATGTGCCTAAATTTATTCGCAACTGACAATGTCGCCGAGCGATCTAGATGAGCGCGATCCGTGAATCTCCACGAGTCGCGTTTCAGGGCGAGCGTGGGGCTTTCAGCGAGGAAGCGGCCGTCAAGCTATTGGGCGAGGAGATTCAACTCGTGCCGCGGCCGACTTTCGAGGCGCTGTACTCGAGTATTCAGGACAGCCTCGCGGATTTGATTCTGGCGCCGATCGAGAACAGCCTGGCCGGGTCCGTCCACCGATCCTATGACCTGCTGGTTGAGAGCGGCCTCCATATTCAGGCCGAGGTCGTGATCCCGATCGTTCACAATCTAATTGGCGTTCCGGGGGCGACGTTTGAACGTATCACGCAAGTTTCGTCGCATCCGGTGGCGCTTGCGCAATGCGAGCGATTTTTCGCGAATCATTCTTCGATAAAACGCGTAGCGGCGGACGATACCGCGGGAAGCGTGCGGGATGTGATGCAGGCCGGTGATCCTACAAAGGCGGCGATCGCCAGCCGGCGTGCTGCGTCTGTTTACGGCGCAACAATTCTGAAACAGCATCTCGAAGATCATCCAGAAAATTACACTCGCTTTCTGTTGCTTGCGCCTTCGGCCGAAGTACCGGAAAAGGCCGACAAACTTTCTCTCGTTCTGCTGCTTGCACACAAGCCGGGATCGCTGTGCCTGGCTCTGAATGCGTTTGCGCGGCGTGATCTGAATTTGCTTAAGATCGAGAGCCGCCCTATCGCTGGTACTCCGTGGAGTTATTGTTTCTATCTTGACCTGCAGGCATCACTCAAAGATCCGGATACGGTCGCGGCGCTCGAGGAGCTCCGGCAATTTACGGACTCGGTGAAAATTCTTGGTTGCTATCCGCAAGCGAAGGTTTAGGGTTATTATTTCGCGAACAAGCGAAACAAATTGGACGAATTGGACGAAAGATGCCGCACCGTCAAATAGCAATCGACTTTGAGTTCCCACGGGATGAACAACTGGCAGAGGAACAGAGTTTGGTAAGCAGAGTTCGAGCCCTTGGGGAGGATCTGTTTCGCGAGTTTTCACGGAACGGGCAGGCAATTATCATGTCCACGACGTCGATGCGGCTGCAAACAGCTCTCGCTCACACTTTCCTCCAATCACCATATGGGAAGCGCTTTGCGTTTTATCAACAAACAGCTGGCGCGCCACAAGCTTGCGGATATCGCGCATATCTCTAAGCTTGAACCTAGTAGGGCCTTGAATCAGCGGGCGAATTCGGAGTAGCAGCCCACTACCGAGCACTGGCAGCAGGGGACGTAACCGGGCATAATGTGTCGGGTCCTTTTGCTTATGCTTTGCGAACATTCCGCGGGAATGGGTGCGGATGCGTGTTGGCAAGCGTTTTACAAATTCTAGAAAGACTGAGCAGTCTCAGGAGGAAACGTGCAGGTTTATTACGACAAAGATGCGGATTTGAAATACATCCAGAACAAGAAAATTGCCGTGATCGGATTTGGATCGCAGGGCCACGCACACGCGATGAATCTGGCCGATTCGGGCTGCAACGTCGTTGTCGGACTGAAGAGCACGAGTGCATCCGTTGCGAAGGCCCAAAAGGCCGGGCTCCGCGTGCTGCCCGTGCGGCAAGCCGCGGAAGAGGGTGAGATTGTCATGATCCTCGTTCCCGACGAACTGGCGCCGGGCGTCTACGAGAGCGAAGTCGCGCCCGCGATGAAGGCCGGCAAGTATCTCGCATTTTCCCACGGCTTCGGGATTCACTTCGGTTTCATCAAGCCGCCGAAGGACGTCAATGTTTTCATGGTCGCGCCGAAGGGGCCAGGACATCTCGTGCGCCATCAGTTCTCACAAGGCGCGGGCGTGCCGTGCCTGCTGGCGGTCTATCAAGATCCAAGCGGCGACACAAAAAAGATCGGCCTTGCCTATGCCAGCGGGATCGGCGGGGCGCGTGCCGGAGTCATCGAGACGAATTTCCGCGAAGAGACCGAGACGGACTTGTTCGGCGAGCAGTCGGTTCTCTGCGGCGGGCTGACAGCGTTGATTCAGGCGGGATACGAGACGCTGGTCGAAGCGGGCTATGCACCGGAGATGGCCTACTTCGAGTGCTGCCACGAAATGAAATTGATCGTGGACCTCGTTTATGAGGGCGGAATCTCCGAGATGCGCTACTCGATATCGAATACTGCAGAGTATGGCGACCTGACGCGCGGCCCCATCATTGTCGATGGGGCCACGAAAGAACGGATGAAGGGCATCCTGAAGGATATTCAGTCCGGCTCGTTTGCCAAGGAATGGATGAAGGAAGCCGCGAGCGGGCTGCCTCGATTCAAGGCGCTGGCAGAAGCCGGCAAGAAGCATCCAATCGAGGTTGTCGGTGCGCAGTTGCGCGGAATGATGCCTTGGATGAAGAAGAACCGCGTGATTGCTGAAGGGGCTTAGGCGAACGCGAATCTCTTGGGTGGAGTGCTTCTGCGGGCTCCACCTTCGGCAATCGGCGCGACTGATTTACGTGCGTTGACAACTTAAAGGGTTTTCAACACACAGCGGGAACCGCGGACGCGACTTTTCCGTGGTCGATCGAGGAAGTCGTTCTTCCCTACTGAACATTCCGCACTCATAGATAATTTTCGGAGGAATCATGGATTCGCGTCTCAGGGAACATAGCCGCATCATTCTCGACGGCCCTTCGCGGGCGCCCGCGCGTTCTTACTTCCGGGCTGTTGGGTTAAGCGACGACGATCTGGCGAAGCCCCTGGTGGGTATTGCGAATACGTGGATCGAGGCCATGCCGTGTAATTCCCACCTGCGGCACCTTGCGGAAAAGGTGAAGGACGGAGTCCGCGCCGCGGGCGGCACGCCGATGGAATTCAATACTGTCGCCATCAGCGATGGTGAGTCCATGGGCACGGAAGGAATGAAAGCATCGCTGGTGAGCCGCGAGGTGATCGCCGATTCGATCGAATTGGTTGGCCGCGGCTACATGTTTGACGCGATGGTCGCCCTGGCCGGATGCGACAAGACCATTCCCGCGACGGCGATGGGGCTGATCCGATTGAATATTCCGAGCCTCGTGTTATATGGAGGATCGATTCAGCCGGGACGGTTTCGCGGGCGCGACGTAACGATTCAGGATGTGTTCGAAGCTGTGGGCGCTCACTCCGCTGGAAAAATTACGGATGCGGACCTGAAGGAAATCGAAAGTGTCGCGTGCCCTGGAGCGGGCGCGTGCGGAGGGCAGTTCACAGCCAACACCATGGCGATGGCACTGGAATTTATCGGCCTGACGCCAATGGGATTGGGTAACGTGCCTGCCACGGACCCGCGCAAAGACGATGCCGCCTACCGCTCGGGCACACTGGTTATGGAGCTGCTCCGTAAGGGCGTTACGCCGCGGCAAATTCTGACGCGCAAGGCCTTCGAAAACGCGATTACTGCGGTTGCTGCCACGGGAGGTTCGACCAACTCCGTCCTCCATTTGCTCGCGATGGCCAAGGAAGCGGAAATCGAATTGAAAATCGAGGATTTTGACGTCATTAGCCAAAGGACGCCACTCCTGGCCGATATGAAACCCTGGGGCCGGTTCACTGCCGTGGACCTCTACAACGCAGGTGGAATGGCGCTGCTTGCAAAGCGGCTGCTCGATGCTGGCCTGCTTCACCAGAAGCAGGCCACGACCGGATTAAAGACGCTCGAGGAAGAAGCGTCCACTTCAAAAGAGCGGCCCGGACAGGAGGTCGTCCGGCAACTTTCCGACCCCATCAAGAGCACGGGCGGCCTCATGATCCTGAAAGGGAACCTAGCCCCTGAAGGATGCGTGCTTAAGACTTCCGGGCACGAGAAGCCCTATCATCGCGGACCGGCGCGCGTGTTTGACCGCGAAGAAGAGGCCATGGATGCCGCGGTGAAAGGCGAGATCAAGAAAGGCGATGTTGTCGTCGTGCGGTATGAAGGTCCACGGGGAGGCCCCGGGATGCGTGAGATGCTAGGGCTCACGGCTGCGCTCGTGGGACAGGGCCTTGGCGAAGACGTGGCCCTGCTGACCGACGGGCGATTCAGCGGGGCAACACGCGGATTGATGGCGGGGCACGTGGCGCCCGAGGCCGCGCGCGGAGGACCGATCGCGATCATCGCGGAAGGAGACGCTATCGTTTTCGATCTCGATGCGCGGACGCTGCAGATCGAGCTGAGCGATGCGGAAATCAAGGCGCGCCTTGCGAACTGGAAGGCGCCGGCGCCGCGCTATAAGACCGGAGTCTTTGCGAAATATGCGGCCCTGGTGAGTTCGGCTTCGCTGGGTGCAATTACGCGCGCCGATATGTAAAAGCGCGGCGACGTGCAGCCTACTTTATCTTCAGCGGCTAAACAGACTGCGGAAATAAGGATTTGTTTGTCATTCCAAACGAAGTAAGGAATCTCTCTAGCTTTGAGAACCAGAAAGAGGGATTCCTCGGCACGCAGCGTGCCTCGGAATGACAACATTTGAGTTTTTTTGCAAACTGTAAAGCCCTTTCATATGATCTCGAGCGACTCGACTGCGCGCGGAGTGACGAATTGTAGGATTAGCAGGCAGGGATCGGAGATAGAGCGAAACGAAAAATGGTTGGCTTATTGCCCGAAAGGAGTGTCTTCTAATGAGCACACGTCGATATTCCAAAACGGTGCGGCACTATGTCACTGCAACTGCTATTGCCCTCGTCGCTTTTTCCGCTGCGGCCGTTGCGATAGCGGATTCGCTCGTGCTGAAGTCGCAAGGAAGCTTCTTTGTGGGTGGCCGGACGATTTCCACCGACGCGCTTACTGGGACGTCCACTGGATTCCTCAATACGGAAGTTAACACGGGGAACATCACCGTCGATCAAATGTATGTTCAATACCAGACACCCGAGGGCGGCGATAAGCATGTGCCGGTGGTCATGGTACACGGTTGTTGTCTCAGCGCGAAGAGCTATGAGACCACGCCGGATGGGCGGATGGGTTGGAACGAATATTTCTTGCGAAAAGGCCGCGCCGTCTACCTTCCGGATCAGGTTTCACGCGCGCGTTCCGGATTCGACGCGACCATCTACAACGAGATCAGATTAGGTAAGCGGCCAGCCGCCGATATGCCGGCAATTCGCACTGCCAGCCACGAAATTGCGTGGACGTTATTCCGTTTCGGCCCAGAGATGGGCACAGCGTTTCCGAACGAGCAATTTCCCGTGGAGGCGTTTGAAGAATTTGGAAAGCAAGTGATCCCGGATTTGAACGCCGGGCTTGCCGCGGACAATCCAACCTGGACGAACTTGTCCGGTCTAGCGATAAAATTGAGGGGTGCCGTTTTGATGGGCCACTCCGAATCAGGTTTCTTTCCTGAGCGAACGGCGCTCGTCAATCCGGCTAATCTCGAAGGGTTGATCACGATCGAAACGGAGTGCCCTACGACGCTGACCACTGCGCAGATTTCGACTCTCGCCGGGATACCGATTCTCATCGTCTTCGGCGATCACCTTGGGGACGTACCGGGCCACACCGATTTGTGGCCGGCAAGGTTCAAAACCTGCCAGCAAGTTATCGACCAGGTGAATGCGGCGGGAGGCGACGCGACAATGATGCATCTGCCGAAATACGGACAATTTGGGAACAGCCACATGCTCATGCAAGACAAGAATAATTTGCAGGTCGCCGATCTGATCTTGAAGTGGATCGATGACCATGTGGAAGGCAAAAAGAAGCCCCGCAACGCGCATCGTTAGGAGATTGCGGCAACGTGGCTAGCAAAGCAGAGATTCCTCAACCATGCCCGCTTATCTTGTGGCAGCCTTTTGCTTCGCCAGTTCTGTGCGGAAGGTCTGCTCGCGTTCCGCTACGTAACTCTTGTAGCCTTCGGGATCGATAAATGGGTTCGCTGCGCCCTCTTTCATTCGCGCGTATTTCGCTTCCATCCCATAGTAATCCCCGTGGGCGCCCAGGAACACATCGCAGGGCAATGATTTTAAGACTCGAAACATGCGTTCGTAGTCAGACGCAATCTGCGGATAGAGCGCGTTATTCACGAGCTTGTATCCGGCGTTGATATTAGGGCTGCCGATGATGACCACGTCGTACGTCTTGACCCCTTCCTTCGCTTTCATGGTCCAGGTGGTCGTGCCTTTCGTGTGTCCAGGAGTGAGATGCGCCGTCAGCACGGTATCTGCGAGCTTGACCTCATCGCCATCGTGCAAAACGCGATCCACTTTCGTGGGCTGGTAGCGGGAAGCCGGCGAATCACCGTACTGGAAATTGCCCTTGCCTCCGGCTTCGATCTCGGGCACGTCCGCGTCCATGACCATGTACTTGGCACCGGTCAACTCCTTGACCGCCGCGCTGCCCGCGCAGTGGTCCCAATGGGCATGGCTGATCAGGAGAATCTTGACGTCGCCAAAGTTAAAACCCAATTTTTCGATGCTCTTGCGAATCAGCGGAACGGAGCTTTCGAGGCTGCTGTTGATGAGGATGTGGCCCTGCGGCGTCGTAATCAGGTAGGAGGCAAGGCCCTGGCTCCCGACGTAGTAGACATTTCCGACGATGCGATAGGGCGGAAACGGGTTTTTCCAATCCGGAGGGTCTTGCGCGAACGCGCTACCCGCAAAAACGAGCGTAAGAAGCAGTGAGCGGAAAAGGCTCTTCCTCATGGAATCACCCAGAAGCTACGTTGGTTTCGAATTCGGGCTAGTCTACTCCGAAAATGCCGCATGGAGTCAACATCTCGAAAGGCTGACTCTTGTGGCACTCCGATTCGAGGGAGGGATAGCTTCCATCGGCCGGCTCCAGTAGCATAAAAACATGGGCTTATGGGAGAAAATTCACGGTAAGACGCCACCCGAAAGCCAGCGCGAGATTGTTACGTTCCTGGTGCTTTCGGTTCTGGCATTCTTGCCTTACGCGAATACGCTGATGAATAGTTTCGTGTATGACGACTATTTTCAAGTCATCGAAAACCCGTACGTCCATTCGTTCCGCTATCTTCCCGAGATATTCGGCACAACCGTCTGGTCCTTCCAAGGGGCGCAGGGCGTTACGAATTATTACCGGCCTTTGATGTCATTCGGGTATCTGCTGTTCTATCAGATCGCGGGCGCGGTGGCCTTCAGTTTTCATCTCGCGAACATCTTGCTGAATGTTGTCGCCGTTGTATTGGTCTTCAGTGTGGTGCGGCGGTTGAGCGGGGAACGTGTTGGGCTGATCGCCGCGGGGCTGTTCGCGCTGCATCCCCTGCACACGGAATCCGTCGCGTGGGTCGCCGGCGTTACCGACCTCGAACTTGCCGTGTTCTATCTGTTGACGTTTCTTCTGTACTTGCGGCTTTCCGAACCAGACAAGGGATACGGTTGGCGCGCGGCCGTCTGCGGGAGCTTTGTCCTCGCGCTGCTTTCGAAAGAGCAGGCCATGACGCTGCCCGTTCTCGTTACCTTGTTCGAACACTTTTATCGGGACGATCGGGCGACGACGTCGGCACGCCAGAAAGTGTCGCGCTACAGTCCGCTCTGGGCTGTCGCGGGGCTGTATCTGGTCGTGCGTGGCATCTTACTTGGCGGCGTTGCCAGCATCGTTTCACGCCCGGGACTGTCCTGGTATGAAGTAGGGCTTTCCGCCATTTCGCTTCTCGGAAATTACCTCTGGAAGCTTCTCTGGCCCGCGCACCTTTCCGCCTATTACGTTTTCCATAAGAGCAGTCACCTGACGGACCGGAACGTTCTCCTCGGGCTGATGGGAGTTGCGCTGTGCGGAATCGTGTTCGCCCTATTGTGGCGTCGCGCGCATCTGCTTTCCTTCGCTTTTATCTTGATCTTTTTGCCTCTCGGGCCCGTGCTGAATCCGAAATGGATGCCTGCGAGCGTCTTTGCGGAGCGCTACCTGTATTTGCCGTCGATTGGCTTTTGCTGGCTCGCGGCATGGGCTGCCGTAGGACTTTGGAGCGCGGACATGTCTAGGTTGCTCCGTCCAGTGTCACGCGCGGTGCCGCTGATGCTGATCGCGGTCGCGTTACCGTATGCTGTGAAAACGGTTGCGCGCAACCGGGATTGGCGAACGGGGGAAGCTCTCTTCCTCCGGACGCTCGAGCAAGGCGACGCGAGCCTGATCCGCAATAATCTCGGCGCCATCTATTTCAACAATGGCAACCTGGATGCCGCGGAGCATGAGTGGCTCCAGGCTCTTGCGGCCGGGCCTACGAACACGTTCGCACTCGATAATCTCGGTCTACTGCGCCAGCGCCAAGAACGATACGTCGAATCGCTCGACTATTCACAGCGCGCGCTGCGAGCCCGTCCGAACTACATGATGGCGCATCTGAATCTTGCCGCAACACTAGCCAAGATGGACCGTGTAGCCGAGGCGGAGTGGCAGTACCGCATTGCGACAGCAATTTCCCCTCTCTCCACGCGCGCTCACAACAGCTACGGAGAGTTTCTGTTCGACTCAGAGCGATTGCAGGATGCGCAAATCGAGTACGCGCGCTCCACGTCCATCGATCCGAGCGAGGACGCTTACGACAGGCTCGGAGATATCTATCAGGCGTGGGATGATCGTACGCGGGCCGAGGCGGAGTATCGCCGAACAATTGCTCTGAACATTTACGACTCGCACGCTCATTTTGGACTGGCACAGATTTTGGAAGCGGCGGGCAAACCGGATGATGCGCTTCACGAATTCGAGAGCGGCCTCCAACTGGATCCGTCCGATCTTGCGGCCAGAGCAGCTGCCATACGACTGCGGGGCAACGCACCACCTCAAGCTATACCGCGCTGAAGAATCTCCAGACGACCCGCCTCAAGTGGAATAAGATAGTTGTGCGAGGTCGTTAGGATTTTGAGCACCCGATTCGCATCGAGGAGAAAGATCCCTGCACGGTGAACTCCCCATGGGCCGCAGCGCGCTACTGTTGGCGGAGGTTCAGATTCTCGGCACGCTCTGCTCTCAGACAGGTACAATCGAGCAACGCAACGAGCTCGCCCAAACCCTGGAACGCTATGCCTTCCTCGAACCAGAACATCAGATTGTCTTCGGATCGATCCGTTCCCTGCTTTTGCTCGATCGGCTTTCCAACGCGCGTCTCGCTGTGCATCTGAACAATCGTGGATTTCCGGATGTGGACCTGGAAAAATATTGCGCGACGGGGCTTTCGGATATTGATGAGGCCTTCAAATTGGTTCGCCGATTGCTGGCGCGTGGGCCCGGCGAAGATGTGCGCTGCGATCATCAGGGAAAATTGAAACATGAGATCTAACACGCGATTCGAAAGCGGGTTGGGCCGATTAGGCGTGGTGTCCGGGCTGGCCTGCACGGCGCTCGTCGTGACCGTGATCGTTTTTGCCCGACCGCTGAGACGATACGTCCGGGAATCGCTCATGCAGAGCGTTACGTCCGCACACTATCGAGTTCTGTGCCCTCCTGGGGCCCTTTCGCACGAGGCCATGACGCAATTTGCGACTCAACGAGAATCTCTCTTCGCGGCGGTCGATCGAAAACTCAACGACGTCGCAGCGAATACGGAGATCCGACTGATCTTTGATCCTGATTTCAAAGCGAGCGATGCAATGACTGAGGCGGGACAGCCTTGTGAAGTCACGGGTACGACCGTCCGGACGACGTTGCGTGGGGGCGTTCCAGAGCTCGATCCGGCGGCAGACGCGGAGGCTCTGCTGCACGTTGCCTGGGGAAAGCCCGGAAGCCCCCTCGTCGCTCATTGGACGGCACTCTGGTTGATTGGCCGGTGGCAAGGACAGGAATTGGGTATGGCCGCGGCCGGAGTGGAACAAAAACTTGGCCATCAGAAAGTTGCGCATTTGCTGGGCCAGCCGCCCAACGCAGGTATTTCGCCCAAGGACCGCACCTTGCTCGGGGCGGCTTGGGTCAGTGCAATCGCTGAACTGGGGGGAACCGCCGAAGTTCGGAAGCTCTATTCTGCACAGATGACGAATCTCGACGTGGCCGAGGTCACGAAAGCACTCGGGACAACCCCAACGGAGCTCGAACGCAAGTGGCAGATGTGGATGTACGCGTATATCGCGGGAATGCCCGCCGCAAATCACTCCATGACGATGCCGATGGACATGCCGATGTCCACAAGCCACTAATCGCGACGGATTTAAATTGCAAGATGTATGTTTCAATGTGCGTCGAAGGACGAATAGGCAACAGGGCGGCACCTTTTCTGTGATGGGTTCAAATAGTGAGAATAGACGGAACCTTTTTTTTGAAAAGGGGAAGAGTGCTGCTGGTCGGGATATTGATCGCGTATGTCTTGATTTTATTACTTGCGCGCGTTTTCGAGACCCGGCTAATTTTCTTTCCTAATTATGATGGTCGCTTGACGGGAGATTGGCATCCCAAGGGTCTACCCATCGAGGAAGCTTGGTTTAGATCGCCGGATAACGTAAAGCTCTATGCGTGGTGGATTCCCAACCCGCAAGCTGAGTTTACGCTAATCACTTTTCACGGAAACGCAGGTAATATTAGTCACAGGGCAGATGTGTATCGGTTCCTGTCGGAGCTTCCGGTCAACATTCTCGCCGTAGAATATCGCGGGTACGGGCGCAGCGAGGGAACACCGACCGAAACAGGGCTCTACTTGGATGCCCAGGCGGCGTACGACTACCTGATACACGAGCATGGCATACCCCCCGGCCGAATGGTTGCCTTCGGACAATCTTTAGGAACGGCAGTCGCAGCCGACCTGGTAACGAAACGCCCACTCGCAGGAGTTATCCTTGAAGCGCCTTTCCCCTCGGTGAGGGCGGTAACGAGCCGAATATACCCCTTTCTTCCTGGACTGGGTCTAGTCGCTAAGTCAAAGTTTGATACAGGAGCGAAACTTGCAAAACCCCACCCGCCTCTCATGATCACCCAATGTAGCCAGGACCCCGTGCTCGCATTCGCATTAGGACAAGAGGTCTATCGACTGGCCGCGGAACCAAAGTCATTTTTGCGGATAGATGGTTACTGCCATGAAGAGGCCTTCCTTGCAGCCCCCGCGCTGTATCGAGAACATCTCTCAGCATTCGTTAGGGGCCTTGCAGGCGACTCTTAAGAAGAATCTCCTCGCGAGCCGGATGCGCCGAACTTCGAGATGTGAAAGTCGCGTCGCGGATTCGCGTTTTTAGGAGGCAGTTTCGAAAGAGGCGTCCGGGCTAATACTTAGAAATTCAGAACGTCGTATTTTTGTGCAGTTTTATCCTCGGCGTGGGACGCAATAGGGGAACTGACACCCCGCGAGTTCGTCCAGCGGCCGGGAATTTTCAGGCCGCACCAAGGGCACGCGCCATCACGCAACGAATTCTGCAGCACATCGTGCCAGGAGCGGCGGATTAGGATTTTGCCGCAACCGGGGCAGGAGGTATGGGCCGCGTCAGTGTGGATGTTGCCCTCGTAGACGTAGTGAAGACCGGCGTCAAGAGCAATGCGCCGCGCGGTGTGTAGCGTCTCCGGTGGCGTCTTTGGCTTGTCGCGCAGCTTGAAATCAGGATGGAAC
>Ga0210400_10002583_pt1 | contig 16614 bp, 16 predicted proteins | sample IncBWH26MmetaG_FD_155456 | JGI IMG/M metagenome (GOLD analysis project Ga0210400, IMG submission 155456) | Forest soil microbial communities from Barre Woods Harvard Forest LTER site, Petersham, Massachusetts, United States - Inc-BW-H-26-M | ecosystem: Environmental > Terrestrial > Soil >... | reverse complement strand
GGGATTTCCCTAGGATTCGGATTGAAAGCCGACCTGCGAAGTTGGTGATGGTGGTAACCGATTTTTGAACCAACACCGAATGAACGGGGGCCTGACTCGTACAAGTAGATCCGGTGTGCGATGCTCCGCCATGCGGAGATGCCTAAAGGGTCGCGGCGGGTTCCCATCGTCTACCGACGGGTTCATTCTCGGCCCAACACACGGCTAGGTGGGTCGGCTTGATTCTTCTCCTTGCGGTTTGCCCTTTTCCGTTGACTAATTCCCCGTGCTCTGCATCTAATTAACAGTGCTTCCTCGAATCTTTCATATTGGCAACTTCAGTTTGCCCACCTACGGACTTCTGGTCTCGCTGGGCGTGCTGATCGGATTGTGGATCAGCGTGCGCAATTCGGAGAAGCAGGGGATCAACGGAGACGATGCCTGGAATTTGGGAATTCTGGTGGTGCTAAGTGGAATTCTGGGCGCCAAGATTCTCTACATCGCATACGACTGGAGCTACTACAGCACTCATGTTCGCGAGATTTTCAGCTTCGGTACTTTGCAAGCGGGCGGGGTTTTCTCCGGAGGGCTGATTGCGGGATTTCTGGCGGCGGCCTGGTATGTCCGCAAGCGCCGTATGCCCGCACTGGCTACTTGTGACGCCTTCGCGCCTGGATTGGCATTGGGTCACGCGCTAGGGCGAGTGGGTTGCTTTGCCGCAGGCTGCTGCTATGGCAAGCCGACGAATCATTTCTGGGGCGTAACTTTTACCAATCCAATTGCCCAAGCCTGGGTGGGTACGCCGCTGGGAGTGCCGCTCGAGCCAACGCAGCTTTTCGAGTCGGCTGTCGAGCTGGCGAATTTTTTCATTTTGATGTGGTTGCTAAAGCGAAAAAGATTCGATGGGCAAGTGGTTGCGACTTATTTCTTCCTTTATGGTGTAGCACGCTATTTCATTGAATTCCTGCGCGACGATCCGGGACGGGGTTCGGTGTTCGGCGGAATCATGAGCGGGACGCAGCTGATCTCGATTGGATTGGTCGTGCTGGGTGGGGTCATCTGGTGGCTGCGGCCGGGGTTAAAAGCCTTGCCGGTTCAGGCTGCCCGGTAGACTTTCTTTCACCACAGAGTCACGGACACAGAGAAGGCTCTGTTCTTTAGTCTTGTGTTTGACGGTGGTCGCGGTATTCTGAGCGTGCATTCGTTTCGCCGCACGTGAACACATTTCCCAAACATTTCATAGCGACGCTCGACGATGCCGGCAAACGGCTGGATCAATTCCTGGTTAGCCAGATTCCGGACACCAGCCGGGCTCGCGTCCAGCAATTGATCGATGAGGAAAAAGTGCTGGTGAACGACGATGCGGCGAAGGCCTCGATGCGGTTGCGGGGCGGTGAGCGGGTCGCGATCTTGGGAGATGGGAAATCGCCACCTCTGCGGGCAATGGCTGAGGAAATTCCGCTGGACATCGTCTACGAGGACGACGATCTGGCGATAATCAACAAGGCTGCGGGAATGATGGTGCATGCGGGTGCGGGTGCGACTGAGGAGGAACGCAATCGCGGTACGCTGGTGAACGCGCTGTTGCATCGGTTCGGGCAACTCTCGGGAGTGGGCGGCGGGTTACGGCCCGGGATAGTTCACCGGTTAGACAAAGCCACCAGCGGCCTGATCGTGGTGGCGAAGAACGACGAGGCTCATCGAAAGCTGGCAGCTCAGTTCGCCCGCCGCGTGGTAAAGAAAACTTATATCGCGTTGGTGCACGGCTGGGTAAAGCAGGATCGCGGGACGATCAGCAGCAACATCAGCCGCGATCGGGTGCGGCGGACCCGGATGACGACCAAAAATTCCGACGGGCGCGAAGCGATCACGCACTACACCGTGCAACAACGGATTGAGTCGAAATACGGAAAGTTCTCGCTGCTCGAACTGCGTATCGATACCGGTCGAACTCACCAAATCCGGGTGCATCTGGCTTCGCTCCGGCATCCCGTGGTCGGCGATACGCTGTATGGGGCGCCGCGTGAGATGAGTGCGAAGAACGAAGGTGTGATTTCTCTGCCAAGAAATTTTCTGCATGCGGCTGCGCTGCAGCTGCAACATCCTCGAAGTGGCGAGGCGTTGTCGTTTGCGCGGGCACTGCCCGGAGAGTTGCAAGCGTTTTTCGAGAAGATTGGCTCGAGATGAAGTCCTGCCAAGCCATTCGGCGACTCCGACCGCAGTCCAACGCGTGTTGTGCAAGTTTCGTTTACAATCAGCAGCCGTAGTCTTTACTAAATCGTTTTAAGGAGCGAGTTTTGACGAATCGGACGGCCGCTGTTGCCTTGCTAATGGAGTCCTTTCTTCTGCTGGTTTCGTGTGCAGCACAGACCATCCAAGTCGACATAACGCCTGCGCACTCTACAAATCAGTTCGTGCCGAACGAGACGCTGGGGGCGGGAATTGATCGAATCCCGGCTGCAGCGATCGACAAGGATCTGGTACAGCCTTCCTTGCAGCAGGTGTTTGCTGCGGGCTGGCAACCTGTGAGCTATCGCCAGAATACCGAGCTCTTGATGGAGGCGTGGCACTGGAATCCGAAGGGAACGTGGAGCGATCCAAGTGGCAAGGGTTATTTTACGGGTTCGGCCACACCGACCGAGGCCATTCGTTACTCCTACGGATACGCTTTGCCGCATCGCGGGACGACCCGCAACGATGGAACGGGCAACGCCGGGTTCTCGCGTCTTACCGACGGCGACCTGAACACTTATTGGAAGAGCAGCCCTTACCTCACACAGCGGTTCACTGGGGAAAGCGATGCGCTTCATCCGCAGTGGGTGATTCTGGACCTTACGGTGAATCAGTTGGTAGACAGCATTCGCATCGCGTGGGCGAACCCGTATGCGACTCGCTACGTGGTGCAGTATTGGACCGGGGAAGATCCGATCAAGTCCCAAACGAAGGGGGTCTGGCAGACGTTTCCACACGGTGCGGTTACGGGTGGGAAAGGCGGAGTTGAAACCATCCGACTCTCTGAAAATCCAGCGCCCATTCGATTCGTGCGCATCCTGATGACGGAATCGTCAAACACGTGTGATTCTCACCAGCCGGTGGACGCGAAACTGGCTGATCCGAGAAACTGCGTTGGCTACGCGATCAGCGAACTCTATCTTGGAACGACGACGCCAGACGGGGCGTTCCATGACATTCTCCGGCACACTCGGGACCAGGAGCAAACCGCAACTTACTGCTCCTCCGTGGATCCGTGGCATGAGCCTTCTGATCTGTTATCCACGAAGCAGGCACAAGTTGGATTCGATCTCTTTTACGGTAGTGGTGTCACACGCGGATTGCCGGCGATGATGCCGGTGGCGCTGCTTTATGACACGCCGGAAAATGCCGCCGCTGAGATTGAATATTTAAAGCGGCGCAACTACCCAATTTCTTACGTCGAAATGGGCGAAGAATCAGACGGCCAGTTCATGCTGCCGGAAGACTACGGTGCCTTGTACCTTCAGTGGGCAGCGGTGCTTCATGGTATCGACCCCGCTTTGAAGCTGGGTGGGCCGTCATTCCAGGGTGTGAACAAAGATATTGAAGTGTGGCCGGACGCCAACGGCAAAGTCTCTTGGCTGGGGCGCTTTCTGGATTATTTGAAACAACACGGCCGGTTGAACGATCTCGCGTTCTTTTCCTTCGAACACTATCCGTATGACGGCTGCAAGACGCCGTGGGGCACCCTTTATGACGAGCCCGACTTAGTGAGCCACATTATGCAGGTGTGGCGCGAAGATGGGGTGCCTCCGAATCTTCCCATGTTCATCACCGAGTCGAATCTTTCTTCCGCGGCGAGTGAAACGTATATGGACATGTTCGCGGGAGTCTGGCTGGCCGATTACATCGGATCATTCTTGAATGCGGGCGGGAATGGGGTTTACTACTTCCATTATTTGCCGCTGCAGATGGAACATGGGTGCAATGATTCTCCGGGCACCTTCGGCATGTTCACGGTCGATGCCAACTATCAGATTCAGCAGCCGCTGTCTCAATTCTTCGTCTCACAGCTGATTAATCTGGAATGGGTGCAGCCCGGAACTGGGGAGCATCTTGTATTTCCTGCGAAGAGTGACGTCGATGATGGTGCGGGTCACGCGTTGGTGACAGCGTATGCGGTGAAGCGTCCAGATGGGCAGTGGTCTCTCATGGTTGTTAATCGGGATCAGCTGAATGCACATCGCGTTCGAATTTCATTTAACGATCAGACCCGACAATCCCCGAACTTCTTCTCCGGCACGGTTGAGACCTCAACGTTTGGAAAGAACCAATATCAATGGCATCCGGCGGAGACCCAGTTTTTGGCGCACTCGGAACATGCCGGGGAACAACCCGTGGTCGCGATCACCAAAGGTACAGCGGAACCGGACGGGCCCGTCCTGCACTCTCGACCAACTGGGGGAAAAGATACGTTGTACGATTTGCCGGCGGCCTCAGTGGTGGTTATTCGAGGAAAGCTTGGCGTTAAGTAGAGTTATTGACCCGAGGCCTTGCTGCGCTCGGCTCCCGGACGGGGCTACGTCTGCATCGCGGCTTTACGGCTATAATTAGAAAACTCATGAAGTTCCGGATAGTCATTTTCTTTCTGGGCATTTTGCTTCCGGCCAGCTTCGGTCTGCTGGTGCTGGAGGCCCAGGATGCGGGGCCGGCAGAATTGCCTTCGGCGCCTTCCGCAGCCCGACAGCAGAGCCATTCGCAGAAAGCTTCCCCCCCGGCTTCGCAGCCGCCCGCAGCCGCTCAGCCCGAAAGCGCCCAGCAAAAAGCAGTTCCAGCCGATCCAAGCAAGCCCGTTGCCAACGCGCCCTCAAGTGATGCCGCACAGGATCCGGCGCCAAAAGCGGGGACAGGCTCAACGTCCAGTTCGCTTCCGCCGCCTCCGGCGGACGATGACTCGCTCACCACAATCCGCAGTACCGTAAACGAGGTGAACGTGGTTTTCACGGTCACCGATAAGCACGGCCACTACGTCAAGGATTTGAGGAAAGAGAATTTCAAGGTGGTGGACGACAGCAAGCCGGCGGCGGAAATCCGCAGCTTTCACGCCGAGGCGAATCTGCCTCTGGAAGTGGGACTGCTGGTCGACGCCAGCAATTCGGTGCGTGACCGTTTCAAGTTCGAGCAGCAGGCCGCCACAGAGTTTCTGAATCAAACCATACGCCCGAAGTATGACCAGGCTTTTGTCGTGGGCTTCGATGTCACGCCAGAAGTCACTCAGGATTTTACCGACAACACGGAACAGCTTTCTGTCGGAGTGCGCTCGCTGCGTCCCGGCGGAGGTACCGCGATGTACGACGCGCTGTACTTTGCCTGTCGCGACAAACTGATGAAGGCGAAGCACGCCGGGCCGGTGCGCCGGGCGATCATTCTGCTCAGCGACGGTGATGACAACCAGAGCCACGTCACGCGGGAAGAAGCGATTGAGATGGCGCAGCGCGCTGAAGTGATCGTGTACACCATCAGCACCAACCTCAGCGGCGCAGGCCATCACGGAGATAAAGTGCTGGAACGGATTGCCGACGCCACCGGCGGGCGCGCATACGTTCCGTTTCAAATTACAGAAGTCGCCAATTCATTCGCGGCTATTCAGGAAGAACTGCGCAGCCAGTACGCCATCTCGTACAAGCCTGCGGACTTCATATCGAACGGCCGGTATCGCAGCGTCGAAATCCTGGCCCTGGGCCAGAAGGGTTTGCGGGTGCGCTGTCGCCACGGTTATTACGCCCCTTCCCCGTAGGTCATCGCATGGCCGGATACTCTGGAACTCCTTTGCCCAAGAAACTCGGCATCAAAGAAGAGTTTCGCTTTGTTCTGCTCGGTATGCCGCAGGACGTAAAGGCCGAGCTGAAGAGTACGCTAGCCGGCTGCAAAGCGGTGAAAGATGGCCCGGTTGATTTTGCGATGATGTTCGTGAAATCTGCGGCGGAATTGAAGCAACAGTTTCCCCGTTTCGCAAAACAACTGGCGCCGGCGGGAATGCTGTGGGTGAGTTGGCCGAAGAAGGCGTCCGGTTTGGCTTCTGACCTGAACGAGAATGAAGTGCGACGGATTGGGTTGGAAGTGGGGTTGGTGGACGTGAAAGTGTGCGCCGTCAATGAAATTTGGTCGGGACTGAAGTTCGTGATCCGGGTGAAGGATCGGGACAAGCGGAGGTAAACCGTTTGATCTAAACGCGGTCATCCTGACCATGACAAGTATTGAGATCTGAGTTCCTTAATCGCGTTTGGGAACAGCGTAGTATCCCGAGCGGGCTTGAATCTTGTAGTCCTTATTGCTGGCGTGGATCTCGATCTTGCGGAAACTGCCGTCGAGAGCTGGGTTGGTGGGGTTGTAGCCGATGTTGTACTGGCTGCGCAACTCGTTGGCGATCTGGTCGAAGCCCTCTTTCAGCTTTTCGTACTTATTTCCGACTTCAATGACTCGGCCTCCGGTTTCCTGCGTCAACTTCTTCATTTCGCCTTCACCGGAGTAGCCGCCAACGAAGCCGCCGTAAAAACCACGGTCTGCGCAAAGCAATACGTAGACGATGCTGTCCGACTTCTGGGCGGCTTCGATTGCGTCCTTGATCTTGAGTTGGCTGCCTTCGTCCTGGCCGTCGGTAAGCAGGATCATGGCCTTGCGTCCGACTTGTTGGGCTAATTCGTCGTGCGAGGCGAGATACACGGCGTCATAAAGCAACGTACCCCGCGGAGCGCCGACGGTGGGAACTGTTCCTCCGCCCAGACCCGGTATGCCCGTGCCACTTCCGCCGGCGGTGTTGATGCGGGCGCTGTTCAAAGCTGTCTTCAGCAGGCGTACGGAGCTGGTGAAATCCTGCAGCAATTCGACGTTCACATCGAAATCGATGACAAACGCTAAGTCCTTCTCGCGCAGGATTTGACTGAGGAAGTCGCCACCCACCTGCTTCTCCATGTCGAGCACGCGGGCCTGGCTGCCGCTGGAGTCAATCAAAATGCCAAGTGTGAGAGGCAGATTCGACTCGGCGGCAAAATATTTAATCGTCTGCGGCTTACCGTCTTCGAGTATCTGAAAATCGTTCTTGGCGAGGTTGGGAATCAGGGCGCCCCTTTTGTCCTTAACATTGAAAAAGAGCTGGACCACGTTCACATTGACCTTCAAGGTCGCAGCCGATTGGTCCTGATCCTGGTCCTGACGGTTCTGGTCGGGGGAAGGAGCAGATTGCTGGGCCGCCGAAAGTCCTGCGAACAGGAGCAGCATAAGGGCGCGCAAGACCGAACGAGTGCAGGCTTTGGGCATGAAAGTATTCTCTCAGTATTTTTGTTAGTCTAGTCCCTAAGCGTTAGATGCACCAAATCGTGAGTCTTAGCATCCGAGTTGAGAGCGATTTGCCGTGATGGCGGAGAGGGTTTTCCAGTGCTTCGAATGACCGGTAGGGAATGGACAGCGGCGAGCATCGCAATCCTATGGTTTTTTATCAGCTTAGAGGCGGGAGCGGCTAAACCGCAAAGCCAACAACCGACCAATCAAAAGCCTGACATTCCCGACGCACCTTCGGCCAGCCGTCCTCCGCAGCCGTTTCCCACAGCTCCGCCGGCCGAACCTCAGGAGCCGCCCACCGCGGACACGCCCACGGCCGAGCAGCCCGCTTCGGGAAATGAAGCACCCCCCTCGTACTCGAAGCCGGCCCCACCCCCTGCGGAAGATAGCACGCCGCCGCCTCCGCATCCGCTCGACGTTAAGACTGTTCCGGAAGGCGGCGCCACTCCCGATCCGGGAAGCAGTTCGCAAGACGAGCTGTTTAAGATCACTCGCAATGTCAACCAGGTCATCGTGCCGGTGAGGGTAACGGACGACTCCGGACATCTGGTCAACGGATTGTTACCCAAAGATTTCTCCGTGCTTGAGGACGGCAAGAAGCGAACTTTGAATTTCTTTACCAGCGATCCGCTGGCCATTTCGGCGGCAGTGGTTCTCGATCTCGGTATGGCAGATATCAACGTGCAAAAGGTGAATCAGACTTTTCCAGCACTGGAAGGTGCCTTCAGCCAGTTTGACGAAGTCGCGATTTACACCTACAGCACTACAGTCGGGAGAATGGCCGATTTCGGATCAGTGGGCAAGAGACTGGACGCGGCGCTGAATCAGCTTAAAAACGATCACGGCGAGAACAACGGGGTTCCCGTAATGAGCGGGCCATTAGGCCCTCAAGGTCCGATGATCAATAACATTCCCGTCGACCGCAGCATTCCCTCGCCGATTTCGCCGGCGAAGGGGGCGCGCGTGCTCAATGATGCTATTTTGGCCGCTGCCCTGGATCTGGGCCAGCGCGAAAGAAGCCGTCGCAAAATCATATTCGTCATCAGCGACGGCCGCGAGCTTCGGAGCAACGCCAGCTACAGCGACGTGCTGAAGGTACTGCTTTCGAATGGAATTCTCGTGTACGGCATCGGTGTGGGAGGCTCGGCTATTCCGGGTTATAAACAGATCGAGAGGTTGCACCTTCCGGGGCAGGGATATAGCGATATCTTGCCCAGATACGCCAATGCCACAGGAGGCGAAATTCTAAGCGAGTACTCCAAGGCCGCGATTGAAGGCGCGTACCAGCGCGCGATCGGCGACGCCCGCAACCAATACACTCTCGGCTACGCCACTGCCGCCACCCCCAGCAGCACCTATCGCGAAATCGAAGTCAGGGTCGGGCGTCCCGGCTGTAAGAGCTCGGATCTCCGTCCCTGCGTTCTGGTATACGCCAAGGCGGGCTATTATCCGCTGCCGATGAGCCGATGAGATCGATTCGCAATCCTGCAGCCCCCTAGTAACCAGGGTAACCTGCCTGTGATGCCCTCGCCTGTGGTATAAAACCAGCAGTACCAATCCAAAACTAAACACGGCGGCCCTCGTGGCTTGAGTGTCTGCCGCACGGCTTGAGGAAAGTCTTTGAGTTTCATCAACTTTGCAGCCCGAGAGATTAATTGCAAGATCGTCTACTATGGCGCCGGGCTGGGCGGCAAAACCACGAATCTCCAGTACATCTTCCAGAAAACTGCCGAACAGCAGAAGGGGAAGATGATCTCGCTGGCTACGGAGACGGATCGAACCCTGTTTTTCGACTTCCTGCCTCTGGACCTGGGCTCAGTCCGCGGTTTCAAGACGCGCATCCACCTGTACACGGTTCCCGGACAGGTGTTCTACGACGCCAGCCGCAAGTTGATCCTGCGCGGCGTCGACGGCATTGTCTTCGTCGCCGATTCCCAGCAAGAGCGTATGGACGCCAACGTCGAAGCCCTCGACAACCTGATGGACAACCTCAAAGAACATGGCTACGACTTCAAGAAAATTCCCTACGTCCTGCAATTGAATAAGCGCGACCTGCCCAATATCCTGCCGGTCGATGCTTTGGCCAAAGAGTTGCGCCGCAAGGACGAGCCCGTGATGGAAGCTATCGCCTTCCAGGGCAACGGCGTCTTCGAAACCCTGAAAGAAATCGCCCGGCAAGTGCTCCTCGAACTAAAACAGGGCGGATAGTCAGTTCTTGGAAGCCATCTCATAAAATGATTTTGGGAAGGGCACGGCTTCACAAGCTGGGGGGAAACCACGATTCACGCAGGTTTTCGCAAGGGCCTGACTTCAGCCGGCCCGCTAAGTCGTTAAACATGTGTCCGGCTTTAAGCCGGGCCGACAAGCTCCCCATGAACCCAGGCTTCAGCCCCTGAGGGCCCGAAGGCTCGACGGTGGAAGCACGAAGCGAAAAAGCCGCCGATTGCCGAAAATCCGAAAATCTGGTCAAGCCCCCTAACCCATCCAATTCCCCCCAAATCTATGATTCAATGGATGAAATAAAGGCAATAATATACCGATGGGAAAAATCTCAAAAAGTGCTTGACATTGTTGATCTAGTGTTATAGTTAACTATAACAGTAGATTTTGTACATGAGCTTTTGAATCGGGTGCAAACGAACCTGGCCGCCTTAACAGCTCTTGGTTGGGGTCCGGGGAGACAAAAAAATTCGCTGAAGTTGACGAAAAGGAAAAGGAGAAACCGAAATGAAATCACGCATCGCACTTTCCGTTGTATTCCTTCTGATCGCCGCGACTGCCTTCGCAGCGGACGCCGCCGCGACCCAATCGGACGCGCAAAAGTCTTTCACCACCCTGAAGAGTCTGGCGGGCGAGTGGGAAGGTCCCGTCACCGTCGCCGACGCGCCGGAGATGTCAGGAGCCAAAATGCACCTCTCGCTGCGCGTCACCTCGAGGGGCAACGCCCTGGTGCACGAGTTTCAGGAAGCAGGAACGCCGTTGGATGCGACCAAGTACGACCATCCAGTCACGATGCTTTACGTGGACGGAGACCAACTCACGCTGATTCACTATTGCGACGCGGGAAACCGCCCACGCATGACCGGCAAGATGTCGCCCGACGGCAAGACGATCGAGTTCGAGTTCAAGGACATCAGCGGGAATCCGGAGTACCACATGCACCATTCGGTGTTCACCACCATAGACGCTAACCATCACACCGAGGATTGGACGTTCATGATGAAGGACAAGCCGATGCACGCGCACTTCGACTTGCAGCGGACCAAATGACGCCGCAATCGATGCATGATTACGCTCAGAGAAATTGCACGCAACGAATGATTTCGAGGATATTCCCATGACTATGAGCTTGAAAGCCATTTTTCACCGAAACGACCGGTACGAAGGTGTCCGCAGGATCAATATCTACCTCTTGCGGCTGCTGTACGTACTGATGTTCTTCGTGCTGGGCAAAGAGACCTGGACCCACATCCTCACCCATCAAGGGCCATGGGATCCGACAAATGCCGTGGTGTGGTGCGTCTGGACGGCGTTTGCAACTCTTGCCGGCATAGGAATCATCCGTCCCGTGAAAATGCTGCCGATCGTTCTGCTGGAGATATTTTACAAAGTGCTGTGGCTAGTTCTTGTGGCGTACCCACTCTGGTCAAAGGGCTCGTTGGCGGGATCACCAGCGGAAGGCATCACCTCGTCGTTTTTATGGGTGATATTGCCCATGGTTGCGGTCCCGTGGGGATACGTGCTTGTTAATTATTTTTACAAATCCAGGAAAGTAGAACCTGTTTTTTGAGCGACGCCGCAAGGTGCGGCGAATCGAGTTTTCAGCTCTATCTGGGAAAAATCATGGATCGTGAGTGGAACGACAGTCAGCCGATTTACCGCCAGCTTCGCGACAAGGTCGTCGCGATGATACTCGACGGCGTGCTCAAGGAAGGCGACCCGCTGCCCTCCGTGCGCAATGTCGCGGCCGAATATCGGGTCAATCCGCTCACGGTTTTGAAGGGGTATCAGCAACTGGTGGACGAGGGACTAGTCGAAACCAGACGAGGCCGTGGCATGTTCATCAATACCGGCGCACGCAGTCTGTTGTTGCAGGGCGAACGTCAGAAATTTCTTGGCGAAGAATGGCCCCGGGTGTACGCAACCATTCAACGGCTCGGGCTGACGGCGGAAGAACTACTGGACGGCGCAAACCACCGCCCGTCTTCGGATGACGCGCAGTCGAAATCCGCCGAGTCGAAACCCTCCGGGGAGGAGCGCAAACCATGACAGTTATAGAAGCACGCGGTCTTCGAAAGGCGTTCGGTACAACCATCGCGCTGGACGGCATCAATCTGCGGGTTGAAGAAGGCCGCATCCTCGGAGTCATCGGTCCCAACGGCGCAGGCAAGACCACCGCGCTCAACGCCATTCTCGGGCTCACTCCTTATCAGGGAGAACTGAGAGTGCTCGGGCGCGATCCCTGGACCGAGCGCGATCAGCTGATGCGCGATGTCTGCTTCATCGCCGACGTCGCCGTCCTGCCGCGCTGGATAAGGGTTTCGCAGGCGCTCGACTATGTCGCCGGAGTGCATCCGCGATTCGATCGAGCGAAGGCGGAAAGTTTTCTCGCCAAAACCGACATCCGTCACGCCAGCAAGGTCCGCGAATTATCGAAAGGGATGGTGGCTCAGCTGCACCTCGCCCTGGTTATGGCCATTGACGCGAGATTGCTGGTGCTGGACGAGCCAACGCTTGGCCTCGACATCCTCTATCGCAAGCAGTTCTACGACTCGCTGCTCAACGACTACTTCGACCGCACCCGCACAATAATTGTGACCACACATCAGGTGGAAGACGTGCAGCACGTCCTGACTGATCTGATCTTCATCAACCGTGGTCGCATTGTTCTCGAATGCAGCATGGAGGATTTCGAGTCACGTTACGTGGAATTGATGGCACGCCCGGAGCATATCGGCGCAGCGCGGGCGCTCAAGCCGATTCACGAGCGTCAGGTGCTCGGGCGGAGCGTCCTGCTGTTTGATCGTGTCGATCGCCGTCAACTCGCCTCGCTGGGCGACGTGCGCACGCCGGGCATCGCCGACTTGTTCATTGCGGTAATAGGAGATCACGCAGGACAGGTACAAGGAGCCGCCCGATGAATACTCAGTCAAAGGCCATCCGCGAGTCCTTGGACGCGCGGGGAATCGCGCCCGCGGCATTGTCATCAACGCGACCAATGTACTGGTCGATACGACGCGAGTTGTGGGAGAACCGTTCCATCTACATCGCGCCGTTGGCCGTCGCCGTCGTCACCCTGTTCGGATACTTGATCGCCACTATGGGGTATACCATGTCGACGACCAACCTGGCGCAGCGGCGTGCGGCACTAGAAGAGCCTTACAGCTTCGCTACCGCGTTGATCATGGGGGCGGCTTTTGTGGTCTCGATCTTTTACTCGCTTGAGGCGCTGCACAGCGAGCGTCGCGATCGCAGCATCCTGTTCTGGAAGTCGCTGCCGGTTTCCGATCTCACCACAGTACTTTCGAAGGCCAGCATTCCCTTCGTTGTTCTGCCACTGCTCTCCTTCGTGATCGTCGTGGCCACTGTATCCATCATGCTGCTGCTGACAACCCTCGTGCTGCTGGGGAGCGGCGTAGGTGTGGCGACGGTGTGGAAACCCGCATTGTTCCAGATGGGACTCATGTTGCTCTACCACTTAATCACAGTGCACGTGCTCTGGTATGCGCCGTTCTACGGCTGGTTGCTGCTGGTCTCAGCCTGGGCGCGGCGCGCGGCGTTTCTATGGGCCGCCTTGCCGCCGCTCGCAATCGGCGGAGTTGAGAAGCTTGCATTTCACACTTCGTATTTCTACGACTTGCTGCGTTACCGCTTGGCAGGCGGTGGCCCGGAAGCGGCAGGATCAGATGACTTCCTCGATCCGATGACGCACTTTATGCCGGCGAGATTCCTGGCCAGCCCGGGTCTGTGGATCGGGCTGCTAATCACTGTGGTTTTCCTTGCCGCGGCGGTGCGGCTGCGCCGATGTCAGGGACCGATCTGAGTTCGCTTGCAGTGGTCACATGCCCGCACAAGGGGAGTAGTGAGATGAGTACTGAATCGAAAGCCGTGCCAGAACCTCTCGACCAGAATATGGCGCCCGCCGTCTTGACGGCCACTCGGCCCCTGTACTGGTCGGTGCGACGCGAATTGTGGGAGAACCGTTCGATCTATATCGCGCCATTGGCCGCTGCCGCCGTCTATTTGATTGGTTATTCGATCAGCCTGTTTTGGGTGCCGAGCAGCATGCGAGCAATGGAGGCGTCCCACTCGGAGCCTCAGCTCATCGTCCTGGCCATGCCGTACGCCCACGCTGGGATGCTGCTCGCGTTGACCGCGTTCCTGGTCGGCATCTTTTACTCGCTCGACGCGCTGCACGGCGAACGCCGCGATCGCAGCATCCTGTTCTGGAAATCGCTGCCGGTTTCGGATCTCTCGACCGTGCTGGCGAAGGCAAGTGTTCCTCTGGCGATTCTGCCCGTGCTCGTCTTCGTGAGCACTGTGCTCCTGCAATTTGTCATGCGGCTTGAGAGCGGTGCGGTCCTGTTGCTGAGCGGTGCGAGCAGTGCGACGCCGTCGCACCCCCCATTGCTCGAGATGCAATTGGTGCTGCTCTACGAAGTGATCGTGTTAACGCTCTGGCATGCCCCGATCTACATGTGGATGCTGCTGGTCTCAGGCTGGCCACGGCGCGCAACCTTTCTCTGGGCCGTATTGCCGCCGCTGGCGCTGGCCGCCGTCGAGTACATTGCCTTCCACACTTCGCATCTCTGCTCGCTGCTGTATAGCCGTCTGTTGGGATTCGACGAGGTCTCCTTCGATCTCAAGGACAAGAATGGTGTTCCGATCGATGCTCATTTTATTCCGCTCACACAACTCGCTCCGGGGAAATTCCTGAGCAGCCCGAGTCTGTGGGTCGGACTCATATTCGCAGTTGCATTCTTTGCCGCAGCGGTCCGGTTGCGCCGCTATCGGGAGCCGATTTGATTCACATGAACTCTGGATTCGACGACGTGCATAAGGAGGAGATCATGAGCACGGCTGTAATAACTAACCGTTTGGAACTCAGTTCGGTTGCGGACACTGCGCTGAAAGCCGCCGCGCGATTTTGGTTTGTGGTGGCCGTCATCAGCCAATTGGTATTCGCTTTTGCCGTGGCGTCGTTCTATGGTCTTACCGCGCTTCGAGGGGATTACCACGGTTGGAAGATCACCAATGGTTACATCCCCGGAGTGACCAAAGGCAATCTCGCCGTTGCCATGCATCTTGTGTCGGCCGTAATCGTAATGGTTGCCGGGGCGGTTCAATTGGTTCCGCAGGTTCGCAACCGCTTTCCAATCTTTCACCGCTGGAACGGACGAATCTACATGCTGACCGCGGTCGCGCTCAGCCTGGCCGGTCTTTACATGCAATGGATCCGGGGAAGCGTTGGTGATCTTCCGCAACACATCGGCAGCGCCGTAAACGCCATACTGATCTGGCTCTGCGCCGCCATGGCTCTGCGCTACGCGCTGGCCCGCGATTTCAAAACCCATCGTCGATGGGCCCTTCGTCTGTTCATGGTGGTGAGCGCGTCGTGGTTCTATCGCTTAGCATTTTTCTTGACGCTGCTCGTATTCAAAGGCCCGATCGGTTTCGATACGACGACTTTTACTGGCCCGTTCCCCACCGTCATGTCTTTCGCCCAGTACCTGTTTCCTCTGGCCATTCTGGAAATCTATCTGCGCGCGCAGGATCGCCCCGGCGCGCTCCGTCGGATGGCGACGGCGGGCATTCTTGTGGTACTCACCCTCGCGATGGGCACGGGAAGTTTTGCGGTTGCGATGGCCATATGGGTGCCTCAGGTCAAAGCAGCCTTCGACCCGCGCAAATCCATCGCTGAGACCCTTTCTGTCACCATCGCGTCCAGCGGGATTCACCAGGCTGCTAAGCAATACCACGAGTTGAAGGCGTCGCAACCCAATATCTACAACTTCGATGAGGGCGAACTCAACGCTTTGGGTTACCAACTCATTCGCGCCAATAAGCTCAAGGAAGCCATCCGAATTTTCCAGCTGAACGTCGAAGCTTATCCCCAATCGAGCAACGTCTACGACAGCCTGGGAGAGGCTTACATGGATGATGGCAATAAGCCGCTGGCTATCGCCAACTATCAACGTTCTCTCCAGCTGAACCCAAGGAACAGCGGCGCAGTCAAGATGCTTCAGAAACTTAATGCCCCCGGATTCGTGCTACGACGAGCGTCTCAGGAACCAATCTGATAGGCGTGCAAGCTGATTCAATTACTCGCGTAAGGAGGTAAAGAGTATGAGCCCAGCAGTATTGAAGGAACGGATTGTAGAAGCGTTACCGCGTTCTAAGGCCAGCGTAGCGGGTCTTCTTTACTTAGTCGCCATACTGACGGGAGGAGTGGTCCTACTCATTCCCGGCAGGTTGGCAGTCGACCTCATCGCGATTGCCGGTTATGTCGCTGTGACGGCTCTGTTCTACGACTTGAGCCGGTGAATAGAAGCCTCTCTTCAAACAGTAGTGATTCGATTTAAGGAGGACACATGGAAACGCTTGTTGGTTTAAACGGCTCAACGGTTGAATGTGCTTCACTCTCACCCACTGCACCGATTTGGCAGGACGTGCTTGCACAGGCGATAACCGGCGAACTAATCGCCGCGATGAACTACACCTCCTTATCGGAGATATGTGGTGATCCCCAAGAAGTAGCCGATGCATTGGAGCATGCGCAGATCGAACGGGGTCACGCCGCTCGGTTTGCAGCCGAGGGCCGGAAGATTGGCGTTGCCGTCCCCAGTAACGTCGACGCACTGCATTGGAAGCGGCTCCGCGACGCATTCCTGCGCTGCATCGCAGAGCGCGACTTTATTGCCTGCCTGATCGTCCAGGAGATCATGCTGGAATCATTCGCCGTCGCCAGCTATGCACGCGTCGGGAAGGTGGCCCCGGGAAGTCTTGGCAAGACCTTTGCCTCCATCGCAGCCGAGGAAGAAGAGCATGTCGATCACGCCATGGCGATTCTCCGAGCGGAGCGCGCCTTGGGCGCGCAACGCTTCGACGAGAAGGTGTATCGATTGCATCTCGACGTGATGACCACGCTCGCGAAGATGCTGGCGAAGGAATGCAAGGACGGACATTGCGAAGTGTGTCACGCGACCTGTGTGAAGCCATCGCTGTTCGATGTCAGCTTGAGTGCAGCCGAGCTTCGCGGGGCTTCGCTGCAACAGTATCTGAGGGCGCTCGACATGCTGGGGATACCTGGCGAAGTAACTCTTA
>Ga0210400_10002582_pt1 | contig 16630 bp, 15 predicted proteins | sample IncBWH26MmetaG_FD_155456 | JGI IMG/M metagenome (GOLD analysis project Ga0210400, IMG submission 155456) | Forest soil microbial communities from Barre Woods Harvard Forest LTER site, Petersham, Massachusetts, United States - Inc-BW-H-26-M | ecosystem: Environmental > Terrestrial > Soil >... | reverse complement strand
CGCGTTAGACACCACGGTCGCGCCGGATCACCCGGCATTCCCGCACGCAATGGTTTTAACGGTTTCCTTCGTGCTCTCCCGGGCGATCGGGCTTGTTTGTCACCCTCGCCTGCGGATATCGGCGTGCCAGACCCGTTAGGGCTGACATCGCCTTCCGCAAACTTGACGCCAGCGTCGAGGCGTCAGGACCACACGACTTCGCCGTCCGCAGGAAGTGCCCTCGTCAGAAGCACCACCCGCGTCCACCGCATCCCATCCCGCGTCCGTGACGATCGCGAAGCGCCCCTCTGTGGGACGGGATAAGGCGCATTTTGGTTTTGATTTGGGAGCGAGATCAACATTGCCGGTTGCGACAGATTGGCACGACAGGCAAATCATCCGCGGCTTTGCCGTTTCTATCGCGCACTCGGCCTTCGCTGCCCCCCGCAGCGCCCGAGAACGGGACTCATAAATCTGGAGTGCCCGGGATGTCTGCTTTGGTGCGCACTCCGAACTCAAGTCGGAAGCCTGGTTTTTGTTTCCCAGGCGGGGCCGTGCGGTGTGATGCCCGTCTGGCTGCTCTGTCATTTCGGGGTTCCAATCGGCGACCAGAGGATGCGTTCGGGGTGCGATAGAAATCAATCGCCAGCGGCAGGCCCCCACGATTCACCAAGAAAACTAGCGTGCGTCTGCGCGCCGGATCAGGATCCGTGTCTCATCGACGAATGTCTTCATGTCCTGATCTGGCCGGCGGAAAAGCTCACGTTCGACTGTGATTGACCGACCTTGAAGCGTTTTGAGGCAACTCTCCCTGATGTACACACCTCCCACCGGCTGCTCGCCGTCAGCCGGCTGCGCCTGTCGACATGTCCAACCCTCGGCGCCGTAGCGTGATTTGACCTGCATGCCGAGCAAAAACGCTTTTTTCCGAATATAAAGACGAGCCTTCGGATCCGTTACAATGCTAAGACCGGCGACGAGGCCCTTGTCATCAACGAGCAACGTCAGGATCGCCGGATGTCCGGCAACCATCGTTCCGTCGTGGCTCGTCGCGGGGTCGTAATCGAACCGAACGGCGTGCAGCCCTTCCTTGTCCGCCGGGCAATTTGACCAGTCCGACCAGGCTGCGATCGCGTGACCTTGGTCGTTCGCACAAGCGAAATTTGCATACCCCGCCGCGGGTAAGTCAGTAACCGCCATCCCGATCCGGATATCACGTAAGTCATTACCGGCGGGCTCTTCCGCCGCAACCATCGTCGCCTCAAACGCGAGGCTCGACAAAACCCATACCGCGATCGCCAAGATGCCGTGCGTCCATCGCATTACTGTGCCTTTGCTGTATCAGGAGAGCTCGATGGCGCCTGCTCCGATTTCTTGTAGATGTCGCAGACCCGCGAGGTTTCGGAAAAGAAACTGACGCATTCGGCAAGGGTGGGTTCTCCCTTCCCTTTGATATGCGCGATCACATAGTCGGCGACCTCCTCGACGTCCTTCGCGCGAAGAAAGACTCCGGCTTCAGGGGGCACCTGATTTCCGGCATCCTGCCGGTTCATGCCGTGGCATTGGATGCTGTCGTAGGCTCCGCGCTCGAAGAAGGGCATTCCCGTGCCCGGCCGACCGCAACGCACCGTTTCAATGATTTGCTCACGCGTCAGCTCGGTCTTGCGCAACGACAAGGCATCGCCGCCATAGCCGCCGCCGCCATTGCCGTGCCACTTGTGACAGCCCATGCAATTCGCGCGTTTAAAAACGGCCTTGCCTGGGTCGGTTGGGTCGGCGCTGGATTGGCAGTGCGCGGCGATGGGATAAAGCGCGGCAACCATCGATCCCGCGATCGCCGCGATCGAAAAAATTCGGCAGATTGACATCAGTGTCCCGTGTTGAAAGAGGGCGAGGACTTCGGCTTAGCCTAATCCTCGCCCGCAAGGCATCACATCAGAGTGCGAAGACGTAGAGGGTTGATCCCGGCTGCATCTTCTTCAACTCGGGCGTTGCGTCGATGAACCACTTGTCCCATGCACCGCCTAGTCCGACCAGGATGGCAATGTACTGCTTTCCATCGACGGAGAAGGTCATCGGAGGCGCATTGACGCCGCCGCCTGTGTTGAACTCCCAGAGTTTTTGCAGTGACTTGCCGTCAAAGGCGATCACTTCGCCCGACGGTTGACCCGAGAAGACCAGATCAGGGGTCGCAAGGATGCCGCCGAGATTGGGGAACGGCAATTCCGCTTTGCCCGCGAGCTTGCCGGTTGTCACGTCAATTGCGGTGACGCTGCCCGTAATCTTGAACGGCTGACTCGGTCCGCCACCCGTGAAGAACTCGCGCGCCTTGATTTTGTCGGGGGTGGCTTCTTCAACGGTAACCCGGTTGCAGCTTTCGATCACCGGAATATACCAAAGCTTTAGCTCCGGGTTGTAGGCCGTCGGAGGCCAGTTCTTTCCGCCCATGTTACCGGGGCAGATATCCGCGACCTTGTGTTCCCGGCTGGGCGTGACTTCGGCATTGTAGACCTGAACCTGCTTCTTGGAATCGTACTCCAACGGTTTACCGGATTCCGGATCGATACCCTTGGTCCATGTCACCTTCTTCACAAAGGGAAGGCCCCAGACGAATCTGCCTGTGGTTCGGTCGATCGCATAAGCAAACCCATTGCGGTCGGCCTCCAGTGCGAGCTTCTGCGGTCCGTCCCTGCCCGGCACATCGACCATTACGTTCTCGGCAACACTGTCGTAGTCATAAGGGTCGTTCGGCGTGTGCTGGTAGTGCCACTTGACTTTACCGGTGTCGGCATCGAGCGCGAGCGAACTGTCGGTATAGAGATTGTCGCCCGGACGATAGGCATTGTCCCAATCCGGACCGGGATTGCCGACACCCCATATGAGGGTGTTGGTGGTCGGATCATAAGTCCCGGTCACCCAAGTAGAACCACCTCCGGTCGCGGCAGCGTTCTTATCGTCTTTCCAGGTTTCACTTCCAGCCTCGCCCTTGCCGGGAATGGTAAAGGTCCGCCAGAGTTCCTTTTGCGTCTTAAGGTCGGTCGCAGCTAACCAGCCCCGAATGCCATACTCGGCACCTGCAACGCCGGTGATCGCCATGTCTTTGACAATCAAGGGCGCCCCGGTGATGACCTCGCCCTTGTTGGGATCGGCAACCGTTCGCTGCCAGGCGACTTGACCGGTGTCCTTGTTGGTAGCGATCAGTCGACCGTCGAGTGTGTGTGAAATCACGAGATTTCCCCAAAGCGCAACCCCGCGATTGTCGACGCCGCAACAAGCCACGGCGCCGGCCCAGTCGTGGTCGGTTTTGGGATCCATCTTCCAGAGCAGATCGCCATGTCCACCGTGGGTATCGATCTTGTAGACCGAACCCCAGCCGTCGGTCACATACATAAAGCCGTTTTCTACAATGGGTGTGCCTTCCAGCCCGCCGTGGGTCCAGATACCGCCGCCCTCGACGCCGCCTAGTTGCATGGTCCAGGCAACCTTGAGGTTCTTGACATTCCCGCTGTTGATTTCGTTCAGGCTAGAGAACCGGGTTGCCGAAAAATTTTTGTGATGGTGCAGCCAGTTGCCTGCCTCCTTATCGGCATTAAGCAAGCGCTCTGGCGTAACGTCGTCCGCGCGCGCGGGAGATCTGTCGGCTATGCCGGCAGTCGCGGCAAACACCACCGCAAGCATGCCAGCGCGCAGAACAGGACTGCGGCCTTTGAAGCGTGTCATGGATATTCCTCCTACGATGTTATCGTCCCGTATGATGTTTTTTCTGTATTGAGTGCCCGACATATTCGGGTGGCTGCAGCATGCTCAAGGCAATTGCCTGATATGCACCTCCGTTTCTACCGTTCCGGCCTTTTGAAAAACCACCGAACAGTTGAATGTCTCGCCGGCAACAAGCGGCTGACGCGTTTGCACCAGCATGAGGTGATATTGGTCCGGTTTCAGCACGACAACGGTTCTGGGTGCGACCGGAATTGAAGAAATTGCGCGCATTGCGGGCGATCCCTCTCCGCGATCAACCGTATGCTTTTCGGCAAAATTCGCAATGGGACATCTGACCCGCAGCAGCGAATCCGCATCATCGGAACCGTTCTTGATTGTCATCAAAAGCGGGACATCGATCCCGACTCGGCTAGCGGCGGGCACCCACGCCTCGAAAACCTGCACGGCCTCACTCCCACTCGCTGAATTGGGCCGAAGGCCCAGGCACGTCGCAGCGAGGAGCACACCACCGAAGAAAAACCGTTCGATACGTGAATTCCGGCTTCGAAACGCTGGCACCGATAGACCTCCAAACAACGCCGTCGACCGCGATGAACCGAACCAGCGCCGGAAAGCAGCAATCCGCCCCAGCACCCTCTGCCTGTGTTCCAACAATTCAAGACGATTAAGGATTTTCGATGAAGGACCGTGCGATCCGGCGATGTCGGAGAATGTTCCAAGCGTAAAGTCCCGTTGCACAGACCTTCAGGGAAAACGGCCAAGGCAGTGGCGAGCGGCGCGCTGGGGGCGGCGCGCATGGAAGCGCTGGTCACCGGGTTGGGCCGGAGGCGATACGTCGCGGCGGCGCCTATGCTGAAGGCGGGTGCTGACGCCTAATCCATAGCAAGCAGAGACGCTCGACGAATCCTGTCATTTTGTCGGGCTTGGCCTGGGCGCGTGCCGCTTGTCCTGATGCCCACCAGCTATCCGAAACTCTCGTTCGCGGACGTCGCGGCGTTTGGTAAGGTTGGGCTGATTATCTGCGGCAATCACGCCATTCGCGCAGCCGTCGCCGCGATGTTTGCGAAAGATTATAATCGCGTTGGATAATTCGCGCGGACCATCGAACCCAGGCTGCGGCATGTCAACAACCCGCGAGGCGGCGATATGACAAAACTCTCCGTTGCGGTTGTCGGAGCGGGCATGGGGGGTCTGGCGACCGCCGCCGCGTTGCACCGGGCCGGTATCGCGGTCAACGTGTACGAGCAGGCGTCGAAATTCACCCGGCTCGGCGCTGGCATTCAGATCGGCTGCAACGCCATGAAGGTGTTGCGCGGCTTCGGTCTCGAGCCCCTGATGCGCGCCAGTGCATTTTATCCGCGCTCCTGGAACAACCGGGAATACGACAGCGGCGACGTGCGCTTTGACATGATCTTCGGCGAAACGGCGGAAACGCGTTACGGCGCGCCGTATCTGCTGGGCCACCGCGGCGACCTACATTCGGCGCTCGCCAGCGCGGTGCTACCCGAAACCATTCATCTCTCCCACCGCGTCGTCGGCATCGATCAGGGTGCGGACCGCGGCGTGAAGCTGACATTCGCGAGCGGAAGCTCGATCGAAGCCGACGCGGTGGTGGCGTCCGACGGGGTTCATTCCTTCGTCAAGGAACAGTTGTTCGGCAAGGACGAACCAAATTTCACCGGCCGGATTGCCTACCGCACCGTATTTCCTGCCGCGTTGCTGAACGGCTATGCCGTCGACGACTGCACCAAATGGTGGGGCCCGGATCGCCACATCGTGATCTACTACGTCAAGCCGGATCGCAGTGAGGTCTACTTCGTCACCAGCCAGCCTGAACCTGGATTTACCGTCGAGTCCTGGTCGTCCATGGGCTATGTTGGAGAATTACGCAAAGCCTTCGAGGACTTCCATCCGCAGGTTCGCCATGTGCTGGCCGCCTGCCCGTCGGTTCACAAATGGGCGCTGGTCGACCGCAACCCCGAGGCGCGTTGGGGCGAAGGCAATGTCACCCTGCTGGGCGACGCCTGCCATGCCATGACGCCCTATATGGCGCAAGGCGCGGCGATGGCGATCGAAGACGCCGCCGTGCTCTCGCGTTGCCTCGACGGCGTTGACCGTGACGGTGTCGAGGCCGCCTTCCGCCGCTTCGAGGCGACGCGCAAGCCCCGGACGTCGCGCGTGCAACTGAGCTCCCGCACCAATACCTGGCTCAAGACCCGGACAGATCCGGACTGGGTCTATGGTTACGACGCCTGGAATGAACCTCTGGCAACACTCGAAGCGGCTTAATCCTGATTGAAGCGGCGTCAGCGCCGATTAACGCGCCGCCGACGCGACCGCGGCGTCGGATTGCAGGATTTCGACGATGGCCTCGCCGGTCGCAGCCGTGCCGAGCGTGCCGCCGACGTCCCTGGTCGCGCGGCCATCCTGTATCGCCGTCGCCACGGCATGTTCGATGGCGCGAGCGGCAGCCTCATATCGCGCAGCACCGGAACGCTCGCCATACCAGGCCAGCAACAGCGCCGTCGATAAAATCAGCGAGAACGGATTGGCGATGTCACGCCCGGCAATGTCGGGCGCGGAGCCATGCGCGGCCTGGGCCATGGCATGTTTCGCCCCGACATTGAGCGAGCCACCGAGGCCAAGGCTGCCCGACAGCTCGGCGGTGAGGTCCGAGAGAATGTCGCCGAACATGTTGGTCGCAACGATGACGTCGAAGCGATCCGGCTGGCGCACGACATGCGCCATCATGGCGTCGACAAGGATGTCATCGACGACAAGTCCCGGATAGGCGCGCGCCGTCTCCCGGCAGATGTCGAGAAACATGCCGTCACCGAGCTTCAGCACGTTGGCCTTGTGAACGATGGTGAGGTGCTTGCGCCGGCGCATCGCAAGCTGACACGCCGCCTGCGCAATTCTCTCGCAGCAGTATCGGGTGATGCGGCGCAGCGAGATCACGACATCCGGGGTGACGAGAAGCTCGCTGTTACCCTGTTCCATATTACGGTCGGCGTAGAAACCTTCGGTATTCTCCCGCACCACGACCAGGTCAAAGGCACCGAGCCGGTTGCGCAAACCCGGATAGGTTCGAGCCGGCCGTACGTTCGCAAACAGATCGAGATTTTTCCGGAAGAATTTGGATGGGTTGATCTCGCCGCTCTGCTCATCCTTGAAATCGAAGGTGGCGGTAGGTCCGAGTATCAACCCATCGGCAGCCTTCACGATTTCCAGCAGCCCGGGTCGAACGGTCGCACCGAATTGCTCCAGGCTGGCATGTCCGACCGCGTGCTCCTCGGTCTGGACGTTGAGCTGGAAACGCCCGGACGCGGCCCGCAGGACATTGGTTGTCGCGGTTACGATCTCGGGCCCGATGCCGTCACCCGGCAGAACGACAATGCGCATGATGATTCCCTGGCAGCCCACAAGTGCCGCTGGCCGTAAAATGACGATCTCGTTTCACGATAGCCCGGCGACCTGTCTGGCAGGGAAACGGACGTCTCGCCCCCGACCTGACGGCGAACCACCGTACCAGCCCGAACCCGGGCCGACTTGTAAACGATTTGCATACCCTGATAGCGGCGATCGAGACATGGCCGCAATGCATTCCAGGCGTAGTCATGCAGGCCGGGTCGATCGCGCCGCGGCCGAAAAGGCAGCAAACCAGCCGCCCGCCGCAAGCAGTTCACAACCAAACGCCTGCAAAACCGAATTATTCGCCTCCACAAACGCAGATTCTTGATTTGAACTGTTCTAGAATCCAGTCCAACATCGCCCTGAAGTTCAATCGATGGATTGAACAAATAGAAGTTCAATCGATGGATTGGACGAATTAGGGGAACGCAATGGCAAACCTCACTATTAACGGAAAGTCTTTCGACGTGGATGTCGAGCCGGATACGCCGCTGCTCTGGGCGATTCGGGAAAATGCCGGCCTCACCGGCACAAAATACGGCTGCGGCATTGCGCAATGCGGGGCTTGCACTGTCCACGTGGACGGGGTCGCGATGCGCTCGTGCGGCATGTTGGTCAGCGAAGCCGTCGGTAAGAAAATCACCACTATCGAAGGTTTGGCCACCAACGGCGCCCTGCACAAGGTGCAGCAGGCCTGGATCGCCAACGATGTCCCCCAATGCGGATATTGCCAGAGCGGAATGATCATGGCGGTGGCGGCACTTCTCAAGGACAATCCGAAGCCGACCGACCAGGATATCGACGAGGCCATCACCAATATTTGCCGCTGCGGCACCTTCAAACAGGTGCGCGAAGCAATTCACGCCGCCGCGAACGTTTGAGGAGATGGCCATGAACCATATGCCCACCCTCAACCGCCGCGCCTTTGTCATCGGCACCGCCGCTGTCGGCACCGGCCTCGCACTCGGCCTGGATATTCCCTTTGGTGGTCCGACCGTGGTGCGCGCCGCCGACGGCTCGCCCGAAGTCAACGCCTGGGTCGTGATCCAGCCCAACGACACCGTCGTCATCCGCATCGCGCGATCGGAAATGGGCCAGGGGACGCTTACCGGCCTCGCCCAACTGGTCGCCGAAGAACTCGAGTGCGACTGGTCGAAAGTCACCACCGAATACCCGACGCCGGGACAGAGCGTCGCCCGCAAGCGCGCCTGGGGCGATTTCTCGACCGGCGGCAGCCGCGGCATCCGGACCTCACATGAATACGTCCGCAAGGGCGGCGCGACCGCGCGCATCATGCTGATCCAGGCTGCGGCCAATGGATGGAAGGTGCCGGCTTCGGAATGCACCGCCGCCAACAGCATCATCACCCACACGCCGTCGGGGCGCACCACCACCTATGGCAAGGTCGCCGAAGCCGCGGCCAAGATCGAGCCGCCGGCAGACGTCAAGCTGAAAGACCCGAAAGACTGGAAGCTCGCCGGCAAAGGCGTCAAGCGCCTCGATACCGTCGACAAGACCACCGGCAAGATGACCTATGGCATCGACGTCAAATTGCCGGGCATGCTCAATGCCGCGATCAAGGCCTGTCCGGTATTTGGCGGCAAGCTGAAAAGCTATGACGAAGCCAAAATCACGGGCATGAAAGGCGTCAAGAAAGTCGTGCCGGTCGGTGACTACGCGGTCGCCGTCGTTGCCGACACCTGGTGGCACGCCAAGACCGCGCTGGATAAGCTACCGATCGTCTGGGACGAAGGCGAGAACGCCAAGGTCTCGAGCGCGTCGATCGCGAAGTGGCTCGAGGAGGGTTTCGACGACTCGCAGCCGGCCTTTGTCGGCAACGAGAATGGCGACGCCAAGGCTGCGATCGCCAAGGCCGCCAAGAAAGTCGAGGCGGTGTACAACTATCCCTATCAGAACCACGCCACGATGGAGCCGATGAACGCCACGGCGCTCTATACGGCGGACCGGTGCGAGGTCTGGTGCGGAACGCAAAACGGCGAAGCCGCCTTTGCCGCGACGCTGGAAGCCTCCGGCCTGCCGGCCGACAAATGCGATGTCCACAAGCAGATGCTTGGCGGCGGCTTTGGCCGTCGCGGCCAGACCGACTATGTCCGGCAGGCGGTTGCGATTGCCAAGCAGATGCCCGGCACGCCGATCAAGCTGTTGTGGTCGCGCGAAGAGGACATGCAGCACGGCAACTATCATCCGGTCACGCAAGTCAAAATGACCGGCGCGTTCGATGCCGACAACAACCTGACCGCGTTGCGGATGCGGATTTCCGGACAATCCATCCTGTTCAGCCTGCGTCCGGAAGCGCTGGTCAACGGCAAGGATCCGGCGACATTCGCAGGCCTCAATGCGACCGGCGAAGCCGCGATCGGATATTCGGTTCCCAACCTTCTGATCGATCACTCGATGCGCAATCCTCACGTCCCGCCGGGTTTCTGGCGCGGCGTCAACGTCAACCAGAACGCGGTGTATCTCGAATGCTTCATGGATGAACTGGCGCATTCCGCCGGCCAGGATCCGCTCGAGTTCCGGCGCAAGCTGATGTCCAAGAACCCGAAGCACCTGGCGGTGCTCAACGCCGTGGCCGAAAAGATCGGCTGGGACAAGCCCGCACCGCAAGGCGTTTTCCGCGGTCTCGCGCAGCATATGGGCTATGGCAGCTACGTTGCCGGCGCGGCGGAGATATCGGTCACAGACGGCAACAAGATCAAGGTACATCGCATCGTTGCCGCGACCGATCCGGGCTATGCGGTCAATCCGGCGCAGATCGAGCGCCAGATTGCGGGGTCGTTTGTCTATGGCCTCTCGGGCCTGTTCTATGGCGGGTGCACCGTCAAGGATGGCCGCATCGAACAGTCGAATTTCGACAACTATAATTCGATGCGGATCGCCGAGATGCCGAAGGTGGAATCGATCGTGATGCCGAGCGGTGGTTTCTGGGGCGGCGTCGGCGAGCCGACGATCTGTGTCGCGGGACCTGCCGTATTGAATGCGTATTTCGCGGCAACGGGAAAACGCATCCGCTCGGTACCGCTGAGAGACCAAAACATCACCTTCGCCTGACCCTAAAAGCGGCGGCCTTAACGGCCGCCGCACCATCCCGGATCATGCTCATGGACGCGCTGCGCCTGATGACGCGGAGAAACGTCGTTCGTGGCGTCGCGGCGACGACAGCGTCGTTTACTTTCCCGTGTCCTTCCCGCGCCCAAGCCGCCGCACGGATCGTCGTGATCGGCGGCGGCTTCGGCGGCGCCGCTTGCGCACGCGCCCTGCGCCGGATCGATGCGAAATTTCAAGTGACGCTCGTTGAGCCGAACAAGACATTCACGGCCTGCCCGTTCAGCAACGAGGTGATCGCCGGCTTGCGGGAAATCGAAGCGCAGCAATTCAAGTATGACAGGATTGCCGCCGAGGGCGTCAGCATCGTTGCGCAGGCGGCCGTGAAGATCGACCCGCAAGCGCGGACGGTCGGTCTCGCCGATGCTACCTCGCTCGCCTATGATCGTCTGGTGCTGGCACCCGGCATCGACCTCAAATTCGACGCCCTGCCCGGCTATGACGAGGCAACCGCCGCAACAATGCCGCATGCCTGGAAGGCAGGCGAGCAGACGCTGCTGCTGCGCCGGCAACTCGAGGCCATGGACGACGGTGGGCTGGTTGCGCTGGCGGTTCCCGCGAGCCCGTCGCGATGTCCGCCCGCGCCATATGAACGCGCCAGCCTGATCGCACATTACCTGAAGGCGAACAAGCCGCGCTCCAAGATCCTCGTTCTCGACGCCAAGGACGCCATTCCGCAGCAGCGCCTGTTCGAGAACGCCTGGAAGGAATTGTACCCCGGCATGATCGAACGGATAGCGCTGTCACAGGGCGGGCGGGTGGTATCGGTCGATCCCTCGACCAACACGCTGATCACCGATTTCGGCAACTACGATGCGAAGGTCGCGAACGTCATTCCGCCGCAGAAGGCCGGCCGTATCGCCGACATCGCGGGCGCGGTTGACAACACCGGCTGGTGCCCGATCGACCCGGTTACCTTTGCCTCAAAGCTCGTGCCCGCTATTCACGTCATCGGCGACGCCTGCATCGGAGGCGGCATCCCGAAATCCGCATCCGCCGCGAACGCGGAAGCCAAGGCCTGCGCCGCCGCGGTGGCCAGCCTGATCTCCGGCGCATCCCCGGCCATACCGCGGATGGACGGCACCTGCTACAACACGGTCGCGCCCGGCTACGCATTCTCGCTGTCCGGCACCTATCAGCCGAAGGACGACATCTTCGCCGAGATCGAGGGCAGCGGTTTTACAAGCCCGGTCGATGCCCCACGCGAGACTCGCAAGCAGGAAGCCGACATCGCGCAATCCTGGTATCACACCATCACGGCGGAAACCTTTGGCTAGGTCAGCAATCCATATCGCCGGCATGTGGTTCGCCGCAGCGGCGCTCGCGCTGCCGCGCGCGGCCAGCGCGCAGGAATTGCGGCCCTATACCATAGCAGGGGATTCCATCCCGGAATCGCTGACGGGCGTACCCGGCGATCCGGCCCGCGGACGCGCGCTGGTGCTCGAGCGCACCAGCACGTGCATCCTTTGCCATAGCGGGCCGTTTCCCGAGGAAAAATTCCAGGGCGATCTCGCGCCCAGCCTCGCCGGTGCGGGCAGCCGCTGGTCCACGGGTCAGCTTCGGCTGCGGCTGGTGGCCGCCTCCCGCCTCAATCCCGCAACGATCATGCCGTCCTATTATCGCGTGGACGGATTAGATCGCGTCGGCGCAGCATGGCGCGGCAAGCCGATCCTGTCAGCCGAGCAGATCGAGGATATTGTGGCGTATCTCGCAACGCTGCGCGAATAGGAAAGCACGACACCATGCCCAAGTCAGAGAATTCCTCGCGCCGCCAATTCCTGGGCCTCGCCGGCAGCCTCGGCCTCGCCGGCAGCGCGGCGGTGATCGGCGTCGTGCCGATCGTCACCCTGCGGCCCAGCGAGGCAACACCCGCGACGCTGGCCGGCGCGATCAGGAATGTCGTCGGCGCTGCCGTGGTGCAAACGGGCCGGGTCAAGATCGAAGTGCCGCCGCTGGTCGAAAACGGCAACACCGTGCCGATGACGGTGACCGTTGCGAGCCCGATGACAGCGGATGACCACGTCAAGAGCATCCACGTTTTCAACGAGAAGAACCCGCAGCCGAATATCGGAAATTTCTATCTCGGACCGCGCGCCGGCCGCGCCCAGATTTCGACCCGCATCCGGCTTGCCGACAGTCAAAAGATCGTCGCCATCGCGCAATTGTCCGATGGCTCGTTCTGGTCCGCCAGCGCCGATGTCATAGTGACGCTCGCGGCCTGCACCGAGGAGGTGATCTGATGGCCTCCGCGCTGATTAATGTCCCGAAGAAAGCCAAACGCGGCGAGATCATCGAGATCAAGACGCTGATGTCGCATATCATGGAAACCGGCTATCGCCGCACCGCCAGCGGCGAACTGGTTCCGCGCGATATCATCACCAGCTTTACCTGCCGTTACAACGGCGTCGAGATTTTCCGCGCCGATCTGTTCCCCGCGATCGCGGCGAACCCTTTCATGTCATTCTTCACGGTTGCGACCGAGAGCGGCAAATTCGATTTCGAATGGATCGGCGACAAGGGTTTTACTGAAACCGCTTCGGCCGCCATTTCAGTCGAATGAAATGGGCCTGCGCGATAGTCTTGATGACCCTGGCGACGCTGATCGCAACTGGCCTCGTTGTCTCCCCCCTCTCCGCCACCGAAATCCCGCAAGCCGAACGCCGCTCCGGCTACAGTTTTATGACGCCGGACACACAGGCGATCCAGGACGACGATACCGCCAATCCCGGCATGTTATGGGTGCTCGATGGCGAAGCGTTGTGGAAGCGCAAGACCGGCGCTGATAACAAGGCCTGCGCCGATTGCCATCACGACGCCCATGTCAGCATGAAGGGCGTGGCGGCGCGCTATCCCGCGTACGATCGGGAACTTGGACGCCCGGTCAATCTGGACCAGCGCATCAATCTGTGCCGCGCGCGGCATCAACAGGCGACGCCGCTTGCTTACGAAAGCCGCGACCTCTTGGCGCTCTCCGCCTTTGTCGCGCAGCAGTCGCGTGGCGTGCCGATCACGGCCGGAACTGACCCGCAACTGGAACCGTTCGTCGCCAAAGGGCGCGACCTGTTCCTGCGGCGGCAGGGCCAGCTCAATCTCGGCTGCGCCAATTGCCACAACGACAATTGGGACAAGCATCTGGCCGGGTCCGCCGTGACCCAGGCGCTCCCGACCGGCTATCCGCTCTACCGGCTGGAATGGCAGTCGCTCGGTTCGTTGCAACGCCGCCTGCGCAACTGCATGACCGGCATGCGGACCCAGCTCTACGATTACGGCGCGCCGGAACTGGTCGAGTTGGAACTCTATTTGATGACGCGTGCGCACGACATGCCGATCGAGACGCCGGCGGTGCGGCCGTGAATTATCGCGGCGCGGCCAGCGATGCCAATTTGGAGACATCCGCGCTCTGATCGAGCGCCCAGATCGCGTCGATCAACGGTGTGGCGTCGTAGCGTGGATCCCAGCCAGCGGCGGCTGTGCGCAACTTCCCTTCGAGATCATGGTCCGCAAGTGGATTGACGTCGCTGCCGCGCGCCGCTAGCTGCGACAATTTGTGAATCTTGCCGTCGACGGTGGTAATGTCGACCGCCGCCGCGATGGTGGAGAGATCGTTGTCTCGCAGCACTTCGACCTTGCTCCGCAGCATCAGCACCTTGGGATCGCGCACGCAGGCGTCGGTGAACTGGTCGAGCCCGGCGTTGCCGGTCACCAGGGCCGCGGCGACGGCATGCTGCACGCTGACCTGCGACTCGCGGCCGGTCGCAATATCCGGCCGGTCGGCGCGAACACTCAGCAACGGATTTCCTCGTACCACGACGCGGGTGATATCAGCGGCCGGATTGTCGCGCCGCCAATCCAGCACGCAATCGAGCACGGGATGGATCACGAAGCCGCACGGATACGGCTTGTACGACGTCGCCATGATCTGCCAGCTTTCACCCCAGCCATCGGTGACCTCTGACAAATCGGGCGTCTCGGCCAGCGCATGGTAGAAGCCCTGCACGCCGGCCAGCGGCTCCGGCGGTCCTTCAAATCCCTTTTCCGCCAACAGCGCCGACCACAATCCGTTTCGCGCCGCGTTGCCGACGCTGACGCTTTTCGCCGGCGTGCCCAGGCATTCGCAAAGGCCTGCGGATTGCGTGGCCGCCGTGCCGAGCGCTGACACCATCTGGCGCTCGTCGAGGTTGGCGAGCTTGCCGCTGCCGGCGGCGGCGCCGAATACGCCGCAGGTCGAGGTGATGTGCCAGCCTCTGTTATAGTGACTAGGCGAAACCGCCAGCCCGATACGCGCCTGAGTTTCATTGCCGAGGATAAAGGCCAGCAACAGATCCGGCCCGCTTACCTGACGTAATTCAGCGAATGCCAGCAGTGCCGGTGCCACCGGCACGGTCGGATGAATCACCGTTCGCACATGGGTATCGCAGAAATCATGGACATTGGCGCCGGCGGCATTGAGGAAGGCCGCGTTCAGCGCGTCGATGCGTTCGGAGCGCCCGATCACGGTTACTTGTTTACCGCCGGAGAATTCGCCGAGCGAGCGAAGCGCGGTTTCGACCGGCTCGGTACGACAACCCGCCAGCGCGACTGCAAAAAAATTCATGAACGAGCGTTTGGCCTGATGCCGCACCGGCGACGGAATGTCTTCCCACCGCATTGCAACAATATTTCGAGCCAGACTCTCGGTCACGCCGAGTTTATGCAACATCGTTTACCCTCTTGAAAATCGGCCGGAGCATCGCAGGGTGACGAAAAAGCACAACCGGGCGTTCGGTAGACCGGGTAGGAAATTCTGCCCTATGGTGCGGACGAATAATGGTGCAGACGAACAGCGGTTCTGAAATGGCGGAAATCATGAAAACCCGTTCGAAGTGCCTTGCGCCAGCCTGGAGTTATCTGGCCCTTGCACTCTTTGCCGTCCCGGCCACGAACACGGCGCGTGCCGACGAATATCCATCGCGCCCGATCCATCTGATCGTGCCGTACGCGGCCGGTGGCTCAGCCGATTCAACGGCGCGCGTCATTGCCGCGCGGGTCGGCAAGAATATCGGACAATCCATCGTGGTCGAGAACCGCGGCGGCGGCGGAGCGATCATCGGCGCGGAATTCGTGAACAAGTCCGAGCCGGACGGCTACACCCTTTTGCTGGGACAACCCGGGCCCATTTCGATCAACCCGGCGGTCTACAAGAACCTTCCCTACGACCCGGTGAAGGATTTTGCGCCGGTATCCCTGACAACAACCTATCCCTACGTCATGGTCGTCAATCCCGCGCTGGGCGTGAAAACGCTGAAAGAGTTCGTCGCACTCGCCAAGAGCAAGCCCGGCGGATTGAACTACGGAACCACGGGCGTCGGTTCCTCCAACCATCTGGTCACCGAGCTGTTCGCCGGCAGGGCGGGTATCAAGATGACGCATATTCCCTATCGCGGCACCGCACTGGCGGTGACCGACCTGCTCGCCGGCCAGGTGCAGATGGTTTTTTCCGATCCGATCTCGGCGCTGCAATACGTGAAATCAGGCGCGCTGATCGCACTGGCGGTGACCAGCAAGGACCGCTCGCCGGTCGCGCCCGACGTCCCGACGATTTCCGAGAGCGGCTATCCCGGCTTCGATGCGATTGCGTGGCACGGAATCCTGGCGCCGGCCAATACGGCGCCTGCGATCATCGCGAAACTCAATGCAGAGATCGTGAAGGCCCTCAACGAACCCGACACCCGGACGCTGCTGGAAACGCAGGCCATACAGATCGTCGGCAATACGCCGGAAGCCTTCGCCCGCTTCATCAAGCACGATATCTCGATCTGGAAGGAAGTGGCTGACCAGGCCAAGATAGAAGTGAGGTAATCGACCTCACTTAGACCGGGGGGTGAACCCACAAATTCGGCGGTCGGCCGATGTCCGCTTCGCCCCATCAACCCAAAATCCCCATAACTGACGTCGGCAGCCATTTTAACCCACAAAGCTACATCCGTAACGCGGAAGCGGCATTCCGAAATAACTCCGTAACCGAATTTCTCTCAGTGCGTGCTGGTCCTGTCGAAAGTGCGTCGCCGGCTCACGACATTCAACTTCCGGCGACCTAAGTTCGATCTGCACGACGGTAATCCGGTTCGGAAATTGCGGCCGGGAGATGGCAAGGAATGGTGCGAACGTTACAACCCGGAATCGATGGTTCGAGGATGGCCGTGTCGCGGATCGGTCAAAGAAGAAGGGAGAGAAAATCGATGAATGGTCCCCACAAGTTCGGTACGGAGTTTGGATCTGACAATGCGTCCGAACACAGTGCAGCTATTGTCAGTCACCATGACAGCATCAAATGGTTTGAGGCAATCCCCGGAGAACAATTGTGTATTCGGGTTCACGGAACACAGGTGAATGGCCGCTATGCAATTATGGAAAA
>Ga0210400_10002581_pt1 | contig 16631 bp, 15 predicted proteins | sample IncBWH26MmetaG_FD_155456 | JGI IMG/M metagenome (GOLD analysis project Ga0210400, IMG submission 155456) | Forest soil microbial communities from Barre Woods Harvard Forest LTER site, Petersham, Massachusetts, United States - Inc-BW-H-26-M | ecosystem: Environmental > Terrestrial > Soil >... | reverse complement strand
CAATTGCGGGAGGTGGTGCAGAGCTTGCTTACACGGGTGACCGGATTAGAAAACGAGCTGAAACAACGGCAGGCCTCTTCCACGGAGAGAACAGAGAGAAATCACACAGATGCAGTCGCTGCGCTCCCCGCCGCTACAGCCACAGTAACGGCTACACCGGCAACAGCGCCCGCGCAGAGCGCTTCCTTGGAAGCACCTAAAGAACAGGCGATCCCCGGGGATCGTGGGATTCTTGACTATTTGCACGGAGCAACCTTGAATTTCGCCCTGGATGAATATTATGGATACAACTTCAATCGCCCCGTGGGCCGGGTGAACGCACTGCGAGCGTACGACGTTCTGAGCAACAATATCAGTCTGAATCAGGCCGATCTGGTTTTCGAGCGCGCCCCCGACGCTGCCGCCGGACGCCCGTTTGGAGTCCGAATCGACTTGCAATTCGGCCAAGCCACGGACACACTGCAAGGAAATCCCGCGAACGAACCAAGGCCGCAGATCTATCGAAATATATTTCAGGCTTACGGAACGTACGTCGCACCGCTCGGCGGCGGGCTGACGCTGGACGTCGGCAAGTGGGGAAGCTCGATCGGAATCGAAGGAAACTACACCAAAGACCAGACGAACTACTCGCGAGCCTTGTGGTTCGATTTCCTGCCGTTCTATCACATGGGCATGCGCGCCGGCTACAAACTCAACGATCGGCTGACATTGAACTACTGGCTCGTGAACGGCACGAACCAGGCCGAAGCCACCAATGGTTTTAAAGACGAGTTGTTCGGCTTCACAGCCACGCCTCGCAAGTCGATCACTTGGAATGTGAACTATTACCTGGGGCAGGAGCATCCCGACCGTGTCCCGGTATCGACGAGCGGACCGATACCAGTTCAGCCGGGGCTGACGTTTACTGCGATCCGGCCAGCTCCGGACGGCCGGTTGCACATATTTGACAGCTACGTGACCTGGCAAGCTACGCCGAAGCTCGCATGGGCGTTGGAAGGCGATTACGTAATCCAGCGCGAGTGGAGAACTTCGGCACCGGGGCGTTCCTCGGCGCCTTCCCACGTCATCGGCGGCGCAGCCTATGCACGGTACCAATTCACGCCAAGAATTGCCGTGGCGGGCCGGGCAGAGTATCTCTCCGATCGCGGCGGCCTCTTCAGCGGGCTCACGCAGGCCCTAAAGGAAACCACCGCCACTTTCGATTACAAATTTGCCGAAGGATTCCTGATGCGCTACGAGTGGCGCCGGGACTTCTCGAACCAGCCGTCATTTTTCACCGATCGGGACGGCGTGCTGAAAAAAGAACAGCAGACCGCCACGATCGGGCTGATCTGGTGGGTTGGCAGGAAGGAAGGCGTTTGGTAGACGGAATCACGGGCCAGCACGGTAGAGGGCGTGGTCTATCGCGCTCGTACAAAGAAAGACTCATCGCGTCAGAGACTGCGTAGGAGCTTGTAGAGTTCATTGGCGGCATCGAAATCGGCTTCGAGCTCCCGGGAGGCGAGTTTTTCGCGCAGATCGTCGAGGCGACGGGCGAAGAGATCGAGTGCGGCGGAGAGGACCTCCTGGTTGGTGAGGACGATATCGCGCCAGGTGGAATAGGGGCTGCCGGCGAGGCGAAGCGAATCGCGGAGGCCGGGACCCGCGAGCGTTATGGGAAGGCCGTTTTCGTCGAGGCGGTCGTAGAGGAATCCCGCGAGAGCGACGGCGGCGAGTTGCGGCAGATGGGATGCCAGGCCGACGGCATAGTCGTGCTGCGGTGCGCCGAGCCAGAGCGGGCGGGCGCCAATTTTCTCAAGAATTTTGACGAAAGCCGAAACGCGTGGATCGTCAGAGGAGCCGCGTTCACTGGCAGGGGGAAAAGAACGGGTCTGAAGACCCGCCACTACGGCTTCGGGAGATTTGGCGATCAGCGCATAGGTGTTCTCGCGGAAAAGATCTGCATCGGCGTGCGCGATTCCGGGGAGTTCCCTGCCGGCCATGGGGTGGCCGCCGAGGAAGATCGGGCCTCTTTCGCCGGGGAAAAGTTCGGCGGCGGCTTGGGCGATGCGGACTTTGGTGCTGCACGCGTCGGTGACCAGCGCGTGAGGCGGAGCGTGGCGCGCGATTTCCGGAAGAAGATCGATTGTCGCGGCGATGGGCAGCGCGATGTAGATCAAATCGGAGTTATGCAGAACGGGCGCTAGGTCGCCGGAAAAGGATTCGTCGACGGCGCTGCGACTTTGCGCTTCACGAATGATGTCGGGGCGGTCCCATCCGGAGATGTGCATCTCAGTGGTGTATTTGCGTAGCGCGAGAGCAAAGGAGCCGCCGATGAGGCCCGTGCCGAGGATGGTGACGCGGGAGATGAGGTGGGGGGACATTGAGGTTTTTAGTTTTTGGTTGTCAGTTGTTAGTTCTCAGTCCGAGAAACAAATCGAGGACAAATGCTAACGCAGAGATGCCTGGGGCGCAAAGGTTAGCGGAGAAGTGAGGAGCCTCAGCGATGAAAACCATGCACCGGAGATTGGCTCGGCCATCGCAGAGCGCCAGCCGCGGACCCCTGTTTTCCGAAACAGAGCACTGACCACTGGCGACCGAAAACTCCCTCACGCGATGCGGCGACCGATGGCGGGAGCAATGATGCGGAGTTCGGCCATGAGCTGCGTGAAAGCGTTGGGTTCGAGCGATTGCGCGCCGTCGGAGAGCGCGTGGTCGGGATCGTTGTGGACTTCGATGAGCAAGCCGTCAGCCCCGGCGGCGACGGCAGCGCGGGCCATGGGCGGCACCTTGTCGCGGCGGCCGGTGCCGTGAGATGGATCGGCAAGCATCGGCAGATGCGAAAGTTTCTTGATGACGGGGATGGCTGCGATGTCGAACGTGTTGCGGGTGTAAGTTTCGAACGTGCGAATTCCGCGCTCGCAGAGAATGACGTTGTAATTGCCGCCGGCGAGGATATATTCGGCGCTCATCAGGAGTTCTTCCATGGTGGCGGACATGCCGCGCTTCAAAAGAACCGGTTTACGGATTTCGCCGAGCGCGCGAAGGAGATAGTAGTTCTGCATGTTGCGCGCGCCAACCTGGAAGATGTCGACGTAGCCCATCATCATCTGAATCTGTGACGCGTCCATCACTTCGCTAATGGTAAAGAGGCCGAATTTGTCTGCGGCATCGCGCATGAGCTTGAGGCCCGGTTCACCCATGCCCTGGAAGGCATAAGGAGAAGTGCGCGGCTTGAAGGCGCCGCCGCGCAAGATTTTTGCGCCGGCCTTGGCGACGCTTTCCGCAATGGAATGAATTTGCTCGCGCGATTCGACCGAACACGGGCCCGCGGCAACGGCAACTTCCGGGCCGCCGATCCGGACACCCCGGCCGAGATCGACGATGGTGCCTTCGGGCTTGAACTGGCGGCTGGCAAGTTTGAACGGCTGGGTGATGCGCATGACTTCGCGCACGCCGTCGAGCAACTCGAAGTCGCGATGATCGAAGTCGCGATGAACGCCGACGGCGCCGAGGACGGTGTGCGATTCGCCGGTGGAGCGGTGAACGTTGAAGCCGCTGGCAACGAGGCGGTCGATGACATGCTGGATTTGGGCGTCAGTGGCCCCTTCTTGCATCACGATGACCATAAGAGTTTCCTGTTTCCTTCTCTAAGCGATGTAGTGGCGGGACTCTAGTCCCGCATCTTTTCTTCGAAAACGATCAAATCGGAAATACCCCACCAAAGTCCGGCCGCTACAACAACCCTGACTACACATACCGCGTTGGCCGATCATTCATTCCCGCCTTTGGCGTGACTATCGCCGGAATGCATGGCGTCGCGTTCCGCGGCGCGGGCTTCGTCAATGATGCGCTCGAAAAGGCGGCGAATGGCTGCGTCGGTCAGCGGACCGGAATTGTTGCGCTCGGCATTGGCGAGCACTTCGTTTTCGCGATCGGGCTGGTACAGCGGGATTTTCGCCGCTTGTTTGAGCTTGCCGACTTCGAGAGCGCATTGCGAGCGCTCGTTCAAGAGTTGTACGAGTTTCTTGTCGATTTCATCGATGCGGCGGCGCCAGTCGCTAAGGTTCATGGCCGAGCTCCTCGCCATCGCCGGCCGCGAACGGACGAATCTGAAGACTGGAAATGGATTGGGCGAATAGGGCGTGCGGAAGACCTTGCCGCGACGGGCTGTGCCGTGCGCCTTGTAGTGGCGCAGCATGCCGCGCCATTACAAGGAGAAACGAAATCCCAGGTGTCACTGGGCATCATGGCGCTACCTCGCGGCGGGAGAGACCGTGGCGGGCGGCTTCTTTGAGTGCACGGATGCGACTGCCGAGCGCAGTAGCAGCGGCGTCCACGGATTGCGCCTTTTCAATTTCGGAGACGAGCGCGGAGCCGACGACGGCCGCGTCGGCCAGGCCCCCGAGAACGGAAACGTGGCCGGGAAGCGAGATGCCGAAGCCAACCGCGATGGGGAGCTGCGTGACGCCGCGGGTGCGGCGGATGAGCGCGGGGAGATCGTCGGGCAAGGCATCCTTCGCGCCGGTAACGCCGGTGCGGGAAATCAGATAGAGAAAGCCGGAAGAACAGGCGGCGATTTTCGCGAGGCGTTCGTCTGTGGAAGTGGGAGCGCCAAGAAAAATGGTGTCGAGATGGTGCACGCCGAGAATGCGGCGATAGTCTTCGGATTCTTCGGGTGTGAGATCGGTAGCGAGAACTCCGTCCGCGCCGGCAGACGCTGCGGAAGATGCGAATCTTTCGAGGCCCATTTGCAAGATGGGATTGTAATAGCTAAAGAGAACAAGCGGGACTTGGGAAAACTCACGAATGCGGCGGACAAGATCGAGAACACCGGCGAGAGTCGTCCCGGATCTCAAAGCGCGCTCCGAAGCGCGCTGGATCGTCGGCCCATCCGCGAGAGGATCGCTGAAGGGCACGCCCAGTTCGATAACGTCCGCGTCGGCGTCGGCCAGTGCGTGGACGAATTTCAACGAGGCGTCGAGGGAAGGATCGCCGACGGTGATGTAAGCGACGATGCCGAGTTCGCCGGATGCGCGAAGTTCGGTGAAGCGTTTGGAGATGCGGGTCGAGTTGAGAGAAGTCGAGGACATTGGATTTCGGGAAAGGATAAAGATTAGAGCAGGCGGGAGTAAGTGTCCATGTCCTTGTCGCCACGGCCGGAGAGATTGAGGATGACCAGGTCGTCCTTCTTCAATTGCGGGAAACGCTCGATAAGACCCGCGATTGCGTGAGCGGACTCGAGCGCGGGAATGATCCCTTCAGTGCGCGAGAGGAGGCGCGCAGCATCGAGTGCGGCTTGATCGGAAACGGCGGAATACTCGGCGCGGTGCTGGTCGGCGAGCCAGGCGTGCTCGGGGCCGATGGCGGGATAGTCGAGGCCGGCGGAGATGGAATGCGTGGTGGCGATCTGGCCGTCTTCATTTTGCAAAACGTAAGTGTAGGTGCCCTGCAAGACGCCGGGGCGCGCACCGGAAAATCCTTGATGCGCGGCGAGGCGAGCGGCGTGTTCACCAAGTTCGCCGCCACGGCCGCCGGCTTCGATGCCGATCATTTTCACGCCGGCGTCGCGTAGGAAATTGTAAAAAAGGCCGATGGAATTCGAACCGCCGCCGACGCACGCGAAAAGATGCGTCGGCAGGCGCTTTTCGGCAGCGAGGATTTGTTCGCGGGCCTCGCAGCCGATCACGCACTGAAAATCGCGGACCATCGTGGGATAGGGATGCGCGCCGAGAACGGACCCGAGAAGATAGTGGGTTGTGCGGACATTGGTGACCCAGTCGCGCATGGCCTCGTTGATAGCGTCCTTGAGGGTGCGGCTGCCGGAATCGACGGCAACGACTTGCGCGCCAACCATGCGCATGCGCGCGACGTTGAGCGCCTGGCGCGCCATGTCTTCCGTGCCCATGTAGACGACGCATTCAAGGCCGAGATGCGCGGCAACAGTGGCGGAGGCAACCCCGTGCTGGCCTGCACCCGTTTCCGCGATGATGCGCGGCTTGCCCATTTTCACGGCGAGCAGGCCCTGGCCGATGGCGTTATTGATTTTGTGCGCGCCGGTATGGAGCAAATCTTCGCGCTTCAGATAAATGCGAGGTCCGCCGAGTTTTTCGGTGAGCCGCGCAGCGAGCTGCAGCGGTGTCGGGCGGCCGGCGAAGTTTTTTAGAAGATCGTTAAAGCGAGTTTGAAACAAGGGATCCGACTTCGCAGCTTCATAGGCACGTTCGAGCTCGAAGAGCGGCACCATCAGCGTTTCGGGAACGTAGCGCCCGCCGTAGGGGCCGAATCGTCCCGGCGCCGTGGTTGGTGATTGGAGGATGGAGCTCATGGATTTTCGTGAATCTTCCACTAGATAATTCTATTTGCGCTCGCCGCGGCGGACTTCCCGAATGAATTCGCGCAGCAGGCCGTGATCTTTCTCTCCCGGCCTTGATTCTACGCCGCTGGCAACGTCAATTCCGTAGGGGCGTACAATGCGCACGGCTGCAGCTACGTTTTCGACGTTCAAGCCGCCTGCCAAAATGATACGGCGACCAACCGCGGCGCGTCGCGCAACATCCCAATCGGTGGTGCGGCCCGTACCACCATATTGGCCTGTGTGCGCGGCGTCGAACAGAAAGGCAAACGCCTCGGGATATTCATCGAGAGTTCCCAAGCGAAATTCAGGCTCGACACGGAAGGCTTTGAAAACCGGAACGCTGCGGGACAATTCGGCAACGGTTTCCGGGGTCTCGTCGCCATGAAGCTGGGCGGCGTCGAGCTTCAGCGATTTGCAGAGTTCAGCGACGTCAACCGGTGCGGCGTTAACGAAAATGCCCACAGCTTTGACCTTTTTCGGAAGCTGCCGGCGAATCTTTGCGGCTTCGTCCTCCGTGATGTGGCGCGGGCTCTTGGCATAGAAATTGAACCCGAGGAGATTGGCGCCGGCTTCGATGGCGGCGAGGCCGTCCGCCGCGTTGGTGATGCCGCAGATTTTGACGCGGATCATGGCCACCTACAGGGTTCCCGGGGGAGAAATGAGGAGAGCGGAAAGAGCCGCGGCGGGATCGGGAGAAAGCATGAGATGCGTGCCGACGAGAAAAGCGTCGAAACCGGCAGCGCGAAGCTTCACAAGTTCGTCGTGGGTGCGCAAGCCGGATTCGCTCACGGCGATGCAGTCGTCCGGAATGCGGCCGATCAATTCGAAGGATGCTTCGACGCTGACGGTGAGCGTCTTGAGATTGCGGTTGTTTACGCCGACGATGCGGGCCCCGGCGGCGAGGGCGCGCTCGAGTTCTTGCGAGGTGTGGACCTCGACGAGCGGCTCCATGCCAATTTCGCGGCCCAGTGCAATGAGGTCGCGAAGGAGCGCATCTTCAAGTATGCAGACGATGAGGAGAAAGCTATCCGCGTCGTTGGCGCGAGTTTCCCAGACCTGCCAGGAATCGAAGATAAAATCCTTTCGCAGGACCGGGAGCTGGATGGACTTGCGGGCGTCGCGGAGATTTTTCAGCGAGCTGCGGAAAAATTCGCTTTCGGTCAGAACGGAGAGAGCGGAAGCGCCCGCACTTTCGAGCGCTTGCGCGAGGGCCACGGGATCGAAGGGATCGCGAAGGACGCCGCGTGAAGGCGAAGCGGGCTTGAGTTCCGCAAGCACATTTAGAGTATCGCGGCAGAGCGCCGCGGAAAAATTGCGGAGCGGAGTGGCTGCCTTCACTCCATACTTCAGCGCAGTCTCGGGTAAGACGCGTTTGCGATGATCGACTTCGGCACGGCGAGCCTCGAGAATCCGATCGAGGACGGTTCCGGTGTTGGCTTGAGCAGACATTCGCGTAACTTTGTATGCTAGGGGTGCGGGAGGAGAGAGTCAAATCAGGTGATTGGTAATTTGTGATTGGTGACTCGTGACTAGTGACTGAAAATGCCAGCCCGATGATGTATGTCGAATAGGGAGAACGAATGCGATACGGGGAAACGTATGGGGCGCTGCTGGAAACGATCGCGGAGGGGGCAGATGCGATTGCGATGCGGTATTTCCGCGCGGATGAGTTGCGAGTTGAAAGGAAGGGCGACGGCACCGCGGTAACGCAGGCCGACCGCAGCGTGGAAGAGATGGCCCGGGCAGGAGTAGCAGCTAGCGGGCTCGCGCTGGACGTTCTGGGTGAGGAAATGGGCGGCGGAGATTCGAATGCCGCGAGCAAGTCGGGACGAGCCCGAATGATTATCGATCCAATCGACGGCACGGAAGAGTTTTCGCGCGGAATTCCGACGTTTGGGACGCTTATCGGAATCGAAGTGAACGGCGAAATTGTTGCCGGGATGGCGAGCGCTCCGGGATTGGGTTCGCGGTGGTGGGCTTATCGCGGGGAAGGCGCTTACCGGAATGGCAAGCGCATTCACGTCTCGAGCGTGGACGCGCTCAGCAGGGCGATGATCTTCACAACCGGCACTGGACCTAAGAAAGATCCAGCAATGCGGGCGAAACTGCGCTTGCTGTCCGATACGGCGCGAAATGGCCGCTCGATTGGCGGGTTCTGGCAACACATGCTGGTCGCCGAGGGCGCCACGGAAGTTGCCGTGGACTTGACCTCTCAGCCATGGGATCTCGCGCCGCTGGGAATTATCGTGGAGGAAGCGGGAGGTCGCTCGACGAATCTGCGCGGCGAGAGAACGATCTATTCGGGGCAGCTCGTCAGCACCAACGGGAAGCTTCACGATGAGGTGCTGAAGATTCTGGAGTGAGGTGGGGTCATGGACGTCCGCATACAAGCCGAGAAAGCCGAGCGGTTCCGAAAGTTGCATGCGGGACCGAATATCCTGGCGCTCCCAAATGCCTGGGACGTGGCCAGTGCGCGAATCCTGGAAGAAGCTCGTTATCCGGCGATTGCGACGAGCAGTGCCGGAGTTGCTTTCTCTCTCGGGTATCCGGACGGCCAGCGCGTTTCCAGAGATCGGATGCTGGAGGTGGTAGGACGGATCGCGCATGCGGTTCGCGTTCCGGTGACCGCGGACATGGAAGCCGGCTACGGCACAACGGTGAAAGACATGGAGGAAACCGCGAAAGCAGTGATTGCCGCGGGAGCTATCGGAATGAACCTGGAAGACGTGACGGGTGATGACCAAAGCTCGCAGGTGGACACGGCGCAACAGGTGGAAAAGATCCGCGCCATCCGCGCGATTTCTTCATCACTCGGTGTCTCTATGGTGTTGAATGCGCGCACCGACATTTACCTGATGCCGATCGGTGAAGCCGCCACGCGCTTCGAGCGAACGGTGGAACGATTGCGCGCTTACCGTCAAGCGGGGGCGGATTGCGTCTTCGCTCCAGGAGTCAGCGACCGGGATACCATCGCCCAGTTGGTGAAGGCGATCGCCGCGCCGCTCAACATCCTAATGTCGCCCAACTGTCCCTCGCTCACGGAACTAGAAAAGGTGGGAGTCGCACGGGTAAGCGCAGGCTCCGCCGTGATGCGTGCTGCACTCGGACTCGTCCGGCGAATTGGGAAAGAGTGGATGGAAGCAGGAACGTCCAATTCTCTTTTCGATGGCGCGGTCCCCTTTGCAGATTTGAATCGGATGATGGGACGCCAGATCTAGTAACTTCATGCCTGAAAAACCTCTCTTGCTTCGTGTTTTGAATGAGGAAATTGTGGCCTGCCGGAAGTGTCCGCGGCTAGCGAGCTACCGCGAGAAGGTGGCGCGGGAAAAACGGCGCGCGTATCGCGAATGGACCTATTGGGGAAAACCGGTCCCGGGGTTCGGAGACGCTCGCGCGCAGTTTTTGATTCTGGGACTTGCACCGGCGGCGCATGGAGGAAATCGCACGGGGCGGATGTTCACGGGCGACCGCTCGGGCGATTTTCTGTATGCGGCGCTGAACAAAGCAGGCTTTGCGAATCAGCCTGCTTCTGTGCACCGCGAGGATGGGTTGCGCTTGGAAAATGTGTACATCAGCGCGACGTGCCGGTGCGCGCCCCCGGAGAACAAACCGCTTCCCGAAGAAATCTCGAATTGCCGCGGTTACCTGGAGCGGGAGCTCGACATTTTGAAGCCGAAGGCGATCTTAGCGCTCGGGAGAATCGCCTGGGACGCGTATCTCGAAATCTTGAAATTGCGCGGAGCGATTCCCTCACGTGCGCTCTACAAATTTGCGCATGGCGGGGAAGCCGAAGTGGCGCCGGGCGCTCCTCGATTGTTCGGCGTCTACCACCCGAGCCAGCAAAACACGCAGACCGGCCGCGTAACACCGGCGATGTATGCGCAGGTATTGCGCCGGATTCGGCGCTTCCTCGAAAAGGAATAGGCGGACCTGCCGTAAGCGCTCTCAGAAAGTGTCGGAATCCTCTTGCGGGACAGTGGCGGGATTCTCCGACAGAGGTCTCATCATCCGCTTTGAGTCTCGAGTGGCGCCTCCAAGTGCACGTTTTTCAATACTTTGCAGCACATCTCGACGGCCAGTCATGGCTCCCCATGTGCACTCCCTTGCTCATGATTCCTCGGGAGGAACCTATGGAACGAACGAAATGCAGCGGTGTAGTCGGCAGCTTGGCGATTTTCACGATGACGCTTGCGTTGGGAGTCTCATGCACGGCGCAGGAGCAGAGTCAGGAACAGTCACGAGAAGCAACACCGCCAGCGCCGGACCAGCAGCGTCATAAGGCGGACGGTGAACGGCACGGGCTGCCGATTGAAACCTACGCTGTGGCCCCGGGCACCAAGTTTCTGGTGCGGCTGGATGAAGAGTTGGGCACGAAGGGGACGCAAGCAAACGCCCGCTTCAAGGTGAAGACGCTGGAGCCGCTCGAAGCCGGCAGCGGCATCTATCTGCCGGCGGGAGCGGAGATTCGCGGTCACATCAGCCATGTCGAGCCTGCAGGAGTGGCTGGCCGAGCGAAACTCTGGCTGACGTTTGATGAAATTCACACCAGGTTCGGCGATTTGCCAATCGTGGCCGAAGTCGTGGACGTGCCGGGCGACCACAGCGTGAAATCAGGTCCGCGTAAGGAAGGACTCATAGAGGGCCGAAGCAGCACGCAGCAAGACGCGGCAGAAGCAGCCGCTGGCGGCGCAGCAATCGGCGCCGTCAAGGGCGTCAAGGACAAAGACAAGAAAGAGGCAGCCGAAGGTGCTGCGCTGGGAGCACTTACCGCGTATCTCATGGAATCAGGGCGCGGGCACGAGCTGAACCTTCCCAAGGGCGCAAAGCTCGAACTCGAACTGGAGCGGGCGCTGTATCTTGTTAAGGAATGAGGCATAACTTCCTGCGTTGTCAGTCTTCTGTTTTCAGTGTTCAGCGAAACCGAGGAGTAAATCTCCGAAACCCGCGATGCAGATGGGGAAGCGCACCCGGGCACCCGGGAGACAATCTGTATGGCTAGGTTAGGTTTCAATCCCGCTTTGCGGGATTGAAAGACTATCCTGGCGGGATCTCCCGTGTTGCATGTTCATCAATCACCAGGCAATTTTGTCGGGAAAAAACTCTGATACGAGGTCTTGGTAAAAAGGAAGAATCTCTTGCGTTTTGGGGCGCTCGCGGCCTTTGGAGTACAGATCGTAGAGATTGAATTTCCGAACCCACTCAAACATGCGTTCGTCTTGCTCGTTCATCAGATGCCGGTAAGCACCGTGCCGGTGCGCGGCGTAAAACGAATGATACCGGAGCATGTAGTGGGCCTCTTCCGGCAGATACCTCCGCGTCGCCTGATAGATGTATTCGTCATGTCCAAACGAGAGGTGGACCTTATCGAGCCCGCAGTTCGGTTCGTAGATGCCATACTCGGTCTGGTACTCGGGGATCTTGCTATCCGGGTTGGCGGCAAAGAATTCTGGGAAAACGATCTGATCCGAGTATCCGCAGCCGGCAGGGAAGGTATCGCCCACCACGGCCCATTGGGGCTCCCCATACAAGCAGAGCACTTTTCCAAGATCGTGCACAAAGCCGGCGAGGATGAACCAACGCGGATGACCATCCTTGCGAATTGCTTCCGCGGTCTGAAGGAGGTGCTCGATCTGCGTGAGATCGGTATCGGGGTCGCTGTCGTCCACCAGGGTGTTCAGATACTCGGTCATTTCCCAGATGCTTTTCTTGTCTCGATTCAAGCCGCAATATTCCGCCTTCTTGCTGAGGACAAAATCAAGCGTCTGGTGGGCGTGGTTCTGACGGTAAAACTCCGTTACCGTGGGATTGGCGTCGGCCTTATAGTCGCGGAATTCCTCATCTGATTTGCCTTGACGATAGCGGGTGGCTACAAACTCGTCCCACTCGTCCACGTGCTGCAGAGGGGTGTTATCAGCGTTGTATTGCATGGTGATGCTCCCAAACCATAATTATGAGCGCGTGCGGCTTGCCCCGCAATAGTGGTCTCTTTTTGGTAGTGGGTCAGTCAGGTAGTGGCTCACCTCGCGCTCGATGGAGTGAAGTGGAAAGTAAACGAAAATCCAAGCAACTTTACGCGTGCTTTATAGTCCGCCGCAAGGTAGATGATCGGCGCTTCGTCGGTGCCGGTGCGTTGCACTGTCACTTGCTCAGGTTCAAGCTGAATCTCGTGTTCTTCGGCTTTGCGGATGACCGCCCTGCGGAAATCCTCATCCGTGCTCTGAGGAGTCAACCCGATTCGGCTTCCGACTTGCGCCGCGAGGTCCCGCATATCCTCGCGCAGCTCGATGTTGGCCAGCTCGCATGAACCGATCCGCCAGCCCGCGACTCCGGCCAACGCAAAAACCGCCAATGCGAGGATGAGCTTCGCTTTTCCCATCACGACAACCGGGTAATTCGGCTTACTGGAACTAAGCACTCCGTGCTGGTCCATCAACACTTCTTCAAAAGGTGTTCGTCGGACCAGACGGTTAGAATTGGCGAATTCATTGTCGCTTTGGGCTTCATTCGTTCATTGTACGGGATTGACGGCTTTCGGGAACGCCAATTCCATCCGGGGAGAAGCGACTCCTGACAAAAGCGCTAATCGGAAACTGCCGCACCACCCCCTTTTTCATCATGTCTTACTTTGGATTAGAAGTGGGCCACGGCCATGATGTGGGCACTGGCGCCTTGCACCGAAGGTTCGCGCTCGATCATCATTAGAAACTCCATTAGGCTCTGTCGCTGGGCCGGGTCATCCCAAGCCTCACGAAACAGAGCGGCACTCCATGCAGGACCTTCGACGGCAAGAATCTGGACATCGCCAAAACCGGCTTCGTGAACTTCGGCGGCCAGGTCCTCGGGACGGTGAAAGTACGCGGTCGTGAAGTATGCTGGGTGGTTCATCGGATTGCGGTGCTGGCCGGTGGCGAGATCTGCCGCAACGATTTTGCGAAACTGCTCGTCTCGAAAAAAACCGTTCGAAAGCCCATCGATCAAGGAGGCGAAACGACAGATCGCGGCGGCGAAAAGGACGCCATGTGGTTTGAGCACGCGGCGGGCTTCGCGAAGCGCCTGCTGACGGTCCGAATATTCAACCAGATGGTACAACGGGCCTAGCAGAAGAACTGCATCAGCACTGCCTGAGGGGATATCCAAGCGGCGAGCGTCGCCCCGCGTGATCGATCTAAGTGTGACACCCGACGTGGCCGCGTAAGATCTCGCTTGCTCTAGGTGCAGCTCCACGGGATCGATCAAATGCACCTGGTATCCTTGCTTGGCAAGCGGAAAGGCATGGATCCCAGCGGCGCCGCCTACGTCGAAAATTTCTGCCGGTGCGGGTGGAAGATTGTGAGCGAGAACCGCTTGTGTACGAAGTTGCTCGAGCTCGCCTCGCTCGCCCGATAGTCGCTCGGACTCCTTCCCTCGCAGATAATGCTCCTCGATTTCTTTCGGTATCAGGCTCATCCGCGCCTCCATGTGCAAAACCCACTCGGACCGAACCTCCAAGTCTGGAGACTACCGCCGGGTTCCTGTCGAAATCAAATTCCTTTGCCAGGACCGTCATGCGGGCGCGGAATCGAAATCACGAAGAATTTCCCGTCAACCAAAAGGCCAGTTGGAAGCTAGGCGGCTGGTGCAGACGGGAAGGAGATTCCTCGCTTCGTTCGGGATGACAATTAAGGGGCCTTTTCCCAAATATTTTCAGCACATTGCTAAGAACTTGGCAAGCGGCTGGCAGCTTGTTAGAGTCGAGGTGTCCAGCAAATCGGTGCGTGGGCCATTCATCAAGAGCATGCCGAAGAGAGGCTGAAACCCATGGAAGAGACTCGTGCGGCGGTGCGGGCCGCCGAGATGGTGGAGCGGAAGGACCGCGTGCTGATTGTCGAAGATGAAGACAATGCACGAAAGGGCTACGAACAGCTTCTGCAGCGCTGGGGCTGCGACGTTGTGGGCGTGGGAACGGCGGAAGAAGCGCTGGCGAAATTTGCGAGTTACAAGCCAGACACGCTGATCGCCGACGTCGAATTGCCGGGGATGAATGGGCTGGACCTGCTGAAGCAGCTCGGCCGGGAACTCTACGATGTGCCGGCCATCATCATTACCGGCAAGGGGAGCGAAGAACGCGCCGTGGCGGCAATCGAGTCCGGGGCGTTCTGGTACATCGAAAAGCCGCTGAAAGGGCCGGTACTGCACGCGCTGCTGGACCGGGCACTCGGTAAGGCGCGAGATGCACGGCAACTGGCGGTTCTGCAGCGGCAACTCCGCGAGACGGGACGGTTGGGCGACCTCGTCGGGGGATCGAAGCCGATGCAGGACGTGATGCGCATCGTGGAAATGGCCGCGCCGAGTTCGGCGTCGGTATTGATCACGGGAGAGACGGGCTCGGGCAAGGAAATCGTGGCGCGGACGTTGCACAAACTTTCGCCCCGCGCCAACGGGCCGTTTGTGGCCATCAATTGTTCGGCGATTCCCGAGACATTGATGGAGAGCGAGATCTTTGGCCACGAGCGCGGCGCCTTCACTGGCGCGGCGGAGCGGCGCATCGGCTGCTTCGAGCTTGCGGATGCAGGAACGCTGTTGCTGGATGAAATCGGCGAGATGCCCGCGCCAACGCAGGCGAAGCTATTGCGCGTTCTGGAAGACCGCAAAGTCCGCCGTCTGGGGAGCAAGAGTGAGACTCCGGTGGACGTGCGCGTTCTCGCGGCAACCAACAAAGAACCCGAGCAAGCCGTCAGCAGCGGTCAGTTGCGGCAAGATCTTTACTTTCGGCTGAATGTGTTTCACATCAACCTGCCGCCCCTGCGGGAGCACAAGGACGATATTCCGCTGCTGGTCGAGCATATTCTGCGCGACGTCAACGTGAAGCACGGGAAGCATGTGCGCGGGATCGGCGCGGAAGTCCTGGACATTTTCATGGGGCACACCTGGCCGGGAAATATCCGCGAACTGCGCAACGTATTGGAGCGCGCCGCGATCATGTGCGAAAAGGACCTCATCACGCGCGCGAGCCTCCCGGAAGAATTCGGAATGAGGGCGGCGAAAGGGCCAAGCGATCTTTCCGCGATCAAATTTCCCGTGGGAACAACCGTTGATGCAATGGAGCGCGTGCTGATCCTGCAGACCCTGGGTGCAACGGGTAACAACAAAACGCGGGCCGCGGAACTGCTCGGCATCAGCCTGAAAACGCTTCATAATAAGCTGAAAGAATACGGCAGCGATCGCGCCGAAGCGGAGTAAGGAAGCAGAATGCAGCTGCGGCTGCGGACAAAACTCACACTGGTGATGACGGGCCTGGTGCTGCTCGTCGCGGCCGTCTTGTCTGGCGTGTTCGCGGCGCAGCTCCTCGATCAGCTTCTCCAGGCCACCAACAAACGGGCGGATGACTTGGCCAATCAAGTGTTCCTGCAGGCCAAACACGCGCTGCTGGAGGCCGGGCAACGGGGTTTGCGGCCGGCCTCAGACGCTCCCCAGGAAATCCATGATTTTGTGAGACACGCCTTTGAAATCAATGAAGGACTGCGCACGCAACTTAAGGCCGCAAAGGAAAACCCCCTGATCTACGAAGTTTCCATCACGGACCACGAAGGGATGGTGCTGGTCTCGACGGACGAAAATCTGCCGGGATCGTTTCTGCCCCGAAGAACGCCTCTCTCACAACTGGTGCAGCGGAATTTCCTGCATCAGGTGAAGGTGCTGGCGGGGCCTTCAAAAGTTTTCGAACTTGATTTTCCGTTCAGCAACGAGGATCACCCGTACGGTGAAGTACGGGTGGCGCTGAACGCGGGCTTGCTCTTGAATGAAATCTCCCCGAGTCTTTGGACTTCCGGAACGATTGCGCTGCTTGCGGTCGTGGTTTCAACGCTGCTTGCGGCCATCGTGAGCAGGGCCACGCTGGCTCCCTTGCAAGATATCGCTGCGCAGTTGGACCGAATTTCGGCGGGGCAATACGACGCACCTTCGCCGGAGACGAAGGGATTAGCTGGAAGCGGAGACGAACTCGGACTGGTGAGCCGGAAGATTACGCAAGTCGGGCAGCAACTGCGCGGCGTGCATGAAATCTTCAGCACCATGCGCGAAAATATGAATTCGGTGATGGCTGGGCTTGAGGACGGCTTGCTGCTGTTCACGCGGGATTCGCGCGCCGTGATGATCAGCCCTGCGGCGGAAAAATTCCTGGGCGCTCCCGCGGGGCACTTTTTGGGGCGGCGCGTGACGGAAATCTTTCCTCCCGGTCATCCGCTTCACGATGCCCTGCACATTGAAAGCGATGAGCTGAGAGAAGTGGCGGCCGAGACGGAGCTGCTCACGAACG
>Ga0210400_10002579_pt1 | contig 16636 bp, 15 predicted proteins | sample IncBWH26MmetaG_FD_155456 | JGI IMG/M metagenome (GOLD analysis project Ga0210400, IMG submission 155456) | Forest soil microbial communities from Barre Woods Harvard Forest LTER site, Petersham, Massachusetts, United States - Inc-BW-H-26-M | ecosystem: Environmental > Terrestrial > Soil >... | reverse complement strand
AGCGGTAGTTGTCCAGCACCACGTCAGCCTGGCGGACCAGGTCGTAGAACAGCTCCCTCGCGGCCGGCTGCTTGAGGTCCAGGCCCAGGCCGCGCTTGCCGCGGTTGTAGGCCATGAAGCCGCCCCCATCGCTGCGGAACGGATCTCCCTCCGCCGGCTCGATCTTGATGACGTCGGCGCCGAGGTTGGCCAGCACGCCGCCGGCGTGGGCGCCGGCGATCACCGTGCCCAGGTCCAGCACCCGCACGCCCTCCAGCGGCGAGGCGGCCTCGCCCTCGCCGTTCGGCCGCGGCGGCGGGCGAGGCGTCCAGGCGGGCGCCGTGGCGATGGGCCGCGCCAGGCCGCGGATGCTGCCGGGCGTCCCACACAGGCGGGCCGGCGGCGCGGGGATCGCCACCTCGCCCAGCGTCGGGTGCGCGAAGACCTGGCGCAGGCCGCCCTGCGCCACCGCCTCTCCGGCGAACCAGGCCTCGCGGGACCCCACCGGGGCGCAGGGAACGCCGTGGCCCTGCAGGACCTGTAGCCACTCGCCGCGCGGCCGGCTGGCGAAGACGGCCTCGAGCACGTCGCGGGCGCGGAGCGGATCGACCGCCAGCTCTTCCCAGCGATCGGCGATGCCGATGGCCTCGAAAGCCTTCAGGTAGAAGTTGGCGAACAGCGTCCCCAGGAAGAACCACTGGCCGTCGCCGCACCGGTAGAGGCGATAGCTGGGCGAGGCGCCCAGCGGCTGGCCGCGCGGCAACGGCGGCGCCTCCAGCACCCGCACCGGTCCGGACACCTCGGACAGCGCGTTCAGGCCGCTGACCACGACCGCCTGACCCTTGCCGCTGCGGCCGCGCTCCAGCAGGGCCGCGCCGATCGCCGAGGCGCCCAGCACGCCCTGGCCGTACCAGATCACCGGCATGACCAGATGCACCGGCTGGTCGCCATAGGCGCCTTGGCGGAAGGCCACTCCGGACAGGGCGGTGAGCAGGCTGTGGCAGGGCGGAAGGCGGCTCCACTCGCCGCGCACGCCATAGGGCGGCATCCAGGCGTGGACCAGGCCCGGGTGCGCCGCCGTCAGGCTGGCGGCGTCCAGCCCCAGCGCCTCAAGATGGCCCGGCGGATCGCTGAACAAGGCGACGTCGGCCCCGGCGATCAACTCGCGCGCGGCGGCGAGCCCCCGCGGCGTCGCAAGGTCCAGGGTCAGGACCTGCTTGTTGCGGTTGAAGGCGTGGTAGCCGGGATGGTCCCTGCCCCGTTCGCCGCCCGGCGGCTCGACCTTGACCACCTCGGCCTCGAAGTCGCCCAGCAGCATGGCCGCCATCGGACCGGCGACGCCCTGGCTGAAATCGGCGATGCGGACGCCGCGATAGGCGGACAACTGGCGGCCTCCCTGACCGTTTCAAGCGGCGCGGTTCCCGCGTCTCGCCTCGGGCCATGAAAGCCGCCCGCGCGGCCCTCTGCAAGCGCCTCCGACTACCGGCCCTTGCGCACGAAATCGGCGATCAGTTCGGCGACCTCCTTCGGATGCTCGAGCTGCATCAGATGGCCGGCGTCTTCCACCACGATCCGGCGCGACCCCGGGATCAGCGCCTGGGCGGCGCCCGACGCGGCCTGGTTGTCGGCGATGTCGTGGTCGCCGGTCATGATCAGCGTCGGGACGTTCAGGCCCGGCATGCGCGGCAGGTCCGAGGACCAGCCCTTGATCGGGTCGTGCGTCTGGTGGCGCAGGTCCTGCGGGCTGGCCTTGATGAGCGCCGCGATCTTCGCCCGCGCCGCGTCATGGCCGGGCGCCATGATCCAGGTCTCCTTCGACGCGTTGGCGATCACCGCGTCGAAGTTCCCGATGATCATCGGCAGCATGACGTGCGTGATGTGGTCGCGGAAGTTCTTGGTCGGCTGGAAGCCGTTGATCGCCGCGCCGGAAATGATCAGGCGGTCCACCTGCTCGGGATGCAGGATGGCGTAGGAGACCGCCAACCCGCCGCCGAAGGAGAACCCGGCGAGGCTCGCGTGATCCATCTTCGCCGCCGCCATCACCGCCGCCAGGTCTTCCTGCGGCGAATAGGGCGCCTTGGCGGCCGGCGACTTGCCGTAGCCGCGGCGGTCATAGCGCACGACCCGGAAATCCCGGCAGAGGATCGGCCACATGTCGTCGAAGCTGGCGGAGTTGATCACCCCGTCATGGATCAGGACGACGGCCTGTGGGCCTGCGCCGCAGGTCTCGTAGTAGAGCTGGCCGCCGTCCACATCGACCATGGCCGCGCGCGCGACGGAGGCGCTCAGGGCCAAGGCGCAGGCAAGCGCCGTCATTCGCCTGATCATCGGTCGTTCTCCTTCGTTCCGTCGTCAGGGTGGTCAGCTTGCCTGTCGGAGCGCTTCGGCGCCCTCGTCAGGCACGAATTCCAACAGGTCGCCCGGCTGGCACTCCAGCACCCGGCAGATGGCCTCCAGGGTGGAGAACCGCAGGCCCTTCACCTTGCCGGACTTGAGCAGGGAGAGGTTGGCCTCGGTGATGCCGATGGCGCGGGCGAGCACGTTGGAGCGCACCTTGCGCCGGGCCATCATCACGTCGAGGCGGATCACGATGGCCATCAGACGAACCCCTCGCGGTCCTGCTCGATTTCGTGGCCCGCCTGCATGACTAGCGCGATGACGAACACCACGGCGCCCAGCACCAGTTCCTGCAGCGCGGCCATATGGGCCCACAGCTTGTCGATCTCGTAGCCCGTGGCGCTGAGCGCCAGATGGCAAAGGAACGGCGCTGCGGCGTCGGCGATCAGGCAGACGCCCATGGCCTGGATCAGCCTTGCCGTGCGGTCGCTGAACACCTGGCCCTGGCCGTACAGCCGGAACAGCGAGCGCAAGGCGCCGAAGAGGCAGATCGTGGGGATGGCCCGGACGATCACGTCGACCGCATAGACCAGCCTCTGGTCGAGGCTCCACCTGTAGAAGGGCGTGAAGTCCGGCGGCAGCGGGGCCGTCGTGACGATCCCGCCGCGCGGTCCGACCGCGATCATCGTTCCTTGGTAGAAGAAGAGGATCCAGAGGCTGAAGATCGCGAGCCCGATGAAGGCCGCGAACAGGCCCGCGAACAACAGCTCGAACCCGCGGCTGGCGGTGCGGATCTTGCGGAAGCTGGGCGTGGCCGCCGGACGCGGCGGGGCGATATCGACGACAGACGCCATTGCGGTCTCCCTCGAAGGATGACCGCAGCGTCTCGCGTTAATTTATTTCTGTCAAACGATAATCAAAGCCTCAACACCGTCGTCTCCACCACGGGACGGCGGCCCCAGATGCGCTGGCTGGCCTTCTTGATGGTCCGCGAGATGGCGGCTTCCACGTCCTCGTCGACATCGCGCTGGGCGCCCTTCAGGCGCGCGATCGCCTGTTCGGCTTCGTCGGCCAGGTCGTCGAGGATATCGTCCAGCGAATAGCCCGGCTCCGACGGCAGGCCGAGCGCGCGGACCTGCGGGCCCGAGGCGATGCGACTGTTGCCGTCCAGGACGACGGAGACCGCCAGCATGCCGTTGGAGGCCGCGTGGCGGCGTTCGCGGAGCGCATCGCCGTTCTCCGCCGTCACCATGCCACCGTCGACATAGAGCCGGCCGGCCGGAACCTCGTCGACGATGGCCGCGCGGCCGGGCGCCAGGCGCACCATGTCGCCGTTGCGCGGCGTCACCTGCTGCGGGACCTGCAGATCGCGGGCGAAGGCGGCGTGCTCCAGCAGGTGGCGGCGCTCGCCGTGGGTGGGGACCGAGATCTCCGGCCGGGCCCAGCGGTACATCTCCGCCAGTTCGTCGCGGCAGGGGTGGCCGCTCACGTGGATGCCGGGATGGTCGCGCTCAGTGTAGAGCCGCACCCCGCGGTCGGCCAGGCGGTCCTGCAGGTTGCGGATCGGGATCTCGTTGCCCGGGATCACGCGGCTGGAGAAGATGCAGGCGTCGCCCGCGCCCAGGCTGACGTGCGGGTGGGTGCCGTCGGCGATCCGCGACAGGGCCGCACGGCCCTCCCCCTGGCTGCCAGTGCAGAGGAACAGCACCTTGTCCGGCGGGAACTTCTTGGCGTCGCTATCGTCGAGGAACGGCTGCAGGCCCTGCATCAGGCCGACCGACTTCGCCGCCGCCGACATCCGGTGCATCGAGCGCCCGGCCAGGCAGACGCGTCGCCCGTTGGCCTCGGCGGCGCGGGCGATCGAGTCCATCCGCGCCACGTTGGAGGCGAAGCAGGCCACCGCGACCTTGCCCTTGAGCGTGCCGATCAGCGGGATGAGGGTGTCGCGGACTTCGGCCTCCGAGCCGGCGTGGCCGTCCACGAAGACGTTGGTCGAGTCGCAGACCATGGCCAGCACGCCTTCGTCGCCGAGGCGGCGGATGGCGTCCTGGTCGGTGACGGCGCCCAGCAGCGGGTCCGGGTCGATCTTCCAGTCGCCGGTGTGCAGGATGGTCCCCAGCGGCGTGCGGATGGCCAGGCCGTTGGGCTCGGGGATCGAGTGGGTGAGCGTGATCAGCTCCAGCTCGAACGGGCCCAGCGATATCTTGCCGCCCAACGGCACGATGGTGATCTCGGCCTCGTCCAGCAGGCCCGCTTCCCGCAGCTTCTCGCGCAGGATGAAGGCCGTGAAGGGCGTGGCGAAGATCGGGGCCTTGAACCGGGGCCAGAGCCAGGCGACCGCGCCGATATGGTCCTCGTGGGCATGGGTCAGCACGATGCCCAGCAGGCGGTCGGCGTTCTCCTCCATGAAGGTCGGGTCCGGCAGGATCACCTCGACGCCCGGCGTGGTCTGGTCGCCGAAGGTTATCCCCAGGTCGACCACGATCCACTTGCGGTCGTGCGGCGGCCCGAAGCCGTAGAGATTGAAGTTCATCCCGATCTCGTTCGACCCGCCCAGCGGCAGGAAGACGAGCTCGTCGTCTTTGGAGGATTTTGCCATTTACGCCTTCGCCGTGTTCCGGCGGTAGATCTCGAGCATGCCGCGGATCGTCAGATCCGGGTCGAAGTGGTCGATAGCCGCTGTCGCGCCATGGAAAAGCGAGGCGACGCCGCCGGTTCCGACGACGGTCATGGGCTTGCCCCACTCCGTCTTGATCCGCGCCACCAGCCCCTCGATCAGGGCGATATAGCCCCAATAGACCCCCGACTGCATGGCGGCCACCGTATCCTTGCCGATGGCGGTGTTGCCCTTGGGGCGCTGGATGGCCACGCGGGGCAATTTGGCCGCCGCCTGGTGCAGGGCTTCCATGGACAGGTTGATCCCCGGCGCGATGGCGCAGCCTTCCATGCCGCCGTCCGTGGCGATCACGTCGAAGGTGGTGGCGGTGCCGCTGTCGATGACGATCAGGTCGCCGGGATAGACCATGTGGGCGCCGATGGCGTTGACCAGGCGGTCGGCGCCGGCCTCGGAGGGCTTTTCGATCCGCACCTCGATGCCGAGGTCGACGTTCTCGCCGATCACCAGGGGCTCCACCTTCAGGTAGCGCCGCGCCAGGTTACGCAGGTTGAAGATCGACTGCGGCACGACGCTGGAGACGATGCAGCCGTCGAAGACGCCGAGCTGCAGCCCGGCCATGGCCAGGAGCTGGGACAGCCAGACGGCGTATTCGTCGGCGGTGCGGGTGGAGTGGGTCGCCGAGCGCCACTGGGCGATCCACTGCTTGCCGTCGTGGACCGCGAACAGCGTGTTGGTGTTGCCTTGCTCGATGGCCAGCAGCATGGCTCAAGGCTCCCCGAAGAAAACGTCGCCCGCCGTTACGCGCTCAAGGGCCCCGTCGTCCAGCCGTAGCCGTAGCGCGCCGTCCGGATCCATGCCCTCGGCTACGCCGGAAAGGGTGCGGTTGGGCAGCCGCGCCTCGCACCGTTCGCCCAGCCCGTGGGCGCGCGCGGTCCAGCCCTCCGCGATGGGCGGAAAACCCTGTGTCACCCACAGCTTGCGCCAGGATTCGAACCGGCCGGCGAGCACCTCCAGGGCGTCCAGCGGCTTCGGCGGCGGGCCGGCCATGTGCTCGGCGAAGGACGTCGCCGGCCGCTCGGTGTCGTGCGGCGCATGGGCCAGGTTGACGCCGATGCCGACCGCCAGCCACAGCCGCCCGTCCGGCCGCGCGCCGGACTCCACCAGGATGCCCACGGCCTTGCGGCCGAACACGAGCACGTCGTTGGGCCATTTCAGCCGCGCCGCGCCTGCGCCGAGGCAGGTGTCGGCCAGGTCGCAGGCCGCCAGCGCCGCGACGAACGAAAGCTGCGCCGCCTCGGCCGCGGGCAGATCGGTCGTGGTCAGCAGGGTGGCGGCGAGGTTGCCGGTCTCGGTGGACCAGGCCCGGCCTCGGCGCCCTCGGCCGGCGGTCTGGCGCCCGGCGGTGATCCAGACGGGACCGGCGCTCCCCGCCTCGGCGCGGCGGCGCGCCTCGGCATTGGTCGAGTCGATCTCGGCGTAGGCCTCGATCGGGGGGTGATCGGACAAGCTAGGCCAGGCCGAAGGCGTGGGCGGCGCGGCCGGCGGCCGGATAGATCCAGATGAGCGCGCCGAGCACGACCGGGAAGGAGAACAGCGCCAGGCCCATGCCGATGAGACGCGCCTCGACCGGCGGCGTGTCGGTCGCCCCGACCGAGCCGTCGAACCACATCACCTTGATCAGGCGCAGATAGTAGAAGGCCGCCACCACGGAGCCGACCAGGCCCAGCACCGCGGCGATCGGTAGGCCGGCGGCGAGCGCGGCCTTGAACACGAACACCTTGGCCCAGAAGCCGGAGAACGGCGGCAGGCCGAGCGCCGAGAGCGAGAAGGCGGTCATGGCGAGCGCGATGCCCGGCTGCTCGCGGAAGAGGCCCGCCATGTCGTCGATGGTCTCCATGTCGCGGCCCTGGCGCTTGAGCGCCGCCAGGCAGGCGAAGAAGCCGGTCACGTCGACCATGTAGAGGACCATGAAGGTCAGCATCGACTGCACGCCCTCGGCGCTGCCGGCGGAGAGGCCGATGATCGCGTAGCCGACGTTGGCGATGGAGGAATAGGCCCACAGGCGCTTCAGGTTCCGCTGCGCCAGGCCCGCGAAGGCGCCGACGGCGATGGAGATCAGGCCCAGGGCCACCAGCACCTGCTGCCACTGGATCATCGCCCCGCCGAAGCCCTGGCCCAGCAGGCGGGCGAACAGCACCATGGCGGCGAGCTTCGGCGCGGCGGCGAAGAAGGCGACGACCGGGGTCGGCGCGCCTTCGTAGACGTCCGGCGTCCACATGTGGAACGGCGCGGCGGAGACCTTGAAGGCCAGGCCGCAGATCAGGAAGACGAGCCCGAACAGCACGCCGGTCGAAGCGCCGTTGTGCACGGCCGCGGCGATGTCGCTGAAGAGGGTCGAGCCGGCGAAGCCGTAGACCAGGCTCGCGCCATAGAGCAGCAGGCCCGAGGAGAGCGCGCCCAGCACGAAGTACTTCAGGCCGGCCTCCGAGGCGCGGGCGTTGTCGCGGTGCATGGCGGCCAGGACGTAGAGGGCGAGCGAATGCAGCTCGACGCCGACGTAGAGCGAGATCAGGTCGCCGGCCGAGACCATCATCCCCATGCCGAGCGCGGCCAGCACGATCAGCACCGGGAACTCGAAGTTGTCGACGCCGCGACGCTCGAACCAGCGCTGGCCGAGCGGGATGCAGATGGCGCTGGAGGCGTAGATCGCCACCTGGGCGAAGGCCGAGCCGGCGTCGGAGATCAGGCCGCCGGAGAAGCCCTTGCCGAACGGCCCGGTGGCGGCCTCGTAGGCCGCGGCGGCCAGGACCGCGATGGCGGCCCAGCCGACGGCGCGGGAGGCCTTGGGCGCGAAGGCGCCTGCGACGAGCAGCACCAGGGCCCCGATCGCGAGGATCAGTTCCGGATAGGCCAGGCCCAGGTCGGCGGAAAAGGTCATGGCTTTAGGTCTTAGCCCCCGATGGCCGCTTGGTAGGCCGAGACCAGATGGTCCACGGAGGCCTGGGTGAGGTTCATGACGAGGCCGGGCTGCACGCCCAGCACCAGGGTGGCGGCGATCAGGGGCGCGAAGATCGCCACCTCGCGCCAGTCCAGGTCGGTGATGGTCTCGAGCTTGGGATTGACGATCGTGCCGAACACCACGCGCCGGTAAAGCGTCAGGGCGTAGACCGCCGAGAAGATCACCCCGGTGGCGGCCACGATCGCTGTCCAGGTGGAGACGCCGTAGGTCCCGGTCATGGTCAGGATCTCGCCCACGAAGCCGCTGGTCCCTGGCAGGCCGACATTGCCCATGGTGAAGAGCATGAAGGTCGCGGCGTACCACGGCATGCGGTTCACCAGCCCGCCGTAGAAGGCGATCTCGCGGGTGTGCATGCGGTCGTAGACCACCCCGACGCAGAGGAAGAGCGCGCCGGAGATCACTCCGTGGCTCAGCATCTGGAACAGCGCGCCCTGTTCGCCAACGGCGTTGCCGGAGAAGATGCCCATGGTCACGAAGCCCATGTGGGCCACCGACGAGTAGGCGATCAGCTTCTTGATATCGACCTGCCGGAAGGCGACCAGCGAGGTGTAGACCACGGCGATCACGCTGAGCGCGAAGATCAGCGGCGTGAAGAGGTGCGAGGCCGCCGGGAACATCGGCAGGCTGAAGCGCATGAAGCCGTAGCCGCCGAGCTTCAACAGGATCCCGGCCAGGATCACCGAGCCCGCCGTGGGCGCCTCCACGTGGGCGTCGGGCAGCCAGGTGTGGACCGGCCACATGGGCATCTTCACCGCGAAGGAGGCGAAGAAGGCGAGCCACAGCCAGGTCTGGATCGCGGGGCTGAAGTGATAGGTCATCAGGACCGGGATCGAGCTCGTGCCGCTGATCGAGATCATGGCCAGGATCGCGGCCAGCATCAGGACCGAGCCCAGCAGGGTGTAGAGGAAGAACTTGAAGGCCGCGTAGACCCGCCGCTGGCCGCCCCAGATGCCGATGATCAGGAACATCGGCACCAGGCCGAACTCGAAGAAGATGTAGAACAGCACGATGTCGAGGGACACGAAGACGCCGATCACCAGCGTCTCGAGCACCAGGAAACAGATCATATATTCGAGGACGCGCTTCTCGATCGACTTCCAGGACGCCACGATACAGATCGGCATCAGGAAGGCCGTCAGCAGCACGAAGAGGACGGATATCCCGTCCACGCCCAGGTGGTAGCGCAGGCCCGCGAACCAGGGCGCGTCCTCGACGAACTGGAAGCCGGTCTCGGCCGGGTTGAACTGCACGACCAGCAGGACGGACAGCGCCAGGGTCGCGAGCGTGGTGACGAGCGCGATCCACTTGGAGGTCTCGATCGCCTTGGGATCGTCGGCCTTGCCGAGGAACCGCAGCGCCAGGATGCCGGCGACGCCGAGCAGCGGGGCGTAGGTGATGAGGGAGAGGATGGGCATTTCCGGGCGCTCCCTTAAGCGTTCCAGGCCCAGAGGGCGTAGGAGAGGATCGCCGCGACGCCCAGCAGCATCACGAAGGCGTAGTGGTAGAGGAAGCCGGTCTGCAGGCGCCCTGCCCCCTTACCCACCTGCATCGAGACCGCGCTGACGCCGTCGGGGCCGAGGCCGTCGATCAGCTTCTGGTCGCCGCCCTTCCAGAACAGGTCGCCGAGGAACTTGGCGGCGCGCACGAAGGTCGCCTCATAGAGCTCGTCGAAGAACCACTTGTTGTAGAAGAACAGGTAGACGGGGCCGCGTTGGGCCGCGAGGCGCGCGCCCGTGCCCTCGCGCCAGATGTACATGTAGGCCGCGACCAGCAGGCCCAGGATCGAAACCACCAGCGGCGCCCAGACCGTCCAGGCTGGCGGGTGGCCTTCGGCGAGCACCTGGTTGTTCGCAGCCGTGAAGATGGCCCCGCGCCAGAACTCGTGCTGCTCGGCGCCGATGAACTTCTCGACGAAGAAGAAGCCCGCGGCCATCGCGCCGATGGAGAGCAGGATCAGCGGCAGGCGCATGGTCCAGGGGCTCTCGTGCGGCAGGTGGCTGTGCGCGCCGTGGTCGGGCTCCGAATGGGTCTCGGCCTGGGCGTCGCTGGCGTGGTCGTCGTGACCGTGGTCGTGGTCGCGGTTGTGCCAGTGGTGCTCCAGGTCCTCCGACGTCCAGCGGGCGTGGCCGTTGAAGGTGAAGAAGGCGACGCGCCAGGAATAGAAGGCGGTCAGGCCGGCCACGAAGACCCCGTTCACGAAGGCGAAGTAGCCCATCGGATCGCCCGCCGCGCCGGCGGCCCAGGCGGCGTGGATGATCGAGTCCTTGGAGTAGAAGCCGGCGAAGCCCAGCTCGAGCCCGGGAATGCCCAGGCCGGTGATGGCGATGGTGCCGATGGTCATGACCGCGAAGGTCACCGGCAGGTACTTCGCCAGGCCGCCGTAGCGGCGCATGTCCTGCTCGTGGGCCATGGCGTGGATCACCGAGCCCGCGCCCAGGAACAGCAGGGCCTTGAAGAAGGCGTGGGTGAACAGGTGGAACATCGAGGCCTGGTAGGCGCCGACGCCCGCGGCCATGAACATGTAGCCGAGCTGCGAGCACGTCGAATAGGCGATCACCCGCTTGATGTCGTTCTGCACCAGCCCGACCGTGGCGGCGAAAAGCGCGGTGATGGCGCCGATGGCGACCACGATGTGCTTGGCGACCGGCGCGTACTCGAACATCGGCGACAGCAGGCAGACCATGTAGACGCCGGCCGTCACCATGGTCGCAGCGTGGATCAGGGCCGAGACCGGGGTCGGGCCTTCCATGGCGTCCGGCAGCCAGGTGTGCAGGAAGAACTGCGCCGACTTGCCCATGGCCCCGACGAACAGCAGCGCGCAGGCCAGGTCCATCAGCCGCCAGCCCTGGCCCGCGAACATCCAGGTGTCGTTGGCGTGCGCCGCGACCAGCGGGAATATCTGTGCGAACTGGATCGAACCCAGCGACCAGAAGACGGTCATGATGCCCAGCGCGAAGCCGAAGTCGCCGACCCGGTTGACCACGAAGGCCTTGATCGCCGCGGCGTTGGCGGTGGGCTTGTGGTGCCAGAAGCCGATCAGCAGGTAGCTCGCCAGGCCCACGCCTTCCCAACCGAAGAACAGTTGCATGAAATCGGCCGCGCTGATCAGGCTCAGCATGGCGAAGGTGAACAGCGACAGGTAGGCGAAGAACCGCGGCTTGGACGGATCGTCGGCCATGTACCCCCAGCTATAGAGGTGCACGAGGCTGGAGACCGTGGTCACCACCACCAGCATCACCGCAGACAGCCCATCGAGCCGGAACGACCAGTTGGAGACGAACTTGCCCACCTGGATGAACGGCGCATAGGTCAGGGTGAAGGGCTCGAGCCCGCCCCAGGTCCACTGGCTGAACACCATCCAGGACAGCACCGCCGACAGCATCAGGAAGCCGGTGGTCACCGCCATGGAGGCGGTATTGCCGATGCGGCGGCCGAACAGGCCGGCCACGGTCGCGCCCAGCAGGGGCCCGTAGAGAATGATCGTGACGAGGAGCTTGGCGTCCATGCTCAGCCCTTCATCATCGAGGCGTCGTCCACGGCGATATCGCCGCGGTTGCGGAAGAAGGTGACCAGGATCGCCAGGCCCACGGCGGCCTCGGCGGCCGCGACGGTGAGCACGAACATGGCGAAGATCTGCCCGGTGACATTGCCCAGGTAGGCCGAGAAGGCCACCAGGTTGATGTTCACGGCGAGCAGGATCAGCTCCACCGACATCAGGATAACGATGATGTTCTTGCGGTTCACGAAGATGCCGAAGACCCCGATGGTGAAGAGGATCGCGGCGACCGCGAGATAGTGAGGAAGCCCGATGGTCATGCGTCGATCCCTTCGCCGGGCCTGGGCGAGACCATGCGCATGCCCTTGGCCGGGGTGCGCAGCACCTGGTCCATGATGATCTGGCGTTTCACGCCGGGCTTGTGGCGGAGCGTCAGCACGATGGCCCCGATCATCGCCACCAGCAGCACCATGCCCGCCGCCTGGAAGAAGTAGACGTACTGGGTATAGAGCACGCGCCCGATCGCCTCGGCGTTCGGCACGCCCGGCCCCAAGGTTCCGGAGGCCATCGGCGTCTCGTTCAGCCGCGCCGCGCCCTTGGTGGCCACCGTGGTGGAGACCACGATCATCTCGACGGCCAGGCCGCCGGCGATCAGGCCGCCCAGGGGCATGTAGCGGGCGAAGCCCTGCCGCAGCTCGGCGAAATCCACGTCCAGCATCATCACCACGAACAGGAAGAGCACGGCGACCGCGCCCACGTAGACGACCACCAGCAGCATCGCCAGGAACTCCGCGCCCAGCAGGACGAAGAGCCCCGCCGCGGAGAAGAAGGCGGCGATCAGGAACAGGACCGAGTGCACGGGATTCTTCGCCGAGACCACGGCGAGCGCGCTCACCAGGGTCACAGCCGCCATCAGATAGAATGCGATCGCCTGCAGGGCCATCGGCTGTTCCAGCTCCCTAACTCAGTGTGGGATTCGCTTGTCGCAAAAGGCCCGGGCGGGTCTTAGCGATAGGGCGCATCCAGTTCCAGGTTCTTCGCGATCTCGCGTTCCCAGCGGTCGCCGTTATCCAGCAGACGCTGCTTGTCGTAGTAGAGTTCTTCGCGCGTCTCGACGGCGAACTCGATGTTCGGGCCCTCGACGATGGCGTCCACCGGGCAGGCCTCCTGGCACAGGCCGCAGTAGATGCATTTCACCATGTCGATGTCGTAGCGGGTCGTGCGCCGGCTGCCGTCCTCGCGCGGCTCCGCCTCGATGGTGATCGCCTGGGCCGGGCAGATCGCCTCGCAGAGCTTGCAGGCGATGCAGCGCTCCTCGCCGTTGGGATAGCGGCGCAGCGCATGCTCGCCGCGGAAGCGCGGGCTCTGCGGGTTGCGCTCGTGGGGATAGAGCACGGTGGCCTTGGGGCGGGTCATGTACTTCAGACCCAGCCCGATGGCGCCGGCGAAATCCATCAGCGCCGCGCCCCTCATCGCCTGTCCGATTCGCTGGAACATCTCAGGTCCTCTTGCAGGTGTAGGCGTCGATGCGCTGGGCGTCGCCCTGGTCCTTGAGGACCAGCTTGCCGCCCTGGGCCGCGCAATCGGCCTGGGCGCGCTTCAGGGCGTCGTAGTCGGCCGCCCCGCCGTCGTTCTCGGTGGTTTCGCAGGCCGCCAGGCCGAGGAACGCGACGGCCGCCAGGGGCATGAGGACGCGGTTCATCCGATCCCTCCGTAGACCCGCCAGCCGGCCACCAGGGCCACCGCCACGAGGCTGGTCGGCAGGAACACCTTCCAGCCCAGGCGCATCAGTTGGTCGTAGCGGTAGCGCGGCACGACGCTGCGGACCATGGCGTTCATGAAGAAGACGAAGAAGGTCTTCGCCGCCAGCCAGAAGAGACCGACCAGGCTGATCACCGTGGCCGGGAAGTGGGCCGAGAACGACGCCGGGACCGGGAACGGCGCCTGCCATCCGCCCAGGAACAGCACGGCCATCAGGCCGCTCATCAGGATGATGTTCGAGGTCTCGGCCAGGTAGAACAGCATGTAGGGCGTCGAGCCGTATTCGATGGCGTAGCCCGCGACGAGCTCGCTCTCCGCCTCCGGCAGGTCGAAAGGCGGACGGTTGGTCTCGGCCAGGCCGGAGATGAAGAAGATCACCCCCATCGGGATCATCACCAGGGCCAGGGGCAGGTTCTTCAGCCCGGCCCCGCCCAGGATGTTCCAGTGCCAGAAGCCGCCGGCCTGCATCTCGGTGATGCGGGTCAGGTTCATGGTCCCGGACAGCAGGATCACGGTGATGATCACGAAGCCGATGGAAACCTCGTAGGAGACCATCTGCGCCGCCGAGCGCAGCGCGCCGAGGAAGGGGTACTTCGAGTTCGACGCCCAGCCGCCCATGATGATGCCGTAGACGCCCATGGACGACACGGCGAACAGGTAGAGGATCCCGACGTTGATGTTGGAGATCACCCAGCCCGGCGCGAGCGGGATGGCGGCCCACGACCCCAGGGCCAGGGTCACGCTGATCAAGGGTGCCAGCAGGAAGACGAACTTGTCGGCGCCCGCCGGCACGATCAGTTCCTTGATCAGGAACTTGCCGAGGTCGGCGAAGGACTGCAGCAGGCCGAAGGGGCCCACAACGTTGGGGCCTTTGCGCATCTGCACGCCGGCGAAGATCTTGCGGTCGCCGTAGATCAGGAAGGCGACGGTCAGCAGCAGGACGACGGTCACCAGCAGGATCTGGCCCACCGTCAGCAGGGTCCAGATAACCGGGCTGTCGGACTGGATGGCGGCGGTGGTCACGGTGGTCGAGACAGCCATGCTCACTCCGCCGCGATCTTGGCGGCGCCCGAAGCCTGGGCGGCGCACTCGGCCATGGTCACGCTGGCGCGGGCGACCGGGTTGGACTGGTAGAAGGCCGTGATCGCGCCGGCGAACGGCGCGTCGGAGAGCTCGCCCTTGCCGCCCAGGGCGCCGAGGTCGAGGCCGGCGGCGCCGGCGGGACCGTCCACGTGGTCGATCCGCCCGAAGCTCGGGTGGTCGGCGAACAGCTTGGCGCGCAAGGCGTCCAGGCTGTCGTAGGGCAGTTTCGCGCCCAGGCGTTCGGAGAGCGCGCGCAGGATCGCCCAGTCCTCCTTGGCCTCGCCCTTGGGGAACACGGCGCGGACGCCCTGCTGCACCCGGCCCTCGGTGTTCACGTAGAGGCCGTTCTTCTCGGTGTAGGCCGCGCCCGGCAGGATCACGTCGGCGGTGTGCGCGCCGCGGTCGCCGTGCGTGCCCAGATAGACCGTGAAGGCCTTGGAGGCCGACGCATCGATCTCGTCCGCGCCCAGCAGGAAGAGCAGGTCCGCCCCGCCCTTCGCGACCAGCTCGGCCGCCGTCTTGCCGCCCGCGCCCGGAACGAAGCCCAGGTCCAGGCCGCCGACGCGGGACGCGGCGCTGTGCAGCACGTTCCAGGTCATGCCGAAGGCCTTGGCCGTGGCGGCGGCGGCTTTCAGGACCGCGGCGCTGTCGGCGCGCGTCAGGGCGCCGGCTCCGACCACGATGGCCGGCGCCTTGGCGGCCTTCAGGGCGGCGGCGAAATCGCCCTTGGCCTTGCCGACGCCGGCCAGGCTCTTCGGGCCCGCGCCCAGGTATTCGTAAGGGAAGGTCAGGTCGACGTTCTCGCCGATCACGCCGACCTTCAGCGCCCCGGCCAGCCAGCGCTTGCGCAGCCGCGCGTTCAGCACCGGCGCTTCCAGGCGCGGATTGGTCCCGACCAGCAGGACGACGTCCGCCTCCTCGATCCCCGAGATCGTCGAATTGAACAACCAGCTCGCCCGCGGGCCGCCGCCCAGGATCATGCCGTCCTGGCGGCAGTCGGTGGACTGCACGCCCAGGCCGCGGAACAGGTCGAGCGCGGCCTTCATCGACTCCGCGTCCTGCAGGTCGCCGGCGATCACGCCGACGCGGTCCGGCGCGGTGGCCTTCAGCTTGGCGGCCACGGCCTCCAGGGCCTCGCTCCAGGTCGCGGGGCGCAGCTTGCCGGCTTCGCGGACGTAGGGCCGGTCCAGGCGCTGGCGCGCCAGGCCGTCGACGGCGTAGCGGGTCTTGTCGGAGATCCACTCCTCGTTGATGTCCTCGTTGACCCGAGGCAGCACCCGCAGCACGGCCGCGCCGCGCGCGTCCACCCGGATGGCCGAGCCCAGCGCGTCCATCACGTCCACGCTCTCGGTCTTCTTCAGCTCCCAGGGCCGGGCGTTGAAGGCGTAGGGCTTGGAGGTCAGCGCGCCGACCGGGCAGAGGTCGATGACGTTGGCGCTCAGTTCCGAGGCCACGGCCTTGTCCAAATAGGTCGTGATTTCAACGTCTTCGCCGCGAGAGATAAGGCCGATGTCAGGAACGCCGGCGACCTCGGTGATGAACCGGACGCAGCGCGTGCACTGGATGCAGCGGGTCATGACCGTCTTGATCAACGGTCCCATGTACTTCTCTTCGACGGCCCGCTTGTTGTCGACGTAGCGGCTGTCGTCGCGGCCATAGCCCATGGCCTGGTCCTGCAGGTCGCACTCGCCGCCCTGGTCGCAGATCGGGCAGTCCAGCGGGTGGTTGATCAGCAGGAATTCCATGACCCCGTGGCGGGCCTTCTTCACCATCGGCGTGTCGGTGAAGATCTCCATGTTCTCGGCGGCCGGCAGCGCGCAGGAGGCCTGCGGCTTCGGCGGGCCGGGCTTCACCTCGACCAGGCACATGCGGCAGTTGCCGGCGATGGAAAGCCGCTCGTGGTAGCAGAAGCGGGGGATCTCCTTGCCCGCCAGCTCGGCCACCTGCAGGACGTTCATCCCGGGCTCGAACTCGACCTCGACGCCGTCGACCTTGCAAATCGGCATGCGCTCTACTCCGCGGCGATGGAGGCGCCGGCATAGCTGCCGGGACGCGCACGGTATTGGGTAATGCGGCCCTCCACCTCGTGGCGGAAGTGACGGAACAGGCCCTGGATCGGCCAGGCCGCGGCGTCGCCGAGGCCGCAGATGGTGTGGCCCTCGACCTGGCTGGCCACGTCGAGCAAGAGGTCGATCTCGGACATCTCGGCCTCGCCGGTGACCATCCGCTCCATCACCCGCCACATCCAGCCGGTGCCTTCGCGGCAGGGCGTGCACTGGCCGCAGCTCTCGTGCTTGTAGAAATAGGAGGCCCGCGCGATCGCCTTCACCAGGTCGGCGTCCTT
>Ga0210400_10002578_pt1 | contig 16639 bp, 20 predicted proteins | sample IncBWH26MmetaG_FD_155456 | JGI IMG/M metagenome (GOLD analysis project Ga0210400, IMG submission 155456) | Forest soil microbial communities from Barre Woods Harvard Forest LTER site, Petersham, Massachusetts, United States - Inc-BW-H-26-M | ecosystem: Environmental > Terrestrial > Soil >... | reverse complement strand
AGCCGAAGCTTGCCGCCGGGCTCGCGTGAGCTCAGCCGGCATGACCACGATGGGCGGCGGCCGCGTCCACCTTCACCTCGGCAACTGCGTCGAGGTCATGCGGTCCATGCCTGAGCAATCGGTTACGGCGGTCGTCACCGACCCGCCTTACGACCTTCTTCAGGCCTCGCGCCGCGGATCCAACCGCTCCAACGAGCCCGCTAATCCCTTCGGCCGGCACGGCTCGCGCGGCGGGTTCATGGGAATGGCCTGGGACGCGACTGGGATCGCGTTCGAGCCCGCCACCTGGTCCGAGGTCCTCCGCGTCCTAAAACCCGGTGGGCACCTGCTCGCCTTCGGCGGGACGCGGACCTGGCACCGAATGACCTGCGCCATAGAGGACGCCGGCTTCGAGGTCCGCGATTGCCTGATGTGGCTCTACGGGTCTGGCTTCCCGAAGTCGCGTGACATGGCTGATGAAACTGGGTGGGAAGGCTGGGGGACCGGCCTCAAGCCAGCCTGGGAACCGATCGTCCTGGCCAGAAGGCCGCTGGCGGAGCGAAGCGTGGCCGTCAACCTTTTAAGGTTCGGGACCGGGGCGATCAACGTCGAGGGTTGCCGCATCACCTTCGCCGGGCCCGCGGACGAGGATGAGTCCAAGACGAAGAACCGGCACGAGGCGTTCGGCTCGGGAGTCCGAACCAACCGCATCTACGGAGGCGACCCGAGCTCCCGCCGCGACTACAGCGCCCCGGGCCGCTGGCCGGCCAATCTGCTGCTCGACCATGCCGAGGGTTGCGGCGAGGACGGGGCCTGTGCTCCGGGCTGCCCTGTCGGAGATCTCGACCAGCAGAGCGGGATTCGGCGTAGTCGGCGGGGGCGCCCCCGTAGCGCCGGCTCTTCCACGCTCGGCTACCACATGACCAAAACCGGGACCGAGCACAACGACGTCGGCGGGGCGAGTCGCTTTTTCTACGTTGCCAAGGCGTCAACCGCCGAGCGCAACCACGGGCTCGGCCCCATCCGTGGACCGCGCGATGACCAGAGCGACTCCGCGGACTCCAACGAGCTGGCGAGGAATACCCACCCGTGCGTGAAGCCGGTGGCGCTGATGCGGTACCTGTGCCGCCTCATAACGCCGCCCGGGGGGACTGTGCTCGACCCCTTCATGGGCTCTGCATCCACCGGGGTGGCAGCGGTCGCGGAGGGACTGGCGTTCCTGGGCATCGAGGCGCAGCCGCCGTACTTCGACCTGGCTCGAGCCCGAATGCGCCAGGCGCTCCGCGAATCGAGGATGTCTGGCGTGCGGGCGGCATGAGCGTTCGCGGCGAGTCCGCTACCGAGGTTTACCTTGTCGACGCCACGCCGGCAACCGGCGACGACACCATCATGCTCGAGATCCGGGTGGCTCACGGACGGGACCGGGGCGAGGTTGAACCGCCTTCGGCATCGGCCTCGGCGCCGCTCCTACTCCGCATCGAGGAGGCCGCCAGGATGCTCGCAATAAGCCGGGCAACGCTCTATCCAATGCTCGGCCGACAGATCCCTGTGGTGCGCATCGGGCGGGCAGTGCGGGTACCGCGCTCCGAGCTCGAACGCTATCTCACCCGGGCGGTTGACGCTCCTTAACGCTGGAGATATGCTCGTCGACCGCAGAATCACTCTGCGGTTCGCAAGGAGGCTTCATGACAGGGTGCTGGGAGCACGAGGGGACACCGGTCCAGCAGCGGCCGGACGGAACCCTGAGGGCGTCATGAGGTCTTCGCTATGACCCGGCGAGGCAACGGCGAGGGCAGCCTCCAGTTACGGGAGGACGGCCGGTGGTGTGGCATCGCCACCGCCGCCGGAAAGCGTAGGTTCGTGTACGGGAGGACTCGTCCGGAGGCACTGCGAAAGTTGCGGGCGCTGCAGAACGCCGCCGCCGCTGGCGCCCCGGTCGCCGGTGAGCTACTCACCGTCGGCGCCTACCTCGACGACTGGCTTGGCCGCATCGACGTCCGGCCACGCACATTGAGGGCCTACAAGTGCCTGGTGAAAGTCCACGTTCAACCGGCGATCGGGAGCCACCGTCTCGTCCGCCTGGAGCCGCGTCACATCGAACGGCTCTACGCCAACGTCATCAACTCCGGAAGAAGCAAGCGCACCGCCCAATACATCCACTCCGTTCTGCACCGAGCCCTCGGCCAGGCCGCGCGACAGGGGCTCGTCGCGCGCAACGTCGCCGACTTCGTCGAACGGCCGAGGGTCGAGCGACATGAGGTGACGGTCCTCGACCCTGGGCAGGCGCGGCAGTTTGAGAGAGCAGCCAGCGCAGACCCAAACGAGGGGCTCTACGTGCTCGCGATTACCACCGGCATGCGCCAGAGCGAGTTGCTCGGCCTGCGCTGGCGCGATGTCGATCTGGAACGTGGCTTTCTGTCGGTTACCAACACTCTGGTGAAGCCGGGTCGATGCCCGGTCTTCGGGCCCCCCAAGACCAGGAAGTCACGACGTCGCATCAACCTTACGGACAAGGCCATCAATGCGCTGCAACGCTTGCGTGCACGGCAGGCCAAGTTTCGCCTCAAAGCTGGCGGGGGCAAGTGGGAGCAGTTCGACCTCGTCTTCACCAACCGGTCCGGCGGGCCAATGGATGCGACCAACTTGACCGAGCGCGGGTTCCGCCGGCTGCTGACGCGGGCAGACTTGCCGCGAATCCGGTTCCACGACCTCAGACACACTGCGGCAACGCTCCTCTTGATCAAGGGGGTCCACCCCAAGGTCGTGGCCGACATGCTCGGCCACTCCAGCGTCGCCGTCACCCTGGACGTGTACTCCCACGTCCTGGAGGGGCTCCAGGAGGAGGCTGTCGCGGCGCTGAACGAAGTGTTCGCATAACTTGCCGAAGTCGTCGACCGCACCTGACTAACGGCATTCCGAGCGTCGACCTGACGGAGCCTTTGCGCATCTGCCGGCCAAGGCATAAAGCGTGGGATCCGGACGGGTGCTTCGCCTTGGACTATCTCCGCTCCGAGGACTCCGCTGAACCCCGACGAGCCCTGGTCCGCGCGCTCAAGAATGGCAATCCGCAGGCTCTGGAGCGCGCCGCCTCTCTGCTTGCGGCCGCAATCTCAACCCGCGACGGCCTACGCTCCGGACACGAACCGCCTCTGCTGGTAGCTATCCCAGGTCACGCCGCGACGACAGTCGCGACGCCGGTAGACAGCCTCTGTTGCAGACTTCGGCAGTTACTGCCGTGGCTAGACCAGCGGCCCGGAGCCCTAGAGCGGGCCGTCACCATTCGCCAGTCGTCGGCATCGTCGGACCGCCCATCGGTGGTGGAACATATCGCGAGTCTCCGATGGCGTTCCACACCACCCTCCCGCCGCGTCATCATGATCGACGACGTGTTCACCTTCGGCAGAACCTCGGAAGCGTGCCGCCAGCTGGTCCTTGACGCCGGCGCCGGCGTCGTACTCCTAGCCTGCCTGGCCAAGACCAAGCCGTGAGAGCTCGGATTTTCCGAAGGTTGGCCGCAGACACTTACGAATACGTTGGCGAAATGCAGGCCGACGATGCCGATGACGCCTGGCGCCAACTGCAGGGCAAAGCCCTCCCTTGGGACAGGCTAGCTCAGGGCGACGTGGTCTATATCGCCGACATCTACTACCAACTCGATGGTGATGGCGGCTGGGCAACCATCCCTCCCAGCGCGCTAACTAGCCGTCTTTACGAACAGGCCACCTCCGCGGATGCGACAGGCTGAACTGAAGTCGCCGGCGGTCCCAGAAACCTGACGGCGATCGAGCCCGGCGGGCCGCCAACCCGATTGCGGGTGACCGACCACCATTCCGAAGCCCTCACGGATCGGGGGGCTCGCGAAGGCGCGGAATCTTGTGGATCAGCCTCGACCAACCGAGAAGCTGATCCAGAACCCGGGCCATCCCCTGCTCGAAGACTTCATCGGCCCCCCCACGAGGTTTGCGCCGGTGACGGGTGGTCATGGTTGCCTCTATCTGTTGAACCGCCCACCTCAGGATTAGCGCTTGGGCTCGCTTCTCCGGGCTCAAAGCCGGCCGATGCCGGAGCAGCTTCCCGCAGCCTTCGCAGACCACCTCTTCTATGCCCTCGTAAACGGGGCGAGTCGTCGTGAAACGGTGGCACACCGGACATGGGAGGCGTTCCGGAGAGATTACATCCGGCTCTCGCTGTTGATCGCGCCCTGGCACACGAACAAATGTACGCTAGTCGCAGGCCAACGATCCGGCTTGGGTAGCCTGAGGGCATGGAGCACTACAAGAACGACGACGCGGGCTATACGCGTTGGACAATCGATCATTACGGCCGCGGCTTCGTGCTGCATCGGGCTAGGCCAGGCGACTTCACTATTCATCTTGCAGGTTGTGGCCATATCTACGACGACGCTGCGGACTACCAGCTGACCGGAAAAGAGAAGATCTGCGATGAGTCCGAAGCTGAGCTCCGACGTTATGTACGTGAGCAGGGCGGAAGGCGGCCGGTAGCCTGCGAATCCTGCGGAACCTAAGTTGGAGAGCTCACGGCGAACGGCCATCGTCTGCGGCATCGAAACCTCCCGACGATGAATGGCGGTTGCGAGGTCTACGCTGAGCAGGTCCCTTGGTTGGGGACATATCTGGGCTCGGCACACGATGTGCCCGTGATAGCTGCCCCGCTCCTAACACCCAGGATCCTCCCCTTTAGTTCTTTGGGATAGCTGATGGATGAAGGGAGTCCCCGGATAAAGCTGGGCCGGGCTTACAAGCATCTTGGCGATCTCGAAGAAGAGGTCGCAGCTCTGCGAGAGAAGGACCCTAATCGAATCAAGCGAGAAGTGGACACCGAGCGACGTGAACATCGCTACCGGGTCGAGATCATCCACCCAATTCCACCGGAGTGGGGGGCGATCGTCGGCGACTTTGTGTCCAACCTGCGGTCCTCACTTGACCACTTGGTTTATGTCCTGCCTCGCACGGTCGCCATGTGGGACGAGTCCAAGACCGCGTTTCCAATCTTCACGATCAAGAGCGCTGGCGACAGGAACAGCGCAACCTACGACCGCCGGGCTGCGAACATGCTGCAAAACGTCATCCCTGAGGCCGAGCAGATTATTGAGCGCCTGCAGCCGTACCATCGCAAGCGGAGGCCGGACTACCACCCCCTTGCGGTGCTGCACGACCTCTGGAATGCGGACAAGCATCGTGCGCTCCATGTTGTGAACGCCCACAGCACAAACACGCAGTCTGCGATCAAGATCAGCTATGGCGGCACGGTCCGACATCACCGCGGCCGGATTCACCACGGCGATGTGATTGCCCGTTACCGCCTTGGAAGGGACCCGCGGTCGAAGATAGAAGGCAAGGATGACTTCGAGATACATCCGGTCCTCGAACATCCCGGGCTCGTCCAAGGCGGGAGGCTGTTGCCCGCGCTGCACCACCTCTACGAGTTCGTCAGCGAACAAGTATTCCCGCCGCTTGAAGCGTTGTGATGCTCGACTTCTGCTCGGTCTCATTACCTTCTGCGCCACAAGTCGAGGTGTTGGCAAGGCGTCCGCGGCTAAACGAGCCGATTTGATGGTGAGGCTGCGCCAAATTTTGCGCACTCTTCCGAGGCTTAACGAGATTTGATTAGCGAATCCGGTTTCGCCCGGGCCGCAGCAGTTGTCATCCCGCTTCAATCCGCCCGGATTACGGGCCAACTGGCTGCCGGAGATGCCCTCGACGTCAAGGCTCTGGGTGTCCTGGCGGGAGACACAGCCGGAATCATTCTTGCCCTGTCATCCCCCGGCGTTCTGGGACCCTATTGGCTAGTCCTCCTCGCGTTCTTTGTCGGGTCTTTGTTTGTCTCTGTCGCAGTTGTCCTGCCGACGAGGTTCAATCCGGGACCGCCCGCTGCGGATGACGACATCGCCGCGGTCATCCGGGCGGGCGAGCTGAGAGCGTACGAGTTGCTTTTCAACGGGATGTCGGAAGCCGTCAGGCACAACGCAGGTGTTCTAAGGACCAAGCGTCGTACGTTGCTAGTGGCCTTCACGCTGGCGCTGGAGCCAATTCTGATTCTGCTTGGAATTGCCGCTCTTGCTCTGGTGCACATACCCTTGTGATTGGTATGAGAGATCGAGACAGGCCTGACGACTCACCGCAACCCGCGCCAGAGGCACCCGAATCTAGCCCCCCTCAGCAAGCTCCGGAGCCGCCGGCGGAAGAGCCACCCCTGACCCAAGAGCAGCCAGCGTTTGGCCACGACTGGGAGGAGAAGGGCCTGTAGGCACCATGATGCCCGGCGGCCCCTTTTAACCACGCGTACGCGCCGAGCGTTAACCACAGGCGGCCTTGAGCCGGGGGCAAGCCGCGATCAGATCGACGCGGGCCATGCTCTTGCTGTTCAGCTCGGAGGTCGCGACTGAGTCGGGAAGAAGGCTCTCCGCTTCACTCTTGAATGAATACGAACCTGCGCTTGAGTTGATTCTGCTGATTCCAATCGAGGATGTCATTCTTTTGGAGTCGCCCCACCACGATCCCAGGAGCGATCCCTAGCTCTTGTGCAAAAGCTCGTATAGCCTCGCTGCTCTTGAGCTGAGGCAGGAAGCTCTCATATCGCTTGGGAATCAGATACGTCTCGGCGAATTCGTTGGCCTCTTCTTCCGCGAGATCTTCGGCTTGTCCTTCGGTGACGAACGTCCCCTTCTTGCCATGGAGAAGCAGATGACCAGCTTCATGGAAGAACGAAAACCACAGATGATCGTCCGACTTGTGCCGAAGGCTGAGTTGCATGACAGCCTTAGTCGGAGTGACCCACCGCGTGGCCCCGCTCGCCCTTGAGCCTTTGACCTCGGGCACGAAGACCACAGCGACGCCAACCTCGCTGCATCGTCGGACGAGTTCCGGCTCGAACTCCTCGGGAAGCGCGGTCGTCAGCCCTCGAATCGTCTGAAGAACCTCACGAAAGCTTTTGGGGTCATATGGCTTGCATTCGATCTCAGCGGCTTTCAATTCGCCAATCCGAAGCCACGTCGCCGCAGCCCCTGGGTCGCTCTTGAAGGATTTGGACTTACGGAAGGAAGCCAGCGGAACTCGCCATACCGTCTCCCAAGCCTGCCTGTTCGCGACACCAAAGAACCGACACACGCTTCCAAGGAGGACCCCCGGGTCGTTGGTGTCGGGCACGAGCCGACGACGTTTCAGTTCCGGGATCGGCAGCGTTTTCAGCCAGACAGTGTCGGCTGTCAGCACGTTCTTGTCCTCGGCACGCACAAGCCGGTCCCGGTAGTTTGCCTCTAGCCCATTCCAAACCCGAGCTGGCACGGCCGTCACCTTCTCGAAGGCAAACGCCGTTTCGTGAGTTATAGGAGCCACGCCTAAGGCGATCTGATTGACGTGCTTGAGGGACAGGCCTGCGCGTTGAGCAAACTCGGCCTGCGTCATGCCTAGGTGCTGAAGCGTCGAGCGCAACGACTCGCCCGGCGCGACGGTGTAGTCCGGATCGTAGATGAACGGTGCCCCTGCACTCTGACTGGCAATGGTCTTACTCATCGTGGCCCCTCTTGGTCACGGCAGTCAGCGTCACAGCAGTCACCTTCGTCCACTCGACCGGACCGTGCCCATCACCACTGTCGAGCGCTGGGCGAAGCACAAGATCCAGTTCATCGCCAGCAGACACGGCGAAGCAACCGTCGTCGCGTGCCGTGATTCGGACGTACGGCAGAGCGTCCAGGTCGGCTAGCGACGGCACTCCCTCGACTTCATAGAGCCGCTGGCGAATGATCTGCGCGCGGTCCTCGCTCCATCTTCCCGCGGTCGCGGCGGCGTTGTTGCAGAGTGCGCACAGGTCACGGTCAACGAATAGCAGATCCACAATAGTGCGGCGCCAGCTTCCATTACCGAATGAGTAGATCGTTTAGATGAGCATGAATCGGTATAGTTTTTTAACTCTACAGTACTTCGGAGCTCGGTGCGCTTGAGCGCCTGACCTCCTACCGGGCCTTAGTGAAGCCCGGGTTAATGTGGGAGCCAGGGCAGGTGTTGAGGACCGCCGTGGCGTATGCGGGACTCCGGAGATCCAGCGAGACCACCGCGAACTCCGGCCCCTCCTGCAGGAGCCGGAGTAGGTCAGCAACCCCCATCGCGCCAGCCAGAGCTCCAACAAAGGCCGCCCCGACCGAAACCCCGTGGACCTCGATCATCCCGCACGTCACGTCACCCTCCTCGGCGCCCTGACCGACCGCGCGGTCGATTTCGTCCTGGTAAGCCCGAGGCAAGGCGCGAGGCCCTCTCGGACTCTCGGGAAACGCGGTCGCCGGATCGAGGCCCGAGGGAAACGTGTGCACGAGGATGTCGAGGTAGTCGGACGGACCAGCGCCGAGTCCAGCGTCGACGACGCGCTGGAACCGATCCCCACCGAGCATCCGGCGGGGTACCGGACTGTCGAATCCCGCCAGGGCGAGGGAAGGCTCAACTTCAGCCGGGAACAGGTTGTCGTCGAAACGCCTCTCCACGATCGCGGTCCTAAGGCCGAGCCCTTCCAACGCACGCGACAATACGCGCGTCTTGCGCCGATCTAAGCTGGATGAGTCGGCCAGAAGGCCGGTCGACAGGTTCGCCTCCACGATGACGTCGGTATCCATGAGGTAGACGACGACATCGGAGGGAGTGGAGTACGGGAGCATCCCGAGCGCCCAGGCGAATCCCTGGCCCAGGTGCCCAAGACCGAGGAGCCAAAGCGCGGCTGGAAGCCAAGAGACCTTCGGCCCGAACCCATCTGGTAGGCGCCAGTCCTGGTCCGGACGCCACAAGGACAGGCCGACCTGGCGTCGGCCCGCTGTCACCGATCCCAGCCGGTGCTGAAAACACTCGGACACGCCGAAGGCCCCCGCCGCGACGCCGGCCAGCACGGAACCATCCTCCCGCGGTGCGCCACCTCCCCACTCAACCACCCCTCCGCTCCACCCCGACCACGCGGCTTCGACCACGATTTCACCCGCGGGCTTCGCGCCGAGCGGGCCCAAGCCGATCGTGGGATACGTCTCCCGCAGGTTCCGCACCAGACGGCCGCCGCAGCTGACCACCATGTCGGAAAGGCGTTGGCCACTGCCCCACCCTTGCGTGAGAACGGGATCATCACGAAGACACACCACCACGCCACCTAGGAACGCACGACTGGCAGCGGTCACGATGGTGAGAAGGGCCGCCTGGCCAGCCTGGCTCTTCTCGATGCTGGGTCCAACGGCGACCTGCAGCACGAACTGCTCGAGGACAGCGACAGCCTCCGTCGGCGAGCCGGCCCGGCCGGAGTCGACCAGTTGTTTTGCGGTCCGGTTCAGCTCGTCCCGGTGGGGCCAGCTCACATCAACCAGCCCACGTGGATCCGCTTCTCGGCATCCACCCCCATCCAAGACCACCAACCGGCATCGCCCTGGTACTGGTGGACTCCGATATCGAGTGTTCTGACCGGCCGATTCGCGAAATGCGGAAGGATCAGCGCAACATGCCCGACGCGGGCGACCATGGGGTTGGCCTCATCGATCGGGCTCTGCTCTACCCAAGCGCCAGGGTGGGTGTGCGCGTCACCAACCACCACAAGCCCTTCCCGGTCGCAGATGTCCCACAACGGACTGTAGGCGCGTCCGTCGAAATGGATACCACCATTCATACAGTTGGGATCCAAATCGTCTAGGTAGACCACCTTCGTGACCTGACGACGATCCGTTCTGCGCTTGGCCAGCAGGAATGCCCCGCTTTCGCGTCGACCCCGACCCCGATGACCGAGCTCGGCCACCAGCCGCGACCACTCGCGCCGCTTGAAGCGGAGTAGCGCTTCCCGATGCCTAGACGCCCAGATAGTCATCGTCGTTGAGGAGGTCGAAGACATTGGCCAGGTAGAACGTGAGGTCCCGGCGCTGATTCCACGCATAGCGTGGATGGCTCTGCGCCCATTCCGAGTGGCTGTTGAGTCCTGCCCGATCCCAAGGCGCATATAACTGATCGGACTGAAAGACCCGGCCGACGCGATCGCCCTTTGGCCTCCGGCTCGCCGACAGCAAAGAATTAGTCTCGCAATCCCAGGGATTGGCGGTCGGCGCCACCGGCGGGTATCCCGTCAGCTCGAAGCGGAGAGCGAACTCCTCAGGGGCCGCGTTACGGGGCGCAGCTGACACCGCAATGATCGCGTGTGGCCAACTAAGGGAGATCAGGTGCCAGCGGCCGGCGTCGACCCCAGCCTGGAAACGAGCGCTCGCAAGGTGTTCGCGAAGGGCGCGCTCATCTGGCGCCTGCTCAAAAGCCCTATCAATCACCCCTCGAACCGCTCCTTCGGCGCTAGGTCCAGCACCACCTCACAGGAGCCAGCGGAGACAAGCGAACCGATGTGAACTCCGGGGTCGAGGGCGTGGTCCGCACCGGGGACCGCGAGGACATGCTTGGCTCGCTGCTCCGGGGTGAGATTGAACCCGAGGGGGCCGCATGCCCAGTCAAATACCCTGGCGACCGTCGCGGAGGGTGGGAAGTCATGGGGCCTCGTATCGCCACCGTAACGGACCAGTACGCGAACCCGCCGGCACCGACCGCGATGGACATGGTGCCGGTGCGCGATGCCGGCCGCCTCGAAGGTGATGTCGAGCTCTAGCGGCTCATCCCCGTTCTCAGCCCAGATCAACTCCTGGCCGTCACGGCCCTCACGGACTACGACGAGCTCGCGAATGGTCCCACTGGACTCCACCTCTACCAGGTCGGGGTCCTCGTTTCCCTCGGAATGGACGTAAAGCTCCATTGCTATTCCTCGCGTGTGCCGGCAACCTGGAGGCGGTGCCTGCCGAAATCAATACCTATTACGTATAACACATCTCATAGTCCTTGCAGGTATAAGAAACAACGTAGAGGTTGACGCTTGAGCCGTCAAGGAACCCCGTACGCCTGGGGACCTCACGGTCCCGAACCCGTGTCGGTGGCGTGTCCTCAGGTGCCCCTCTGGCTCCTTACAAGCGAGTACCGGGAAGCGGTGACGCCGCCGCAATCCTCGATCAGCTTGACGGGTCCATTGAACGTGGCGCGGCGCGTGAGGTTCAGCCCAGCTGAGATGTCGCTCGCCTTCGCCGAAGTGAGTGGTCCCGACGATCTCAGCCGCAGGCTGCAGGCGGCATTTCCCGAATACAGGGGCAGCTCGTTGCTCTCCCTCCAGAACTGTTTCGTCTACGCGAGCAAGCCATGAGAGGTCAAAGCGCCTCCCTCACCTGGCAGGTCTTCGTAGCGCCGGCGGTTCCGGTCTAGACCAGGGACGACGTGCCGAGTAGCTCAGTTGTAAAGGACTTGACTCTTAATCCGGAGCCCTGCTGCTGAGTTCAGATCCGGCCCAAAAGGGGCCGATGTGCATCTGATATTTCGCTGCGTCCGATTGACTAAATCGTCAGTCGGCGCCAGCGGGTCCCCCTTCAGGGCGGCTAACTCGAGGCTAGCACCCGAAGGGCAATGATGGCGTCGAGCATTTTGACCGCCGCTAGGTTGCGGCTCTCCTGTGCCTGGGACAGTGGCCTAGTCGTCGTCCGAGTCCCGTCCCCTGGCCGACACCACGGCCTCACGGGCTTCCCGACCCACGAAGTACAGGAGCGCCAGCGCAGCAGCATATTCGGCCCACCACCACCCGAGCCAGAGGTTGGCCGCCGTGCCCACCAGCGTCGCGGCTGCCATGTAGGCGCAGGTGGCCGTTTCCACGATGTCTGCGCGAAGCGCCGCGCTTTCGATCACGCGGTTGGCGCGCCGCTTGGCCACGCCCAGCAGGGGCATGACGATGAGCGCGGCTAGCGCGACGCCGACTCCGATGGGCGACCCATCAGGCTTACCGCGGCTGATCACCCCCGCAAGACCGACGAAAACGAGGTAACCACAGAGGAGCACGAGAAGCAGTGCGGAGATTCCCGTGGCGATTCCCTCCAAGCTCTCTACGCGCGCGGCCGGGCGGCCTGAGAGCTCATACTGCAGCCGCCACCCCAGAACTGCCCCACTGATCAGTTCGATGACGCTGTCCAACCCGAATGCGGTCAATAGCAGCGACCGTGCAAGGACGCCGGCGCCGATTGCGACCACTGCCTCGATCGCCATCCAGGCCACCGTCAGGACTTCGAGCCGGACACCGTTCCTCAGGGCGCGGTTCCGCTCCGTGCTAGCCGTGATCAGGCTGATTCCTACCGGCAGCGGTCATCGGTACATATGAATGAACACGGGCGCTATGAGAATGGGCACTCGTGTGGCCGTCATGGCCTTGAGATTTTCACCCTAGGTGGCGCTGGTCCCCGGGTCAAGCTAGAGGCTGAGCGTAAGAGCCGGGCGAGGCTGCGAAGATAGCCGCGCATTTGAGCGAGCAGAACCAGTAATCGACTTCTTCGTAGCGAAGACGACCTGCCGCGATATCTCGCTCCACCCTCATCCTGCAGACAGGATCGATCGCACCCCCTTCCACGGACGGACCAACGTGAACCTCGTACAACTCGAGCTCGTCGGCCACGTTGCGGAGCCGGAAGCTGCCGAGGTCGACTACGCGCAAGTTCTGCTGTCGTGCGGTGTCCGCCACCGAGGACGTCGCCAGCACCTGCCCGCCGTGAGCCTGGCCTGCGACTCGGGCGGCCAGGTTGACCGCCGCGCCAAAGAAATCCCCGTCCCGCTCAGCGGCCGGTCCGTGGTGTAGCCCGGCTCGTGGAAGCGGAAAGCTGGTTTCGGCTGCCACAAGGTCGAGCGTTCGGGTAACCAGCTGCAGCCCTGCCGCCGGCGTCGGAGATACCAGCATCACGGCGTCGCCGATCGACTTCACCAGGCGATCCTCGCTACTGAGCGCCTCCCGAGCGATCTCGCAGAATCGCGCGACCACATCGGCGGCATCGTCATCGCTCATCGCCTCCGTCATGGCGGTGAAGCCCGCCAGGTCGATGAAGGTGAATGTCCGTGCCCCCGGATCGGTGCCCGATTCGGGCTCAGCGGCTGCCATCGACGGCCTGTGTGATCGCAGCCCCGACAAAGCTCTCCGGGTTGTCGTCGAAGGCCTCAGCGCACCCCGAAGAGCAGAAGAAATAGGACTCACCCTGCCAGGTGCGTGGCGCCGCCGCTGCCGCCTTGTCGACCTGCATCCCGCACACGGGGTCGAGCGCGGTCCCCTCGTTTTCCTCGTCCATGCGAACGGACTGTGCCCGGGGTTCGGTGAATCTACCGGGGTCCTGATCAAAGGCCTCGGCGCACCCCGAGGAGCAGAAGATGTAGGGCTCACCCTCCCAAGTGCGCCGCGCCGCAGCTGACGCCGAGTCGACCTGCATCCCGCAGACAGGATCTGTCGCTGATTCCTCGTCGTCACTCATGCCAACCGGCACCGACCCTGGTGCGGAGAAGCGCTCGGGGTTGGCGACGAACCGATCGGCGCAGCGGTCCGAGCAGAAGTAGTAGCGATGACCATCGTGATCGGCGGTCGCGGGAGCATGCGCAATCTCAACCTGCATCCCACAGACAGGGTCGAGGGCATACCCCTGACCGCCGCCGAACCGCTCCCGGTTCCTGTACAGGTAGAGAATGCCCGCGAACACGAGCAGGAAGAGGAGGTTGAGGAACGTCGTGTAGTTCCAGTGGAACGCCGGCTCCACCACCTGGACCGGTCGAGTGGCTGGGACCAGGCCCGCTCCCGTGAAGAGATATTCCGTGATCAGGCCGGCGACCGACATGACCGTCCACATCAGGGCCACCAGGCGCCAGGTCAGCGCCCAGCCGTAGAACTTGCGGTAGATCAGGATCAAAGGCATCGAGATCAGGTCGGCGAAGATGAAGCTGACCACCCCCCCAAAGCTGATCCCGCCCTTCCAGAGCGCGGCCGCCAGGGGCACGTTGCCGATCGAGCACACGAAGCTGATGACGGCGATGAACGGACCAACGATTACGTTCTCGACCGAGGTGCCGAAGCCGTGGCCGCGGAAGAACACCGTGTTCCAGACCGCGTCCGGCACCACAACCGCGAGGAAGCCTGCAACCAGGTACCCGATCACGAGCTCGCGCCGCAGCATGATGATGTCGGCCATGGTGTAGCTGGCGGCGTCGGCCCAGCCCGCTCCTGACCGGATGCGCTGCGACCAGGGCAAGCTCTGCCGCACCTCGGCCATCTCCGCATGAGCCTCGTGCCCGGTGCTGCTGGCGGTTTTCTCGTTGAGCCGCTCACGCGCCAGCTCGATAAGCCGCGGCTTGAGGAAGAAGCGCGCCAGCAGCGCCATCAGGGCAATCATGATCACCCCGCCGATGTACTCGCTGAGGGCGAACTGCCAGCCGATCAGGATCCACAGGACCAGTCCGAGCTCGAGGACGAGGTTGGTGGAGGCGACCATGAAGATCATCGCCGTGGTGAAGTCGGCTCCTTTCTGGAAGAGCGACTTGGCCATCGCGCTGGCGGCGTACGAGCAAGACGACGAGGCGGCGCCGAAGAGGCTGGCCCGAGCCACGCTCCGCGGCTTGTGATCGCCCATCAGCCGGCGCATCTCGTCCCGCGAGACGAAGGACTGGACGATCCCCGAGAGCCCGAAGCCGAAGATCAGGGGCCAGAGCGTGTCCCAGAACATGAAGAAGGCCATGCGGAGGCTCTGCAGGATGGCGCCGACGACTTCGATCATGCCTTGGCGAACCTGCGGACCGCGCCTACCAGCTCGTCGACCTTGGCTGTCTCGCCCTTCTTCACGGAGTCAACGACGCAGCCCTTGACATGGTCCTCGAGCAACAGCAGCGCGACCTCGTCGATTGCGGCCTTGATCGCCCCGACCTGGGTCAGGACGTCGATGCAATAGGCGTCCTCGTTCACCATTCGTGAGACCCCGCGGACCTGGCCCTCGACGCGGTTGAGACGGCTCAGAAGCGCTTTCCGGTCTTTGACATATGCAGGTTTCATGGGAGCGAATATACCCCCAGGGGGTTCCTATTACAAGGCGGCGGGTTTGCGGGCGGTCACCCGCTCCACGATCCCCCACTTCGAGCGCTCGAGATGCTCTACCTGGAGTCCCTCCGCTCGAATGTGATTGAGGGGTTCGCGGCAGAGATGGTCCCCCTCGATCCGGGTTGAGAACACATTGAGAAGCCACTGAACGGCTCTCACCACCGGATTCGGACTGGCAACGTGCTCCATCAGGATCAGGCGCCCGCCCGGTCGGAGGACCCGGCCGATCTCCCGGACCGCGGCCCGGTCATCGGGGATCGAGCACAGCGAGACGGTGCAGACGACCGTGTCGAATGCGTTGTCGGGCAGGTCGAGAGCCTGGGCGTCGCCGAGACGGAGATCAGCCTTGATCCCGAGCTCCGCCGCCCTCTCCTTCGCGAGGCCCAGCATTAATGGGGCGTACTCGATTCCGATGAGGTCGACACCCTCGGGGTAGTAGGGCAGGTTGCGCCCGGTTCCGACGGCTATCTCGAGAACCTTGCCCTCAGCCTGGGAGCACGCCCACTCGCGAGCCCCTGTAAATAGGATCCGCTCGAAGAACGCCATCTCTTTGTCGTAGCCAGCAGCCTTCTTGTCCCAGATCAAACGGACGCGCTTGGTCTCTCCTGCACCATCGCCCTTCATCCTCACCCCTCATCTGACATCTACTACACCACGATCGTAGCTTGTCCAAGCCTCCTACATGCCGAGCCAGGTCAGCTTCGAGATCCAGTTCACAGTAAGCGCCACGAAGGCGACGACGAGGACAACTCGGCGCGTGGATGCGCTAATTGCTAGACGCACCCTCCGGCCGCTTACGAGCGCCACGGCGCTGGTGAGGCAAAGCGCCAGCGTCAGCACAAACAGGGGCGGCCCCAGCGGATATACCGCCACGGCGCGGCCCAAGTCCCCCGTCCACATCCACGCGAATGTTCGGGTTAAGCCGCACGTTGGATCCGGCTTGCCAGTGAGATACATGAAGAGGCTGGGGTCGAAGGTGAGATGAGCCGGATGAAGGAAGAAGTAGAGCTTGGTGTATGCCAGCCAGGCCACGGTGCCCGCAAGGACGGCGAGTTGCACGGAACGGTTGACCCGTTCATCCCCTGTGGTGAGCTCCAGGTGAAGACGAATTTCAGGTCCCTGGAATCGAGATCTCGTGCGTGACGTGATGTTCGAACGGCAGCAGCCCCGCAACGACTAGCAGCAGCAGCATGGCCACCAACATCGCCACGGTTATGAGTGCGATTCTGCTCCGCACCGGGGCATCGACGAACGCCCCTTCGATGGCACGGTCGACGACATGGCGCCGCGCCCAGAGCACTAGCGCGAGAGCGACGACCGCAAGGATCAGTAGGTGCTTCACCAATAATGTGACGCCGTATCCAGTGTGGAGAAGATCGTCAACGGCTTGCCACGTGGTCACCGGGCTGTCCGCGGCGCTGTTGTAGGCGGTGTTGTAAACCCCGGTCAGAAGGCCGGCCGCACTCGAGAGCAAGAACGACAGCGCCAACTTGGGACGCAGAAATCTCCAAGCAGGCGCACTCAGCGCCGGCTCCCGAAGCGCGAATAGCAGCCCGAGAGCGCCGACCACAACCGTGGCCACCCAGCAGATCACTGCAATCAGGTGAAGGATGTAGAACGCGGCATTGAGTCCGTTCTGGCCCTCGAACAGCGGAGCAAGCTCGCTCAATGGGGAAGCTGCCGGACCCGCCTGCATGACGCGATCCACGCCCCTAAACGC
>Ga0210400_10002576_pt1 | contig 16649 bp, 15 predicted proteins | sample IncBWH26MmetaG_FD_155456 | JGI IMG/M metagenome (GOLD analysis project Ga0210400, IMG submission 155456) | Forest soil microbial communities from Barre Woods Harvard Forest LTER site, Petersham, Massachusetts, United States - Inc-BW-H-26-M | ecosystem: Environmental > Terrestrial > Soil >... | reverse complement strand
CGCTCGCACTTTGGCCATCAGGCAATCGCGCTCTCCAAAATTGGAGGGCTCAATCGGATCGTGAAATTCGACCGTCACCATCCCCGGACGAATCGCAAATCGCGCCTTCGGCATAACTTTTTCGGTGCCCGAAATCGTGATTGGCACGACCGGCACTTTGCACTCCTCGGCGAGATAGAACGGTCCTTTTTTGAAGGGCAGCAGCTTGCCATCGAACGAGCGCTTCCCTTCCACATAGGTGGTCATGTTCAGTCCCTGCTCGAGGGCTTTCACGGAGTCACGAACGGCCGCGATGCCGGAATCGCGATTGCCGCGATCAACCGGCACGAGCGAACCGATCAGCATGATATTGCCGAGAATTGGAACCCGGAACAATTCTTTCTTCACCATCACCGAAGTCCGGCGCGGGATCAGCGGCAGTGTGATCGGCGGATCGAGATTGGAAATGTGATTCGACATAAAGAGGTAAGTTCGCGCCGGATCGATTTTTTCCAGCCCGACCGTCCGCACCTTCACTCCCGCGATGCGCACGCCAGTGAATGCTGCCCACATGCAGCTGCGGTACAGAAAGGTGATGTCTTTCGTCAGGTAGGTCCACGGAATTCCAATAAGCGCGGCGAAAGGTAGCGCAGCGGCCCAGAACAGCAGCATGAGAATAGTGCGAAACACCGAGGCTGGTCTCCCGTTTGGATTCGTCGCCGCTACTTATTGTCATCCTGAGCGAAGCGAAGGACCTGCCCTTCGCCGCAAAATGCAGGTCCTTCGCTTCGCTCAGGATGACAATTCAGAGAAGGTATCGATCATGGAACGACGGACACCATTATTATTACAACGCACCATTACGCTCACGCTCCGAGCCCGCGCAATCGTTGAGGAAGCTTCTCATAGATGCCGCCGAATCCGCCATTGGAGAGAATGGCAACCACGTCTCGCTCCCGCAGTTCGGGCGCGATCGCATTCACAATCCCATCGGCATCGGCAAAGATGCGTGCTTGCTTTCCGCGCTTCTCGATTTCGCTGACGACGCGATTCAGATCGAGCCGCTCCGCTTCGGGGATCGCCTCCGACTTGAAGATGGCCGCGATCACCACCTGATCGGCGAGGGCGAGGCTTCGGGCGAGCGCATCCTGCAGCACGTTGCGGCGCAGCGTGTTTGAGCGCGGCTCGAGCACCACCCACAGCCGCGATTTGGGATATCGCGCCCGCAACGCCAGAATCGTCTGCTCGATGGCCGTAGGATGATGCGCAAAGTCGTCGATGATCGTGATGCCGTTGACTTGCGCTTTCACTTCGAGTCGCCGCTTCACGCTGCGAAATGTTTTGAGAGCTTGAGCTATCACGTCTTTAGAAATTTCATAATTTGCCGAGAGCGCCGCCGCTGCCGTCGCATTCCAGACGTTGTATTCGCCACCCAGGGGGAATCCGAAATCTGCCCACGGTTTTCCATCGCGCAGCACCGACCAGGAAGTTCGTTCCTCGCCCAACTTCAGATTTGCGATTCTCCACTTCGCGCGATTCGAAGCCCCATAACGTTCGACAGGGCAGAAGGCTTTTTGGAGAGACCGATTGAGGCTCGCACTCGAAGCATCGCCCGAGTCAAAGGCAACAATCCGCCCGCGTCGCGGGACCAGATTCACCAGCCGCTTGAACGCCGTTTCTACCGCGTCGAGGTCTTTGTAGATATCCGCGTGATCGAATTCGACCGAAGTGAGAATCAGGGAATCCGGAAAGTAGTGGAGAAACTTCGGACCCTTATCGAAGAACGCCGTATCATATTCGTCACCTTCCAAAAGAAAGTGCTTTCCATCGCCCAGCCCAAAACTGCGGCCGAAATTCTCGGCGATACCGCCGATGAGGAATGAAGGCTGAAGGCCAGCGGTCTCGAAGATCCAAGCCAGCATCGAAGTCGTGGTTGTCTTGCCGTGCGTTCCAGCAACCACGAGAACCTCTTTGCCGACCAGAAACTCATCGTGCAGAATCTGCGGCAGCGAGCAGAACGGAATGCGCTTGTCGAGCACGCGCTCCAACTCGACATTCCCGCGAGACAGCGCGTTCCCCACCACAACAATATCCGGACGAGGATCAAGATTCGACTCAGCAAATGGCTGCGCGACAGGAATGCCCAATGATTCCAGAAACGTCGACATCGGCGGATAAGCCGCTGCATCCGAGCCCGTGACGCGAAAGCCACGCTCTTGCAGCATGCCACCTAGCGAAGCCATCGCCGTCCCACAAATGCCGATCAGGTGAATGTGTTTGGCTTCGGTCATCGAAGATTACTCGTCGAGAGATGGCTCATTTGGTCGTCGCGGACTCCAGAATCTTCAGCTTCACATCACCACCCACTTCGAGCCTGGCTCTCACTCCGATCGGAAGCGTGATATTCGCGCGCGAGACGTGTCCCGAACGGAGGCCAAACGCCACCGGAATTCCGAGATCGCCAACGACTCGCAGCACAACTTCTTCGAGCGAATAATCCTGAGTTGGACTCTGTTGGCAATCCAGCATTTCGCCGAAGACAATGCCGCGCACATCTTTCAGCTTGCCCGCAAGCTTCAACTGCATCAGCATCCGGTCAATCTGGTAGGGCTTGGCGGCGAGGTCCTCCATGAAGAGAATGGTTCCCTCAGTGTGGATGTCATAAGGCGTGCCCAGCGCGGCGACCAGGATGGAAAGACATCCACCATAGAGAATGCCTTCCGCCACTCCCGCGACCAGCGGCTTCGCGCCTGAGCCCTCGCCAATCTCCCATTCTGCCGCTCCGCTAAGCGCGTGCTCCCATGAAGCCCCGTCGACTCCGTCGGCGACCGCGAAATCCTTGGCCACCATCGGACCATGAAAGGTTACAAGGTTAGCGGAATCGGTAAACGTGGAGAGTAGCGTCGTCAGGTCGCTGTAACCAACAAAAATCTTCGGATGCTTGGCGATCGTTTTCAAATCAATCGTCTTCGAATCACGCGCAGGCAGCAGGTAGTTTGACCCATATCCTCCGCGTGCGCAAACAATCGCGCGGATATCGTCGCGCAAGAACATGTCTTCCAGTTCCCGCGCGCGGCGCTTCACCGAGCCGGCAAAGTACAGATCGCGTTCCACGATCGATTCGAAATAAAAGGGCTCATAGCCGGCCCGACGTAGACCTTCGCAGCCCGCGTCCAGCATTTCGCGCTTCAGGTTCGAGGCGGGCGCAACGATTCCCACCTTGTCGCCACGACGTAGAGCGCGCGGCTTGATTCGCGATTTGAGGGAAATGGCAGCCATCTTAATGTTTGTGATCTCGCGCAAACCAAAGCATCTACCTTTTGCGGCGAACAGCAGGTCCTTCGCTTCGCTCAGGATGACAATTCATAAAAGGTGTCGATCGAACCCATCGCTCGCGCAGTCTTTCATCACCGGTGGTCAGGCTCGATCTTAAACGAAGAATTCCCCGCGGCAGATGAGAGTTGCCGGACCTTGCAGATAAACTTGATTCTCCCAGCGCACCGTCTGCGCGCCTCCGGGCGCAATTACTGTTACCGGAGACGCAACGCGCCCGCTCGCTATCGCAGCCACCGCCGATGCGCACGATCCCGTGCCCGAAGACTCGGTCTCTCCAACTCCCCTTTCAAACAGCCGGATCTCGATTTCATTTGCGCCGCGCGCCACCACGTACTCCACGTTCGTGCCTTGCGGAAACTGCGGTTGCGTCCCGATCAGTGCCGCCTGCCGCTGCCATCCCTCCTGAAAGCTCTCCACGAAAATTACGAAGTGTGGATTGCCCATTGAAACTTTCGTCCCCACGGCCCGCACCCACATCGTCTCAATCGATAGCTGGCCGGCGACCTCCGGCACGCCCATATCCGTCTCGAACTCAAACGTGGAACCTTGCCGCCCATCTCTCAGTCCGTCTTCCCGGCCGTCTTTCCGGCCAATGAGCCGGCAGGTCTTCAGTCCGGCACCCGTGCGAACCACAACTTCCGTTTTGCCCTCACGCGAACAAATCTCCGCCGCTACACAGCGCGTGCCGTTTCCGGAGATTTCCGCCTCCGAGCCATCCGCATTGATCAGGTGCGCCTTCACGTCCGCTTCCGCATCGGGAAACAGCCATTCCACGCCGTCGGCGCCGACTCCGCGATGGCGATCGCACAAACGGCGGCTGAGCACACTCAGGTCGCCGGAAGCGTGCGCACCCTCCACCACCAGAAAATCATTACCGCAAGCCGACGCCTTGGTGAAGGGGATTTTCGAGCTCTGCTGAGCATCCTGCTGCGGAGGACTCATTCGCGTTCCGTAGTCCCGAGCGTCGTCACGGTCGCAAACGAGGTCGATTCGTGCAACCGGATGGAAAATACTCTCTGCTGTTGATGGTCGCCATTCACCGAGAACACAAGACGGAAATCCGGGTCAGCATCGGCGATGTGCACGCTCTCCATTGTAAGTTCCTCGGAGTCGAGGATGCGGTTTACTTCCCGCAACATCCCATCCACGTTGCGGCCGGTCGCTTCATAGGTGGTCGCAAACTCTTTCAGCGAGAACGCGGCTTCCATTCGTCCGAGCAGTACCAGCGAAATTAGAATCATGATGGTAGCGAAGAAGGCGATCAGATACAGGCCGCCGCCGGCTGCCATCCCAACGGACGCGACCACGAACAGGGTCGCCGCCGTCGTCAGGCCCGTCACCGACGCTCGCGCGTGCAGAATCGAACCCGCGCCAATGAAGCCGATACCCGGGATGATCTGCGCCGCAATCCGAGCGCTGTCCGATTCCGTGCCCGCGAGTTGCTTCGACAGAACCGTGAACATCGCTGCGCCGAAACAGATGAACATATTGGTGCGCAGGCCGGCCGGTTTGTGCCGCAGTTGCCGTTCCAGACCAATGACGCCGCCGAGTACGGCCGCCAGAGACAACCGGGCGAGCGTCGATGTCAGCACCCCACCTAGTTGATGGTGAACCATTTCGCCGATTGCGTGGATTGGGTTCATAAGACGTCTCGACTTCGAGCGGATTCTATCACCGCCATCCGGCGCTTTCTCTGCTGCTTGCCGGAAAGGTTAACGCGATTGATTCGCGGCGCCGTGCGCGGCGTAGATCCGTGCCCGCGGCTGTCCGGTCGTGTGAATTTCCGCCAACTCCGTAAGATTTATCTTATTCGCGCGCTGGTCTACCGGATCCCCGTCAAAGGCAATCACAAAATCCACATATCGCGGCGGATCGGCCAGTGCGCGCTCCCACAGACCTTCGGGATCCAACGGCCGTTTCCACGGGCGGTGATTTTCGTTATTCACGACCTGACGCAGCGGAATTCCCAACTGCTGCATGACGCCGACATGTTCTCCGAGTTCCATCAGGAATCGCGAGTTCCGTGGTAATCGACTAATTACACGTTCCACTGCGGAATCCAGGGGATTCCGGATCTCCCAATTCCGGCGGGCTTCCTTCAGGCATTGAGGCTCTGCCTTCCACACCGACGCATAGCTGACCACGACAAGCGCAAAAGTCACGGCCACCAGCTTTCCCCCATGCCGCCCGCTCGCGCGGAGTAGAAAGACCACAGCCGTCAGCAGCCCTATCGAAACCGCGAACATCGGCAGCAATTGGAGTCCGTAGCGCTGGTTGAAGGTAGCAAAAGGCCACCACGTATGGACGTGGAGCGGCACCGAGCCGTACGCAATCGAAAACGCGTAGAAAACCAGTGGGACCCACAGCAACAGCAGTGGAGCCGAGCGTGCCCGCAGTTTTCTGGATCCGACTGCCGCAAAAGCCGCCACCAGCCAGAAGCGGCCCCAGTTCCCTTCCGCCATGTTCAGCTGCGCCGATTTCAAATAATAGATGGCCGCAACCCTTGCATTGCGGAGGGCCGGATTCGGAGCGCCCACGCGCTGCTCGATCGCCTTCGCCGAGTATGGACCGTTCGCGAACTCCAACGCGTTCCCATACACCACGCCGTTGTACGCCAGCCACAGGACCGGAGCGATCGCAATGCCCAAGAGGAACTTCGCGGCATCCAGGCGAAAGGTACGATCCTTCCAACGCCGCAGCATAATGACGACAACCGCCGCTCCCATCACACCCCCCAGAAACCATCCGTCGTAGCGCGTCACCTCTGCGCCGGCGAGACAGCAGGCACAGCGCATTAGAATGTGCTTGGGAGCTGGGTCGTCCCTACGGGACTTCGATGGCTCTTCCCGCGCGCCCCCGCGCCGAGGGGCGGGGCTATGCTGGTTCGCCCCTGCGGGGGCGGGCTTGAGAGCGCGAATAAATTCTGCGAAGTAGACGACAGCCCAGACAAACAGGGCCAGATAAACTGACTCCGTCATTGCCGTCGCCTGCATGTAGATCAGGTTCGGATTGGCTCCATAGACGAACGCCGCGGCGCACGCGCCCACCACGGCTGCTGGCTTTGTCTGGGAATTCGCTTCCAACAGTCCGCGCACCAGGCGAAATATTCCCACGGCCCCGAACACGTAGGCGATCATCGAAGGAATCGAACCGCCCGCCCCGTTCCGCCACATTGCGTCCCAGACAATAAACGGGATCATCAGCAGATGAGGCAGGGGCAACCATACCGTCCCCAATTGCAGCAGGCCGGGAGTCTGAGAATCGAACACGCGCCGGGCAATGTTAATGTGCGCGACGGCGTCTCCATAGAGCAGAAGATCGTTTTGATGCAGGTAGTAAAGGAAGGCAAACAGGGATACCAGGACAGCTGCAGCCGCCACACGAGCCGCGCTGCGGTCGGGAAGGGCGGTTGTCTTTGCGCTGCTCATTGTGCACCCGCGGCTAAAGCCGCCATTGATTTTGCGGCACTTACAGCAGGTCTGAGGCCGCACCCCTTCAAAACAAAATCCAGAGCGAGTTCTTCCTGCGGCGCGCCCTCTGGTCCTTACTCCAGGTGCGTTAATTCACGGAATATCTGAAAGCGCGCGTCGATTTCCTCCCGCGTAAGATTCTGCAGGCGCTCCGTTCCAAAGCGTTCCACGGCAAACGATCCCATCACTCCGCCGTAAAACAACGCGCGCTTCAGCACTTCGCGATTAAGTTCGCCTTGCGACGCGATGTATCCCATGAATCCTCCGGCAAATGAATCGCCGGCTCCGGTCGGGTCTTTTACTTCTTCAATCGGCAACGCGGGCGCGCGAAAAGGATGCGATCCGAGGCCGAAGGCACCCTCGCGGAAGAAGATGGTCGCCCCGTACTCGCCGTGCTTCACCACCAACGCGCTTGGTCCCATCGCAAGAACTCTGTTCGCCGCTCGCGGAAGATTCTTCTCCCCGGCCAGCATCTTGGTCTCGGTGTCGTTGATCAGAAGAACGTTCACCAGCTTCAACGTCTCCGCCAATTCCTTGGGCGTGCCTTGGATCCAGAAATTCATGGTATCGCCGCCCGTCAGGCGCACGCCATTCATCTCCAACCGAACCGCCGTTTGGAGTGTGGGGTGGATGTTCGCAAGAAAGAGGAACTGTGTATCCGAATACTCTTTGGGAATGCGCGGCTGAAACTTCTCGAAGACATTCAGCTCCGTGAATTCGGTTTTGGCCTCGTTCAGGTTGTCGAGATACTGTCCGCCCCAGCGGAACGTCTTCCCCTGGGTCCGCTCAATACCCCGCGTGTCCACCCCGCGTTTCTTGAGCACGGCTTCGTGTTGGGGCGAAAAGTCTTCGCCGACCACCGCCACCATCCGCACCTCGGTGAAATAACTTGCGGCCAGCGCGAAATAAGTCGCAGCGCCTCCAAGAATGTCGCTCACTCGGCCGGAAGGTGTGGCGATCGTGTCAAAGGCTACCGAACCAACTACTAGAATGCTCATGAATCTCCGTAAGTTTCTTAGTGGAGAGCCGGGCGCCCCGCCCGGCCGCCATAGCGCTGGACGGGCAAAGCGCCCGTCTCTCCATCGACTACTTTAAATATTTTCCCAATATCAACTTTAGTTTTTCCTTCGTCGCCGCTGGAATCTTGGCCGGATCAGTCAGAATGGCATTCGCCAGCGCCCGCCCGCACTTGCAGGAGCGCGCCTTCGGCATCGCCGACACCGTGGCCTTGACGACCTTCGAGGCGTTCTCCGCGTTCTTTACCAGCACGGAAACAATCTGCTCTACCGTTACCGAATCATGATGCGGATGCCAGCAGTCATAATCCGTCACCATCGCGATGGTGGCGTAACAAATCTCCGCTTCACGGGCGAGCTTTGCTTCCTGCAGGTTGGTCATGCCGATCACATCGGCGCCCCAACTGCGATACACGTTCGACTCGGCCTTGGTAGAAAACTGCGGGCCCTCCATGCAGATGTAGGTGCCGCCCAGCTTCCCGGATACGCCTGCAGCCTTGCATGCGCCGCGGACTACCTTTGTCATTTCGCCGCACACGGGATCGCCAAATCCAATGTGGGCCACAATGCCGTCGCCGAAGAAAGTGTCCACACGGTGCCGAGTGCGGTCGTAAAACTGGGTCGGGATCACGAAATCGAGCGGCTTGTGTTCTTCCTTCAGCGAACCCACTGCCGAAACCGAAACAATGCGCTCAACTCCCAATTGTTTAAAGCCGTAAATGTTGGCGCGGAAATTCAGCTCGCTCGGCAGAAGCTTGTGCCCACGCGCATGGCGAGCGAGAAATGCCACCTTGCGACCCTCAAGCGTGCCCAGAACGTACGCATCCGAAGGATCTCCAAATGGTGTCTGCTGCAACACCTCGCGGGCATCGCTGAACCCCGGCATGTGGTACAGACCGCTGCCGCCGATAATGCCAATCTCCGCCTGCTGCAAGTGCGCTCCTGATTTGGTTGGGAATGACTGCGGAACTGGTGATTATACAAGACGAAAACTCAGGGTCTCCCGGGTGCGGACATTTCTGACGTTTTTTCTCGCGGCCAAAAATCCGTTTCAACCGTCTTCGTGGTCTCGTCATCCAGACTTTCGCTGATGAGTATCTCGTCGCCGCGAACTTCGATCACCACAACTCCCTCTTCCGTCAGCCAGGCATGCCGTCCGCGCAACGTTCGCCAGGAATCCACCGGAGGCGCGTCGTCCGCGACTTTGCCGTCCGTGCCCAGCGCTTGCCGCTTCTGGTAGCGCTGCGTCAGCGATTTCGCATACACTGCCGCGAACTCCGCTGCTTTCGCGGCGTTCGACCAGCGGGAAACGTAGAGCACGCCGATCGGCGCCGCTTTGTCTGCCTTCGGTCGGCCGGCAAAGTAGTACCCGCCGCGCCATTCCGGATAGATGGCTGCGGCCTCGTCCCGGCCCGCATACTGCTCAATCAAAACGTCAACGTCAAACTCTCCCATGGCGCCGATATCGAAGGGGTCGTAGCCCTTGAAATCTTTCTCCATGTCGATCATCTTCATCGGCTCCAGCTTCTCGTGCGCAAGGTAGGTCTGGGGCTCCATGATTTCGCGAGTCGTCTTCGGCGGATCTTTGAACGCTCCCGCGTATGCCAGTTCCTTTCCGCCCGCCTTCAGGAGCGCGCTGGTAAAGTCGAGTCCGTAGCGATAGGGAAATGTCAGCGTCTCTTTCAAAAAGATTGGAGCTTCACGAAACGCCGGAGAATCGGTTGTGCCCGTCAGCATGCCCTGCTTTAAGGCGTCGACAATCTGCGGCGAGTCGAGCAGCGTCTTCCCGGTCGGCGCCAGTGAGTAGTCGAGCAGCACTACCATTGCCTGTCCCTCGACCACCGCCTGCCGCGCGCCGCTTTCTTCGTCATTTTCGATGTCGGCTGCGCTTGGATTATTCGCTTTGTTATCAGTGTCTTCCCTTGATTCCTTCATCCATTTTTCGATGTCGAACGACTGGTCCTGGAGCGCGTGCGTCAGTTCGTGCGCCAGCACCGGCTTCTGCTGCTCAACGTCCACCCAGTTCAGCAGATTCACAGTTTTTGTTTTGACGTCGTAGTATCCCGCCACCTGCTCCCGCAGCATCGTCACGAGAAATTTAGACAGGTCGAAATTCCGCGGCAGCAATCCGAACTTCTTCAGCACTGCCGACGACCTCTCCAGCCGCTTCGCGTCCTTGTCCTCTTTCATGCTTTTCTGGATGTAGGCTTGCACCTCGTCGCGCTTAGCCAGCCTGCGCTTCACTTTGTGCTTGATCGGCAGGCCCGTGTCCTGGCTGGCAAACTGCAGGATTTCGTCCACCGAGCAAAAAAGTCGCTTCGCCTCTTTCGACGAAACGATAGTTTCTTGTGTGGCGCGGGCGCCCTCCCCCGCGGGAGTCTGGGCCTGCGAGGACTGATCCTGCGACGCTGCTAGCCCCGAGAGCGACCCCAAAAGCACGAGCAGCGTAAGTTGCGAAAACCATTGCCGGAACCTTCGAGCAACCAAGTTGACATTGTCCATTAGAATCGAGTCTATACTCTCCCATGGCCACCAATCTCTGGACCAGAGCCGATCACGCCCTCGAATACCTCGAACGAGCTGACTCCATTACGCATCGCACAGAAGGCGAATCGGCGTTGCTGGAGTTCATTCCGCAAACCACGCGCCGCATTCTCGATCTGGGTACAGGAGATGGACGATTGCTCGCCCTGGTAAAACGCGAGCATCCGAATACGGAAGCCGTCGCAATTGACTTCTCTCCTGCCATGCTCGAAGCCGCCAAAAGCCGCTTTTCCGGAGATTCTTCCGTTGCCGTGGTAACCCACAACCTCGATGACCCACTTCCCGGCCAGGGCAAGTTTGATGCGGTCATCTCCTGCTTTGCGATCCATCATGTCGTGCACGAGCGCAAGCGCGCACTCTATTCCGAAATCCACGCACTGCTGAATGCCGGCGGTGTCTTCTGCAATCTGGAACACGTTGCCTCGCCTACGCAAGCCCTGCACGAACAATTCTTGCTCGGGATTGGCTTTACCCTTGAGACGGAAGACCCTTCCAACAAACTTCTCGATGTAGAGACCCAGTTGCGGTGGCTGCGCGAGATCGGATTCGTCGATGTGGACTGCCACTGGAAATGGCGAGAACTGGCTTTATTGGCAGGAAGACGAGCTTGACGCCGGGCTAGATAATGCTGGCGGCCTGGAAATCAAAGGCGAGAAACTCTTTGCGCCACCCAGTCACCCGCCTCGCGTGTCCCCAGCGCTCCGCCGATATCGGTCGTCGTTTTATTCTGCCGGACGGCCTCGAGCACGGCCGCTTCGATCTTTTGCGCCTCGCCAGCCATCCCAAGATGCATCAGCATCATCGCCGCGCTCAGAATGGCGCCGAACGGGTTGGCAATGTTTTTCCCCGCAATCGGCGGCGCTGAACCGTGCACCGGCTCGAACATCGAAGTCTTACCGGGATGCAGATTGCCGCTCGCGGCCATCCCCAAGCCGCCCTGCAAGCCCGCTGCGAGGTCGCTGATGATATCGCCAAACATATTGTTGGTGACGATGACATCAAACCCGCGCGGGTCGCGGACCAGCTGCATAGCGAGCGCGTCCACGTACATGTGATGCGTTTCGATCTTTGAATTTGGATACTCCGCGGCGACTTCTTTGAACACACGCTGCCACAAGCCGCCGGCGTACGTCATGGCGTTTGATTTGTCGCACATCAGCACGCGCCGTCGCGGTGATCCGTCCAGCTTCTTATTACTCGCGCAGTACTCAAACGCGTAGCGGATAATGCGTTCGACACCCTTGCGCGTGTTGACGTCCTCCTGGGTCGCAACTTCGTCCGGAGTCCCCTGCTTAAAGACGCCCCCGAGGTCGCCGTAAACGCCCTCAGTGTTCTCGCGAATCACGACGAAATCGATGTCTTTTGGTTCGATGCCTTTGAGCGGGCAGAGCGGCGCATCCATCAAGCGTACCGGCCGGACATTGGCGTAGAGGTCCATCTTGCTGCGCATGCCCAGCAGGATTTCCTTCGCATGAATGTTGGAGGGCACGCGCGGATCACCGAATGCTCCGACCAGAATGGCTTCAAAATCCCGGCCCAAGGTGGCGAAGCCGTCCGGCGGGACTGTAACTCTGTCTGAGAGATAGCGGTCGGCTCCCCAGTCGAATGATGTCAATTCGACTGCGGCACCAGCGGCGTCGATGACTTTGACCGCCTGCGGAATGACTTCTTTCCCAATCCCGTCACCGGCGATCACGGCAATACGCTTGGTCGCGCTCACGTTCGCAACGTTAGCACAGCCGAGAACCATTCATAAATACACGATGAAGCACAGGGCGCACCGCCCGCCAGCACGGCGTGGGCGCCTGTCTCTCCACCGTATCAATCTTCGCGCGGCACGATTCCGGCATTGCGACGTTTTATACGCCGGAATCATCTGCTCATAGTGAGAGTTAGCGGAGAGTTAGCGGTAAGAGGCCGGGCCCGGTCGAATCACTCCCGTTCGCTATAATCAAAGGTTGAACCTATGACTTCGACGACAGTTCCTGGCGCGAACTCGAGTGGGCACGCCGGCGCATCCTCTGCGCCCGACTTCGGCGATACCCGCGCCGAGTTCAAAACCTTGCTCTCGGGATGCGGCCTCTATGACCTTAGTGGGCGTGCCAAGATCGAGGTAACTGGCGGCGACCGCGTCCGCTGGCTGAACGGCATGGTCACAAACAACGTTCGCGACCTTGCTCCCGGCCACGGCGTCTACGCGTTCATGCTGAACGCGCAAGGACGGATTCAGGCGGACCTCTATGCCTTCCAGCGCGGCGACTCTCTCCTGGTAGATACGGAGCGCGAGCAGCGAGAAAAGGTGTTGCAGTTATTCGATCGCTACATCATCGCCGACGATGTTGAGATCGCCGACGTCAGCGACAAACTCACCGCGCTCGGAGTGACCGGACCCGAATCCCGCGATATTCTTGAACGCGCCGGCATCGCCTTCCCTGATCTCGCGTCGTTAGAATTATGCTCTCCAAAATGTGACTGCGCGTGCGGCTGCCTGCAATGCACGCTGGTTAGAGGGGACGATTCCGCGGGCACGTCGTACCAAATCTGGTTGGCGCCAGACAAACTGAAATCGACGTGGGACGCCTTGGTTGCAGCAGGCGCCACCCCGGTCGGTGCCGACGCGCTGGAGCTTCGGCGGATCGGTCTTGGCATCCCCAAATTTGGCGTCGACATCCGAGAACGCGATCTGCCGCAGGAAACCGGGCAGACACGGGCCTTGAATTTCACCAAAGGCTGCTATCTCGGCCAGGAGATCGTAGAGCGCATTCGTTCGCGCGGCGCAGTGCACCGGCAGTTCAGCGCGTTCTTGGTCGAGGGCACACTCCCCGAGCCGGGCGTGAAGATTGTGGCCGCCGATAAAGAAGAGAAAGAGGTCGGCGAGATCACCAGCAGCGCGATCTTGCCTCTTCCCGGCGGAGATCGCCCAGTCGCGTTGGGTTATGTGCGACGCGAGGCTGTTGAAAAAGATTTACGAGCGGGAGCAGCGAAGCTAAAACCAGCGTCGCTCCCACTCGCATGAAATCTCAAAAAGAATTTTAGGAAACCAGGTAATTCATATGGCTCAAAAAAGAAGAGAAGAAAGCGAATTCAAAATAAGCGACAAGCGCTTGTTCACTTCCGACGGAGAATTGAGATCCGATTCCCCGGAAGAACAAGCCGCGCCTCCAGTCGCGTCGGCTGCCACTGCAACCGCGGTCGCGGAGCCGTCCAATTCGAGACCCGTTTCTACGATCCCCGACAACGTGCCCACGCCCGCGGCAACCGCGCACGAATCGGATATCCCCGAACCGCCCACCGCCTCCGAGCAGCAGGCGCAGCATGATGCCTACAAGCAATCGTCGCGTGATCTGGACACGCGCGTCGAACTGAGCGGACACTCGGCCAAAGAACTCGCAATGACTTTTGAGCGCTTCATGGCCTCGCTCTACATGACCGCCATGATGCAGCTCGGCCTGATGCACGAACAGGGCGGCCAGCCCGGAGTCGACTTGATAGGCGCACGCCAAACCATCGACACGCTCGGCATGATCGCTGAGAAAACCAAGGGCAACCTCACTCCGAAAGAGCAGGGATTTCTTCAGAACTGCCTCTACGAACTGCGCATGGCATACGTGGAAGTAACCAACTCTCTGGCGCATCCTCCGCAGGCCCCCGGGCCAATCACAGGTACAAACGGCTGATGCAGGCGACTTTGACGGTATTAGGCAGCGGCACATCGATGGGCGTACCAACGATTGGCTGCGACTGCGCCGTCTGCCGTTCGCAAGACCCGCGCGACCGCCGCACCCGTCCCTCCGTGATGATCAGCTACCGTGATCCTCACAACAATGCCCGCCATGTTCTGATCGACACTACGCCTGACTTTCGTGAACAGGCGCTGCGCGAAAACATTACGCAGCTCGATGCCGTACTCTACACCCACACGCACGCCGACCACATCCTCGGAATCGACGACCTCCGCCCGCTGACGTATAAACACAGGCCGGGTAAGCTCCCTCTTTATGCCACGCCGGAGGCCGGCGAATTCTTGCGCAAAATGTTTCGCTACATTTTTGAGGCCAAATATAAATTTGGAGGACTGCCGCAGGTTGACCTTCATCCTATCGACGGCCCCGTCGAATTATTCGGCGCGCGCTTCGAGCCGTTGACGGTGATCCACGGCGATACTCCGATTCTTGGTTTCCGCTTCGGATCGGCAGCCTACCTGACCGACCACAGCGAGGTTCCGCCCGAAACGCTGGAGAAGCTGCGCGGCCTCGACATCCTGTTCCTTGACGCGCTGCGCTACACGCCGCATCCCACGCACTCGACGGTAGCGCAGTCGTTGAAGATCGTGGAAGAAGTAAAGCCGAAGCGCGCATTTTTCACGCATATCTGTCACGACCTGCCGCACGAAACAACCGACGCCGCGTTGCCGGAAGGAGTACGCCTGGCGTTTGACGGGATGGAATTGGAATTTGAAATTTGAGGACTTGTTGAACCACTCTATAAATTGTCATCCCGAGCGAAGCGAGGGATCTGCATTTTGCGGCGAACTGCAGATCCCTCGCTTCGCTCGGGATGACAAAGTCTGAGAAACTGACCGCAGGGCTTCGACGACGAAAAACTGTCGGCATGCAAACCTTCCACCAACTCGACGACGTCCCCCGCGACTTCGGTCCCGCGATCCTTAGCGTCGGTAACTTCGACGGCGTGCACCGCGCTCACCGCCACGTTATCGATGAGATTGTGCGGCGAGCCAAGGCCGAGAATGCTCACTCGATGGTGGTCAGCTTCGAGCCCCACCCCGCCCGTATCCTGCATCCCGATCGCAATTTCAAGTTGCTGACACCGCTTCCGGAAAAACTACTGCTGCTGGAAGCCACCGGTATCGACGCAGTTCTGCTCCTCCCCTTCACCCGCGATCTTTCGCTCATGACACCGCACCAGTTTGTCCATGAGATCCTGAAGAAACGCCTGCATGCCCGCGAAGTTCATGAAGGCTACAACTTCCACTTCGGACACAAGGCAGCGGGAAACATTCAAGTGCTACGCGAGCTGGGCCGGAAGATGGGATTTGAGGTCCACGACTATCCCGAGATGCGCCTGCGCGGCGAGCCGGTTTCGAGCAGCCACATCCGTAAGTTGCTTTCCGAAGGCCAGGTGAGCCGGGCGCGACATTTGCTGGCGCGTCCGTTCAGCATTCTTTCAACCGCCGGCCGCGGACGCGGCTACGGGTCGAAGTACACCGTACCCACCGTCAACCTGGCGCGCTACGAAGAACTTGTCCCCAAGGACGGCGTCTATGTGACCCGCACCCGCGTAGGCGGGGTTGAGAAAAACGAATGCTTTGACTCGGTCAGCAACGTCGGGAACCGTCCAACTTTTGGCAGCGATTCGTTTGCCATCGAGTCTCATCTGTTGAATTTTCATCCCCTTGAACTTTCAGCGGAAACCGAAGTTGAGATTCACTTCCTCGATCGCCTACGCGATGAGATCAAGTTTCCGTCGGTGGAGGCGCTGAAAGAGCAGATCGGTCGGGATGTGCGGAAGGCGCAGAAGTATTTGCGGCGGCTGGGATAAGCAAGACGTCGTTCTTAGACACGGGGACTGTACGCTAACTCTAGTTCTGGTCGTTTGGGACCCCGCCTCCGGACATTTGCTTTTCAAACCTGTACGCCCAGTAACGCCACATCAGAAGACCCCAAAGATAGCCTCCTAATGGCCATATCAACAGATTCGCGATGATGTCGAAAACGTAACTGGATGGGGCATGACGGAGCAGGTCTAACACTGTCATAACAATGAACATTGTTCCGCCCCAACGGACAACTCCCACCCGCAGAATGAAGCTGTTCTTGCCTTGGGCCTTCACCTTCTGCCAATGATCCCGTTGTACCGGATCGTGCGGATTGGACAGCAATCGGAATTTCATTCAATCTCCTGAAACATCTGCATGGTATCCCCGGTGTCACGAATCCGCAAACAAACTTCTTTCGCTGCTACAATCCTTCCCCGCATGGCCATCGGCCCAATTCAACTCCTTCGACAGGCAACGACCGAGCAGCGCCGCACCTTGCTGGCGGCTTCTCTAGGCTGGATGCTCGACGCGTTCGACGCGATGCTATACGCGCTTGTGCTGACCCACGTCATGCGCGATCTGGGCATGTCGAAGGCGACTTCGGGGCTGCTCTACACGCTGACTCTGCTGGCGTCGGGGATGGGCGGGGTGCTCTTCGGTTTTCTGGCAGATCGTGTCGGACGGAAGCGCGCCCTGATGCTCAGCATCCTGACTTACTCCATCTGTTCGTTCGCATCCGGGCTCTCG
>Ga0210400_10002575_pt1 | contig 16658 bp, 10 predicted proteins | sample IncBWH26MmetaG_FD_155456 | JGI IMG/M metagenome (GOLD analysis project Ga0210400, IMG submission 155456) | Forest soil microbial communities from Barre Woods Harvard Forest LTER site, Petersham, Massachusetts, United States - Inc-BW-H-26-M | ecosystem: Environmental > Terrestrial > Soil >... | reverse complement strand
CGCGTCGGAGTACTCAGGAGCCATCTCTCCCCCCGGACTCGGTCGCAGATTTCTTTCTCGCCTCATCCACATCGAACGTCACGTGGAGAGCGGTAAGTCCGCGCAGGCCGAGATTCTGGCGCCACTCGAGGGGGACGCGAGTATCCAGCGTGAGATGCGGAAGCCGGGCCAGAATTCTCTCGAACGCAATCTGTCCCTCCAACCTGGCGAGCGCGGCGCCGAAGCAGAAGTGAGCAGCCCAGCCGAAGGCCAGATGCCGGTTATCCGTGCGGGTGATGTCGAGGCGATCAGGGTCGGGAAACCGCTCTGGATCATGATTGGCGGCGCCCATTACCGCAATGACCGCGTTTCGCTTGCGAATCTGCTTGTTTCCTAACGTGACGTCGGCCGGGGCCAGGCGCGCCGTGTGCTGGCTGGGGCTTTCGTAACGTAGCAACTCTTCGACCGCCGAAGGAATCAACGACGGGTCTGCACATAGTCGCTTCAGCTCACTCGGGTTCCGCAACAACGAAAGCACGCCGTTGCCGATTAAGTTCGTGGTGGTTTCCTGGCCTCCGACCATGGTCACAATCAGGTTGGCGATGATTTCCTCTTCCGCGAGACGACTGCCCTCAACTTCAGCGGTCATCATCGCCTGGATCAAGCCTTCACGCGGATGTGATTTCTGTTCCCGCATGGCCGTCCGGAAGTAGTCGCACAAGTGTTCAACGCTGCGCAGGACTCGGGGAAAGCGGTCGGGATTATGCTGAAAATTTCCCAGCATCTCGGCAAAATCCTGCGACCATGACTTTAGTTGAGCATGGTCCTCGACCGGCACACCGAGCATCTCGGCGGTCACGATGGCTGGCGCCGGGCTTGCGAAATCGGAGATCACGTCCATGCGGCCCGCTTGAACCGCAGCATCCAACAAACCGTCCATCACGTCTCGAATGTGGGAGCGGAGTTGCTCAACTCTGCGGGGGGTGAAAGCCGCGGAAGCAAGAGCCCGCAGGCGGGTATGGTCAGGGGGATCGAGAAAAAGCATTTGCCGCACCATCACCGCTGCTATGGGATTCAGTGCCGACAGGTTCAGCGCGGTCAGTTGCTCCGGCGTGGGAGTACGCTGAGCGGAAAAGTGATGGAGCACGTGGACCACATCGGCGTAGCGAGTGACAACCCAGGCGTGCAAAAAAGGATCCCAGTGTACGGGGTCTTCGCGGCGCAGCTGGTGATAAAGGGGATAGGGGTTGGCAAGCACTCCAGGGTCGAGCAGATGGTACAAGCTGAGGTCGCGGGGGTCAACCGACTGGATCGGGGTCGGAGATGCTGTGGTGGTCATATTGGAACCCCGCCGGATAACTCGTCGAGGACGCGCCGCGCTTCTTCGTCACTCATGGCGTTCAGCTGAGTGCGAATCAGATTGTCAATCTCCGACGCAATGCCATGCACGCTCGGGTGATCAAACAGACTTCGCAGCGAGAGTTCCACCCCGAATCTTTCCTGGATTTTGGCAATCAACTGGGCTCCCATCAGGGAGTGGCCACCGAGCCGGAAAAAGTTGTCGTCCCTGCCAATGCGGTCCACTCCCAGGAGTTTCGTCAGAAGTGTGGCGAGCCACTGTTCCACTTCTGATTGCGGAGGATCGAACTGGTCGTCGGCAAGAACGTTTTCAGCCGTAGGCGCTAGCAGAGCGGCCCGATCTACCTTTCCATGCGTCGTGAGTGGCAGGCGGGCGATTTGGACAAACACCGAAGGCACCATGTATGCGGGAAGATGACTTGCCACGATGTTTCTCAGTTCGCTGGCCTGCACGCGCGCGCCGTTCTTCATTACGATGTAGGCAATTAGACGTGCCTCTCCGGACTCCTCCGCGCGAGCTGTAACAAAAGTCGTTTCAACACCGGGGTATCGATTCAGCACTGCACTGATTTCACCTGGTTCAATTCGATAGCCTCTGATCTTGACTTGGTCGTCGACTCTCCCAAGAAACATGATCTGGCCGTCGGGAAGCAAACGCGCCAAATCTCCGGTCCGATAGAATCGCGACGCTTCTGCGGTAGCGAACGGATCCGGGAGAAACCTTTGGGCCGTCAGTTCCGGAAGATTGATATATCCCCTCCCGACACCGGCTCCGCCAATCAGCATCTCGCCCGGCATCCCTTCCGGGACGGGCTTCAGCTGTTCGTCGACGATGTAGATTAGAACTCCATCGATCGCTCGTCCGATCGTGGGAAGTCCGTCCGGTTTCGCATGCGGCCGAATGATTCCCGAAGTCGCGACCACGGTGCACTCCGTGGGGCCGTAATTGTTCACCAGCGCAAACGGAAGCTCCGGCGGGGGATAGCGGTGGAGAACATCAGCGCCCGTCAGCAAGAAGCGGAGAGAAGTATTTGGCGGCCACGGCAAAGCAATCATCGCCTCGGCCAGCGCGGTCGGAAGAAAACTTATAGTGATCCCGGTTTCAACCATCCAGTTGCGCAACCGCTCAGGCGTTGTGCGTAGGGCGTCATCAATTATGTGGATGGTTGCTCCCGCAGCCAGATAGGGCCAAAGTTCCCAAACCGCGGCATCGAATCCCGGACTGGCCTGCATTGTGGCCTTATCAGCAGCGGTGACCTGAAACGTGCGAATATGCCAGCGTATGAGATTGAGCAGATTTGCATGAGTGATCTGGACGCCCTTTGGACGACCCGTCGAACCTGATGTAAAAATCACGTAGGCCAAGTCGTCAGATTTGACATGGGTGGTCGCCGGGGCTTTAGAACCGCGACGGGGCGGGGCACCACCTTTGTCGAGAACAATCTTTTCCCAGTTCCCCGGAGGTAGAGATTCGGCAACACTCGACTGAGTCACCACAAAGCGACATTGAGAGTCCTCTAGAAGCATTCCCAGCCGGTTTGTGGGATCAGCCGGATCCAGTGGCAGGTAGGCTGCTCCCGCTTTCAAAATTCCCAGGGCGCCGATCGCAAAAGCCGCCGACCGCTGCATGCATAGAGCCACCGGCGCTTCTTTCCCGACACCCGAGGAACAGAGCAGTGAGGCCAATTCATTGGCGCGGTCGTCGAGCTCCCGGTAGGTGAGTTGCGTGCCATCTGCTACCACCGCGACCGCATCCGGCGTTGCCCTCGCCTGGGCTTCGATCAAAGTATGCACACACATGGTTGCTGAACCGGTCAGTCCTTTCGGGTATATTCCGCTCCCGTTCATGTGCGCACCGTTGCCACCGCGCCTATTTTCAGAGCGGCGTCTTGTAGAGCCTCCTGTAAACCTTCCAGGTGGCGCTCGCCGGTCAAGTAGCTGATGATCATGGTGCGAATCACGCTCTTGCCATTTACGGTTGCTCCAGAAATCCATCTCTGCCCATCACGGTTCACTTCCTCGATAATCGCAGCATGCAAGGCGCCCATCTCCTGGTCACTCATCCCGGGTGCACGCAGCCGCAGATTCAAAATCGGCAACACTTGTGGCGCCGCGAGTTCGAAGATGTCGGATGCCGTCACCCAATGCGCGAAGGAGCGCGCCAGTTCTATCTGACGGTCCACCAGTTCCTGATAGGCTCGCCGCCCGTGGACCTTGAGAGTGAGCCACAGCTTCAGCGAGTTCATGCGGCGCGACCACTGAGCGCTGATGCTTAGATTGTCGGGGAGACTGCTCTCAGCGGTTTTCTGCAAATAAGGGCATGGCACTGAGAATGTCGGTGCTAACAACTCGGGATGACGGGTCAGCATAAGTCCAGCCGAAAACGGCATGGCCAGCCATTTATGAGGATCGAGAGTAATGGAATCCGCCTGCTCAATTCCGCGCACCAGATGGCGATGCCGGTGGGAGAACAGCACGGCTGCGCCGTAGGCGCCATCGACATGGAACCATAGGTCATGCCGCCGGCAAATCTCCGCGATAAGAGTTAACTGGTCAATCGCACCAGAGCTGGTAGTGCCCGCCGTGGCAACCACGCAAAAAGGCGCGTTGCCGGCCGCCAAATCCCGCTTGATCGCGGCCTCAAGTTCCTCGACATTCAGTTGCAAGGAATCATTGACGGCGATGCGGCGCAAAGCTCTGCGACCGAGCCCCAGCAGTCCTGTCGACTTATCCAACGAGTGATGCCCTTCCACCGACGCATAAAGAACAGGCTGAGCCGCACACGCGGCAACACCGTTTTCAACGACTCCAGGAAAGCGGCGAGAAAGCGCGAGGGCGAGAGCGCTGAAATTGGCTTCATTGCCTCCGGTCGTAAACGTTCCGCTGAATTCGCCTGACCATCCCACCAACTCTCCGATCCAGACCACCGTTTCGGCTTCGATTGCTGAAGCCAGTTGCGATCTCGCGACGGTGGCGAGCTGGGGATTCAACGCCGCTATGAGCGATTCAGCGATGAACGCCATGTAAGCTGGCGTGGGATTCATCATTCCGAGGTAATGGGCGCTCGGAATGTGGAATCCGCCATCGATCAGTTCGCGACATAACTCGTCGAAGACTTTAACGGCGTCGTCGCCAGTTTCTGGGATTCGACTCAATCGACGGGGATAAACACGCTGTTCCGCCGCAACTTGAACTGGACGGTCAGGCAGGGAGTCGAAGTAGTTGTTCACCACCTCGATCAGGCGGGATCCGAGTTCGTGGCGCGCTTGGGAGTTTAAGTCGAAATTCATGGCACACCGATAGCTGTCAGTCAGCCGCGTCAGCCGCACCTTCCCCGGCAGGTTCCTTTCCCTCAAGCAGACGCTGCAGCGCGCTCTGCAGTTCAGCCGGGGTTAGAGTGTCGAGCTTCTTCAGCAACTCTTCGCGGTTTGGATCTGTCGGAGTGCGTTGGCGACGTCGCAGCACCGGGGTATGAGCTTTCAGGCCCAGGGTTCGGGCTTTCTCTACTTCCTGAGCCAGACCGGCAATCGTGGGCGATTCAAACACGCTGCGGACGGGCAACTCCACTTCCATGGCCCGCCGGATGCGCGCCGTCATCTGCAGCACCAGCAGCGAGTGTCCTCCCAACTCAAAAAAGCTCTGGTCCACTCCCACCCTCTCAACCTTCAATAGCTCCCGCCAGATGTCGGCCAGCTGGGCTTCAGTTTTGTTGCGCGGTCCCACCCAGTCCTGCCCATCGACCAGTCGGCTGCGCTCGCACCCGGCCAGCGCTGCCCGATTCACCTTGCCGCTGGGCAGCAGCGGCACCTTCTCGATCTGCCAATAACTGGATGGCACCATGTGTTCCGGCAGCTTGCCGCGCAGATAGCGGCGCAATTCTCCTGCCTCGGGCACGGGCACCCGGTCTTCGTCTTGGTCTTTCATCACCAGGTATGCCGCCAGCTTCTGCTGCTCGGCTTCTCCGCTTACCGCCACCACCGCTTCCCGCACCGCCGGATGGCTGGCCAGCACAGACGAGATTTCTCCCAACTCGATGCGCACCCCGCGCAGCTTGATCTGCGTGTCCACCCGTCCTAGATATTCGATTTCGCCATCCCCACGCCAGCGCCCCAGATCCCCGGTGCGATACAAGCGCGCGGATTGCGGCAACTCCATCCAGTTCCGAACGAAGCGCTCGGCGGTTAATTCCGGCTGGTTCCGATACCCACGCGCCAGCCCTTCGCCGCCAATGTAGATCTCACCGCGAATTCCAATGGGCACCGCATTCAAGCCCTCATCGACGAGATAGACCTGGGTATTGCTGATGGGTTTCCCAATCGGTACGGAGGCGGAGTCGCGCTCCGCCACTTCATGGCATGTGGCATCCGCAGCCACCTCGGAGGCGCCGTAGATATTCAGCATCTTCGCCCCCGGAAAAGCGGCGCGGAAGCGACGCGCCAGATCGCCAGGCAACACTTCGCCACTGCATGACCATAATTTCAGCTCGGGTACTCGCTGTTGCAGGTTGGGGGCATGGTCCAGGAGCGCCCGGAGCTGGGAGGGAACAAGGACGATGCGAGTCACGCGTTCGCGGGCCAGCACTCGCAGAAGCAACTCCGGGTCAAGCACGGCCTCTTGGGGGATAATCACGCTCGGAATCCCCGCCAATAGAGGGCCAAATATCTCCCAGATGGAGTCGACGAAAGTTAAGTTGGTCTTCTGGCAACACACCTCACCGGATGCAAAGGGATACGTCCTCCACATCCAGGTAAAGCGATTCATGCTAGCTCTGTGGGTTCCCTCGACTCCCTTCGGTCCGCCGGTTGAGCCACTGGTGTAAATCACATAGGCGGTTTGCTCGCTGGAAACTGAATCCGGAAGAGCAGTCGACGATTCCCGCTTCAGTTCGTCGTTGTTGTCGAGGTTGTTGTCGAGGTCGTTGTCGAGTTCGATGACGTTCCGGGCGTCGGTCGGCAAGCGGTCCTTGAGAGCCGAAACCGTGATCACACCGGAGACAGCGGCATCGGTGAGCATCAACTTGATGCGTTCCGCTGGGTAGCCACGGTCCAGCGGAACATAGGCTGCTCCGGTCTTGAGGACAGCTAGCAGCGCGACGACCATTTCTACTGATCGGTCAAGGAGGATTCCGACCAGGCACCCTGCTCCTATGCCCTTCTTGATGAGCAAATGCGCCAGGTGGTTCGAATCGTCATCGACGTGCCGGTAGGTCCATCGGTTTCCTTCGGACAGCAAAGCCGTAGCCTCCGGTGTACGGTTCACCTGTTGCTCGAAGGCTCCATGGATGGTCAGGTCCCGGGAATAGTCGGCGGAGGTGCGATTCCACTCAACCAGAACCTGGGCTCGCTCCTGGGCATTCATCATGGGCAATTCCGCGAGACGCAGATCCGGGTTATCAAACGCTGCGTGCAACAGCGTCTGGAAGTGTCCGAGCATCCTTCGCATCGTGGATTGCTCGAACAAGTCAGTGCGGTACTCGAACTGGCAGTGAAACTCGCGATCCTCCCAGACTTCCGCCGAGAGATCGAACTTCGCGATGCCCGCCTCAAAAGCAATCTCCTTGATGCTTAGACCAGGAATCTCGAAGACCTGCTTGGGAATATTCTGGAAGGTGAACATGACCTGGAACAACGGATGGGTGTCGAGAGAGCGCTGCGGGACCAATGCCTCCACCAGTTTTTCGAACGGCACGTCCTGGTGCGTGTAGGCGTCGAGCGCAAACGCCCGGACCTGGCGAATCAATTCTCGAAACGTCAAACTCTTTGAAAAATCAGATCGGAAGACCAGCGTGTTCACAAACAGGCCGACCATGTTCTCAAACTCAACTTCGCTGCGCGCCGCAACCGGGGTTCCGACCAGAATGCTTTCCTGATTGGTATAGCGCCAGAGCAGCGCCTGAAATGCGGCCATTGCGACCATGAACGACGTAGCGCCTTCGGCCTGCGCAAGGGCTTTCAATTTTGCCAGAAACACGCCATCCAGGCTGATCTCTTCCGTGGCTCCGTGCCAGCCGGCGATGGTCGGGCGGGGGTGATCGAGAGGAAGGTCAATCAGAGATTGCGCTCCGGCTAGCTTATTTTTCCAGTGTTCAGTTTGCCGGGTGAGGGCCTCACCCTTCATCCATTCGTGTTGCCACTGTGCGTACTCGGCATATTGAATGGGAAGGTCCGGCAAATCCGGTTCTTTGCCTCTGGCAAACTCCGCATAGCAGGAGGTCACTTCGCGAAACAAAATGGAGATCGACCAGCCATCGGTGATGATGTGATGCATCACCAGCACGACGATATGGCTCTCTGGACCAAGGCGAATCACAAGGCTACGCAGGAGTGGACCTTCGCTAAGATCAAACGGCTTCCTGCCCTCCTCGCTCACAATGCGGAGAGCCTCCGTTTCCGGATCGATTCCCGGAATCCTGGTTAAGTCGACGAGTGGAAGATCAAGGCTCGAGTCCGGCAAAACGACCTGCCGGGGCTCGCCGTGAACGGAATCAAACACAGTACGCAGCGAAGCATGCCGCCGGACAACGGTATCTAAGGCCCGTTTCAGTATCTTGAGGTTAAGGGGACCGATAACCCGGAAGGCTCGCGGCAGGTTGTACGCGGCGGTTCCCGGCTCAAGCTGGTCGAGAAACCATAAGCGGCGTTGAGCGAACGAAGCAGGGGTTCCTAGGCTCATTTGGGCGCACAAAGAACCCGACCATTCTGTTAGAGAAGTGTTCGGAGGCCAATCGAGTGGTTCGTGTACCTAACGTACCAACTTACCTGTATGAGAGCTCGACCTGGGTGCCACCCTACCGCATTCCCTGTATTGTGAACTCGATCGGAGAGAGGCAGTCTTAGGCGTTAGCGATTTGCGCGCCGATGTCCGTTCATCACCGAGTGCAGCCTTTGGCTATCCCTTCGCGGACAGAAAACCTCGAAGTCTACCCAGCCTCGCTTGCCCAACGAAGACTATGGTTCTTGAATCAGTTGCAGGCCCCAACCGCGGCTTACAACGTGCACGTCGGTCTTTGGCTATATGGACCCCTTAATGTCGAGGCTCTTCAGGATAGTCTCCAGGAAATAGTAAATCGCCACGAGACCTTGCGCACAACCTTTGCCCTCCAACCAGGCGAGTTGGTTCAGCGGGTTATCCATACTTACTGCGTTAGCTTGCCAATGACGGATTTTGCGCATCTGGCAGAACCGTACCCGCCGGTTTACGAGTTCGCTAAGCGCGAGGTGGCGACGCCTTTTGACCTGGACAAAGGGCCGCTGTTTCGCGCACACATCCTTCGCATCGCTCCTGAGGAACATGTCTTCTTCTGCACCATGCATCACACCATCACTGACGCCTGGTCGATGCAGGTCTTCACCAGAGAACTGGCGGATCTTTATGAGGCGCTTTCGGATGGGAAAACACCTGCCCTGCCCGAGCTCACGATCCAATACGGAGATTACGCGGAATGGCAAGGGCACTTGCTGGAAACCGAAATTGCTCAGAAACAACTGCTCTATTGGAAAGACGCTCTTGAGGGCGCGCCGGCAGTTTTGGAGTTACCGCAGGACAATCCCCGTCCCGCCGAACAGACCCTGCAAGGTGCGAGCCACGACTTCGCTATGCCCAGCGAAATCATCGCCAAAGTAGCGTCTCTAGCAAAGCGACACAGCGTCACGCCTTTTATGTTCTTGCTCGCGGCTTTCAAGGTTCTGCTGTATCGCTACAGCGGAGAGCCGGACGTGCTGGTGGGCGTGCCGGTAGCGGGCCGGACTCTCGTCGAGACCGAGGCTTTGATCGGATTCTTCGTGGAGACCCTTGTGCTGCGCGATGATCTGTCCGGCAATCCGCGGTTCGTCGACCTGCTGGCACGAGTGCGCGAGACCACCCTGGGTGCGCTGGCAAACCCGGACATCCCTTTCGAAAAAATTGTCGAGGAGCTTCGGCCGGAACGAAACCTAAGCTGCAACCCCGTCTTTCAGGTGATGTTTTCCGTCATCAAGTCAGCGATTCGTTCGCATCATTTTGGCAACGTCGTCGCTTACCCCTATGTGGTGAACGGTAGCACTTCCATTCTGGATCTTTGCGCAACCTTCATCGAAGACAGCGACGGGAAGTGGTGGTTGCAAATCGACTTCAACACCTCTCTGTTCAAGCTTGAGCGTATCGCTCGAATGGTTGAGGACTATATTGAACTCCTTCGGCGGATCACAGTTGACCTCGCGGTACGTATTGACAACGTCCCATTACTCTTCGCTCCGCAGCCCGCGTTGACCGAAGCGAAACCGCGAAGGAACGGTCAAGGCAGACTGAAGCGTCGACCACAAGCCAGTTCGTCTCCCAGACGGGAACATCCGCCCACTGCCGATGCGGAACAGGCACTCCTCGTCGGGATATGGAAAGACGTGCTTGGCGTGCACGAAATCGGCATTCACGACAATTTTTTCGATGTCGGTGGACACTCCTTACTGGCCGCGCATCTCACGGCGCAAATTCAAAACGCAACCGGGCGCACGATCCCAGTCTCCTCGATCTTTCGAGCCCCCACGATTGAGGCTCTGGCAAACCTTTTACGCGATCATGCTGTCTCCGAACCCGATCCCGTCATCATGCAACTGGGTCAGGGCGGAGGTGGAATGCCCTTCTTCGCCGTTGCTGCTCCCGGAGTGGATTCCCTCGGCTATGCGCTGCTCGCTCGTCATCTAGGTGACCAGCAGTCCACGTACAAGCTGCAGGGCCCGGGGCCCTGGATATGGGAGCGCCCGTTGAAGCAGGTGGAAGTCCGCACCTTGGCCGAGCAATATATTCGCGCCATGCAAACGGTCCAACCCCAGGGTCCATAGTGCCTGTGAGGCATGTGCGATGGCGTCAGAATCGCACAGGAGATGATTGTCCAGTTGGAGTCTCTCGGTGAGGAGGTCGCGCTTTTCGCAATCCTCGATACCTGGGTTCTCGAAAATTCTCAAGTCCGGACGCTCTGGGCTATTAACTACTACCGGGAGCGACTTCGTATGTTTACGCATTTGCCGCTCCGTCAGAAGCTCTCCACATTGCAACGAGCATTCAAACGATTGGCAGGACGCAACGGTTCCGGAATGACAGGATGGGCCCAGGCGTACTGGCCTAACGAGAACTTCCATCCGCCACAATTTCGCGCGTCCGTGCTTCTTTTTAAACGGCCGAGACAACCTTTCTACTATGTGCGCGACCCGGAGATGGGTTGGGGGGCGCGCTCCACTGGCGGTGTCGAGATCTGCGAAGTGCGTTGTGGGCACTTCCAGATCCTTCGGCAGCCTCATGTCGGAGTGATTGCCGAACGACTCTCAGCGCGTTTGCACAAGATCGAGGAGCGGTTTAGAGGTAAGGCGACAACCGGGGCACTACGTGGCACACAACTGACTGTGCAATTGGAAAAGGGTCTACGCTCCGAGTTCACCGGCCCCACTTTGAACGAGGGAGTCGCCAAGACATGATGTCAGAAGACGCGCCCATCACAATGACTGGGGCCGTGCGCGAGGTCGGTGGCTTTGTTTCGAACCTACCGGCGGGACGGGCGGAATCCGGTTCGCGTCGGATCAGAATCATCGGCCCTGCGACTTTCTCCTTCGGAGCAGTTTTCTCCGGGTTGCGGGCGCTGCTCCAGTACTCTGACCTTCTATATGCCCTGAGTCTGTTCAGGCTCAATATTCGCTATAAACAGTCCATGCTGGGGTGGGCCTGGGCGGCATTGCAACCGTTGGCCCTGATGGGCATTTACACCTTCGTTTTTGCGCACGTCACCAAGATCAACACTGGCGGAGCACCTTACTCCATATTCGTATTCTCGGGTCTTCTTCCGTGGATCTTCTTTTCGAGTTCCATAACCAACGCGGTTCACGGGATCGTGGCTTATCCCGGTCTGCTGACCAAAATGTATTTTCCACGAGAAATTATTCCTTTGTCATATTTTGCGGTGGCCGTGACCGACTTCATAATTGCTTCGACCATTCTTGCCGGTATGCTCGCTCATTACCGCGTTGCACTCACTTGGAATTTGTTCTACGCGATCCCAATTCTCGTCATTCTCGGCGCCTTCTCCGCTGCGATGGCCCTGTTTTTAGCGGCTGTTCACGTTCGATTTCGCGATGTAGGCCTCGGCCTGCCATTTGTTTTGCAGGTGTGGATGTTTGCCACTCCCGTGGTCTACTCGCTGCAGGCCGTGCCGGCGCGCTTCCGCAGCTTCTACATGCTGGATCCTGTGGCGGTCGCGATCGACAGTTTCCGGGGATCAGTGCTCTATGGACGCGCTCCCGATGCTCGCATGCTGGCCGTAGCAGGGCTGGAGACGATCGTCGGCGTGACGCTGGCCTACGCCTTTTTCAAGTCGGCCGAGGCAACGATGGCCGATGTCATTTGAGGAACGCAATGATCGACCTGGCGCTGGATCGCGTTTACAAGAAATATAAGCTTCGCCGAAAGGGCAATTGGCCCAAGCGTTGGTACAGAGGCTTGGTAGAGCGTCCGGTTGAAATGTGGGCGCTCCAGGACGTCAGTTTTGAGGTGAAGCAAGGCGAGGCCCTCGGCATTGTTGGCCACAACGGTGCCGGAAAGACGACGATATTAAAGCTTCTCTCCAGCATCACCGTTCCAACCCGCGGCCAAATCACCATTCGCGGCAGGCTTGCCGCACTGATCGAAGTTGGATCTGGATTCCATCCGGAACTCACCGGTCGTGAAAACGTCTTCCTTCATGGCGCCATGCTGGGCATGCGACGATCGGAGATTGCCCGAAAAATGGACAGTATCGTCGACTTCTCAGGCGTGGAAAAATACATCGATGAACCCGTTAAACGGTATTCTTCCGGGATGTATGTCCGCCTGGGGTTCTCCGTGGCGGCTCATCTTGAACCCGATATTGTGTTGCTGGACGAGGTGCTCGCCGTGGGCGACGTCGCGTTTCAGACAAAATGCCTCGATCGCATTTCCACCCTGAGGAAAAATGGGCGGACGATCGTCTTTGTTTCCCATGACCTCGCTTCTATCTATCGCATCTGTGACCGGGCAATACTCCTGGATCGTGGACGCATGCTGATGGACGGCGCTCCGCGCGCGGTTGTGGATACATACCAGAACATGACTTTCGGCGATCCCGAGCCACCTGCGGAGTCGCAACCGCGCGCTGGAAAGGCGGCGGAGTGCCTCAGCGTCGGCTTTTGCGCTCCTGATCCCGCCGATGCTGTGCGAACTGGCTACCCGATGGTTGCGCATCTGCGGTATCGCGCCACGACCGCGATCGCCAACGCAATATTTCGGATCTCTATCTATTGGCCCAGCGGATACCTTTGCGCCCAGCTTACCAATGAATCCACCGGCTTCGGCGCGAACCTTGAACCCGGCCACGGCGAGATCACTTTCGAATGCCCCGTGTTGCCCATCCAGCCCGGACTCTATCGCGTCGACCTTGCTATCGAATCAGGCGGGCGGGAACTCGACTCGCGACTGCATTGCGCAACTCTCTGTGTCGAAGCCGGTAAATCGGCGATGGGAGATTTCTATATCGAGAATGTGTGCAGCGTTCGGAGGTGTTCTCGTTAACCTAAACGACTCTTCAAGATGCAGGTCACTGTAGGTAATGATTCTCATCCTCGTGGGACAATATTGTTTTGAACTTGTCTCTCTCAACCAAGCTGGATTCTGCCTGCGTGTTCCGGTTGGAATAGCGTAGGCGTCTGGAGCGACACCTTCAGTTTGTGGCTGTATGCGCCGAAGGCCTGAGCCCGCCACAAGGAAACTCAGTTGCAGAGGTCCCTATGTCGCTGGTATTCAGTTCTCACTCGGTAGCTTGGGAAACTGGATTGGCCTCAATGAGTGAAATGGAGATTTGCAACAACCGCGAGCCTTGGCGGACCGGTCGCGTTACGAGTGCGGCCCTTGCTCGAAAGGTTGAGAGTGACTGTCCGACTCTGCTGCTTGACGAGTGGGACGCAACGGCTCGGGGGTGGTCCAGAGTTTTCAGAGACACTTCGCGGCATCCTCAACTCGGGACAGCGGCGTAATGGCAAGGTGTCAGAGGTGTGGACCCAAGAGCGCTGGATACCAGCCGACAGACTTCCGCGTGTTCTGTCCAAAAGTCATTGCGGGCATCTAGGGAGCTGCCAGACACAATCGCCGATCGATCCATTCAGATCCGTCTGAAGCGGAAAGGCCCCGGGGAGAAAGTCGATAGGTTTCGCACCAAGCTGGTATTGGGCGATGCGAACCGGCTGAGGGTTCGACTGATGGCTTGGATCCAAGAACATCTAGAGAGCCTGTAGGACGCTCGCCCGGAACTTCCCGAGTCCTTGTCCGACCGCCAACAGGATGGGGCCGAACCACTGCTCTCCATCGCGGACGCCGCTGGTGGCAGTTGGCCTTCTCAGGCGCGTGCCGCTCTGATGGCGCTCTGTTCGAGCAGTAACAGCGCGGAGGAGAGCCACGGAGCAATACTCCTGGCTGACATTCGAGACATATTCTGCGAGACCGACGCGGAGGAATGTCTTCGAGAGTGTTGGTTGATGCTCTATACGGTAGCGACCACGCCGAACCACTACATCAAGGCCGCATCTCCCGATGCGATCGCGGCAATGAAGCAGTTTTCCGAAGCTTTATTGTGCTCCAGATGGAGACGTTTATGGCCAAGCGTTCAGACCAGTAGGAGTTGTTAAGTGCCTACCTATGAGTGAACTGCGGAGAGGGAGGGATTCGAACCCCCGGTACCCTTTCGGGTACGCCGGTTTTCAAGACCGGAGCCATCAACCACTCGGCCACCTCTCCGCTTTGCTGCGCCTGTGCAGACGCGACACAATTCGGCCGCTTCTGGGTAGTTTACAACAGGCGCGAGCAATCTTATGGTCGCGACAACAGGCCGAACGCCTGAGAATGAAATTCCATGACTTCGTCGAAGTGCGACAGAAAATAGGTCAGGCTGTGGTCGCCCGGGTATGCGTGATATTCATGTTTCACGCTCTCCTTTTTTAATTCGTCGTGCAGAGCCGCAGCGCCTTTTTCGAAGCCGTAGTTGTCGTCCTGTCCACAGTTGAAATAAATGGCGGTCTTTCGCAGTGCCGCGGCATTTCTTTTCGCCAAAACGAATGGGCTGTTGTCATTCCAATGAGGAACGTCGATCGGGTTACCGAAAACGGCTGCCAGTACTCCCGCAAGTGGTGCGCCGGTCCGCGATGCGGAGTCCAGTTCCTGCGGTGATTCGGTGATGAGTGCTGCGCTCTGCGCGCTCACCGCTGAGAACAATTCAGGATGCGCCAAGGCCATGCGCAAGGCGCCGTAGCCGCCCATGGAAATTCCGCTGATGGCCCGACCCTCGCGGCCGGGCAGGACGCGATATTTGCCCTCGATATGCGGGAGGAATTCCTGCAGAAAAAAATCGCTGTAGCGCACCGAGCCGTCAGCGGAGTTGATGTAGAAGCTGCGCCTGCCTTCGGGCGTGACGATGAGGAAGTCGCCCATTTTATGCTGTTTGCGGAGATCGTCGAACAAGCTCCAGCCCCCGCCGTTGAACAGGGTCTGCTCGTTATCGCCCAGGCCGTGCAGAAAATAGAGCACTGGATAACGGCGTGGGGGACTCTGTGTCGCGCCGCCATCGTAACCGGCTGGCAGGTAGACGCAATAATGAACCACCTGTTTGAGGATGTGGCTGTTGAGGGCGCTGCAATCGATTCGGCTTTGAGCGCTCGCCGACGTGCCAGCGACCAACAGGAGTAAGACGCCAAGCCTGAGGGCGCGAATCATGCAGGTCAGTTTACTCGTAGCGCAGCGCCTGCACGGGATCGAGTTTGGCGGCGCGTCCGGCGGGATACAAGCCGGAAACCAGGCTGACGACGAAAGAAAAAATGATGCTGAACACTACCAGCCACAATGGCACGGCCCAGAAATGTTCCGGAGGCAGGGACTGACTCTTGAGCCAGATGTTCGTTCCGAAGTTGATAATCTGACCGATCGCCCACCCCAGCGCGACCCCCACAATCCCACCCAGGATTCCCATCGCACCAGCCTCAGCGAAGAAGAGTTTTCTGATGTCCCCGTCGCTGGCGCCGATGGCTTTCATGATGCCGATTTCGCGGCGCCGCTCAAGAATTGCCATGACCAGCGTGTTCACGATTCCGATGGATGCAACCGTCAAAGCCAGGCTGCCGAAAATTCCCAGGAATGCATACAGCACTCGAAAGACCTGCCGCAAACTATTGCTCGCGTCGAGAATCGAAAACGTATTGAATCCCATCTTCTTGATGGCGTCTTCCACTAGTTGCACTTGTGCCGGGTTCTTGACCCGTACGCTGACGGATGAGTAGACAGGTTGATCGGCCGCCGCTTGGGAAATCTCGCGAAGATCGGTGGGTTGCATCACGTGCAGACTCTCGGCCAAACCCAGCGGCAAAAATACCTTGGCCCGCGTTGGACCGCGCATCGTCTCCGGGTCGAGATCGGATACGCCGACGATCCTGAGCTTTTGCTCGCGCGATACGACGGAATACGCAGCACCCTCGACGCTCGCGTCGGCGGAGGTTGCATCGTTGCCGCGCAGGGGGGGGTGAGTTGCAGGTGCAGACTGACGCTGCGCATAGCGCATCGTCAATTCCCTGCCCAGGAGCGGCTTCGCCAGTTCCCCAACGCTCGGATCGGCGGCTCCCAGGGGCGGCGTCTTTCCTAGCAATTCCTCGGCAAAAGACTTTTGCAGAATGACCTCGGCGGCTAAGTCGGATGAAAAGAAGTTACCTTGCATCCCATCGAAGGCGTCGTTTGATTTTGCCGACAGAGGCAATGCGGAAATCATGGTTAGATGAGGCTTGTCTTCGTAGCGCAACTCGGTGACGAAGCGAATGTCTGGATAAGCCTCGCTCACATTAGGCAGGCGCTCCATCTCCTGCCGAGCCGGCTCGTCAAGAACACGGCTTTCGCCCGGCGTGGGACCTTTTCGCTCCTCCTCGCGCCCCATTCCGCGCAGGTCGCGCCGTGAGGAAACCAGAACGGTGTCGAACAGTCCCGACTTCGCTAAACGTCGCGATAACAATTGCTGCAAACCGGTGCCAAGCGACAGCATCGCCACCAGCGACGCGACTCCCACGGAGATGCCCAACGTTGTGAGCGAATTCCGCAGTACGGACTCGCGCAAATTCCGCAACGCCAGTTCCGTCAGGTCTGGAATCTTCACGACTGTCCTCCCTGAATATGCAAATCGTCGATAGTCGGCCCGTTCGTCCGATCGTCAATCAGCTTCCCATCGGCCAGAAAGATCATGCGCTTCACGTAGCGCTCGGCCAGCGCACGTTCGTGAGTCACCATTACAACCGTCATTCCCAACTCCTGATTGAACT
>Ga0210400_10002574_pt1 | contig 16660 bp, 15 predicted proteins | sample IncBWH26MmetaG_FD_155456 | JGI IMG/M metagenome (GOLD analysis project Ga0210400, IMG submission 155456) | Forest soil microbial communities from Barre Woods Harvard Forest LTER site, Petersham, Massachusetts, United States - Inc-BW-H-26-M | ecosystem: Environmental > Terrestrial > Soil >... | reverse complement strand
ACGCTGGCCCTCAATCTGAGTGGCGCCCTGGCGCGCATCGACAAAACCAAGGTGCTACTTTCTGATCTCGACCTCAGCTCCGGCATTATGCGCTTCCTGCTAAAGATCCGGAACGAGAACGCGATCATGGAAGTGCTCGAGCACATGCACGAGTTGGACGAGAACATGTGGCAGCAGCTGGTCACCTCGGTGGATAAGCTGGATGTGCTGCACTCTGGACCGATGAACCCGAATGTGCGCGTGGAGCCGGCGCAAATTCATGATCTCGCTCAGTTCTGGCTGCGCAACTACGACGTAGTATGCGTCGACTTGTCGGGCAACCTGGAGCGCTACTCGCTGGAAGTCATTCGCGATTCCCAGCAGGTCTTTCTGGTGTGCACGCCGGAGATGCCTTCGTTGCATCTGACCCGCGAAAAGCTCGCGTTTCTTAAGACCCTGGAGCTGGACACCCGTGTTTCGGTCGTATTGAACCGGGTTTCCAAGCAATCGCTTCTGACGCCGCAGCAAGTGAAAGACGTCTTGGGCGTGCCGGTCATGCATAACTTCATCAACGACTACCAGGTGGTCAACACGGCGACCCGCGCGGGCGAATTCGTCGATCCCAAGTCGAAACTGGGCCTGCAATTCGCGGAGCTGGCGGCTACGCTGCTCAACCGGCCAATGGCGGAGCCAGCATCCAAGCGCAAGTTCATGGAGTTCCTCTCAGCTCCGGCGCAGGCGCTGGTCGGCACCCGCGGCGCTCCCACCTCTCGCTGAACTATCGGCGTCTAGGGTCCTGAGATCGAATCTCAACGCGGTTAAGGTGCCCCGTACGAGTAGGTAGGGTGAGTCCCTGAAGGGCATTTAAACCAGTTCCGTGTAAATTGGATGCATGTTCCACTGGATCTGCCCGGAGTGCGGCCAGGAGATCGCTCCGGGAGTCAAGGAATGTCCGGTTTGTGAACCTGGTTTCGAGCACGCATCGAGCGCCTCTCCCCTTCCAACCAATGGCCTTTCGGCTGCGGTAGCTCCCGCGCCAGAAGTGCCTGTAGCGGCACCGGTTGTGGAGCAGCGCGCGCCGGTTGTGAAGACGCCGGCTCCCGAGCCGGAAATCGTCACACCGCCGCCCATCGTCTTACAGCCGGAAATCGTCTTACGACCAGAAATCATCTTAAGACCGAAACCGGCGGAGAATCCGCAACCGCGGGGCGTCCCGGAGGCGCTCCTGGCCACACCGCCGGAGATCGCGCTCCCTGAGGCGCCGAAGAGCGTCCTGCCGGAACTGGTAGCCAGCAAGCCGCCCGAACCGGAAACATTCGCGGATCGCCTCGCGGATCTGGCTGAACACCTCCATGGTGAGCGCATTTCCTACGCCGCGCCCCGGATCATCGCCGGCACGGCTACGCCGGGTCCGCACGCGGACCAAACCGCGGAACGGACGCCGCTCATCCTCGACGTGACTCCCACCAGGCCGCTGCTGGCACCGCCGCCCAGCATGCTCCTGTTGGAGGAGCCGCAACCTCCCGCGATCGCCTCGGCGTTTCCGGCCGAACAGGTATTCCATCCGCGCCTGGCCGAACATCCGGCGCGATCCCTTCAACCCATGGAAGCGGAACCAGCCGGACTATCCGTTGTTCCGGGCCCGGTTCAACTTCCGAACCATCCCGATCGCGCGGCAGAACCGGCATTGGCGCCGTTGCAGGATTATTACAAGGCTGCGGATCGCCAGATGCGTCCCGCTTCATACGGTTCGAAAATGGTGGTGGGGGCTGCCGAGCCAAAGGTGACCTTGCCGGGTCCGGCGCTTCCGCGGGAGCTGATGTCCCTGCAGGCGGCGGGCTTGGTTCCCATTCGAAAGGGCGGAAGGCGCGCGGACGCACCGCCGAATCGCTATGGGTGGACAACCAGGCTCCTGGTGTTAGGGATCTTGCTCACCGCCGGTGCGGCCGCCACCTACAGAGTGATGCCGGGTTCTTCAGCCAGCGTCCCGGTGATGCCGGCTCCCGAAGCGGGATCCGAGCAACCGGCCGCCTCCCGGCCCGAGAATTCCAACTCCTTGGCCCGCTTCGTGGAAGTGACCGGCGTTCGCTTCCTGGAGGTGAATAAGAAGCCGCAGATTCGCTACCTGGTGGTGAATCATTCGAGCGCTCCACTGAACAGCGTTACGATCTACGTGACCCTGCGCGCTTCCAATTGGAAGCCCGGCCAGCCGCCGCTCTCGCGGTTCACCTTCCGCTCGCCCGATCTCGCAGGCTTTGAAGCCAAGGAAATGGCGAGTCCCATCGAACGAGTCATCGGCCCGCTCGACCTGCCAGCCTGGCAGGATTTGCACGCGGACGTCGAAGTGCAGTAGGCGGCGCGGACGCCTAGTTCTCCGAGGGCCGCTCCACGTGATCAACTACATAGAATTCGCCAGACCCCTTGGCTGACTCAAGTTTCAACCCGAGCTGTTCCTGCAACGCTGTAAAGATCGATGGACCGGCAGGCTCATCCGACAGTGCGCCTCGTGGCACCCCAGGTGTGCCCTCGTCAGGAGCAAATTCCAGGTGGAAATCAAAGGTCCCTGTGATCCCGGTTTTGTCGACAACAGTGCGAGCCACGTTGATCCCGAGGAATTCAGCGAACTCAGTGAGAGTCTTTCGGGGCATTTCGATCGTCAGGTTCGGGCCATTTCTTGCAATCTTGCCAGGACCGCAGAGATCTTGACCTTGCGGAAGCAGTGCGGGAGGCCCGGGAAAACAGTCGCCTTCATTGAATGGCCGGAGTTTGGAACCGTTCTTTGTAACAGTCAGGTCATAGACCGAGACTTCTCTGGTCTCGCGACGAATCTTCAGCCTGAACCGCTCCTCGAGAAGCGCCTGAAGCATCGGGCCATTTATCAGTGCTGAGTTCGGATTGCCTTCTGTTTTCGCGTTGATCTGGTAGCGGTCGGACTTGATCCAAGACGGGGCTCCTTCGATCGGAACAAACCTCATGCGATAGGGATTGCCGTACGCCCTGTTGATGAAGAATTCCAGAGTCCCGCAGACGTTCAGCTTGCCCGGAGACGCGCCCTGGCTCCCGCCTGTATTTCCGTCCTTGCTCGCTCCACCAGAGGCCCCGCCTCCACAACCGGGCCGGATGGACGCTACTTCGAATTTCGGCGCGGGCGTAGGCTGCGCCCGAATTCGAGGCGCATTCAGCGTGCCCACTATGATCGGAACAGTTATCGCAATTACTCCAGCGCCGGCGAGTAGCAGCTTCTTGCCGCGATTCAACTTCTGCACGATGCGATAGTTCATGATCGCCTCGATTCTCTTTTTGAGGTTCGACCCGCTTACGCCGGACACACACTTCAAGGGCGATTCTACGTACAGCTTGCAGACGTTGAGGATCCCTTCGGCATAGGCCTTCGGCTCTGCGAGGTCTCGCAGGACTTCTTCATCGCAGGCCCGCTCGCGCTCCTCCACCATCCGTTTCCCGATCCACCACACCAGTGGATGGAACCAGAAGACGGTTTCGACGAACATCTGAAACGTCGCGATGAGATTATCCCGGTGCCGGACGTGACAAAGCTCGTGTGCGATCACGGCTTGTAACTGCGCGGGCGTCAAGCGATCGAAGATGCCGTCGGGGAGCAAAAGAATCGGCCGGAAGATTCCGAAAACACCTGGTTCCAGTAGAGTGGGCGAGGACCGGGCTTTGATCGGTAGACCCAAGGCCACGGGTGATCCGGCGCGAACGGCAGCCCGGATGCGCCGCCAACGAACCCACCACGAACAGGTTATCCCGACGCATCCGCACGCCCAAACAGCCAATAGAATCGCTGGGAATGGGCTCGGAGCTGGCGGTGCTATAGCTGCGGCAACAGGCGCCGTAAATGGCTGACTGATCTCGTCCATCACAACCAACGTGGGGAGCGTGATCGCCGGAGCTGTCCGCTTTGGGACGAGACTACCTAGCGCGATGAACACCGAAAATGGAATGAGGAATTTGCACGACGCCGCCAGCCACAGCCCGTGCCGCACTCGCGCGCGATTCTTTCGCAAAGCCAGCGTCAGCAACCACACGACTCCGGCGAAGAGAGTGGATTGCCAGAGATGATCCGCGATGGAGTTCATTCCGGTTTGTCCTCCCGGGCAAGTTTCAGCAGCGCTTTCTCCGCCTCTCGTACATCTTCCAGCGTGAGCGTGCCGGATTCCACCAGATGCGCCATGATGGGCCTGCTCCGGCCGCCGAACAGGCCCAATAGATCATCAATGAGCCTGCGTTCCGCCGCCTCGCGCGACACTGCCGCCTCGAAAATGTTGGCGGTGCTGATCTTCTTCACCCGGCGCAGGGCTTTCTTGACTTCCAGGCGATAAACCGTCGTCTGCACTGTGGTGTAAGCGGGACGCTTTTTAGCCGGAAACGATTCCTGAATCTCACGCACGGAACACGGCCCGCGATTCCACAGAGCCTCCATGATCTGAAGCTCAAGCCTGGTTAATTTGGGCAGCGGCATATGCAAGAACTATCCACGTTCGCTAATCTACTACAGACGTGGTTCTTATGCAAGCCCTTTTTTGAACCCGGCCAGCCCCGGGTCTATAATTGTTAGCTGATGAACGACAAGTACTTTCGCGAAAACGAATGGTGGGTCAGCCCCTATAACTTTGTCCCTGAAGTCCGGAACACCTACCAACTCCCCAAAAGCGTAAGCATCCACGACGCGACGCTGCGCGACGGCGAGCAGACGCCCGGCGTCGTGATGAGCATCAAGGAAAAGATCGAAATTGCCGAGAAGCTGGACGAGATCGGAGTGGACCGGATCGAAGCCGGGATGCCGGCGGTCTCTGATCAGGACTTCGAAGCCATAAAGCAAATCTCGAAACTCGGTCTCAAATCGAAGATCTACACCTTCGCGCGCGCCATCAATGCCGATATCGATAAGGCGCTCGAATGCGGCTGCCACGGCGTGATCATCGAGGTTCCCATCGGCTATCCCAAGCTGAAATACCAGTTCAAGTGGACTTGGGAAGATGTCCTGCGCAAGAGCGTCCCAGTGATCAACTATGCGAAATCCCGCGGCATGCACGTGGTGTATTTCCCTTACGACACCACGCGGGCGCGCGAAGAAGATCTGTCCAACGTGCTCACCCGCATCATGCAGGAAGCGCCGCCGGATTCCGTGGGCGTCGTCGACACCATGGGTTGCATTCTTCCCGAAGCCATGAAGTTCATGGTCCGCATGGTGAAGAAGCTGACCAATCTTCCCGTCGAAGTACACACGCACAACGATTTCGGCATGGCGGTGGCGACCGAGCTGGCGGGCGTGGAAGCGGGCGCCGAGTGCGTCCACAGTTGCGCCAACGGACTGGGCGAGCGAACCGGAAACGCCGCGCTCGAGGAATTGATCGTCGCGCTGCACGTGCTCTACGGCTACGACACGAAGTACAACCTGGCCAAGCTGCCCGAGCTAGGCGAGTTGGTGAGCCGCATCAGCCGGTTCCCCATCGCGGCGAACAAGCCGATTCTAGGAGATCGGAACTTCACCCGCGAATCCGGCATCGGCGTGGATTTAGTGGTGAAGGAGCCGCTGGCGATGTTCGGGACGCATCCGTCTCTTACGGGGCGCAAAGGCGAAGTGGTCCTTGGCAAGAAGAGCGGCAAGCTGTCGATCACATACAACCTCGAAGAGCTCGGTATCACCGATGCTGACGATGACGCGGTCGGCGAGATGCTGAAGCGCGTCAAGGATAAGGGCATCGAGAAGCGCGGACTGCTTACGGACGAAGAGTTTCGCGAGATCGTCGATAGCGTCTTGGTCGCCAAGCGCTAGGTGTCGAAGGTAACGCTTACCTTCGACAACGGTCCAGACTCCCAAGCTACGCCACTGGTGCTCGATCGCCTCGCGCAGCACGGCGTCAAGTCCACGTTCTTCGTGCTGGGCCAGAAGGTGAGCGCGCCTGCCGGCCTCGACCTCGCGCGTCGGGCGAGCCGGGAAGGGCACTGGATCGGGAATCACACCTGGTCCCACGGGGCGCGTCTGGGCGATCTGGATCGTGAAAGTGCGCTGCTGGAATTCGATCGCGCCGCGGAGGCTCTCGCATGGGTGACGCAGCCAACGCCCCTGTTCCGTCCACACGGCGGCGCGGGACGGCTTGGCCGGGGTCTGCTGCATCCGGCCGTGGTCGATCGGCTTAAACTCGGCGGGTACACCTGCGTGCTGTGGAATTCGGTGCCGGGCGATTTTCGGGATCCCGACGGCTGGACGGAGCGCGCGCTAGCCGACTGTCGCACGCGCGAATGGAGTCTCGTGGTTTTACACGATCTTCCCAATGGTGCTATGCGGCACCTCGATAGTTTCCTGTGGAACCTTCGGGATGAGGGGCATGAACTCACGCAGGACTTTCCGCCGGATTGTACTCCGATTGTGAACGGCAAAGTTATGCAGCCGCTGGACGAGTTTTGTTAGCATCACGACTTAGAACATGATCATCGACTGTCACGGCCACTACACTACCGCGCCCAAGGCGCTTCAGGACTATCGCGACGCGCAGATAGCCGCGCTGAAAGACCCGGCCCAGCCTCCGTACGACGCCAAAATCAATATTAGCGACGACCAGATCCGGGAAAGCCTGGAGGGCGCGCAGCTCAAGTTGCAGCGCGAGCGCGGCACGGATGTGACGATTTTTTCGCCACGAGCTTCCGCCATGGCGCATCATATTGGTAACGCTGCGACCAGCTTGAACTGGTCACGCCACTGCAACGATCTGATTCACCGCGTCTGCACGCTGTATCCCGGCAATTTCGTGGGCGTGTGCCAATTGCCGCAATCGCCGGGCGTGCCGCCTGAGAATGTCATAGAAGAATTGGTTCGTTGCGTGAACGAGTTCGGCTTCATCGGCTGCAATCTGAATCCGGACCCTTCCGGCGGCCACTGGACGGCGCCGCCGCTCATCGACAAGTACTGGTATCCGGTGTACGAAAAGATGGTGGAGCTGGACGTGCCGGCGATGGTGCACGTAAGCTCATCGTGCAATCCCGTGTTCCATGCCACCGGAGCGCACTACATCAACGCGGACACCACAGCGTTCATGCAGTTTATCCAAGGCGACCTGTTCAAGGATTTTCCGACGCTGCGGTTCATCATTCCGCACGGCGGCGGCGCGGTTCCGTTCCATTGGGGCCGCTACCGGGGGCTGGCGCAGGACATGAAGCGTCCGACGCTCGAGGAGCACGTGCTGAAGAACGTGTTCTTCGATACCTGCGTGTACCACTTACCCGGGATCGAGCTGCTGCTCAAGGTTGTGCCGGTCGATAATATCCTGTTCGGATCGGAGATGGTCGGCGCGGTACGCGGAATCGATCCGCGGACGGGGCAGTATTACGACGACACCAAAAAATATCTGGATGCGCTTCCGCTGAGCGAGGGCGATCGCCACAAATTATTTGAGGGAAACGCCCGGCGAGTCTACCCGCGCATCGCTAAGAAATTTTCCAGATAAGTACTGCTACCCCGGCGAGGAATCCAGCCAGAGCCTGATACTCCTGGTTTCGCCGATACACCGCCCAGCGAAACGGCTTTGAGTTATTACCAACGATGCGGGGCAACAGGCGCGGAACACGCTTGGCGTAATCCGCGTACTCCGGAAACAGCGAGCGCAGATGCTGCTCCTCGAGTTCAACTACGGGAAGGTAGATCAATAGGAACACCGTCGCGAAGAGCATTCCAAGCTCCCATCGCCGGGAAGCCATCACGAATCCAGCCGCTACTGCCAGCGTTCCGATATAGAGCGGATTGCGCACGTAAGCGTATGGACCGCTCTCGGCCAATTCGCGATTTTTTTCTAGATGTCCGGCCGCCCAGGCGCGTAGCGCCAGTCCCATGGCCGACAAGGGGAGTCCCAAAGCCAGCGAAGTCCAGGTGGGCTTCGAGAGCCACAGGAACGCGGCCACCATCAGGAATCCGCACAGCACTCGCAGCTTCGCAACGGCGTCGGCGTATGGTTTGGGAAAACTCACGACCGGAAACCGTTGAGCACTTCGATTACTTCCGCTGGGCTGATGGCGCGCATGCTGCCGGGATCCGCTGCGCGGCGCTTGTAGCTCGTGATCGCACTGGCACTCCGCAACACGTGAAGTGTCCCTCCGTAAGGTCCATGCGAAGCGGGATCGGTGGGCCCATAAATCGCGACGCCGGGCTTGCCGAGCGCGGCCGCCAGATGCACGGGCCCGCTGTCGACGCCCACGATCGCCTGGGCCCGCCGGGTAGCGTCGATCAGGCCTTCGAGACCGGAAAGGTGAACCTGAGCGCCGTCTATGCTTCCAAGGATCTCAGCGGCGTCTGGTGGCCCATTGACGACCAGCGGAATGTTCAGGCGTCCGGCCAACTCCGTGTAGTGCTCCAGAGGCCATTGTTTTGCGCCCCAGCCCGCTAAGGGGCAGGCGAGCACGAATGGTCCGTCGGGAAGCGTGCCCTCAGGCTTTCCCGGCGGGAGTGGAAAGGTTCGCAAGAGGCTGGACGCGCCCGCGGCCGCCACCAATTCCAGGTAACGATCCACACGGTGCACGGCCGCTGTGCGGACCGCTGTTGAATAGAACATCGCCGCGAAACTCTCGCGAGCCTGGGAGCGCGCCAGGCCGACGATCTTATCGGCCCGCGCGGAAGCCGCGACCAGCGCGGATTGGATCAGCCCTTGCAAATCAACCGCCAGCTCGAAGCGTTCGCGCCGCAGATGCCGCCGGGTCGCCAGAATTTCGCGGGCCGACCGTTGGAACGGAATGACTTCGTCCACGAAAGGGTTGCCTGCGAGTAGAGGCGCCCAGCGGGGCTTGATGACCCAGCTCAGGCGGCTGTGCGGAAAGCTGTGCTTGAGGCTGGCGACCGCGGGCAGCGCGTGGATCACATCCCCCATGGAGCCGAGGCGGACCACCAGAATCCGAAACATCTGGCTCATTTCAACAATTCCAGTGCTGCCTCGGCCACTCGCGCCGCGCTCACGCGGGTCATGCAACGGTGATCGATGGGGCATTCGCGCTTCAGGCAGGGGCTGCACTCAACCGGATGGCGGATCACTCGTGCCAGCGGACCGGTTGGGCCAGTGGCATGGTCGTCCGTTGCGCCGAAGACGGCGATCGTCGGCACGCCTAGCGCGGAGGCGATGTGCATGGCGCCGGAGTCGTTGGTCAGATAGACGCGGCAAGCCGCGGCCAGGTCGATGAACTCGGCGAGCGCAGTTTCTCCGGCGAAGTTCTTCACCGGAGTTGCGATCGACGCGGCAACGGACGCGCACAAGTCACGCTCGTCCTTCGAGCCGAAAATGGCGACAGCCGCGCCGAGCTCGTTCGCCACCTGGTTGGCCGAGTCCGCGAACCGCTCCGGCAGCCAGCGCTTGGCGGTCCCGTAGGCCGCCCCAGGACTCACGCCGATGACGATCTCACCCAGCCCGAGTTGGCGAAATCGCTCGAGCCCCGCGGATCGAGCGGCGGGCGCGCCTTCCAGGCGGATGGGTTCATTTGCAGGCAGATTGTCGAGAATTCCGGCTTGGCGCAGCAGTTCTAGGTAATAGAAACTTTCGTGCCGGGGAATCTCACCACGCTTCGGTACCGGAATCGCGCGGGTCAGCAGGAATCCACGCCCGTCGCGGGCATAGCCGATCCGCTCCGGAATGCCGGCCAGGTAAGCGATCGCGGCTGCTTCGAAGGCGTTTTGCAGCAGGATCGCTGTGTCGAAGCGCCGCCCGCGAAGCTCGCGTGCGGCCGCCCATTTTTCACTCCAACTGCGAGCCGTGTACGGGATCAGGCTGTTACAGACGTTTTCCCGGGCGTAGAGATCGGCCACCCACGGCTTGGCGAGAATGGAAATACGGGCCTGCGGGAACCGCTGTCGCAGCGCACGCAGGGCGGGCAGCGACATGACTGCATCGCCCACCCAGTTGGTGGCGCGAACCAGAATCTTGTCAGGCACTACCTTCTAGTCTAGCCGCCCCAACAATGACAAAACGTCGCCGACCCGCGAAAGTCGAATCGGACGGTCTGATACCAGAGCTTCTCCATATCGGGCGCCTGCCAGTGAGCCGAAATAACGATCGCGCGATTCCAGGCCGAACAAATAATCGCCGACTCCATGCGCGATCACACCGAATTCTTCAGCCGTTTTCTCAAACTGGGATCGATGTATACGCAGTAGCTCCAGCTTGAGCTGGAAGACACTGGTCGTATCGACGACGAAAGACGGCTGTTCGAATTGATGAAGCGGATAGAACAGAAATGCGTCAGGCTTGTGCGGCGGATTGGGGTCATCGAGTTTCGTCAGCGCGCAATAGAGTTGGGAGTTCTGGATCATGAGTCCCGCCGCCGCATGATCTGGATGGCGGTCCTCCCAAAAGGGAGCGATCACGAGTTTCGGATGATGACGGCGGATGGCGCTGGCGACGAGCCCCCTGTTCTCGGGGGAGTCGACCAGTCCGCAGTCCGGAAGGTTTAGTGACTCCCGAGCGCTGGCGCCAAGGAACTCCGCCGCGGCGGTGGCTTCAACCCGGCGTTGTTCGAAAGTGCCTCTGGAGCCCATTTCACCGTTTGTAAGGTCGACGATGGCGAAGGAAGTCCCGGAATCCCGCAGAAGGAGCGCGATGCCGCCGGCGCCCCATTCCACATCGTCGGGGTGCGCGCCAAACAGGAGCACGTCTACGTGAGTAACTGCGGGCATAAAGAGCCATGGTACCTGTAGTAGTGGGGTGTCCGACATGCTCAAGCAGGTTTGGCTAGCTGCGCTGGTCGCGAGCGCGCTTTCCGCCGCGCCCAAAGTAATCGCGGTGGACATCGACGGCGTGATCCATCCCATCACTGTCGACCTGCTGGCGCACGCGCTCGACCAGGCTGCCAGCCAGAACGCAGCGGCCGTCTTGCTGCGGCTGAATACTCCCGGCGGCCTGCTGGACGCCACCCGCCAAATGAATGAGAAGATCGTCGCCTCGCGCGTGCCGGTGATCGCGTATGTGACTCCCAGCGGAGGCCGCGCGGCTTCGGCTGGGTTCTTTATTCTCGAAGCATCGGACGTCGCGGCGATGGCCCCGGGGACCAACACCGGAGCGTCCTCGCCGGTTTCGCTTACCGGGACGATGGACGAGACCATGCGCCACAAAGTGGAGAACGACGCATCCGCGTGGTTACGCAGCACAGTGGAAAAGCGCGGGCGCAACGCCACGCTGGCCGAGACCACCATTCGCCAAGCCAGCTCGTTTACCGAGAAGGAAGCACTCGACCAGCATCTCATCGACCTGATTGCCCCTAGTGAGCAGAAACTTCTCGAAGCCTTAGACGGGCGCGAAATTACGCGCTTCGATGGCCGAAAGGAAGTCCTTCATCTCAGCGGCGCGGAGATCGTCCCATACGGTCTCACGCTGCGGGAGCGGGTCATCAGCGCAATTGCCGACCCGAACATCGGGTTCATTCTCCTGGTAGTGGGAGCGCTGGGGCTGTACGTGGAATTCAACTCGCCCGGCCTGATCCTGCCGGGCGTCGCGGGAGGCATTCTACTGTTGATGGGAGCGTCATCGCTGGCGGTGCTGCCGCTCAACTGGGTGGGAGTCTCCTTGCTGCTGCTGGGCGGCACATTGTTCGTCTTGGAGGCGCACTTCGCCTCCCACGGAGTTTTGGGTACGGGGGGCACGGTCGCGCTGGTACTGGGCGCGCTGATGCTGATCGACGGTCCGCCGGAGATGCAGATCCATCTGGTCACGGCGCTGTCGGTCTCCATACCCTTCGCATTGATTACGATGTTCCTGCTGTCGCTGGCCCTGCGCGCGCGGCGGAACAAATCGCTGATGGGCGGCGAGGGCTTGCTGAACGAAATCGGCGAGGCGCGGACCGCGCTTGCTCCTGCTGGAAAGGTGTTCGTGCACGGCGAATACTGGGACGCCGTGTCGTCGACACCGGTGGAGCCGGGCGGGGAAGTACGGGTGGTGTCGATTGAGGGCCTGAAGCTTCGCGTCGAACCCCGTGCACCCCAGCCGCGCTAACTCTAATCCTCAAGCCTGTCCCAGCCGATCTGCCGAATATGGCAGCTCGTTCCAAGAACGATCGGAGGCGGGCCGTCCAATTCCGTTTCGTGCTTCTGGGGCTGGCTGTTCTCGTAATCCTTCAGTTGGGCTACCTTCTAAGCCGGCTGGCGAATCCGAAGGTTACTTGGACGATAGGGGCGATCCTTGGGGTCTTGGTCGTCTTGCAGTACGCGCGCTGGCGGAAAGCGCACAAGGTATGTGCGTCGCTGGTGGCCAGCGCAGAAAAACTTTTCGGTCAGGCGCCGGACGCCGAAGTCCTCCAGATCTGCGATAAGGTGATTGCGATTGCCCGGAGAAAGCGAATCTTAACGAGCGATCCCGCCGTCCGGGCGCTGCTGCTCAGATCCGAAGCATTGCGAAAAGCTGGCAGGCGTGAGGAATCACTGCAGTCAGCCGTAGAAGCGCTGGCGGGGTTCTGTAAGCTGCGGAACGGGAATGTGCAACTGGCGACGCTCGATCAGGCTGGCGCAATTCTGCTCGAAATGAACCTCGAGCGCCGCGCGATCCCCTTACTCGAAGCCGCTGTGGCAATCGGACAGCGTGCCAAACAGGAGCCGCTCGCTGCCGCGGTGAGGCTCCAGCGGATCGGCATGGCCTATTTGCGAGTGGGTCTGCATGCGAACTCGGTGGCGGCGTTCGGCAAGGCCGTCGACATCATGACTAAGGAGAATGGTCCCGATGCGGTCATGCTCGCGAACCCGTACATCAACCTCGGCAACGGCTACAAGCGCATGAAGAAGATGGAAGACGCTGAGCGTTGTTACCGCGAAGCATTAAGGCTTTACCACGCTAAGGGCAACGAAAATCCCGAACAATTATCGATCCCGTTATTGAACCTGGGCGTGGTTTGCGCCGAATCGGGGCGGGAGGAAGAGGCCGAGAAGTACTATCAAGAGGTTCTCGAACTGCGGATACGCGCGCTGGGGCGGAATCACTGGAGGGTGGGGAACACCTACAACAATATGGCTGGCTGCAGGCGCCGGCTCCGCGATTTCGCCAGCGCCGAGCAATACCTTCAGCAAGCGATCGAGATCCTCGAGTCGCGCCCCGAATCCTTGTGTCACGCTGTAGAAAGTCTCTCACGGCTTCGCGAGGATCAAGGGCGCGTCGAAGAAGCGCTGGCCGCGACCGCGCGGGCCCGCGAGATCCAGCAGAATCTCCCGACGCCGGATCTGAGTGAAATGGCCACGCTCTATGAACGCGAGGCGCAACTGGCGTCCCGCTGCGGCGACGAGGAGCGGTCTAGGGATTGCCGATCGCGGGCCACCCAGATCCGCCAGGCTTTGGCGGCGGCGCCTCCCGCGGATCGCGACGGCAATCTGCCCGAATCACTCAAGGCCCTGGAACAACATCTGGCCGCGTCGGTCGAAACCGTGCGTGCGTTGCAATCCGCGATGTAGCTAGAGCATCTCCGCTGCGCTAAAAAAGAACGGAATCTCGACCGCGGCCGTTTCCGGTGCATCCGATCCGTGCACGCAATTACGCTCGATGCTGGTTGCGAAGCGCTTGCGTATGGTTCCCTCTGCCGCGTTCGCAGGGTTGGTCGCCCCCATTGTGTCGCGCCATTTCTTGATGGCGTCCGGCGATTCCAGAACCATCACCACGACAGGGCCTTCGGTCATGAACTTCACCAGCGAGCCGTAAAAAGGCCGCTCGCGATGGACGGCGTAGAAACCCTCTGCCTCCAGTTGGCTCAACCGTTTCATTTTCATGCCGGCTACCCGGAAACCGGCCTTCTGGGCGATGGCGATAAGCTCACCGGCCTGGTTCGCGGCTACGGCGTCGGGTTTGATGATTGCAAAAGTACGTTCCATGATCTTGTAAACGAGATCTCCTAAAGATGTTTTTGGATTCTTTCGCCGATCTCAGCGGGCGACGCGCACACATCGATGCCGGCCGCTTTCATGGCGGCGATCTTGTCCGCGGCCTTTCCGCTGCCGCCTGAAATGATCGCGCCGGCATGCCCCATGCGGCGTCCGGGCGGTGCGGTCTGACCGGCGATGAACCCTACTACGGGTTTTTTGACGTTCTTTTGAATATAGTCCGCGGCTGCTTCTTCGGCGCTGCCGCCAATTTCGCCGATCATCACAATCGCGTGCGTATCGGGGTCTTCGTTGAATAGTTTGATCGAGTCGATAAAGGTGGTGCCGATGATCGGGTCGCCGCCGATGCCGATGCAGGTGGATTGCCCGATTCCCAGGCCCGTGAGCTGGCCGACTGCCTCGTAGGTCAAGGTGCCCGAGCGGGAAACGACGCCCACATGGCCGGGTTTATGAATGTAGGCAGGCATGATGCCGATCTTGCACTTGCCCGGAGAGATGACGCCTGGGCAATTGGGGCCGATGAGGCGTGTGCCCCAGTGGTTCTTAAAGAAATCCCACGCCCGAATCATGTCTGCCTGAGGAATTCCTTCGGTGATGCACACCACCAGAGGGAGGTTCGATTCGGCGGCTTCCATGATGGCATCGGCGGCGAAGGGCGGCGGCACGAAAATCACGGAGGCGTTCGCACCGGTTGCCTTAACCGCTGCAGCCACAGTATCGAACACAGGCAGGTCGAGATGTTTCTGGCCGCCCTTGCCCGGCGTCACTCCTCCGACCACCTTGGTTCCGTACGCAATGGCCTGCTGGGCATGGAACGTGCCTTCTTTGCCGGTGAAGCCCTGGACCAGCAGCCGGGTGTTTTCGTCGACCAGGATACTCATCGACACACCGCCGCTACCACCTTCTCGGCTGCGTCGCGCATCCCATTCGCAACGGTTATTTGGAGGCCGGAATCGTTCAGAATCTTGCGTCCTTGTTCGGCGTTGGTGCCTTCCATGCGGACCACGATGGGAACTTTCTGGGTCATCGTGGCGGCCGCTTCCACCACGCCTTGCGCTACGATATCGCCGCGCAGGATTCCGCAGAAAACATTGATTAGTACGGCTCTCACGGACTTGTCGGAAAGCAGGATCCGAAACGCGTTCCGGATTTGTTCAACGTTTGCCCCTCCCCCGGCATCCAGGAAATTCGCCGGACTGCCGCCCGCGAACTTCACGATATCCATGGTGGCCATGGCCAATCCCGCGCCATTCACCAGGCAGGCGACGTTGCCATCCAGCTTGATATAGGTCAACCCGAACCGCGAGGCTTCCACTTCCAGAGGATCTTCCTCGTTCAGATCGCGGAGATCGAGCAGGTCCTTGTGGCGGAACAAAGCGTTATCGTCCAGATTCATCTTGGCGTCGAGCGCGTATACCTTGCCGTCTTTGGTCAGGATGAAAGGATTGATTTCTGCCAGCGATGCGTCCAGAGCTTCGTTCGCGCGGGCTAGGGCCATCATCGCTTGCGCTGCCAGGTTCGCCGACGCACCTGGTATCCCGATCCCGAAGGCCAGCTTACGTGCTTGAAACGGAGCCAAGCCTAGTCCTGGCTCCATGATCTCCCGCAAGATCCGCTCGGGTGTTTTTGCTGCTACTTCTTCGATGTCAACGCCGCCGTCGGCCGATGCCATAAAAATGTTCCTGCTGAGCGAGCGGTCTAGCACGATGCCCAGGTACAGCTCGCGTTCGATGGGCAATGTTTCTTCGATCAGGATGCGATGGACCACGCGGCCTTCCGGACCGGTCTGATGGGTCACCAGCGTCATGCCCAGAATCTTTTGCGCGATCTCGGCGGCTTCCTCGGCGTTCCTGGCGACTTTGACGCCGCCGCCTTTACCGCGGCCGCCCGCGTGAATCTGCGCCTTGACCACCACGCTCCCGCCGATCCGTGACGCCGCGGCGGCAGCATCCTTCACCGAAAGGGCGACTTCACCTCTCGGGACAGGGACTCCGTAGCGTGCCAAGAGGGCCTTGGCCTGATACTCATGGATTTTCATTGCGATGCTACAGTGAAGAATTCTCACTATAGCGCACGTCATGTCCCTCCTGCCTTATTTGCATCGCGTTGCAACGGGCTTCGACCTTTCCGGCCAGGAAGCTCATGAAGCCATGGGCGTGCTGCTGGAAGGCCAGGCGGGCGAGGCGGAAATCGCCGGATTCCTGGTGGCCCTGAAAATGAAGCGCGAAACCGCCGCGGAGCTCGCCGGATTCGCGCGTGCGATGCGCGACCGCATGATCGTGGTGGACGCCGGGCCGGATGTCATCGACACCTGTGGAACCGGCGGCGACAGTTCCGGGACGTTCAACATTTCGACGGCTGCCGCGCTGGTGATGGCGGGAGCCGGCGCGCACGTCGCCAAGCACGGCAACCGGTCGATATCGAGCAACAGCGGGAGCGCGGACGTCCTGGAGGCACTCGGTGTTCGGGTCACTGAGGTCACGCCCCAGGAATCCGCGCGTGCGATTCGCGAGATCGGAATCGGGTTTCTGTTCGCGCCGGCCATGCATCCGGCCATGAAGCATGCCCAGGCGGTGCGGCGCGCGCTCAAGACTCGTACGGTGTTCAATCTGCTGGGACCCCTGGCGAATCCTGCCCGGGCTGGTGTGCAGTTGATTGGGGCTCCGTCGCCGGAGGCCGCCCAATTGATGGCCGAAGCCTTGGCCGAGTTGGGAACCCGCCGATCCTTCGTGGTCCACGGGCAGGACGGCCTGGACGAGATCACCACCACGGCCGCTACCGACGTTCACGAAGTCACGGGCCGGGGCGTATCGAAGCACGTCTGGAGGCCGT